>QFCE01001498.1_pt1:0-325000 | contig 365401 bp, 305 predicted proteins | sample 5346091 | NCBI WGS metagenome assembly QFCE01 (sample SAMN09062252, study PRJNA434731) | Human gut metagenome, whole genome shotgun sequencing project. | isolation source: stool timepoint A chromium assembly | host: Homo sapiens | collected 2015
CTTCTTCTTTAAAGCAATTCTCTCCGTAATCGCCTTATAACTGTTCACTATTTCAAGCTGTTTTTCAATAGGCGGGATAGGCAATTCCAGTCTGCAAATATCGTCCCAAGTAATCCCACCACGAACACTTCCGTCAGTATGTAACCAACAAATACGGTCAAATTCCGGTCTGCGAAACCACATCATCAGATAATCTTCATTCAAAATGCTGTTATCTACTACCTCAAACATAAAATACGCCGGAGAAACAATAGCAGGTTCTTCTTCATCATACAATGCAACCGGAAGTCGTTCATCACGACCAACGTGCATTGGATTACACGCAAACTTTCCTTTTGTTATCAGTTTATATTTACTCAAATCCGTACCAATGACATTTGCAACCGACGGCATAAAGAACTTGTCTATGTTAATTCCCAAAACTCTGTCTGTTATGCTTTCTCTGTTCCGAGTATCAATCAGTCGGATATGGTTTCCTAAAATATCATAATTCGATTTCATATCCCAACTCCTTAAATACAGCAAGCAAATCTGATTTAGATTTTTCCTCTTGAGCAAGAAGTTCTTTGAGTTCTCCCTGCAATGATTTCATTTTGGTATCAAAGTCGATGTTCTCATCACGGTTGACAAACTCAATATATCTGCTCGGTACAAGAGTAAATCCTTTTTCCTTTACTTCATCAAAAGAAGCAGAATAGCAAAATTCCGGCACATTCTCATAAGTTTCCTCATAGCCTTCCTGCTGCCAGTTATGATATACACTTGTAACTTTGGCTCTATCTTCCTCTGTCAATTCAATGTACTTCTTCTCATAAGGACTTCCCATCTGTCGTAAATCCATAAAAAGTATTTCATCTTCTCGATTACGATAGCGTTTTAGCTTTCCATTCTGTTCCACAACACGAGCCTTTTTATTCTTATTGAGTACCCAAAGGGTAACGCTGATGTCTGTGGTATAGAAAAGGTTTCTCGGAAGAATAATGATTGCTTCTACCAAATGATTTTCTATAAGCTGCTGTCTGATTTTTAGCTCTGTACCATCATCAGATAATGCACCATTGGCAAGTAGGAAACCTGCTACACCGTTTTGAGAGAGTTTGGAAACAATATTCAGTATCCAACCATAGTTTGCATTACTTGTCGGCGGAACTTCATAGCCGTTCCAACGAGGGTCATCTACAAGCTCATTTTCGGCTCTCCACTGCTTCTGATTGAAAGGCGGGTTTGCCATAATGAAATCTGCTTTAAGGTCTTTGTGCTGGTCATTGGTAAATGTATTGGCTGCCATTTCTCCAAGATTTGCAGAAATACCACGGATAGCTAAGTTCATTTTTGCCAGTTTGAAAGTGGTATTTGTGTATTCCTGACCGTAAATAGACACTTTCTTTTTATTACCGCTGTGTGCTTCTACGAACTTGATGGACTGCACAAACATACCGCCCGAACCGCAACAAGGGTCATAAAGTATTCCATCGTAAGGCTCAAGCATTTCGGCAATCAGGTTTACAATACACTTTGGTGTGTAGAACTCTCCTTTACCTTTTCCTTCTGCAAGAGCGAACTTACTAAGGAAATACTCATATACACGACCTATAATGTCGTTCTCTTTATCATCTGTATTGATACGATTGATTTCATCAAGCAAAGAAGCTAACTTTGCAGTATCAATATGTAAGCGGGAGTAATAGTTATCCGGCAAAGCACCTTTCAGTGCCGGGTTGTTCTTTTCAATCGTATAAAGTGCTGTATCTATCTTCAGGGCAATATCGTCCTGCTTTGCATTTTCAATAATGTACTTCCAACGGCTTTCTTCAGGAAGATAGAATACATTTTCCTGAGTATAAAACGGTTTCATATCCGCATACTTTTCGCCGTGTGTAGCAATAATCTTATTACGGCATTCCTCAAACTTGTCACTGGCAAATTTAAGGAAGAATAAACTCAGAACAACGTGCTTATACTCCGCAGGCTCAACAGAACCTCTCAGTTTATCAGCACTTTTCCAAAGTGCTTCTTCCATTGATATTTCTTTCTTTGGTTTAGCAGCCCTTGCCATCTATAATTACCTCCGTGTTTTAATCTTCATCTAAAATAACTTCGCATATATCTCCGATGTCACAGTGAAACACCTGACATATCCTCATCAGTACTTCAAGAGATACTGGCTCATTCTTATTTATCTTCGTTGCAGCGTATGATGTGATTTCGGCTGCACGCATTAAATCCTGTCTTTTCATTTGATTGTCAATCATAAGTTTTTGAAGTTTGTTATAGCATATCTTCATCAGTAACACCTCTTCATCTTATAATTCTTCTTCGTTACAGTTAGTCATCTAACATTATATATTAAATTTTCAGGCATTTCAAGATTCCGGACAGAAATGTAACCTTTCAGACACTAAGGTGTCACTTTTTACAAACACCTAATACGACTCTTTTAAAGAATAATAAAAAAGAGATGCCGAAGCACCTCAATTATACATTCTATTATTAACATTCAATGCAATCATTGCTATGACCTTTTCTATCGGCGGCTCTTTTCCGTCCGGTGCAACTGCTTTCCAAAAAGCTATTGCTTCCGGTTCAGCACTTTTCATTGCTTCCCGAATGGCAAACTGCATTTCCTCTTTTACTGCTTTTTCGGTTGTTCCATTTTCTTTTGCTATTTGTCTGAAAATGTCGTTCACGTTTACTTCCTCCTATGTCTATTAGTATGTGTCTATCACTGACAGTTGTTGTTATAGCATATTCTCTCTGTCGAAGTCCCGAAAAATTTGTCGATAGCTGAAATTTTTTATACTGAAAAAAAGAAAGCTCGTCGATTAGGACGAACTTCTGTGTTTTATGGAAGTATTTGCTTTGACTGCTTCACAAGTGTATCTATGACTTCATAAATTCTGTTTCTATCTTCAGGGGCAAGTTTTTCAAGCTTCTCATTCAGCATTGAGTTCTTGACTGTATATCCCGTTTCCAGAACATCTGTAAGAACCATATCCGATGATACACCTAAAGCATTTACTATCTTTATGAAAGTTTCGAGTGACGGAATTTTCTCTCCACGCTCAACCATACCAATATAATTTGTTGTCAAATCTGTTTTCTCAGCCAAATCTTCTTGGCGTAATTTCCTCGCAAGTCGGAACTTTCTTATATTCTTGCCGATTGTATCGAGCTTCATCACATCACCTCCCTTAGTGTGTTTCCATAACTAATAGTATAGGTTAAGTCGATTTCAAATCACACGCACCCAAAGGAAGCCAAACCAACTATTAGTGATGATTCCCAACTATTTTTATGTTATACTATAAAAGTAGTAATTCACGATTGTTAATGGCGAAAGACAAATCACAACCCAAGAGCCAAGTTAAACAATCTCCATAGAATAAACTTAGGGGTAAAAGGAATGGACGAACAAAAGATAATATTCAGTAATCGGTTTGAAAAAGAGAAATTTGAGGATTACAAAACAGATTTGGGAACTGACAGCTCAGTCACTCCCGACTTTACGGAAGCTGATGATTTTTTAAAATTTATACAGAAGAACCGCAGAAGTGTTCCAAGTAAAGAGCGAATTGCTGACAAGGATAAATTTATCAAAACCGTTTACGAACTATCCAATAGCTTTGAAATTGACGCTGACCTGATAGAATTTGCCGAGGGATATATCGCCAACATCTATGTAGATTATGCCTGCTACACTGGATATATCAAGAAGCTGTTAGCAATTCTTTTTATCCTTGCCGATGATATTTCCTTTTTAGACGGCAGTAAAGAAAATGCCGATATGCTTTTCAGCTTCACTTATCACACACACCATATTTTCCTGAATAACAGAGAAACAACTGATTTCTCATAATGTACCCGATGGCTACTCAACTGAGCAGCCATCTTTTCAATTTTCCAGACACCGTCTGGAATTTTTAATATGCCGGAATACCGTATCCATAGATATTGCTGCTTCCGACTGCGTACTGTCTTTGCTTGCAGGCGTCGCCTGAGTTGCCCTCTACGGTATAAACTGTGCCATTCTCACACTTCTCTACGATACCAACGTGGTCTGTTGTACCGTCGCCTTCCCAATCAAAGAAGATAATATCTCCTACCTTTGGTTCATAAGTGCGGTCTTGCCATTTTCCATTTGACTTAAACCAATTTGCACCATCCACGCAACCTGCAAATTTCGGAACAAGTCCGCTTTCAATATACCCGCATTGGTCAGCACACCAAGATACGAAGCAGGCACACCATTCCACTCGACTATTAAAGCCGTACCAGCTCCAGTAAGGTTGTCCGCCCTGATTGCCTAGCTGTGTCAAGGCAACCTCAACAATCACCTGATTACCTCCGGCAGTAAAGGCTCGCCCATACGGATAGTATCTCAGAACGTGAGCCGGATATTGGGTATCTCCATAACTGTCCCAACCAAGCCTTTGTGCCTGCTGAGTGGAAAACTCCACTGCATTGGCATAAGAATAACCGCCATACTTTGTTTTTGCCCAAGAAATATACCCATTACCGAAGTTGTAGCCTTGCAAGGCAAGTTTGATATGCTCCATATCTATCGGACTTTCCACTTCTGCCGAAGTAAGAGCCGCTTTCAATTCCTGAACTCCACACTGGATAGAATATTCAGGGTCTTTAATTCCATTAGGTTCGTGCGGATACCTTGTATTGAAACTTCCCTCTGCTGCCTGCATAGGGTCAAGTCCTCTGCCACCGCTTTCCTGCATCATAACCGCCTTGATAAGTTCCACATACTCAGGAATGCCGTACTCTTTGGCATACTTCTGTATGATGGGTTCATAGGCTTCTACCTCTGCACTTACCGGAGTATAGGAATTACTGTCACTTCCTCCTCCAAACATTGCTACGGCAGCACCAAACAGCACGACAATCATAATAATCAGAACCGCTATCCAACCGCCTGCGGCGATTGCTGCTACAAGTGCTTTTGTCCCTGCAATAATCGCTTTGACTGTCGCAACAGTAGCTTTCGCTGTGGCTTTAACGGTATCTGCTGTGGCTTTCGCCGCTTTCTTTGCCGTCTGAGCCGCTTTCTGTGTTGCTTTGGCTGTTGTTTTTGCTGTTTTCTGTGCTATAATGGCAGCTTCTTTGGTGGTCTTAATAGAAGTCTTTGCCGTTTGTTCTGCGGTCTTGACCGACCTTTGAACAGTATTGGTTGCACCTTTCGATACGGTCTTGACTGTCGTATTTCCTGCCGACCTTGCAGACTGTTTAATTGTTTTCTCCGTACGCTCCAGAGTTCGGATGCTCTGTTTTCCGACAGGATTGACCGATTGTTTCTGAAGCTGTTTCTCTGCACGCTTGGTCTTGAAATTCTCAATTCCCGTTTTGGCTTTCTGATAATTCTGCCTTGTTTCACGCACACCCCATCTGCCGACTTTATCCGCACGGTATGCAGTTTCGTGAACAGCCCTATCCGTTGCCGCTTCGATTTTATCGGAAGCATATTCCTCTGCGGAATTTTCCGAAGCATTGGTGGAATGTTCTGCCTTATCTTTCGTCATCACATAGGCTTTCTTCATTCGCTCCGTGGCAACTGCTGCCTTATTTATGGTCTTGATTGTACCTTTGCTTGTATCTCTTGTTTTTATATCAGCCATCGGTTTCCTCCTTTCTCGAAAAATAATAGAGAGTGGGGTTTAATCCACTCTCTTAGCGACAACAACAAGCCTGCCATTGTTTCTTGAATATTCACAAGTAGAAAGAGAAATCAGCTTGTCGCCATATTCTGCCGATACTCCGGTATCATACAAAGAAAGTTCCTTGCACTTAGCAACATACGCATCAAACTCTGCCGCATTTTCTGCGTCCGTAAACTCATAATACTTAAAGCTATCGGAGCTGTCTGTATAAACGACTGTCTTAAAGACTGCAATCACTTCATACTGGTGTCTGTCCGTCAGTGTATCAAAGGTAATCGTCTTATGACCTTCCCAAAAGCTCTTGTTTCTGTACTTCATCAGTCCCGTAAACATCGAGCCGTCATTCATATGGTGTCCGTATATAATGATGTTGTCTGAAGGTTTCTGCACATCACAATTTTCCTGCACATATGGACAGCCATAAGCGGAATAGGTCTTATCAAACTTGTGCTTCAGGTAGAAGTTCGGCTCATTTACAGACTGCACGACCGGATAGTTGATATTGGTATCCTCAACCTTTATCCAACCCACCATATCCTCATTCTGCCGATAGAGTTCAAGATATTCCGCAAGATAGTCCTTATCTTCCGAAAACGTCACGCCCTCATTTTCCTTTGGCGGCTCGTCCTCCACAATCTCCGCAAGGTTATCATAGACTTCATTCTGCTTGGCAGAGTCAATGTGATTACGGATAATAAAGAAGGTGCTTACAGACAACACTACCGTAAACACCATCGCAATAATAATATAGATTTTTCTGCTCATTTTCTCTTACCTTTCCATATCATTTCTCTTAGGTGGAGTCAAATCTCTGCAATACTCCGGATACCTCAACTTGATACCCTCCATAAAATACGGAGCATATCCGCAACAGAACAGTTCCTCCGGTGTATAGAGATTTTCCCTGCCTTCTTCCGTAAATCCATTCCAGAGATTAAAGGCAAGGTGGCAGACCTTGACTGTGCCACTTGTCTGCCAACCGCCGTGCATACCTTCCGGTATGATGCAATCCCTCTTAAAATCAAACATCTTTCCGATGTTCATTCTTGTTTCTTCTGAAATACCCATCACATAGAAAAATGCTCTGTGATAGCAGTCGTTGACTTTGCACTTATCCAGATTTTCCAATACAAAATCTCTGTGTGCAGCATTGCGAAATTGAATTTTAGACATTGTAAATCCCTCCTTACGCTTCGCCCGGCTTGGTCGTCATCAGTTTATAAAGTTTCGTGTTCTTAGGGAATTTGTTTGCAAACGGTACAAGCGAACTTCCCACCTTGATAAGTCCGTGTCCTGCTTCCACATTCGTGATATAGGACATCTGGAGGTCAGAAATATTCAGAAGTTTTGCAAGCTCAAGCCTGTCTGTGGAAGCCTGATTCAGCATAATAATGAACTCTGAGTTTGCAAGCATTGTTCTCGCTGTGTGGCTCTGCAAAAGGTCATCGACATTCTGAGTGATTCCACTTGCGTATGCACCGTATTTTCTCACACGCTTCCACAAGGTAAAGAGGAAGTTTGCAGAGTATTCGTGCTGGAACAGAAGATAAATCTCATCAATGAAGATAAAGGTGTTCTTACCCTTTGCACGGTTCTGTGTGATACGGTTCAGGATAGAGTCAAGGACAACAAGCATACCAATCGGCATAAGCTGTTTACCCAAATCAAGAATGTCATAGCAGATAAGGCGATTATTGGTATCCACATTCGTCTGCTTTGCAAAGGTATTCAGAGAACCGTGTGTGAAAAGTTCAATGGCAAGTGCCAGTTCCTTTGCTTCCGGTTCGTCCTGCTGCAAAAGTTCTGCCCTGAAATCCTGCAAGGTCGGTATATGTCCCTGATAGTCATTCTGCTGATAACTGCGATACACGCTTGCCGTGCAACGGTCAATGATAGACTTCTGCTTCGCTCCGAGATTTGTTCCTCCGATAAGCTGTTCACAAAGGGACATAATAAACTCGGATTTCAAAATGACAGGGTTTGCACCGTCGCCGTAATCCTTATTCATATCCATTGCATTGATGTGATTGTCGGAAGTAGCAGAAATATTGATTACCTCTCCGCCCATTGCATTGACAAGCTGTGAATACTCTCGCTCAGGGTCGATGATGATAATATCTGCGTCTGAAGAAAGCACCTGATTGATGATTTCTCCCTTTGCCGCAAATGACTTACCGCCACCAGATACACCGAGAATAAAGGAGTTACCATTCAAAAGCTGCTTACGGTCTGCGATAATCATATTTTTGCTGATAACATTCTGACCGTAATAGATACCGTTCTCGTGGAAAATATCCTGCACCCTGAATGGGATAAATACCGAAAGGCTCTCTGTTGTAAGTGTTCTGAACGCATCAATCTTTCTTGTTCCAAACGGCATTACCGTATTGAGTCCATCTACCTGCTGAAATCTCAGTGTTGCAAACTGGCAAAGATGTTTTCTTGCTGTGGTAAGCAACGCTTCCGTATCATTCTCAAGCTGTTCCTTACTGTCTGCCGTAATAACCATTGTGATAACAGCGAACATCATTCTCTGGTCACGGGTCGTAAGGTCGTCGAGGAACTCTTTCATTTCTTTCTTCTGCTGCTCCATATCATACGGAACGGTGGCAGAGAAGTTATTATTGGCATTCTGCCTACGCTGCCAGTTTGTAATATTGGTTTCCACACCAAGCAGACGGTTTTCTGCTTCCTTTACTGCTTCATCAGTCGGAACAGGAACAATATCAATAGACATCATCAGATTTCTGTTCATATCCGTAAGTTCCGCTACCATACTGTCCTTGATATAGGACGCATATTCACGAAGAAAAAGGACTCTTCCATAACGGTTTCCCATCTTGAAATAGTCCTTTTCAAATTCCATTGTGTCGGGGCAGATATAATCCTTAAAATCGTGTCCCTTTTTTCTTGTTTCCTTAATATCAAAGTGGAAAGAGCTTTCTTCTCCCACACGATAGAAGTCGTGGAAAATACGAAGTCTTTCGTCTGTTTCCAGTTCCACACACTTACTTCCAAGCCTGCCGAAGTGAGCAATCAAATCTGCACCGACACGGGCAAAATAAGTTCTTGCGTCCTCCACACTCTTTTTGTTGATGGAAATGGTAATATACTTATCCTGAACAATGGAGTTTGCACCCGTTGCCTTATCAAGAAGCATTTTATTGTATTCCTCTCGATATTCGTCCAGATTATCTCCGGTTGTCGGAATAAGAATTGTCTGCTCAAAATCCAGTCTGTTGAGCCGACGATTATTGATTGTGATTTTTGTCGTTGCACCACTGTCAAGAGAGTTCAGAAGTTCGGAATATTCAAGGAACATCGCTTCCTTATCCTCACGGCTCGCCACTGCATAGTTAATATCCGTAAAGCGGTAGGTCTTTGAATATTTATCCTTTCCCACTTTGAAAATGCCATCATCAAAGATAGCTGCCACGGGAATCACGTCCTGCACCCCTTTCGGTACAACAAATTTTTCTTTATCCTGCTTAAACAAATTTGTAAGAGTCTTAATCATTTGACTTCAATACCTCCTTCTGCTTCTGTTCAATGCTTGGCTTCATCAGTTCGTAATAAACATTGGTGGAGTGAAATACCAGCTTCTTCGGCATTAAAAACTCCGATTTTATCCACGCATAGATTGCTTTCTCTGCGGTCATACCGTTGTACTTCACAAAGCCAAGTGCCGCAAACGGAGCAGCACCCAAAATGCACACCCACGATACGGTTTCCGTGCCAACATACGGTCTGAGCAAGAAATACAGTCCTACCGCAACGCCACAAGCGAGAACAGAAAAAATGAACTGTCTGAGCGACAGCCCAAAAAACATTGACTCTGTATAATTTCTGATTTCTCGGTTAATTTTTACTTCCATATCTGTTTCCTTTCCTGCGTTTTCGGTCTTTCTCCCTCACGCATTTATCATTCAGGCAAAAGACTTTGCCTTTTCGTTTACCGCCATAGTAAACGCATTTCTTACAATCTCTTTGGTTCATCTCAAAATCTCTCCTTAAAGTCCCATCATCTCTCGGATAATACGGTCAGACATTTTTACTGCACCGACAAGAACAAGCATATTAAATACCAATTCCCCGATATATGCCCACACCTGCGTAACTGCTGCTGCATCAGGATTCACTACTGGTGGCGATGAAGCAAATACGGAGAAAATAATACAAGCAAGTACAATGACTGCTCCCTCAAGCAGAACTGCACAATAGCTCTTGATAAAACTCTTGCCTACATTCTGTGTAGGTTCTCCTGCAAATGTGGAAAGCGGTATCGGTGCAAGTGCTGTGTACATATACAACTTGAAAAATCGTCCATACACTGTCATTATCAGAATGAACGACAGCACCGTGATAAATAATCCTCCGATAAGCGTTACCGCCCACAAAGGGATACTCTCAAAAAATCCGCAATCCTCTATGGTCGTTACCATCTCTGCGGGTAAGGTCGTCTGTTCCGGAGTTCCAAATCCGGCAGCATTCATAATGGTTGAAATCGTCCCTTGCACGATATTAAATAATGCAAGCATAAGCTCCATTCCGTATGTGATAACACCTTTCGCCAATGCAAAACGGACAAAGAGTTTTAAAGCGTGTTCCGGTTTCTTCACATCTGTAAAACTTCCGCAGGTCTTTACCATACCTATCACGAAGAATAATACAAGTAAGGCAAGCCCGATAGCCTGAACTGCACCGTTGATGTCAACAATAACCTTCCAGATATTCCCGCCCTTAAAGTTCTGCGGTGTAGTTGTGATGAGTGTCCATATTTCCGACAGTTTTTCATTCCAAGTTTCAAGGGCATTTTCAAGATTTTGAACTACCCAGTTATCACTCATTCAAAGCACCTCCTTACAATTAAGGGGGTGTACCTTCACTTGGCACACCCCTCGATAACTGTGTAACTCTTATCTTAGCCTGTGATAAGAGTAAGGATTTCTTTCGCAAAAGTGATAATGACACCACCCGCAAGAGTCAGGAAGCCATTGGCTCTCTGAGAAGGGTCATGAGATTTGAGTGAAAGACCGACCTGCACGATACCAAAGCCGAGCAAAATCATACCGATGGCACGGATAAGTCCGAAGATAAAGTCAGACAGATTGTTGACTACGGTAAGCGGGTCATTTGCTGCAAATGCAGTCGTTGTCATTCCAAGTGCCAATGCACCGACAATGACCATTGTGCAGTAAGCACGGAAGCCTTTCTTAACCTTTCCGGTCATAGGCAGTTTCTTTGTTCCCTGAGTGTCAGTTGCTTTTTTCTTAAAAATAGTCATAGTTGAATACCTCCAAAATTTAATTTGTTTGATTGTTTATGAACAGAGCTTCCATCTCCTCATCGGAAAGAAGTTCCCAGTTCGTTTCTTCCATTTCCTTTTCAGGAAGTGTTGCAGGGTCGATGTCCCAAATGGCAATCGAAGCAATATCTTTTGTGACTTCTCCGTGCTTATAAGGACTTGCCTTTCCGTCTGTGGTAAGTGCCACATTCGGGTGTTTCATAATGTCATATTTGAAATCCATAATGGGTCTTTCCCCACGGATAAATAAAATAGCGTACTGATTATCGAGCATACGCACCTCATCAGGGGTAAGTAACTCTCTGCCGCTAATCTGATAGTTGGTGGAATAGTTACCGCTTCTTCCGGTACTCTTTCCGAACGTATTGGTATCAATGGTTTCCTTGCCTAACAACTCCGACACATATTTATGGGTTGACTGCTCATTTCCACCAAGGTAAAGAAATTCGTCGCAGTTACCCACAATGCTCTCCCACTGTTTTTCAAACAAGGCTTTAAGCTGTGCCAAGTTCTGTAAGATGATACTTACCGATACCCCACGGGAACGCATAACCGACAGTATCTTGTCGAAGTCGTCCGGCAGTGAAACATTGGCAAATTCGTCCATCATAAAATGAACAGGCATCGGCAGACAGCCACCGTGGATATGGTCGGCTGCATAAAACAACTGCTGAAAGAGCTGTGTGTAAAGAATGGATACCAAGAAGTTGAAACTGGAGTCGTTATCCGGTATCAGTGCAAACAGTGCCACCTTTTTCTCTCCGAGTGACTGTAAATCCAGTTCATCGGCAGAAGTAAGAGCAGCAAGACTCTCCAAGTTGAACTTTTCAAGCCTTGCTGCAAGGGTTATCTGTATGGATTTTAATGTTTTGGAAGAACCGGAATGATAAGAGTGGTAATACTTCAAAGCAATGTGGTCAGGATTATCTATCATCAAATCCGAAAACAGATTATCAAGCGGAGAAGGACTTGGGTCATCCTCGTCCTCAATCGCCCCGGCTCTTAACATTTCCATTACCATTGCAAAATTCTGTTCTTCCGGCGGTGCTTCATAATGCAGATAAAATACAAGTGCAAGCAGAAGCATTGACGCTGCCGTATCCCAAAACGGGTCATTGCTCTGTGAACCTTTCGGAGTGGTACTCTTGAAAAGATTGGTTACGAGCTTCTGCACATCATTGTCGTTCTGCAAATATACAAACGGATTGTAACAATGGCTTTTCTCCATTGAAATCAAATCAAGCACACGCACTTCGTAACCTTTCTTCTCAAGAAGATGTCCCGTATCTCGCAGGATTTCCCCTTTCGGGTCTAATATCACATAGCTGTTTCTGGCAGCATTCATAATATTAGGCTTTGCATAAAACCTCGTCTTACCTGCACCGGAGCCACCGCACACAAGCGTATTCAGATTTCGTCTGTGCTTCTTGGCATTAAGCCCAATGCACACATTCTGAGTCATCAGTTTATTTTCTGACAGCGGCTTTTGTCGGTACTTTTTATCAATGGCTCTGACATTGGCCCCATTTGGCAGAACCGTGTTCCTCTCGTCTGCGGTAATTCTTTCTTGTTGAGAAATAAATCCCGATACCCATTCCATAGCATAAAAGTAAAATGAGGACAGTTTTCAGGCTGTCCCCACATAATTTTATGGAAAACGGATTATCAAAGAGTGTCGCAAGATTGGCTGCTATCTCCGGCAATCCTCCGCTTATGGAAGGTGCAATCAGAAGTGCCAGCCATATGACCGGAACGATACCGACAATGGATAAAATAATGGCAGTCTGCCTGTCATTATCTCGCTTCATCTGAGCGTTTCCTTTCAATTACTTTGAACTTTTTCAATGGGGCATTTCCGACTTTTACAAGCAGGTCGTCTACTGCATCTGCGGACTTGCCTTCCTCCATCAACTTTGTTTTCTCATCGTTTAAGGAGCGAATGACAACACCGTGTTCGTAATCGTCCAAAGCAATGTGGTAGAGTTTTTCTTTTTCCATATCTGCCCTCCATTATCTCTCATAGTCCTTTGAACGCTCCTGCTTCTTGCGGAACATTTCATCAGAGATATGACTGTGAATTTCTGCCATTGCATTTCGAGTCTTGGAAAGCTCCGCACGGATTTCTTTCGGCTCTTTGGAAGCCAGTCCCTCCGGAATGCGGTTAATTGCAAAATTCTGTGTATCTACGCCATACTTCTTGCAAAGCATATATCCGATACACACTGCCTGAAAGCCCATATCCCTGCGGCTGTAACTTTCGCTGTTGATGGAAAGCTGTGCGTGTCCAAGTTCCTGAGCGACACACTGAGCAACTGCTACGCTGTCGCCCACATTACGCTTCACATACAAGGTCTGCTTTTCATTATTATAGAAAGCTGCCATATTCGGATACGGAAGTTCATCGGTTGCCGCAACCTCCACCGGAGATACATCAAGCATTGTCGTGATAAGTGCTTTCGGGTCACGGTTTGCTGATACTGCCGGAGCTTTTCTTCCATTTGTCTGCGTAACATCAAATACCTTTTTGACATTGTAGGAAATACCCGGAGAGCCATCTGCTCTTGTGTATTCCACTGGTTCAAGAATAGAAACACTCTTTGCCCCTTTGGTAATCTTCACATTGTCCTTACCCCAATCATTAAAATCTTTAAGCTGTGTTGCCTGCGGATACTGACTGTAAATAAGGAGAGCATTTGCTGCGGAATATCTGTCCATTCGACTCTGCGTATCAAGAAAGCTCTTGAACTTCTCAGGGTCACTCACAATCTCACGGGCAGCGTCATCAATCATCTGATAGATCTTTTCTTTTTCTGCTCGCTTCTTTTCCGCATACTCCTCTTTAGATAATCTTGGCTGATTACCGCCAGCCTTTGCGGGTTTGAAATCATTTGTCATAGTGAATTACCTCTCTTTTGTTTTGGGTTTTTTCTTCGGCTGACGGTGTACCGTCTGACCGTTTTTCTGCTGCGGCTTCTTGCCGTCTTTCTTAACCTCCGGCTCTTTACGCTCTGCTTCTTTTTGCTGTTTTGCCTGTGCCTTATAACGGTCAAGTTTCTCTTTGACCGATGGCTTTTCCACTGGCTTTGCAACACCCTTATCAGATTGCGTTTCTACCGGCTCTGAGTTTTGCCTTGACAGAGGGCTTTTGTCTGTTTTGGCGACTGAGGGGTTTGCGTTTGCTCGCTCCTCTTTCTGCATTGGATTTCTGACCGCTTCTTCCATAATGATTTCACTCTTGGATTTAGTCGGCTTTTCTTTTTCAACTGCTTCACGGTCTGCGATAGCTTTCTCTGCTTCACTGACAATCGAAGCCTTATCCACTTTGCCAAGTTCAAATCTTTCAACGATACGCTGAATTTTAGAAGCGTCCTCTGCTCTTGCGATAATATCTACCGGAGCGTTCTCTCCCTTTGTGTTCTTATCTCTGAGGACACAATAAAGAACGCCATAGCGTTTTGCCTGTTCGGTAAACTTCTTCAAATCCTTTTGCGGAATGGAAAAGACTTTCAGCTCCTTGCCTGACTTAATCATATTGGTAAGCCTTGCTTTGCCCTTCGTCTTTTGTTCCTGCTTCAGAACCGATACCAAAAGCAATGCGATATTCTTCGCCGCCGAACCGCTTAATCTTGCAGCAACTTCAAATCCTTCAAGCGAAAGCCTGACGACCTGCTCTGCTGCGTCACCACCGTTGTTCATAGCGTGATTTCTCCTTTCTCTGCTGTTTTTGTTCCTCTGTTTCAATATGCTCAAGGTTTTCTTCCATAACCTTTGACCTCTCCGCAATATCCTCGCAGAGTTTTACTTCCCGTCGGAGTTTTTTCAATTCTCCATTGATAGAAGCGATTTCATCTTTTGCCGCCTGAAGCTGACCATCATCAATATTTGTTCTTATCTTTTTTCGGAGATGTGTTCTTCCGGCAATCAGATTTTTCATCTGCTCCTCTAAGGAAGTCTTATATGAAAAAAGCTGTTCGTCCGTGGAAATATTTTCTCGTCCGAGCAGCCTTACTTCATCAGTAATCTTATCGAGCTTCATCAAATCATCTTTCAAAAGATAATGAAGCCTTGCGTTATTCTGTTTCTTATACTTGGGCAGATAACCGAGTCTGTAACAGTAATACAGATACAGCCCATAAAGTCCGCCTTTCTTTTTCAGCTTCTGCCCTCTGGTCTGCATACGGTACTGTCTTGGCTTGTAAGTCGCCCTCTGGAACGGCTCAATCTCTGCCCATCTGTCACGATTTTCTTTGATACGCTCTACAATCCGGTCATTGGTATAATCTGCTCCGAGATTTTTCAGTCGTATCGGCTTATCGTATCCCTTTGGAATGACCGTCCAGTATTTTCGGCTTGGACTTAGGTTATAGGCATATCCCATTTCCTTGAGAGCAAACTGAAATTCTTTCAGGGTCTTGCTGTGGTCGATAGCATAATCAATGGCTTCCTTTGCAACCGAGTAGCGTGTCGGCATACCTGCCTTTTCTTTCATCGTCAGATACTCCGACTGCTTACTGCGGTTCGGATTCGGGTCATAGTAAAGTCCGTACTTCTCACAAATTCTGTCTGCAACTTTTCGGAATTTGAACCACGCTTTTTCCTCTCCCCACAAATGTTTGCCATCGACAAAAGAAATAGAGTTGATGACAAAATGACAGTGCAGGTGCTTTGTGTTCAGATGGGTTGTCACAACAACCTGAAATCTTTTCCCCCACACTTCATTTGCAAATTCCATTCCGATTTTCTGTGCCATCTCAGGAGATATATCTGTTTCCTTGAAACTCAAATATCCGTGATAGGCTTGGATACCGTCTGTCTTTTGGTACTGTTCCTTAACCGTTATGAACTGGTCACGGGCAATCGCCACATTACAGTTGATACCCTCAACATAAAATTCTCGCTCTGTTTTTTCTTCATCCTTTGCATAAGCAATAACATCAGCAAGAGCCTGATACTGTTCAGGTGAAAACTCCCTTTTGATATTTGCAGAAGTCTTTTCGGGATTGGTTGCATAGTCAATGACCTGACCGAGCCTTTCTGTTACCGACCACAACTTTGTTACTGCCATTTCATTTCGCTCTGATTTGGACGAAGATATGTCCTCTCAATCTCTGACTGGAACTTATTCCACTTTGCAGCTTCATTCTTCAGCATAGGTGCGTCAATGAAACCAAGTGTATTCGCTTTAGCCGCAAGCTGATTGATGTTATTACCGATAGAGGACAGTTCTCTCATCACATCATAGAAGCGGTCATCGGGTTTCTCTTTCGGCTCGTAACCTCTGATAAGTAAACGGATAAGTCCTGCTTCGGAAAGACAAGCCTTCTTTGCCTTTGCTGCCAAGTCCTGTGCTTCCTTGCGGTTAAAGCGTACAATCTTCTGAATGTTTCTCTTTCTCATAATCGGTATCTTCCTTTCTCTTTACTCTGCAATCTTTGTTAATCTGGAATAAGCACATCATCGTAACGCCAAGACAACTGCCGAGCAGTGTCCCAGCGGCGATAAGTAATAACTCTCTCAAATCAAGTTCTCCTTTCTCACGGGGTATTAGGGGCAACCCCTAACGAGCCTTTTACCGTTTGGGAAACTATGTTTATCCAAATGGTCTGCTCGCTAAGAATAAACATCTCCTCCGGGTTGCCCCGTTCTCAGGCTGCTATCTCTCATAATCCTTTGATTTCGGCTTAAAAGGTTCAGCCACGATATTGCCGCCCACTTCCTTAGAAAAGCGTTCAGGATACTTGAACTGTTCCTTATACTTCTTCATCATATCGTCCGGCAAGCTCTGAAAGCTCTCACTCTCAGGCGGTGCATAACAGATAAAGAATTTGCCACAGATAATATCTACCATTTCTTTCTTATCATTGTCCTGCACATAAACTGCACGGTTAAGCGGAAGCCCTCTTACCTTTCCTTCCTCATTACAGATGATTGCAACGTCATCGTCATAGGGCATATATTCCTCAATATCCCCGCCGACAACCTCCTGCATTGCTTCCAGACTGTCGTCGATTACAATTTCCTTCGGGTACTTTTCCGGTTCTACCAAGAGAACTTTAATCTTTGTATCATTCATCGTTCTTCATTCCTTTCGTGTGTTTTTTTATTGTAAATTCCCATCCGCATACAAAGAAAATCGTTGAAGTCCTTACCTGCTTTTGGTGGCTCATCAACGATTTCATACTTATCCGGCAGAATAGTTTTTAAGGTCTGTGCTGCCTTTCTGCCCGCTATATCATTGTCAAAATGGATACGGATTTTCCTGACAGATGGGTTACTGCCAAGATACTTTTCCAGTGCAATCGGCACTTTACTGTCCTCAATTTTCTTTGCCGGAGAATACACCCCGGACAGCGAAACAAAGCTCATTTCTTTCCAATCCTGCCCATTCAGCTTCGCAAGCGTGGCATAGGATAACAGGTCTATGGCACACTCAAAGAGGTGTACTTCCTCCAAGTTTTCCTTACCAAGCCGAAAAGAATAATCTTTTTTACTGCCACTGCAATCGCCCATAATCCTACGCTTATTCGTGGAACGGTAGGCTGCATATTTCGGCTCTTTCTTCTCGTCATAGCCTACAAACACAACATTGTGATACGGCAGGCTCTCAAAGATAAGGTCATTAGAGATACAGTAATTGATGATTTCAAAATCTATTCCTCTCCCGAAAAGATACTCTGTAATCACTCTGTTGGAAGCACATTTTTCAGGGAGAAGAAGCGGTTTATTTTCCTCTTTTGGCTGTGGCTTTTCATAGACCGGAGCCTGAATCGCTGTGTGTCCGATAATGGTTTCCACCGCTTCAAGGAAGCTGTAACCTTTGACCTTAATCAGATAATCCAAAGCACTCCTGCCACCGATACCTCTCGACCACCATATCCATTTCCCGTTTGAAATTTTCAAACTATCGTGGGTTCTGGTGCAATAGGTGTTCCCCGAAAACTTAACCAGCTCATACGGTTCATAATTTTTCAGGTAAGTTAGCAAGTCCATCTGCTTCGCCTGAATGATTAACTCAGGTGCGATAAAAGGCATATCGACCACCGCCTTTCTGTTTATCTCTCATACGATTTCTCCTTTCTGCCGCCGACTGGCTCGCCCTCATCAGGCTCTCCGCCGACAATCTCATTTTCTTTTTTATCCATATTGAGCAGGATATTCAGCTCATCAAGTCTGGCAGTTTTTGCCCTCAATTCTTCCTCCTTTGCAAACGGCTTTTCGATTTCCTGCTTCGCTGTTTCAAACTGCTTCTCCGTATTTTCAAGGCTGTTTTTCGTATCAGCAAGTGCTTCCTCAAAGCGTTCTATGCCGTTATCTATTCTCACGATATTACCGTGAGCATCATCGCCAAGCGGTACATCTCTGCTTGTTTCGCCTTTTAATTTCACAACATAATTACGCTGCACCGTATCAAAATACAGTTCCATTTGAAAGCCACGGTACTCGCCAAGTGGTATCGCATCGGGACTGTTCATTGACTTGCAGGCATTGATGATTGCCTGACCTGCTTCGGCTTTTTCGGAATAAGAAACACCCGATACCATCATTCCAAGCGGCTGCTCGTCTATCGGTTTCGGGTGTAATTTTGCTGTTTCAACATCTTTGGTAAGTCCCTCTACACGGGATTTCAAGTAAGCAATCTGTTGTGGGTAGAATTTGATGACCTTATCCTCCAGTCCGTATTTCTCCGATAAGAAATTGGATTTTAATATCTTCAGCTTCTGCACCTGAATGTCTAAGTCCATCTTTTCTTTGATATATGGATTTCCTGTTGCAAGCATTTTTATCTCCGCATAAGACAGTGCGGTTTCATCAATATCCTCTGCCGACCTGACCGGAGATTTGCTCGTCATAATCTGACTTGCGAACTTCTGCTTACCTTCCACAAGCTGATAGAGGTATGCATCAAAGGTCTGCTCTGTTACATAGCGGTAAATATCTACCTGCGGATTTTCATTGCCCTGACGGACAATTCTACCGGAACGCTGCTCCAAATCTGAAGGTCGCCACGGGCAATCCACGTCATGAAGTGCGATAAGTTTGTCCTGCACATTCGTTCCTGCTCCCATCTTCTGAGTAGAGCCAAGAAGCACCCTGACTTCTCCCTTACGGGTCTTTTGGAACAGTTCCTTTTTTTTCATATCGGTGTCTGCTTCGTGTATGAACTTCACTTCACTTTCAGGAATACCTCTCTCAATCAGCTTCTTCCTGATGTCGTTATAGACGGAAAATGTGCCGTCATTCTTCGGAGTGGACAAGTCGCAGAATACAAGCTGTGCCGATTTCTTGTCGGCATTTTCTTTCCATATCCGATAGATGTTATCGACGCAGGCATTGATTTTACTGCCCTCAAAATCAGGCAGCATATCGTTTAGCATACGCTGGTCAAGAGCCAGTTTTCTTCCGTCATTTGTGATTTTCAGCATATTATCTACGCTTGAATCCACACCACCGCCACGCACCTGCTCGGCTCTCTCTGCAAGGGAAGCAACCATTTCTTTCTGCATTTCCGACGGCTTTACTGCAATGTTATGGTACTTTGCTTCCGGTACTGGCAGATTCAACATATCTGCTGTTTTAATGTCCGCTATCTCCTTGAACATCGCCATTAGTTCAGGCAAGTTATAGAATTTTGCGAACCTTGTCTTTGCTCTGTATCCCGTTCCTTCCGGTGTAAGTTCCACTGCCGTAATGGTTTCTCCGAAAGTGGAAGCCCAGGCATCAAAGTGCTGCAACCCATTTTTCACAAGCGTGTTGTACTGCAAATATCGCTGTATCGTGTAGAGTTCCACCATACTGTTTGAGATAGGTGTACCCGTTGCAAATACGATTCCTCGCCCTCCGGTAATCTCGTCAAGGTAACGACACTTCATAAAGAGGTCGGAAGATTTCTGTGCTTCCGTCTGTGCGATACCGCCCACATTACGCATTTTTGTATAGAGATAAAGGTTCTTATAGTAGTGGCTTTCGTCAACAAAAAGCCTGTCTACACCAAGTTCCTCAAAGGTTACAACATCATCTTTCTTCGTCTGGTCATTGAGTTTATCCAATTTCTGACGAATGGATTTCTTTGACTTTTCAAGCTGTTTAACTGAGAAGTTTTCCCCTCGGTTTCGCTTCAGTTCCGCAATTCCTTCGGTTATCTCCTCAAGCTGCTGTTCAAGGATTGCCCTCTGTCTTTCAATGGACATCGGGATTTTTTCAAACTGTGAATGACCGATAATAACTGCGTCATAATCTCCGGTTGCAATCCTGCCGCAGAACTTTTTACGGTTCTTGGTTTCAAAATCTTTCTTTGTTGCAACAAGGATATTTGCCGCCGGATAGAGTTGCAAATACTCAGCCGCCCATTGTTCCGTCAAGTGATTGGGTACAACAAACAGTGACTTGTTACAAAGCCCAAGCCTTTTCGACTCCTGTGCTGCCGCTACCATTTCAAAAGTTTTTCCTGCTCCGACTGCGTGTGCAAGAAGCGTATTTCCTCCGTAAAGGATATGGGCAACTGCATTTTTCTGATGTTCCCTGAGTTCGATTTCAGGGTTCATACCATTGAAAATAATATGGCTTCCATCATACTCACGGGGTCTGACGCTGTTGAACTTCTCATTGTAGAACTTGCAAAGCCTTTCCCTTCGTTCAGGGTCAGACCATATCCAGTCCTGAAATTCCTGCTTAATCATTTCCTGCTTCGACTGAGCAATCGCTGTTTCCTTTTTATTCAGGATAGCCTTTTTCCTGCCCTCATCATCTTCGATATAATCAAAGATACGCACATCTTTTAAGTTCAGCGTTTCCTCGATAATCTTATAAGCATTGATGCGGGAAGTACCGTAAGTGTTATATGCCCTTACATTTCCTTTGTCGTAAGATTTACCCTCAATATTCCACTCACTCGTAAATGGAGAGAAGTGAACTTTGATATTCCATTGTGCATAACGTGGTGTTTCAAGCAAATGAAAAATAAATTCCTGCACATCGTCCGGCGGCAGCCAAGTTGCTCCAAGTCGCACGGAAATTTCACTTGCGGTCAGGTCTTTCGGCTGCACCTTTTGAAGTGCTTCCACATTGACCTTATAATCTTCCGGATAGAGTTCTGCCGAGTTCTTTGCAATTCTCAGCTTCTCCCTGACATTACCCGAAAGGTATTCATCAGCCATCAGATACTTCGGTTCGTAAGAATTTCCATACTCATAAAGCGGATTCAGGAAGATAACACCCTTCAAATCCTCAAAGATTTCATTCTCCGATTTACCGGAAAGCTCCATCATATAGTCCATATCAATCGTGGCTTTTTCTCCAAGAGATACCGCCAACGCTTCGCTTGCAGTATCAACAGAAGTAACCGGAGTATGCGGCTTAATTGTTCTCTTGGAAAACATATCTGCCTTACGCTCCAGTTCTCCGTCCTCTCCGATAATTTCCAATGCAGAAAGCAAAGAGAACGAACTGTCCTGTGAGAAAGCAGAAGTATTTGCACGGCTGTTAATGAGTCCGTACTTACCTGAAAAGGTATCATAAAGTCTGTTTAATCTCTCCTGCTCTGCTTTTATTTCGCTGTCAGGGTAATCTTCTGTCTGCAATTCAATCAGCGTTCTGACGGAATTTCTAATGGCAATCATACCCTTAATTCGGTTCTCTGCGGTTGCCGATACCTCCACCGGAGTCATACGGGAATTTTCACGATAGTAGATTTTATCGTCCACCACCGTATAGGAAAAGTTTCTCTCTGTCGGGTCTGCCGGAATAGAATTATCTTCCTCCTCCAGTTCTTCCTCGGCTTCATATTCCGTGATTTCCCCGTGAATGTTTGCTACCGCTTCATCAAGCTGTGCTGCAAGGTCTGAATTTTCATACGGCACACAAGTTGCTTCCATACCGAAACGCCCTGATACCATTTTCATTTCTCCAAGTATCATTTCGGGGTGCTGCACAAAATAAGAGTTCATCTTAATTCCGTTCTCATCGGTATCAAGATGAACCCAATCCGGCTCAATATCTATCAGTCTGTCACGCTTTTGCAGGATAAGAATATCTGAAACAACTTCCGTTCCTGCGTTACCCTTGAAAGTATTATTCGGCAATCGGATTGCTCCAAGAAGCTCTGCTCTCTGTGCAATATATTTTCGTACTGCCGAGTTTTCCTTATCCATTGTGCCTTTGCTCGTTACAAGAGCCATCACACCGCCGGGTCTTAACTTATCGAGGGACTTTGCAAAAAAGTAATCGTGTATCAGGAACTTATGCTTGTCATACCTTTTATCCGATACCTTAAAATCTCCAAAAGGCACATTTCCGACAACGCCATCAAAGAAGCTGTCCGGTAAATTGGTTTCTTCAAATCCCTGTGCCGCAATGGTTGTTTTCTGGTAAAGCTGCTGTGCAATGCCTGCGGAAATCGTATCAAGTTCCACACCGTAAATCTTACTGTCCTGCATTGAGTCAGGCAGCATACCGATGAAATTACCAATACCGCAGGACGGCTCTAATAAATTGCCCTCCTTAAAGCCCATTTGCTCCATTGCCTTATAAATGGCTGTGATAACTTCGGGCGGCGTGTAGAACGCAGTCAATGTGCTTTCTCTTGCCGAAGCATATTCCTCCGATGTTAATACCGAAGAAAGTTCCAGATATTCAGTTGCCCACGCTGAATTATTTTCATCAAAGGCTTCTGAAAGTCCACCCCAACCGACATACTTTGATAAGATAATTTGTTCCTCAGGAGTGGCAAATCTGTTTTCTTCCTGACACTTTTTAAGAAGCTGTATCGCCATAATATTTCTGCGGAAGCGTTCCTTTTTACCTACCGTTTCAACCTCATTTTCTCTGAGATTAAAGGTATGACGGTCTGCCATAGGCACATCAGGGTGCAGGTCAAAGCCCTTGACCTTTTTCTTCTGCTCCCAAGCAGGAACTATCGGCTCAGGCTCTTTATCATAACCGTTTCCTATGCGATACCCCTGATGATACATCTCATCATAGCTGTCAAAACCTGACTGTGAAGCTACTATCTCTCGATAATCTTCAATTGGCATACTGCCCATATTGGTCTGAACTTCTTCCGTTTCATTTCTTTCTTCGGCAGGTTCTTCCTTCACAATCAAATGCTCATTCATCGGGTTCTCACGCACTTTTCTGTCAAACTCTGTGCGTGAAAATTCCTTATTGAACAGTGGCATATCATAGTCATAGAGCATTACTCTCTCATCATCAACAGATAAGATTTCATACTCAGAAGCACCGATATACACCTTATCGCCAAGATGATATTCATACTGCACATCTTGCGGCTGTTCTGCTTCTTCAGGTTCTTTTTCGGTTGGTTCGACCTCCTGCTCCGGTGGTGCATTAGAGAGTATCTCACGATTTCTTTTCGTTTCCTCGATTTTGGCTCTGCGTTCCTCTTGACTTTCAAGCCACTGAGGATAACGTTCTTTTTCCTTTGGATTTAAGTATCTGTCCATTCGGATAAGTTCCCCGATACGCTTCTCCACCTGCGACCACGAAAGTGTGATATGTGGATTTTCTTTACCGATGCCTTTCGTAATCGTAATACCTTTTCCATCGTGGCTCTCATCAATCCCTGCCCCAATTATGACGGGATAAGAACCGCCCCAACCGTATTCATTTTTCAAGAAGTCGGCATTTTCTTTTGCAGAAAGGCTTTTTTCAAACTGCTCATAGATACGCATTTTCCCCTCAGAAAATCCGCTTCCGTTCGCAAGAACAGCGTCGATAATCTCCTGAGAAAAAGTAAAGGCAGAGGTTTTCTTTTCCTCTGCCCGACCGTCTAATATGAATGTCATCTGACCGTCCATTGACGGCAATGGTTTTATGCTGTCACTTAATTCTCCCAGTAATCGCATAGCTTCAAAATGACGGGCAATAACAGCCCAATCATAAAAGCTCTGTGCGGTTCTGCTGTCGTATTTGCCCTCCCACAAATGCAGAACGTTTTCAAAGGTCTTGTACCCTACTGTCCTGCCGTCCTCTAAAGTAAGTTCGGTATAATCATTATTGAAAATACTCTTTATATACTCTGTACGGTCTTTGTTATCAGGATTACGTTCATAATAATCTTTGATTTCTTCCAGACTAGCCGACAAATGTGGTGTCGTTCTGAGAATTTCATTGATTACTTCATCACGTCCAAAGAACGGAAGGCTTTTATCCTCGTGCGTTCTGTCGTAATACTCTAAGCGAATATCACTTCCGCTTTCACGATTTCCTGTGCCGAGCTGCGAAGGGAGTTCATCAGACGAACCCATTTCATCATATCCTCCGCTTTCATCTGTTCGGTCACTCCCTCTTTCTGTGCCATCTGGCTCAGGATTGTTTCCTCCATCTTGCTGGCTCTCTGTTCCACTTCCGCCAAGTGCTGTGTCAGTTCGCCCCTCGTCAGGAGATTGTAGTAAAGGACTCTGTGATGTTCCTTCAGAAACTCTCTCCTCATCTGAGCGTATCTGCCCAACGTCACTTCCGGCTGCTGTGGAAGTTTCAGGTTCGGAAGGCTGTAATCGCCCACCATCGTGTAGGTCAGTTCGTTCATTGTCCAAACTCCTTTCGTCGTTATTTTCAACCTTATTGTATTCATTTCTGTCCTGACCGACAATTATGCGATTTTGACGATTGAGTGCAGTAATTGTTTTAGACATTTCCGTCAATCCCATTTCTGCAATATCACTGGTAGCAAATCCAAGTGCATTGAGTGTTTCCTGCGTATTGAAGTTAGTAACATCTCTGAAATCATCAAGTTCAAAATAACCGTCCGTATCAACGCCAAGCCTTGACATCATCATATATGCCACACTATTTGTCACGACATTTTTATAAATGAAAGCCACAATATCCTCTTCCACTTCCTCAAAGGAACTGCCCTCGGTTGCATAGTAAAGGTCTTGCAGATAATCAGGGATATTATCCTCTGCCGCATTTCTTGCTGCTCCCATAATTGCTTCGGCAAGACTGCTCTTATTCTCAATCTCTCCGAAAGTGCTTTCCAATGTTTCAATCACATCAGCTTCGTATTCCTGACGCATATCCCAAATCGGGACTGTTCTTGAATATCTGCTTTCGTGAGTATCTGAAATATCAAAGTAATGTGTCAGCCTTTGCCGTGAACGGTTCTCATCAGCAAAAACAGCAATACCTCTGGCACCTCGGTTGACCCATCTGCCAAAAATTTTGTTCCACTGCTCTATCTCAAGAACCGCTGTTGCATCGGGTCGCTGTGCATATACAAGAAGCTGTTCGTCATAGCGTAATTTATAATTTCGGCAAGCCGAAGCCAAGAATGCCTGCCAGTTCTGAGGATTTGATACAACCGTTTTGCAGGTGCGGTTGTAAAGCTCAGAAATAAGGTCATATTTTCGTGCCATTACTCTTGCACCTCCTTATCGCTGTTTTTCTCTGTTTTTGGTCTTGTTTTTTGACGGTTCGGATTGATTGACAGGTTCAACTTTGCTTCCATTAAGCTCCATTTTTTCAGCAAACTCGCATATATGATAGCAGCAATTTCCGACATACAAATGGTAGTCATCAATATACTTGCACACTCTGTCTGCTGTGTGTCCATCACGAAAAGTAATCCTGATTTTTCCACCATCGGGAATATAGAATTTTAAATTGTAATGACTGTCTATAAATCGAATTTGCTTTTCCTGTGGCTCTGCTCTATTCTCCTGTTGCTTCATTTTCCTTACCTCTCATTTTTGTTGCTTCATCAGAACCGCCGCCCAAATACGAAAAGAGTTTACCGGACTTTGTATTCTTCTGAAGCTCCATAATCACACCCATATCAGGAATCGTGATATTCGGGATTTTCAGGATTGCTTCCATATCAAGCTGCTGCAACTTTTTCTCCGTATCACAACCGGAGTCAAAGAGTTTATTCAGCACCTTGACCTTATTCTGAAAAGTTGCTTTGTCTTTCACGAAAATACCTCCTTAACTAATGTTGATTACAATAGAAATACTACCGCTCTGCTCTTCTTTCTGCGGATTACGTGAATACTCAGGAAAAAGGGACTGTACTCTCTGCCTTGCCCTGCGTATGGTTTCAAAACAAGGAAGTCCGTATGCTCGGTAATTAAATACAATATCCTCAAGCGGAAGATTTCCGGCAGGTATATATCCGTACCGATTGTAATAATGCAGAATGAGAAGCATATCATCATACCTCGACATCGGGCATTCCTTTAAGATTTCAAGCACTCGGCTCTCCACCGTTTTCTGTTGTTTCATAATGTTCCTCCAAAAATTAAAGGGACAGAGTTTTTACGCTCTGCCCCGACTGGTTAATGTTCGCTTGTTACTTACTTCTTACGGTTTTTAACCTGAAGAAAGATAAAGCCGCCGACAATAACGGCGACTAATGCGATAGCGATAATTGTCTTTGCTTCCATTACTCGTTACCCTCCTTTTTCTTCTTTTTGTGTGCAACAACAGAAGTTACGGCGATACCGACAGCAGAAAGTCCGGCAAGGACATACCAAAGTTTCATATTGGTATCATCTCCTGTTTTCGGAGTATCCCTCAACTCATTGTGCATTTTTACAACGGCTGTTTCATCAAGTTTGATAGTAACATTCTGGTCGGCAGGTGTGATATATGCGGCAGACGCATTGTTTGCCACTTCTGATACGGTATATTCGCCAATACGAAGTCCCTCAATCACGATTTCGCCGTTCTTATCTGTTTCAAATGTCATATCATAACCGTTTGCTCCGGTTACTCTGAACGCAAAACCTTTAACCTTACCGTCCGAAGATGTCTTGACGATTTTCAGTGTTCCACGCATAGCTTCATTGATAAATCCAACACCTGCTTTATTCTCAACGGAATAAGTTGTTTCGTCTTTCTCAATGAAAACAGAGTATTCTCCCTTATCAAGCAGGAAGCCCTCCGGTGCTTTGGTTTCACGGACAATATATTTTCCGTAAAGCAGCTCTTTCATCTCATAAATTCCGGTTTCAGTTTCTTCAAGATTTCCGATAAGTTCATCGCCATCATCAATCTTTCCGTTCTCATTGGTGTCCTTATATACCTCAAAGGTTGCACCCGTAAGTTTGTTATCCGGATATTCAGCGTCCACCTTCGTGAGTCTGATATTGCCGTGAACATACTCATTGACAATCTCAATTTCAACTACCTGCTCGGCTTTGCTGATATTGACCTCATACGCTTTTTCATCAAGAACAAATCCCTTTGGCTGCTCGATTTCTCTTACAATCCATTTGCCATAAGGAACTTTTGCAAAAGAAAAACTACCGTCTTTTGCAGAGGTAGTCGTCATAAGTGCAGTATCCTTTGTAAATTCTGTTTCTTCGGCTTTGAAGATACCGATAACAGCACCCTCAAGTGCTTCTCCATTCTCGTCAATCTTCTTCCCTGATACAGAACCATAGATAAGTTCATTCTTGATTTCTTTTCCGTCATTCACTTTGATTTCAACCGTTGCGGTATCCTGACCTGCGTATTCAAATACAACCGGATACTTCGTATCAGAGAGAATATAATGCTCATCGGTTGCAATCTCTTTGACATAGTATTTGCCAAACGGAAGGTCTGACTTCATAACAGCAGTTCCATTTTCATTTACGCTGACAATCTCAATCAGTCCATCAGCCGGAATAACTGTACCGCTTGCAGATACAATATCTTCTGCGGCATAAAGACCAAAGCTGATATTTTTGATTTCTCCGTTATCGCCAATACCAAATGTCTTATCCTTTTCAATGACTTTTGCAAGGCTTACCTGCACTTTCTGTCTTTCGTTATAGAACGATGTGGAAGTTTCAGTAACAGAGATATTCTGACCTGCATAAGTAAGCTCAACCGTATGTGTTTCTCCACTGACTACCATTCCGTAAGGTGCGGTAATTTCCTTGACCTCGTATTTTCCGAGATAAAGTTCTTTGCTCTTAACAAATCCATCGGAGCTTGTTGTGATAGTATCTACCACTTCGCCCTTTGAATAGCGGAGTGTACCATCCGGTGTACTAATATCTTCCGCAGCACGGACTTCATAAACTGCACCCTCAAGTCCTGCCACTTCATAAACAGGCTGATAAATAACATCACTGTCCTCAGAACCACTTACATTGACACCACTAAATACTTCTCCGGTCTTTTCAACCGTGATAGTACCTTTCTGTGCCATATTCGGCTTATTGACTTTCACAACAGTTACGCCACCTTCCTCTGTGGAATTTTCTTCGGTAATATCAAAATATACCGGAGTATCATCAAGTACATATCCGTATGGAGCTTGTACCTCTACGATAGAATATCCCTTGCCGTAATCCAGTTTCTCAGGTGTGACAAGAGAACCATTTGCATCGGTATAGAACACATCAATCGTGGTCGGTGTCGGATAAGTAAAGGTCATTTTGACCTGATTACCCTGCGGGTCGTAAATCTTAAATCCTGCTCCTGCATACGGAATACTCTTTCCGCTTTCTGCGTCCACCTTAACTACATTGACAAAGCTCTCGAAGTTACGGTTATTGATGAGATAACGATAAGTCTGTGCGTTCTGTGAAATGAACACATCAAAATCATCCATCATCTCTCTGCCTTCCCAACCGGAAGTCTGGTGTACGGTATAAATACCATACGGCATATCTTTTGTCTGACCGAAGCCATTTTCATCGCATACGATAGTATCTCTCTCGTCTTTATTGGCTGCGTCATAGCTTCCGGCAGATTTCAGGTAAATCTCAAAGGAAGCACCCTTTTCAGGTGTTTCAATCTTTGTTTCTCCATCATCAGTGTGTTTAATGATAGCCACATTGCCTTTGATTACCTGCTCGGTTACATCATTGGAAGTAAGGTTGTGTTCCACCTCATAAAGTTTCGGGTCTGCACCTACCTTGTGAATGGTCTTATCAAGGAGATAGCCTTCACTCGGTGTAATTTCTCGGATTGTCCAGTCGGTATCACAAACATATTCTTTGGTAGTGAACTGACCGTTTTCATCAGTAACATACTTATCTACAAGCGTTTCGCCCTTATAGATACCGTAAACTGCTCCCGAAAGTTTGGCATTGCCCTGTGCTTCGCCCTTCTCAGCGTCGCTCTTTGTGACTGTTACAGTAAACTTCTTCAAAATGTTATTGAAGTTTCTTGTGGTTACTTCTTTCCACTTCACTGGTGCAGTCTGATTTTTCGGTACGACATAACGGATAGCTGTGTCTACTTCTTCAAGTGTATATGGTTCAGAACCACTGATAAGCACATCTTTGAAAGTTGCCACACCGTTTTTGTCTGTAACTGCATACTGGTCAACAGCATCACCGGAAAGAGAAGTACCGAAAAGATGGAACTTCACACCTTCAACAAGGTTATCTTCTGAGGACTTCCCTACCTGAAGGTCGCCACGCTTCAATTTGTTATTGAAAGTGACCTTTGCAATCTGTCCTGCTACAACAGTAACTCTATGTGTTTCCTGCGGCTCGTACTTATCGTATGCCTGCTCGGTTACAGTATAGATACCCGGCATAAGGTTATCAATCTGGAACTTACCGCCATTAGCTGTTGTAACTGTCTGATTGATACCGTTTCCGGTAATCGTGAAGTTGATACCGTCAACCTTGCCGTCCTCACTGGTCTTTACAATCTGACAAGAACCATAGCTGACTTTCATCTTCACATAACCGTTAATACTGTCGCTTACTTCCTGAGCATAGCTGACAACATCCTGCACACTGGAGTTCTGACCGTGTTTGCCCTCTGACCATACAACCACACCTCTGCGGACTGCATTTTTCTTCGTTGCGGTAATGGTAAATTCCTTACTCGGTGCAGTATCCATAGAAACAGTAAGTTTGTTACCATTCACTGAAAAGCTCACTCCACTGATACTTGCCTTGAAATTATATTTGGACAGCACATTATTGGAATCTGTCAGAGTAGTTGTGTACTTGCTTCCGTTCCACTCAAGTTCTATTGTCTTTGCCGAACCGGATGATTTATTACAAAAACTCGGTATGGTCGCATGGTTCTGTACACTCTGCACCATACTGTTGTAATAACTGAAAATCTTATTGCGGAGCGGATGCTTTGCATTGATGACATCTTTCACATTGCTGCAACCACTGGCTGCTACATGATTGAAGTTCGCATCACGCTCTCCGATAACAGTTTCCCAGATAAGAAGCTGTGTAGCATAAGCCTGTGCAATGCTGTTTGCTGCCGCTTCATTCTGTGACCTCCAAGATGTCGAGATTGTCCCACGATAGCCATACTGTAAAATACGACCAACGAAAAGACGGATTTCATCTCCGGAAATAACCCCATTGGCTGCAAGGTTATTAAAATAATTTTCGTCATACTTATTCATTGTCTGACCGACCTTGAGTGAAATTCCCGGCTCAATACAATAAGCAACATTGCCTGAGTATGAGCCAATAGCCTTAAGATTGGTAAAATTGGAACGTCCGGTATGCCAACCATTTTTCAAGGTCAAATTGCTGTGTCCCCATACCCCATCGTAATTAGCATCGCCATCACGAGGGAAATCGACCATATAAACATCGGCTTTTTCTCCCGAAGCAGCATATGCTGTTGTCGAGCCAATACCTGCAAAAGTGGTCACACACATAAGGGTCGCCAAGAAAAGCGACGTGGCTCTTTTGAATTTTGACTTTATCATTGCGTTTCCTCCTGTAAAAATTGAAAACACACCGTATCTCTACGATGTGCCTTTGTGGATTTTCTCTTACGGCAGAATTTACCTGCCGAAAAACAAATGCGGATTTTTCGTTAATTTTTCATTTTACCATACACCTCCAGTCCGTTCATACTGTGCGATTACCCCTTAGAGATAGACATATACTTTGAGATAGTTATATTCAAGTGAGATAGTATATATCATTTTCGGTAGGTAAAAGTATAACTAAGGGGTTAGAGTGTGAGAAAGGGGAACTGTAAATCAGGCTATCGGCTGTCACGCTCTGCACGATTACGCAAAAACTTGTTGTAATGCTCCAATGCTTTGCAGACAAAATCCTCCGTCTGGCTGACGGGAATGTTTTTCGGGATAAGCTGTCTTACTCTGTCACCCCTCAACACGATTTTTTCCTTTTGGTTCGGCTTTTCCTCAGACATAACAGCGTGGATTACTTCGGTTGTAAGGTTGCCCTCGTTGAATAACTTTCGCATACGGATTGTCTGGTCGTGTGACGGGGTTGCGTCATTCAGGTCTATTTCATCAACCACATCACGCTGGCAATCTTCATCAAGATATGAAAGTTCTACGGCAGGACGCATTTTAATACGCCCCTCGTCAACAAATTCAAGCAGTTCAGGAACAAGGTTTGTCAGGCGGACATATCGCTGTATTTGTGTGTTACTGTCCTGACTCTCAGAAGCTAAAATCTCTCTTGATTTACCCACAATAGAATTGTGTCCCACTGGGACTCCATTTTCTTTGCTCGGTCTGCCTGCTTGCCTTTTCATTGCTTCCAAACGCATTTTATAGGCAAAGGCTTTTTCACTTGGCAATATCTCTGACCTCTGAAAATTACTCTCAACCATTAAAATAGTCGCTTCATCTCTGTTCAGGTCTACAATCTCACTTCTCAGGGTTTCAAATCCTGCCAGTTCACACGCTCGCTTTCGTCTGTGTCCTGAAACAAGTTCGTATCTGCCGTCCTCTTTCTGCCTTACCGTTGCCGGAGTAATCACTCCTCTTTCCTTGACACTCTCCACAAGCTGCATCATATCTTCATCGTCCCTGACCTTAAACGGGTGGTCGGGAAAATCATCAATCAGCTCCAATGGAATATCTCGGATTTTTGAAAGCTGTTCTTCATCTCGCTGTGCCTGCGTGGTAAATAAATCATCGAGCTTCGTGAGAGTGAAGTCGCTCTTTCTTCCTGCCATCGGCTAACACCTCCTTTGTAAATTCAGCGTATGCCTTAGACACTGTGCTGTTTGGCTCATAAGCATAAATGCTCTTGCCTTTGGAAGAAGTTTCAGCGGCTTTTACGGCAATCGGGATTTGTGTTCGATACATCCTTATCTGATTACCGAAGTTTGCCCTGAGTGCTTCCACCGTACTCTTTGCAAGGTTTGTTCGGCTATCCACCAAAGTAAGCAGCATACCGTCTATCTTAATATCCGGATTGATATACTTCTTTACTTTTGAAATGGTCTGCACAAGCTGTGTCATACCCTTTGCAGGCAAATACTGAGCCTGAACCGGAATGATAACACTGTCTGCCGCCGATAAAGCATTGAGCGTAACCATACCAAGTGAAGGCATACAGTCTATAATTACATAATCATATCTGTTCTTCACTTGACTCAGATAATTCTTGAGTGTAGTTTCTCTGCTCATTGCGTTTACAAGGTTAAATTCCATTGCTGAAAGCTCAAGGTTTGCCGGAACAAGGTCAACACCTTCTTCGTGATGCAGGATACCAACCATAGGGTCTGTCATCGTTTCATTGATTACATCTGTGAGTTTCGTTGCAAGCGTGATACCCAAGCCGTCTGTATCCTGCCAACCAAGACAAGTCGTTAAATCGCCCTGCGGGTCTGCGTCTATGAGCAATACTTTCTTACCCTGCATTGCAAGCCCGACTCCAAGATTAACTGTTGTGGTGGTTTTTCCGACTCCGCCTTTCTGGTTACATACGGAAATCGTTTTGCAGTTTGACACTTCTTTTTGCCCTCCTTTCTGAAAATTCATAGCCACCGCATTATGGCTATGTACCTGACCGACTCATTTCCTAATCGGTCATAGCAATATTTGTTCTCAACACCCCTTGCCAAGCAAAATGCTTATGGGAAGTCACTAAGGAACAGACTGCTTATCTGTATCATAGGATTCTAACCTCTGCCGGGTACTCCGCCAGCTCCGTAGAGAAGTATCATTATCATTCTGACTGTCATCGCCATATCAGGAGCAACCTGATACTCATAACCGGAGTTCTCGCTATTCTGAAATACAGAAATCACGGCGTACCTGCTAAAGTGGCTATCATCAGAAATAAAGTCTTAGTGAATGACTTATTCAATTTTCAAGCGAAAAGGCTTCCGTTTTTGCTATCCGGAATGAACCCCTTCACTCATTTGGACAAAGGGGTATGAAATGCACACCCAAAATCTCCGCTTTTCCAAAAATATTTCAAAAAAATTTTTGGAAATAAAAAAAGCCGTCTGCTCCGGTTAGGAAACAGACGGCAAAACACGTTCTAAATGTATTCAATTTTCAATTTCTTTTTCTTTGCTTCAAGCACTTTGCAGAGGACATCATCTACTGCATCGGTGTATCGTCCCTGAGCTGCTAAATTGTTCTTCAGTTCAATGAGCGATTGTATCACTCGGCTTCGTTCTTCTTCATTTAAGTATAGATGATAGGTTTTCTCTCTCATTGGCTGTCCCTCCATCTTTCAAATGTATTTTTGATTATCTCCACATCTTCCTCTGTATCAGAAGAAATAAATATATGTACGTTCTGAAAAGCTCTTTTTAAGCTGTCGGCATAATCCAGTTCAGTGCCTTTCATCGGCAGTTTAATCAGTCTTATTCCTCGTTGCTCACACATATATGCTTTCATTATTTCTATATTCTCGTCAGCACTTCCTGACTCAATAGCCAACTTTTCTGAAGGTATGTATGTTTCAAGCGGAACTCCAAGCAATCGGTCAGAACCAAGTTCTGCTTTCAATCCTTTCTTATTAGAATAATAGCTGACAGCCAAAGCAGGAAATAGAGATAAATATTCTTGCTCACAAATTCGGCAGCCTTTATTCAATATCGTCCTTTCATTTATCTTCATACTCCATGAATGACCGTGCCTGCATTTCCACCATGCTCTCTTTGCTGAAGTTCGTGATACTTCTGTCGGCTTCAGTTTATTCTGTTCATAATCCCATTCGCTAAGAAGCTGACTGTCCGTTGTCGCCAAATCATTATATCCGGCAAGGACTTCTCTCTCTGCACAAACGGGGCATACCGTACCTTTCACACGGGCATTGACAACGGATTTCCACTCATTACCGCATTTTCTGCACTTCCACCAGACGTTTTTCCTCGACTTTGCATTTACTTCATCAGGTTTCAAAGGCAAGTTCTTCTCCGACCACTCCGAAGCAATTTCAGGGTGTGTTGTCTGCAAATCGTTAAACCCTTTCGAGAATATGTACCCACTGCAATACGGGCATTTACTCCCACCGGAACGGGTAGAAATAAGGGTGTTCCACTCTCTGCCGCAATCCTTACACTTCCACCACGCCTTACGATTGGCAAAGACCGTAACCTGAGTTGGAAGTAACGGATAATTTCTGTCCGACCACTCGGCAGCTATATCCGGCAAAAGCGTTGCAAGGTCATTAAATCCTCCCAACACTTTATTATGGGAACAATACGGGCAACCCGTTTTATTTATTGTCCTGCTCTTAACGGCTGCTTCCCACTCGTGACCTTTTTTACATCTCCATATCACTTTCTTATGAGAACCAATAGAAACCTCTGTCGGTTTTATCTTATTCTTTTTTGACCACTGCTTTGCCAGTAACGGCTCTAATGTCGCCAAATCGTTAATACCTGCAATCACTCTCGCACCGGAACATATCGGGCATTTTTCTCCATTAGAACGAGCCTTAACGCTTGTTTGCCATTCGTGTCCGCAAGTACCTTTCCACCATACTTTTTTATTTGAACCAAAGGTAATATCATCAGGTGTAAGCGGTAAATTCTTCTCCGACCATTCCGTAATAAGCTCTGGGTGTACTTCTGCTAAACTGTTGTTCATAGCCAAACCTCAACCTCCTTGTGCTTAGAGTATATGAAGTTTTGGCTTTATCTTGTAGTTTGCGAATATCCGTATAAATAGAAAAAGCCCTTTGAGAAAAGGATTTCTCCTCTCCCAAAGGGTAGTTTAACTTTTACTTAGAATTATCTTTTTTAATAACTAAGTTATAATTGCTATCATAATACAGTCCAAGTTCTCTACACATTCTATCGTTCACATTATCTAACGCTTTCTTATATTCTGCATACGTTGGAGACAGAACCATTAAATTAGGAATGAATATATCGTTATATCCTTTATTTTGTAACTCTTTCTGCATTTTTCTCTGTGCAATAAATGCTGGATGGTATTTCATTATACCGTTTTTCATTTTAGCACCTTTCCATACTTTTTCTTTTAGTCTTTCATATTCACTTTCACTCATATCACGATAATAGGCTATCATCTCATCTGCGGTTCTGGTTTCTTGTGCAATCCCACCTATCATCTTCGTACCTATTCCCATAATAAAAGGAACTTTCAATGTTGTTTCATCGCAATATTCTAATATATTCTGTAGTGCCTGCTTCTGTTCCAGAGTCTTCAACCTTACATTAAGAAATGGTTTGAAATGACTTTTAAAATAATCTCCCCATTCTTTTCCCGGTAGCAAAGACTCAATTGCATTTTCAACGGTTTGATAATCAAGTGCCTCATTTGCTTTGTCTGCGTCACCATCATCTATAAATTGCTTCAAAGCTTCAAGTTCTGAGTCTTTTAAAACTTTTTCCTGCACTTTTTCTTGATAAATACGAAGAAGAATACTTTTGTCGCCAGTTTCCAAAAGGCTCTGTATGTCTTTAATACTAATACCGAGTTTTCTATATACTGAAATCTTTTTTAAAGTTTCAACATCTTGTGCAGTATAGTTACGATAACCATTGTTATCTTTATCCACTGACAGCAATCCTTTTTCTTCATAATACTTAACTGCACGCTTTGTCATTCCAACCTCATTTATAATTTCATTTAATAACATCCGATGCACCTCCTTATGATTTATGTTGATAGTATAAGCGTATACGCTGCGTGCAGGTCAAGAGTTTTTCGTCTTTCTTCTAAAAATGGGCAATCCCGATTTCAGGACTGCCCATTCATTCTGCCAATTATGCGATTTTTTCTTGCTTGCACCGATTTCTGCATCAATTGATGTAAGTTTGATGTAAATCGCTGTTTTTTTAGTTTTTTATCAAATGAAGTACGTCCCGTCTATTCGGTAAAACGGTACATCTTTACATCATCTTAATAGAGCTTTGCACCTGCTGGAATATGGTCATCAACCATCAGAAGATGGAGCTTTTCTTCGCCTTCTTCTTCGTGGATAGCACTGAGGAGCATACCGCAAGAGTCAATGCCCATCATAGCTCTCGGTGGAAGATTTGTGATAGCGATAAGCGTCTTTCCAACCAGTTCTTCAGGCTCATAATAAGCGTGAATACCGCTTAAAATGGTTCTGTCTGTGCCTGTTCCGTCATCAAGAGTAAACTGTAACAGTTTCTTTGACTTCGGTACTGCAACACACTCTTTAACCTTTACTGCACGGAAATCTGACTTACTGAATGTATCAAAATCAACAAATTCCTCAAATAAAGGCTCTACCTTTACCTTAGAAAAATCAATCTTTTCAGACTCAGTTTTTACATTTTTTTCAGGTGCTTCAGAAGCTGTATTATTTACATCATTTTTCTTATTTACACCATCTAAGGACTTCATTGTCGGGAACAGCAGCACATCGCGAATGGATGCCGCGTCGGTCAGGAACATGACCAGACGGTCGATGCCCATGCCCATGCCGCCCGTGGGAGGCATACCGTATTCCAGCGCATTAATGAAGTCCTCGTCCATCATGCCGGCTTCCTCGTCGCCTGCGGCGCGCAGAGCAACCTGACGCTCGAAGCGCTCCTTCTGGTCGATCGGGTCGTTCAGCTCGGAGAATGCGTTGCACAGCTCGCGGCCGTAAATGAAGCACTCGAAGCGCTCGGTCAGACGCGGATCGGACGGCTTGCGCTTTGCCAGCGGAGAGATCTCGACCGGATAATCGGTGATAAAGGTCGGCTGCATGAGGTTTGCCTCGACGTACTCGTCGTAGCACAGTGCCATCAGGTCGCCCCAGCTCTCCTTGCCCTTTTCGATCTCGAGGCCCTTGGCCTTAACGGCCTCCAGTGCCTCCTCCGGCGACAGTGCCATAAAGTCGATGCCGGCGTACTCCTTGACAGCCTCAGCCATCGTCATGCGCTTCCAGCCCTTGGAGAAATCAATCTCCACGCCCTGATACATCACCTTGGTGCTGCCCAGAACCTTTTCGCAGACATGGATTACCATGTCCTCGGTAATATCCATCATGCCGTGATAATCGGTATATGCCTGATACAGCTCGATGGTGGTGAACTCCGGGTTATGACGGGTGTCCATGCCCTCGTTGCGGAAGATACGGCCGATCTCGTATACGCGCTCCAGACCGCCTACGATCAGGCGCTTGAGGTGCAGCTCGGTCGCAATACGCAGATACATATCAATGTCCAGCGCGTTGTGGTGGGTGATGAACGGACGAGCCGCCGCACCGCCCGGAATGGTGTTCAGACACGGAGTCTCAACCTCCATAAAACCGCGGGAATCCATAAAGTTGCGGATCTCGCGCACGATAGCGGAGCGCTTCTCAAAGGTATCGCGTACCTCCGGGTTGACGATCAGGTCAACATAGCGCTGACGGTAACGCATATCGGTGTCCTTCAGACCGTGCCACTTCTCCGGCAGCGGTGCAAGGTTTTTGGAGAGCAGCGTCAGTTCGGTTACGGAAACCGAAATCTCACCCTTCTGGGTACGGAATACCTCGCCCTCGATACCGATGATATCGCCGATATCGAACTTCTTGTAGCCCTTGTATACGTCCTCGCCTACGTTGTCGCGCTTGATGTAAAGCTGCAGACGGCCGTAGCGGTCGCGCATATCCGAGAAGGAAGCCTTGCCCATGATGCGCTTGGACATCATGCGGCCTGCCAGACGGACGGTCTTGCCTTCCAGCTCGTCAAAATGCTCGTGAATATCGGTAGTATAGTGATCGCGCTCAAAGCGCACCTGCTGAAACGGGTCCTTGCCCGCAGCCTGCAGCTCTGCCAGCTTTTCGCGGCGAATGCGCTTCAGCTCGTGCAGTTCCTCCGCGGTCTGCTCGTGCTGATCCTGCGCCTGATGCTGTTCTGCCATATCTTCCCCATCTTTCATAAAATTTTTGACGGCAACGCCAAACAACTCGCCTTTGTCCAATTGTTTGGTGTTACCTGAAATAGTGACTTCGCTTTTCACTTGCGATAAAGGTAATTTACTTCTCGATCTTGAGGATCTCGTACTTTACGATGCCGATCGGTGCCTCGACCTCAACAACATCGCCGACCTTCTTGCCCAACATAGCCTTGCCGAACGGAGACTCGTCAGAGATCTTGCCGTCCATCGGATCGGCCTCCTGAGAGCCGACGAAGTGGTACTCCTCTTCCTCGTCCTCCTCGAGATCCTTAACAATAAAGCGGCAGCCGGGAGAAACCTCGTCTGCAGCGTAGCTGTCGCCGGTTACAACGACTGCGTGCTTGATGATCTCCTCAAGCTCGGCAATGCGGGAATACAGCTTGCCCTGCTCGTTCTTGGCTTCATCGTACTCGGCGTTCTCGGACAGGTCGCCGAAGGAGCGTGCTTCCTTCAGCTGCTCTGCAACCTCATCCGCACGGGTAGTTTTCAGATATTCCAGTTCGTCCTTATATGCGTCCAGACTTTCCTGTGTCAGTTTAATTTCTTTTGCCATGTTTGCAAACCCTTCTTACTCAGTGTCATCGGCTTTCGAGCCGTACAGTACATTATATTATAAATTAAGCACCAATGCCATGTCAAGCGATTCGACCATTTTCTGTCCGATTTTCTGCCGGAGCGCTCGATTATCCCACAGTTTCCATCGCTTTTTGAAGCTGCGGATCGTTTTCCGACGTCAGAAAGAAAAAGTTCTGTGTCTGCTCATCGGTCAGCTTCACCTCAATATCCGGCGCAATGCCGACATCTGCAAGGCTTTTGCCTTTGGGCGTAAAGTATTCCTCGACAGACAGATTGACCGCCGAGCCGTCGCTCAGCTGGTAGGTGCGCTGAGCGCGTCCCTTGCCGGTGGTGTGCGTGCCGACGAGCGTCGCGCGGTCGTACTCCTGCAGGGCTGCCGCGAAGAATTCCGCCGCCGAAATACTCTGGTCGTCAATGAGCACCGCGATCGGCAGGTCGATGCAGTCCGCATCCGAGGTATAAACGGTCTCCGAGCCGTTTTTCATGCGCAGCGTCATAATGGTGCCCTCGCTGAGCAGCGGGTCGAGTGCCGCGCTCATCTCCTTGACACGGCCGCCGCCGTTGTGGCGCACGTCAATGACAAGCGACTCGGCGCCGCTGTCGGTCAGCGACTGCAGCGCCGTCTTGAACTGATCGGCACAGCCGTCGTGGAAATTCTCGATGCGGATGTAGCCGATTTTATCATTCAGCATTTTGCCCCATGCCATCTTCTGCGTGACAACGGCACGCTGCATGGTCAGCTCCTTGACGGAGCCGTCCGCCTTCTTGACCGTGACGGTCACATCGGTCCCCTCTTTGCCGGAAATCGCGCTGATAACCGCGCTCGAGCCGTCCTTTTCGGTCGTCAGATCTCCCGTACCGAGAATGTAATCGCCCTTTTGGATGCCGGCCTTCGCCGCAGGCGAATCATCGTACACGAGCGTAACGCGAATACTCGTCTCGGTGCTCGTCACCGAAACGCCGATGCCGCAGCCCTTGCCCTCACCGCTCATGCGGTAGGCTTCGTAGTTTTCCGCCGGAATATACGACGACCACTTGTCTCCCAGACCGGTAATGTAGCCTGCCGCAGCGTAATCCGCAACATTGTCCGCATCCAGCTCACCAACGTATTTGTCTGACACCAGCCGGTCAATCTCGCGCAGCTTTTTTCCGACCTCGTTGGTGTTCCAGCCGGTGGAAATCAGGCAGATGACTGCCGTTATCGCGCCTGCCGCGGCACACATGGTCAGCGCCATCCGCAGAGAGACCTGTCTCTCCCGCAGTTTTTTCATGGTTTGTCCTCCTCCACGAGAAAAGGGAGAGCGTTACACTCTCCCCTTTTATATGATTGCGTCAGTTGAAGTAGCTCATCGGGTTCTGCGTCGAACCGTTTACATATACCTCAAAGTGCAGATGCGGACCGGTCGAGTTGCCGGTGGAGCCTACCAGACCGATGGTCTGACCGGCGGTTACCCTCTGGCCAACCGAAACATGGATGGCAGACTGATGGCCGTAAGCCGTCATGACGCCGCCGCCGTGATTGATAACGGTATAGTTGCCGTAGCCGGAAACCCAGCCTGCGGTGGTAACCGTGCCGGATGCAGCTGCTACGATCGGTGTGCCGGTCGGTGCCGGAATATCCTCGCCCTTGTGGAACTTGCGGGTACCGTAGATCGGATGTACACGCCAGCCATAGGCACTCGAATTATTGGTGTAACCCGGAAGCGGCCAGGTGAACGTGCCGCTTGTCAGCGTTGCGCTGCTCAGATTGCCTGCCGAACTGCTGCTCGACGAGGACGAGCTGCCGCCCTTCTTCTTTGCGGCCGCTGCCGCTGCTGCTGCCGCAGCAGCTTCCTTGCGGGACTGCTCTGCGATCTGGTCACTTACGGTGTCCATCTCGCTGGTGATGCGCTCGTACTCAGCCTTCTGCTCCTTCTGGTACGCCTGCAGGCTCTTCTGCAGTGCCTTCTGCTGCTCCTCGCTGGATTTCAGCTCCTCAGCCTTATACTTCAGATTTTCCTGATACTGTACCTGCTCGTCCTGGGTAGCCTGCAGGTCATCGCGCTTCTGCTGAATATCCTCCTTGGCAGCGGTGTACTCCGCTACGATCTTCTTATTATCGTCCATGATCGCAGAAACAATCTCCAGACGGCTGAGAAGATCAGAGAAGTTGGACGCGTTCAGCAGAACCTCCAGATAGCTGGTCTCGCCCTGCTCATACGTCGTGCGGACAGTCTCAGAAAAACGCTCCTTCTTGCTGTCCAGCGCCTTGATCGCAGCATCCAGCTCGGTCGTCTTGACGTCGATCTGGTCCTGCAGGCGGTCGATATACGCGGTTACCGTCGTAATTTCTTCTTTGGTGAGCTTGATCTCTTTCTGCAGGGCGGCACGGGTCTTTGCAACCTCATCCACCTTGCCTGCCAGACTATCCAGCTCCGCCTTGACCGATGCCTTCTGATCCTCCAGATCGGACAGCTTGCTTTTCAGTTCCTTACTGCTCACCGCACCGGCATAAACCAGACCGGAGGCAATCATCGAGAACACCATCGCTGCGACCAGGATGCCCGCAATAATGCAGGAGATCAAGCGCACGGTTTTCTTTTTCATCATATTGAAACATTCGCTCCTTTATGCAGTCGTTATACATCCATAAACTTGCGGATACTCGTTACCGAGCCGCCGATGCCGAACAACGCGCCTGCACCGCAGTACACGCCGAGCACCCACCAGCGCAACACATCGAACGAGAGCAGATGGAACGAGGACAGCGAAACCGTACCTGCCACGTTGTACAGCTCGGTGTACAGACCCCATTCCGCGAGGAAGGCCAGTCCGCCGGCAACCAGACCGAGCACCATGCCTTCGATGACAAACGGCCAGCGGATAAACCAGTTGGTCGCACCGACCATCTTCTGGATGGAGATCTCCTCACGGCGGGCAAACATGGCCAGCTTTACCGTATTGGAGATGATGAAGATCGAGATAACAGCCAGACCGACGATCATAGCTGCCGCGATCATGTTGAACACGCGCTGAATCTGAATCAGCTTGCGGATAACATCCTCATCCGCACGCACGCTTGCAACGCCGTCAACCGCTTCGATTTCCTTGATCGTTGCGTCCGCCTGCATGGAATCACTCAGGGTGAACACATAGCTGTTGCGCAGCGGATTGTTGTCCGCGTTATAATCATCGAGGATGTCTGCGTCGTCGCCCAGCTCCTTGCGGTACTGCTCCAGCGCGACATCGCGGTCCTCGAAGGCGATCGACGCAATGTTGTCAATCTTCTCGAACTGCGTCTGCAGCGTTTTCGCCTCACGCGTGGTAAGCGAATCGTCGATCCAGACTACGATCTGGTTGGACTGCTGCAGTCTCGTAATGTTATTCGTAATGTTGTAGGCCACCAGCGTAACCGTACCTGTCAGCAGCAGGCTTACGACCATGATCACCACGGCCGCCACGGACATGAAGCCGTGCTTGAAAATGTTGCGCAGGCCTTCCTTCCAATAGTAAGCGATTGATCTCATATCTGATAATACCCACCTGTCTGATCACTGATGACTTCACCGTTGTCGATCACAACAACGCGCTTTTCAAATTCGTCTACCAGACCCTTTTCGTGCGTTACGATCAGCACGGTCGTGCCAAGCTCGTTGATCTTTTCAAACAGGGTCATCAGCTCCAGCGAACGCGCAGGATCGAGGTTGCCGGTCGGCTCGTCCGCGATGATGAGGCGCGGGTTGTTGACCAGCGCACGCGCGATTGCGACACGCTGCTGCTCACCGCCGGAAAGATTCATCGGCTTCTCGTGCGCCTTGTCGGCCAGACCGACCAGATCGAGCACATACGGCACGCGCTGCTTGATGGCTTTGCCTTTGGCGCCGATGGCGCGCATGGCAAATGCGACGTTCTCGTAAACGGTTTTGGTGTTGATCAGGCGGAAATCCTGATAGACAACGCCCAATGTACGGCGCAGATACGGAATCTGCCGCTTTTTCATTCTGCCGATATCGTAGTTGTTGACGATAACGCGGCCTTCGCTCGGCCGAACCTCACCGGTCAGCAGCTTGATGATCGTGGTTTTACCCGAGCCGGACGCACCGACCAGAAAGACAAATTCTCCCTCGTCTACACGCAGACTCGCCTTGTTCACCGCCCGGGTCCCGTTTTCGTAAACCACGGTGGCTTCACTCATTCGTATCACAGGCAATCCTCCTCGGTGCCAACGCAGAAGGCGTGCGAATGCCCCGGATTGGGCATTTTCGCCTTCCAGCAAACAAAAAAGACAAAGGTGTAAACATATACACCTTTGTCTATTATAACAGATATCATGTTTATGCGCAAGCCGACAAACTGTGGCATTATTGCACAATTTACGTTTTTTCTGTGTAGATTTTATGAACAGACAGCGATTATCTGGTACCTTCTTCGCGGCTTGCAAGGTATTTTCGAACCATGAGTGCTACCTTAAATACGATCGCGTGATCGAACTCACGCAGGTCCAGACCGGTCAGCTTTTTGATCTTCTCAAGGCGATACACCAGCGTATTGCGGTGTACGAACAGCTTACGCGAGGTCTCGGATACATTCAGGTTGTTCTCGAAGAACTTCTGAATGGTGAACAGCGTCTCCTGATCGAGCGAGTCGATCGAGCCCTTGCGGAATACTTCGGACAGGAACATCTCACACAGCGTGATCGGCAGCTGATAGATCAGACGGCCAATGCCCAGATTCTCGAAGCTGATGATGTTCTTCTCGGTGTCGAATACCGCACCGACCTCGATTGCGGTCGTAGCCTCCTTGAAGGACTTTGCGATATCCTTCATCTGGGAGGATACCGAGCCGATGCCGATCAGGCACTTGACCGACAGCTCGCTGAGCAGCGTCTCCTCGATAGAGCCTGCCAGCTTGACCAGATCCTTGATCTCACTGCCTGCCTTGACCTCCTTGACAACAACGATGTCCGTCTCGGAGATATGCAGCACGAAATCCTTCTGCTTGTCCGGGAACATGCCGTTTACCACGTCGATCGCAGCAACATCGGCCGGCGCCTGCTGGCGCACGAGGAATACCACGCGCGGCACATCGTTGCCGAAGTGCAGCTCGCGGGACTTGATATAAATATCGCCCGGCAGGATATTATCCAGAATGATATTCTTTACGAAGGTAGCCTTGTCGTGCTTTTCGTCATACAGCGTCTTGATATTGTTGATCGAAACCGCAACCAGCGAACAGATACTGCGCGCCAGCTCGTCCTCGCCCTGTACGAATACAGCGTATTCCAGACGCGACGCACGGTCGCCCGTTGTATGATAAGTATAACCGCCGAAACGAACGATCTCGCCGGCGAAGCCCAGCTCAGTGATTGCTTCCTCCCGCATTTCACCGATACGAGGCAGATCGGTACATGCTACGACCGCACCGCTTGCGTCAACAATGCCGATCGTACGATCCACCGTATCCTTCATCTGCAAAACAATCGACTGGAACAATCTCGAAGCCATTTCCATCACCTTTCCCGTCTTTTTCACGCGCCCCGGCGCTTTACTCCGCATCCGTTCGCCGAAACGCTTACTCTTTATGGTGTTCTCACCGCTAATGGTGATTCTGCCTATGACATTCTTCACAAGAACGCCAAAAGTTCCCTATACATTTTAAGTCATTATATCACATGTCCGCGCATTTTTGTACAAAAAATTCAAAAAAATTTGTAGATTTTTTAAGTTTTTCAGGTTTGCGAGGCAAGTTTTTCCAATTCTTCCTGTGTCAGTTCCCGAAATTCGCCGGGCGCGAGTGTTTTATCCAGCCAGAGACCACCCAGCCGCAGACGTTTTAGCGCCGTTACCGTGCCGCCGACTGCCGCGATCATGCGCTTGACCTGATGATATTTGCCCTCTTTGAGCGTCACACGCACGCGCAGCTCCGGTTCGATCTCGAGGATTTCCAGCTTCGCCGGCTTGCATTCCGTGCCGTCCCGCAGGGTCATGCCCTGTTCAAAACGCAAGACTGCATCCGCTGCCAGCGCGCCGTCCACGACCGCCTCGTACTCTTTTTCGACATGGCGGTTCGGACTCATCAGCGCATGGCTGAGTGCGCCGTCGTCCGTGATGAGCAGCAATCCCTCGGTGTCCTTGTCCAGCCTTCCCACCGCAAACAGGCCGCGCCGCAGCTCGGCCGGAAACAGCTCGAGCACGGTATCGTGGCGCTCATCGCGGCTTGCCGTGATAACGCCCATCGGCTTGTTGAGCATGTAGTACCGCTGTGCGCGGTAGCGCTGCACGGTGCCATCCACCGCCGTCTGTGACCGATCGGGATCGACCTTGAACGCCGGATCTTTTTGCACAGTGCCGTCCACCGAGACGCGTCCCGCACGAATGAGCGCCTGCACTTCCTTGCGGCTGCCGCAGTTCAGGTGGGACAGCAATTTGTCCAATCGCATCTGTGGCATTTTGTCCCCTCCGCCAATACATTTCTTTTATAAGGATAACACTTTTTCGCAAATTGCACAATAGCTAAATGCAAAAAAAGTGCAATCCCCCGAAAGTTACCAATAGATACCATAAACCTATGATAACTTTTTCGTTGAATTGCACAGTTATGCAGTTTCCGGAAGTCATTGCCCACCGCTGTCAGGTCTGCGGCATATCCAGCAGGCCATGCACAAATCCATCCGTCTGTGCGGATGTGATATCCGCTGCGATCAGGCGATTTCTGCGTACCAAAAGGTTGGCGGTCACGCCCTGCTCTCCGGTAGGATAGGCGGTCAGCGCGTAGGTGTACAGCGTAGCGCGCTTGCCCTGATACGGCGTAAGATCCAGTCCCTGCGCCTGCTGGATAGCGTTGTACTGCTCATATACCTCGTCGAAGGTGTCGGGTATCTGCACCTCCTGTGTGCCGACCGGTTCACTCTCCACCGACCAGCCGCAGGCGGTCAGCAGCGCTACTCTGTCCTCGTTGGTTTTCAGCTTTGCACTAAGCGCTACACCTTCAGCGCTGACCGCGGTATCCGCCTCTGCCGTTTTCGGCAGCAGCGCTGCCGCGCCGACCAGCACCAGCCCGACCGCCAGCACGCCCACTACGATTTTCCTCACCGACACCTTTGCCGCAAAAACGATCATGGCATTGTCCCTCCTGCTTTTGCTTCATTCTATGCGTACAGAAGGCAAAAAAGAACGCCTCCGAGTATTTCTCGGAAGCGCAGCTTGCATCAGTCCAGATTTTTCTTCTTCAGCATCCACCATGCAAAGAAGCAGCCGACCACTGTAATGGCCAGCGGCATCCACCAGACCCAGTCGCCCGGTATCTGTCCTTCGCCGATATTCATACCGAAGAAGCCGAACACAATATTCGGAATCGTCATGATGATGGTCAGGATGGTCAAAACCTTCATGATGATATTCAGATTGTTGGAAACGACGGAAGCATAAGCATCCATTGTACCCGCCATAATGTTGGAATAGATATTCGCCATCTCGATGGCCTGACGGACCTCGATCAGCGCGTCCTCCAGAATGTCGCGGTCGTCCTCGTACAGCTTGAGCACGCGGCCGCGCAGCACCTTTTCCATCGTAACCTCGTTGCCCTTGAGTGAAGAGGAGAAGTAAACCAGCGATTTACTCAGTCCGAGCAGCTGGATCAGCTCCTCGTTTTTGAGGGAGTCGTACAGGCGCTTCTCGATGCGGGTAAAGTCACGCTCGATCATACGCAGATTTTTCAGGAATCGACCTGCAATGCGGAGCAGAATCTGGAACACAAAGCGCGTCTTGAGCGAGGTATGCACGCCCTTTACCGCACCTTCCGCGATGGAGCGCAGGATGATGCTGTCCTCCAGACAAACCGTGATGACCGCATTCTGCGCCACGACAATACCCATAGGAATGGTGGTGAACATCTGTCCGCCGTCCTCGACCGAGCTTTTCTCCACCATCGGGATATCGACGATCATGAGAAGCTGCTCGTCCTCGGTATCGACACGCGAGCTTTCCTCCGGGTCGAGCGCCGCGCGAACAAACTCTTCCTCAACCTGAGCTGCCTGCGCGATCTGCTCCAGCTCGTCCGAGCTGGGATGCACCATGTTGACCCAGCAGCCCTCGGTGAACTCGCTCACTTCTGTGATGCGGCCGTCCACCGTTTTGAAAAATTCAACCATATTATACCGCCTTTCAGCAGCGGCACTCCTCGAAAATGCCACCGCGAGTAATATTCATCTGTCTACTTCCAGGGTCCGTACTCACGGTGATCACTCTCCTTTAATATGGATTTCAGCTAAAATTAACCTTCCCATACCTGACAAAACAGCCCTGTTACGGGCTGTTTTGAATAGCTATCAGTTAGATTATCGGTTGTCCTTATCGAAGATGCGCATCAGAACATCAAATGCAGCATCGTCAGAGCCAACATCGGACGACGGCTTGGAAGCGGTTGCGCGAGCCGGCTTCTTGTCAGCCGCTGCGGTAGCAGCCTCGGTGAACAGGCCGGTGGAGCCGGAAGCCTTGTCCTTATTGCCGTCCATGCTCATCTTTGCGGAGTTCGGAACATTGTCGAAACCGGTTGCGATTACAACAACGCGGATCTCGTCGTCCATGTTCTCGTCGATGAATGCACCGAAGATGATGTGTGCATCCGGATGAGCCGCCTGCTGAACCATGGTAGCTGCAGTCTCAACCTCGTCGAGACCGATATCATCAGAGCCGATAACGGAAACGATAACGCCGTGTGCCATGTCGATCGAGGTCTCGAGCAGCGGGCTGGAAATTGCCTCGCGTGCAGCCTCTGCAGCCTTGTCCTTGCCTGCAGCGGAGCCGGTGCCGATGTGAGCGAAGCCTGCGTCCTTCATGACGGAGGTAACGTCCGCGAAGTCCAGGTTGATGAAGCCCGGAACGGTAATCAGCTCGGAAATGTTCTTAACTGCCTGACGCAGAACGCCGTCAGCGATCTCGAATGCGTTCTTGAAGGTGATCTTCTGCTCGGATACATACTTCAGACGCTCGTTCGGGATGATAACGAGGGAGTCTACGTTCTTGTTCAGCTCTTCGATGCCGCTCAGCGCCTGCTCGAGACGCTTCTTGCCCTCGAATGCGAACGGACGGGTAACAACGCCGACCGTCAGAATGCCCAGCTCACGAGCGATCTGTGCAACAACCGGAGCTGCGCCGGTGCCGGTGCCGCCGCCCATGCCGGCGGTGATAAATACCATATTGGTGTTAGCGAGAGCCGCTGCGATCTGATCCTTGCTCTCCTCAGCAGCCTTGCGGCCGATCTCCGGATTTGCGCCTGCGCCCTGACCCTTGGTCAGCTTCTCGCCGATCTGGATCTTCGTGGTGGCCTGCGAATAATTCAGAGCCTGCATATCCGTGTTGATGGAAACGAACTCAACACCCTGTACACCGTTCTCGACCATGCGGTTTACAGCGTTGCCGCCGCCGCCGCCGACACCGATGACCTTAATGTTTACTACGTTATCCAAGCCCTGTTCAAACTCAAAACCCATTGTCGTTGTCCTCCGTTTTATGATAAAGAATCGTTCTTTGATTATCAATTACCGCATTTGAGGGCACTTCGCCCCTATTGTTTTAATTTTACCTCGATTTATTCTATTTTGCAACAGGAATTAGCGAATTCCTCAAAAAAAACTTAATCTTTTCCGTGTCTTTCCCGCAAACCGGCGGGCGATACGGAAAAAAGCTGTATTTTTTCGCGTTTTTCCCTGTGTTTTCGGTTATTTTCGCCAGTAGAAGCAGAAAAAACTCAGCCTTCGCCATCGTAGCTGTCGTCATAATAGCTGTCATCGTAATACGATTCGTCGTACGAATCATCGTAGCTGCTGTCATCGTAGGATTCGTCATAGGACGAATCGTCCGAGTAATCCGAATCATCGGAATAATCCGAGTTATCCGAACTGTCCGAACTGTCGCTGCTCGAATCGGTCGAGTCATCGCCGTTCGTATTGTCGGTCGTACCGACTTCGCCGTCCGGATTGGTGTACGCCGGCGAGGTCACCGGATTGTCACCTGCCTGATCGGTACCGGAGCGTGCTACATCCTCCGCCGTCTCCGGCACAAAGTGCAGACGGTTCTGTGCATCCCAGTACAGCCGCCCGATATCCGATGCCGAAAGGCGATCGCTGATAACGGTCTGTGCAAACCGAAGACGGTACGTCAGATCGTCCAGTGAGCCTGCGCGGATGTCGAACCGCTTGTCATAGCCGATGCGCACATCGGTCAGGTCGTTCAGATTGAGGAAGCTCATCTTTTCGAGCAGCCCGGCGGCATCCATGTTCTCCAGCACGTTCAGCATAGCGTCAACGTGTGCATCCGTGCCGGTATCAAGGAAATCCCCAATCTGCGCATTCAGCGTAACGCCGAGCACGGTCGGCAGACCGCCGTCCGCGGCGTTGTTCTCGAGCACCTTGCCGCCCGCACTGATATAAGTGAACGTGTTATCCTCATTCCTCACGGCAGCCGCCGCTGTGCACTCGGTGACAGTCAGCACCAGTCCATCCGGCAGCTTGCGGCGCAGCTGTGCACTTTCCAGATACGGGAAGCTGTGCATCAGGTCGGACAATACGCGGTTTTTGTTCCACAGATAGAGATTATCGCCCTTTTGAACATCCATACCGGCGATCAGCTCCTCCGAGCCGTACTGCTCGGCACCTTCCACTGAAATGGTCTTAACCCTGAAGAACACGGTCATCGCCACCACGGCAGCCGCCAGCACAATGCCGGTCAGCAGCACGCGTCCCAGCACACGAAAGATTTTCCTGCCGCGGCGCTGCTGCTCCATCTGGTCGGGCGTGTGCTTTTTTCGCCTTCTGCGTCTCATCACAGCATCCCTTCTTTGTTACTTCTTGCCATGGTTTTCGATTGCCCAGAGGATCTCCTGATAGATCTTCTCGCTTGCATCGTGCGCCGCCAGCTTTGTCGCGTCATGCCCCATCCGGTGCAGACGGTCGCGGTCGCTCAGCAGATCCTGAATCTCGTCGTACAGCACCTGCGGATTGGCGTCCTTCTCGAGCAGAACACGGCAGCCGCCCTCCTTTTCGAGGGCGCGCGCGTTCTTCTCCTGGTGATTCTCCGCCACATACGGAGACGGCACCAGCAGTGCCGGACGGCCGAGCATGCACAGCTCACCGAGGGTAGCCGCACCTGCGCGGCACACGATCAGGTCAGCCGCCGCCATGCGGTCTGCCATGTCGTAGATGTACTCGGTCACTTCGATGTTTGGGTGCGCGTCAAAGTCGGCGCCCTGCTCCTTCGCCATCCTGGGCAGCCACTCACGGGCCGCCGCACCGGTTGCGTGAACATGATGATAGGGCACGCCGTTTTTGCATTCGAGCGCCAGCTCACCCGCCATGTGCTCATTCATGTACTTTGCACCCATCGAGCCCCAGAAGGATACGACCAGCTGGTCATCATCGGTCAGGCCGAACTTCTCGCGTGCCTTTGCACGGTCTGCCCCCAGAATCTCACCGCGCACCGGCGCACCGGTCAGAATGATCTTATCTCCGCCGCCGAGCAGCTCCTTTGCCTGTTCAAAGCAAACGAGTACGCGGTCCGCGTCCTTCGCGAGCATTTGCGTTACCTTACCGGGCAGCGCGTTGACCTCGAGCAGCACGGTCGGAATGCCGAGCTGCTGTGCCGCGCGTACCACCGCGAACGACGCATAGCCGCCGCAGCCGATCACGCAGTCCGGCTTGGCCTGCTTCAGCAGCTTTTTCGCCTTGCTGACCGCCGAGACAGCCAGCTTTGCCGCCTTCAGATTGTGCAGAATGCCCTTCGGGCTCATCGAGCGCGACATGCCGATGATCTCGATGGTGTCCAGCGGATATCCCTCACGCGGGACCAGCTTATTTTCAATGCCGCGTGCCGAACCGGCAAAACGCACCGTCGTCTGCGGCTGCTTTTTTTCAAAATAGCGTGCAATGGCAAGACCCGGTGTAACGTGACCGCCCGTGCCGCCTCCCGTAATGTACAGTTTCAAAACTGAGTTCCCCTCTCCTGTTTGTTACTTTTCAAATGCAAGGTAGGATCACATGATCCGGCAAAGTCTGTTTACCGGATCATGTGGTACTGCCTGACAGTACCGTGAGCCGCAAACAAGGCTGTTTGTATGCTGCAAACAGCCCTGATTTGCATAACTTAATCCTGATTTCTTCCGTCAATCCGCATATACCGCGATATATTGAGCAGGATGCCCATCTCGCCGAGCTGCAGCATCAGCGCTGTGCCGCCATAGCTGAAAAACGGCAGAGCCGCACCGGTTACCGGCATGATGCCGGTGACAACGAACAGGTTCATCAGCGTCTGGATAGCCAGCTTGGCAGTGATGCCGGTCGCCAGAAGACTGCCGAATTTATCCGGTGCATAACGCGCCACGCGGAACCCGCGGTAAATGAGGTACGCGAACAGCAGAATGACCAGCAGAGCGCCGATCAGACCCATCTCCTCGCACCAGGTGGCAAAGATGAAGTCGTTATGCGGCTCCGGCAGGTACAGCTGCTTCTGCAGGCCGTTGCCGAGTCCGCGGCCGAGCAGACCGCCCGAGCCGATGGCGATCTGGCTCATCGAGCCTTGCAGACCTTTGTCCGCCATATCCGAAAACGGATTGAGCCAGACTTCAAAACGTGTTCGTACATGCGGAAACGCAACGTAGAATACTGCAACCGCACCTGCACCCAGTCCCAGAATCGGCGCAAAGTACCACAGGCGCATGCCGCCTGCCAGCAGGATGATAACGCCGATACCGCAGATGATTACCATCGCCGAGGTATGCGGCTCCAGGTACAGCAGACCGATGTACATCGCCAGCAGCAGACCGTACGGCTGCACCATGGTCTTGACGCTGCGCACGCTCTTCGGGTCACGCGCCACCCAGTAGGAAAAGCAGATGATGACCGTCAGCTTTGCGATCTCGGACGGCTGAAAGCCGAACAGCCAGCGGCGTGCATTATTGATCGATGTGCCGATGCCCGGTATCGCAACCAGAATCAGCAGCGCGACCGATATCCACATGATGATGTTGTGAATGCCTGCGTACATGCGGTACGGAAACTTGGAAAGTGCGATCATAGCCGCAAGACCGATCGCGGCGAAAATGCCCTGACGCATGATAAAGTATGTCGCACTGCCCTTGTAGAACATCGCGTTAGTATAGCTTGCCGAGAACAGCGCGATCAGACCGGTGATCAGCAGCAGCAGCACCGAGAAGAACACACCGGTATCCCAGATGTGCGCCTTCATGCTGCGCATGCGTCTGCGCTTCGGCTTTGCGGTGCCGGTACGGTAACGCTCCTGCGGCACCGGCTCCCGCGAAGGACGCGCCGGTTTGCCGCTCGGCGCATTCCGCGGCATGGGACGGCGCGACGCCGACCGGTACTGCGGATTCGTCTTTCCAGTTGTCGAAGCCATAGGGTTACCTCCGAATTACGAATTAAAACAGCGGTGCGAGTGCCACATGGTAGGCCAGCAGGCACAGCACAACCGTGATGCCGGTGAATACCAGCACGATTTTCTTCTCGCCCCAGCCGCACATTTCAAAGTGGTGGTGGATCGGCGCCATCTTGAACAGGCGCTTGCCGTGGGTCGCCTTGAAGTAGGTGACCTGCAGGATAACGGACAGCGTTTCGATGATGTAGATCAGGCCGACCAGCAGCAGGATGAGCGGCATTTCACATGCAAATGCCAGACCCGCAACCGCACCGCCGAGGAACAGCGAGCCGGTATCGCCCATGAACACCTTAGCCGGGTTGAAGTTATAGCGCAGGAAGCCCAGCAGCGCACCCGCGAGTGCCGCCGAAAAGATCACAACGCCCATGTCTCCGCGGCGGAAGCCGACGAACACGAAGAAGATGGCAACCGGCAGCGTAACGCTTGCCGCCAGACCGTCGATGCCGTCGGTCAGATTGACGGCGTTGTCCGCGCCAACGATAACAAAGGCCGCGAACACGATATACAGCGGCCACGGCCAGCTGAACGAAATGCCTGTGAACGGAATCCACAGCTGCGGCAGACCGCTCGACCCCAGGAACAGTACAAGGATGAACACGCCGGCAACCAGAATCTGGAGCACCAGCTTCTGCTTCGGGGTCAGACCTGCGTTTTCCTTTTTCTTGATCTTAGCGTAGTCATCGACCAGACCGACCGCACCGTAGGCCACGGCAAGGCCGAGCACCGCAAGCGACGAGACCGAAATCTCACCCATCACGATATTGCCGATAATGACTGCCGCCGCGATACCGATAATGAACATAAATCCGCCCATTGTCGGAATATTCTGTTTGTTCATGTGCCATTTCGGTCCGATTTCGAGAATCTTCTGACCGAATTTCATTTTTCGCAGATAATTGATGACCGCCGGACCGATAGCCAGCGTAATCACCAGTGCGATCGCGAAAACAAGCACAGCCTGTTTCATGCTTCAACTTCCTCCCCTAAAAACATTGCAAGTGCGCGTTCCATGCGCATGCCGCGGCTGCCCTTGAACAGCAGCGCGTCTCCTTTTTTCGCGTCCTCGCGCAGTGCCGCGACAAGCGCGGTCTGGTCATCGAACGCATACGCATGCTCCATGCCCTTCTCCCTGGCACCGGCTACCATGGCCGCTGCATCCGGACCGTAGGCGTACAGGGCGTCCGCGTACTGCGCCGCCGCACGACCGGCACGGCGATGACCTTCCTCGGCGTAATCGCCAAGCTCGAGCATCGAGCCGAGAACCGCAAACCGGCGTCCGTTCCCGGCCATGCCGCCGAGCACGGACAGCGTAGCCTCCATCGCATCCGGACTTGCGTTGTAGCAGTCCGCATAGATTTGGTAGCCATCCTGCTCATAGATGTTCTGGCGCATGCCGCTCGCCTGATAGCTGACAAGTCCCTGCGCGATCAGCTCGGGTGTTTCACCGAGCAGCAGACCGACGGCTGCCGCCGCCAGTGCATTGAGCACGTTATGCTTGCCCGGAATACTCAGCTTCGCGGTGAATTTCTCTCCGACCGGCAGGTACGCCGCGGCAAGACCGTTATTTACTATATCAAATGTACCGTCGCTGTGCAAGTCCGCAGTAAGGTCGCAGGCGGAATTTTTGATGCCATAAGTTACCACCTTGCAGCCGAGGCTCTCGCGTTTGTCCCACAGAAGCGGCTCATCGCCGCAGAGAACAGCCGCGCCGCCCTCCGGCAGACCCTCGAGAATCTCCAGTTTGGCCTTGCAGATGCCCTCACGCGAGCCGAGAAACTCTATATGCGAGGTGCCGATGTTAGTGATAACCGCCAGATTCGGCTTGGCAGCCGCCGTCATGCGGGAAAGCTCACCGAAATGGTTCATGCCCATCTCTGCTACCAGCACTTCGGTATCCCGGGTCATACGCATGAGCGTCAGCGGCAGACCGATCTCATTGTTCAGGTTGCCTTCTGTCTTCTGTGCGCGGAAGCCCTGCGAGAGAACGGCATACAGCAGCTCCTTGGTGGTGGTCTTGCCGACCGAGCCGGTCACGCCGACGACCTTGCCGCCGCACATCATGCGGTAGCCGCCCGCGAGGTCGAGCAGCGCCTGCGAGGTGTTCTCAACGTACAGCGCCGGAACCGGATATTCCTCGTTTTCGCGATGGCTCATCACGGCGGCCGCGCCGTTCTCGATCGCCTTGCCGATGAAATCGTGCGCGTCAAACCGCTCGCCCTTGATCGGCAGGAACAGCGCCTCCGGCGGGATCTGCCGCGAATCGGTCGTGACCGCCGTCAGAGCCGCCTCGCCCTTCGCTTCGCCGTGTGTCCATTCCGCCGCCTGCGCTAATGTAAATCGTTCCATGCCGTTTCCCCCAATAATTATCAAATCTCGCCGCTGCTTGCAGCGGCTTACATTAAGACAGGTTTTCCTTTCGGAAAACCGTGTCTTTGTTCCCGTCCGCAGACGACCATGTGCTTGCACATGGTATTCAATTAGAAATTGCCTGCAATTTCATAAAAACCGGGAGCATGTATCTCGGTTTTTATTCCCCGACCCAGCCGCCTTGGGGCGCAGCGCGGCAGCAAAGCCGCGCAAGGATAGCGCCGAGCGTCATTCGGGTTTCGGAGAACGGTTTCCTTAGGAACCGTTCTCCGTAGATAGGGGACTTTTGAAGTCCCCTATCACGCGAAATATTCCGCTACAATCTCGCGTTCATCCATGTGGTGCTTCACATGGTTTACTTCCTGATAGGTCTCATGTCCCTTGCCCATCAGCACGATGATATCGTCCTTCTGTGCGTGTGCAAGTGCCCAGTGGATCGCCTCCGGACGATCGACAATGACCTGCATCGGCGTATCCGAATCCTTCATGCCCTCGAGAATATCATCGATGATGGCCTTCGGCTCCTCGGTGCGCGGATTATCGCTCGTTACAACGCAGAAGTCCGCGAGATCAGCCGCAATTTTACCCATCTTCGGGCGCTTGGTGCGGTCACGGTCGCCGCCGCAGCCGAACAGAGCAACGACACGGCCCTTTGCAAAGCCGCGAACGGCCTTGAGTACGTTCTCCACGCCGTCCGGTGAGTGTGCGTAGTCGATGAGCACGGTGTAATCCGTATCGGTCGGCACGACCTCAACACGGCCCTTGACGCCGGTTGCAGTTGCCATGGACTTCGCCGCATCCGCAAGCGGCATGCCGAGCTGCAGCACGATACCGAGCGCGGTCAGTGCATTCTCGACCGAGAAATGACCCGGAATCGGCAGCTTGACGTCTGCCTTTTCGCCCTGATACTGTGCGGTGAACTCCACGCCGTCCGCGTGCAGCTGCAGGTCGGTCGCTTCGAGATCGGCCTCCGGCTTGCCGCAGGAGAACGTCATGCACGGGCACTTTGCGTCCGCGAGCATCTTCTCCGCCGCAGCATCATCCAGATTGATAACGCCCTTCTTGCTGATGGAGAACAGCAGCGCCTTTGCCTTGCGGTACTCCTCCATGGTCTTGTGGAAATCGAGGTGATCCTGCGTCAGATTGGTGAACGCGCCTACCGCAAACGGAATGCCGTGTACGCGGTCAAGCACCAGGGAGTGCGAGGAAACCTCCATGATCACATGCGTACAGCCTGCGTCTCTCATGCGGGCAAACAGTGCGTGCAGCTCGTAGGATTCCGGCGTGGTGCGCTCGGTTTCGATCACTTCATCACCGATGAGGTTCTGGTTGGTGCCGATCAGACCCACCTTGTGGCCTGCGTCCTCAAGCATGTGCTTGACGAGGTAGGTCGTGGTGGTCTTGCCGTTGGTGCCGGTCACACCGAGCATGACCATGCTCTCTGCCGGATGACCGAAGCGGTTTGCCGCAATCTCAGCCAGCGCGATACGGGAATTCTCCACAACGACTGCGGGGACGCCCTCCGGCGCCTCCTCGCAGACAACGGCTGCCGCGCCCTGCTCCATCGCCTTGGCGATGTACTTGTGGCCGTCGGTCGCGTAGCCGCGGATGGCTACAAACAGGTCGCCCGGCTGTACCGCGCGGGAGTCGTAACGCACTTCCTTGATCTCGATATCCTGTGCGGCAGTGCTGTTTTTCACTGCTACATCCTTCAAAAGTTCCTGTAATTTCATAATTTCCTCCTATCGGTCGTTGACCGTCGTTGTATCAGAAAATTCTACCGTGACAACCGCACCGAGGCTTACCTTGGTACCGGCCTCCGGACTCTGCTTGGTCGCGGTGGTGTCGCCTGTGATCTGCGCGGACGAAACACCCTTCTGCTTGAGGTACAGACCGTACTCCTCCAGCGTATCGCGGCACTCATCCGGCGACATGCCGGACAGATTGGGCACTTCAACGGCCTCAGTCGGCTTTTCCTCGCCCATGTAGACGATAACCTTGCCGCTGGCCGCAATGCGCATGCCTGCATTCGGCACCTGATCGGTGACGGTATCGCCGTCGCCCTTGATGATGCAGTCAAAGCCTGCGTCGGACAGCGTGGAAATCGCATCGTCGCGCGTCTTGCCGGATACACTCGGCACGGTCAGCTCACGGCGGTCGCTCTCGCTGTCGTCATAGACCGGCGTAATGCCGATATACGGCAGCACATCCTCCATGATGCGGCCGACAACCGGAGCGGCGATCGTACCGCCGGTATGCGTTGCGGATTCCGGCAGGTCGTTGATTGCGACCAGAACCGCGATCTGCGGGTCGTCCATCGGCGCTACGCCGATGAAGGAGGCCGTGTAGCGGTCCTCGGTATCGAGCACCTTGCCGTCACTGTCGTATTCGGGCTGAATCTCGGAGGTCGCAGTCTTGCCGCCGACGCGGTAGCCGGGCACATACGCGTTCTTGCCGGTGCCGTTTGCGACAACCTGCTCCATCGCCTCGCGCATGTAAGCGGAGGTATCCTCGGAAATGACCTGACGGACCACCTCGGTCTCGTTCGTAGACTTGACCGAACCGTCTCCGCCCAGCACTTCCTTGACAACATACGGCTTTTTCAGCTTGCCGTCGTCCACGATCGCGCAGACCATGTTCAGCATCTGAATCGGCGTTACCGTGAAGCGCTGACCGAACGATGCGGTCGCCAGTGCGACTTCGTTCCAGTCACTGGCAACATCCAGCTTGTGGAACTGGCCCTTGCCCTCACCCGGCAGGTCGATGCCGGTCGGCTCGGTCAGGCCGAACGCCTTGTAAAAGTTGTAAAACCGATCCATGCCTACGCTCTGGGCAATCTGCATCATCGCTACGTTGCAGGAATTCATCAGGGCTTCGGTCAGCGTCTGCATGCCGTGGCCGCTTGTGTTTGCACACTTGATCTCCCAGTTCTCCACCTGCAGGGAGCCGCCGCAGTAGTAGGTGTCCTCGGCATGGGTAGCACCCAGATCATACGCGGTGGAGACCGTCATCAGCTTGAAGGTGGAGCCCGGCTCGTAGTTATCCGCGATAACCGGATTGCGCCAGGTTTTCATCAGGATATTCACGCGGGCGCTGCCCAGCGCATCTACCAGATCGGAATTGTCATGAATCGCCTCCGGCAGATTGTCCAGACCGCCTTCCGTATACCATGCATCCGGAATTTCGACCTTGACGTTCTCTTCCTTGAGGATTTTCGCAACATTTTTCTTGAGTTCGTTGATATACTTTTCGCTCGTCAGCTTGTAGGCATCGTTCGGATCAAAGTCCGGCAGGTTGGCCATTGCCAGTACCTCACCGGTCTTGACGTTCATAACGATGCCGGAAACACCGTCGCGCGCCTCCGGGTTGTCGGCAAGTGCGGTCTCGAGGTGCTTTTCCAGAAAGTTCTGGATATCGCTGTCGATCGTCAGCACCAGCGAATTGCCGTCCGTCGCAGGGATATACTGCTGAGTCTCCGGCATGATATCCCTGTTCTGCCGGTTCTGCACGCGCACCAGACGGCCCGCCGTGCCGGAAAGCTCATCGTTATACTCGGATTCCAGACCGTAAGCGCCGTTATTATCGCTGCCGACATAGCCCAGCACCGCAGACAGGAATGAGCCGTGCTGATAGTACCGCTTGGTATCCGGCTCGGAGTAGACGCCGGTGCAGTCTGCCGCTTCGAGCTTCTCATCCAGCTCCTTGGATACGTCCTTATCGACCTTCTGCGCGATGATCTCGTACTGCGAATTGGTTTTCTGGATCTTGGCCATTACGGTATCGTAATCCACATCCAGCGTTTCGGACAGGATCTGCGCCAGCGTCTGCTGCTGCGTCTCTGCCGAGATACCCTTTTTCACCTTGTCCTCGTCTACGACCGCCTTTGGGGAGATCGTGATGCGCTCTACGGCGGCGGATTCAGCCAGAACCTGCATGTTCGCGTCGTAGATCTTGCCGCGGTTGGGCGTGATGAACGTGTCGCGCGTCTGCAGCGCCATCGCCTGCTGCACATAGAAATCGTGATTGAATACCTGCATATACAGCAGCCGCACGCTTACCAGTCCGAAACCGATCAGTGCGAACAGCACAGTCAGTCCGCGGATACGCGTGCGCATTTGATGGTTGGGTCCCTTAACTGCCATTTAGTCAGCCTCCATATTGTTCCTGAAAAAGCGTAAGGAGTCAGAAGTTATCCACCTCTCACTCCCCTGTACGCATTGTATTCAACTGCTTATCGGATATATTCCACAAGTGCGGAAAAGCGCGCTGCCAGTGTGCTCCACAGACCGCGCAGCGTCATGCTGTCGTCTGCAACGGTGACAAGATCCGGATTGGTCAGCTCCACATATTCGATCTGCGAATTGTCCAGCTTTACCATTCCGAGCGTGTCCGTGGCGTACTGCTCTACCTCATCCATGTTCATGCTGTTCATCTGCTTGGTCGTCAGAGAAACATTCTCCGACTGCAGCTCGCTGAGCAGGTCGCTCTGCTCACTCGCTTCTGCGGTAAGCTGAGTCAGCTGCATCTGGCAGAACAGGATAAACGCCGCCGTGATCGCCACCAGAAAAATGCACGGGTACACGCCCTGCATCACAGCAGGCTTGCGGCGGTGCTTCTTTTTCTTGACCGGTGCTGCCGCTACCTGCAGATGGCGTTTCGGCTGTACCTCACGCTGTGCAGGAACCTGATCTTCATATTTTCTTGCCGCGTTGTTCCTGCCAGAAGCCATCTTGCGCTTTCCTTTCTTTTGAATTTGCTTTTTCGGTTTAGATTTTTTCACAAACCCGGAGCTTCGCGCTTCGGGCGCGCGGATTCTCCTCAATTTCCCTTTCGTCCGGCAGAATCGGCTTGCGCGGCGTCAGCCGAACCTTCGGCTTTTTGCCGCAGATGCATACCGGAAAGTCCTTCGGACAGGTGCAGCCCTGTGCCGCCTGCTGAAAAGCCGCCTTGACGATGCGGTCCTCCAGGCTGTGGAAGGTGATGACCGCCAGTCTGCCGCCCGGATTGAGACAGTCGATGGCTTTTTCCATCGCTTCCCGCACGGCACCCAGCTCATCGTTTACCGCAATGCGGATCGCCTGAAAGCTGCGCTTCGCCGGATGCTGCTTTTCGCGCAGTGCTTTCGCGGGCATGGCGCCCTTGATCACACGGACAAGCTCCAGCGTGGTCTCAATCGGCTTGTCTGCGCGTTCGCGCTCGATCGCCGCTGCGATCAGCGGTGCGTAGCGCTCCTCGCCGTACTCAAACAGAATGCGGCGGATCTCCTCGCGGCTCCAGCCGTTTACCACATCATACGCGGTCAGCTTCTGCTGCCGGTCCATGCGCATATCGAGCGGCGCATCCTGCATATAGGAAAAACCGCGCTCGGCATGGTCCAGCTGCGGAGAGGAAACGCCGAGGTCAAACAGAATGCCGTCCGCACCTGCAAGTCCCTGCCCTTCGAGCACCTTGTCGATATCGCGGAAGTCGCTCTTGACCGGTGTGACACGCTGCCATACATCCTTGAGGCGGTCCTTCGCGTTTTCGAGTGCTTCGTCATCTCTGTCAATACAGATCAAACGACCGGTATCATGCAAACGCTCCGCAATGCGGAGCGAGTGACCGGCGCCGCCGGTCGTGGCGTCCACATAAACGCCGTCCGGCTTGATCTGCAGAGCCTCAAGGCAAGGCTCAAGCAAAATGGATACATGATGAAATTCCATAGTTCCCTGCCCTTTTGTTAAAAATCAATATCTTCTACGTCCGCGGCAACAACCTCCGCGTCGATCTCGTCATTGTAAGCGCGCCACTTGTCGCTGTTCCAGATTTCCGCGTGGTCGAGCTGACCGATCACGGTAACATCCTTCTGCAGCTCCGCAAAGGTACGCAGGTTTGCGGGAATGAGGATGCGGCCCTGGGCGTCGAGCTGTGCATCGAACGCATTGGCGAAGTAGTAGCGCTTGACGCGTCTTGCCTTTTCGCCGTTGCCGAGCGTGCGGATCTTGTCCTCCAGACGCTTCCATTCCGCTTCCGGATAGACGGACAGACAGCCATCGAGGCCCTTGGTGACCGTGAAGTGCTCGCCGAGCTCCTCGCGCAGCTTGGCCGGCATTGCCAGACGACCCTTAGCGTCTATGGAATGCTTGTATTCGCCCTTCACTCATTCACACCTGCCCTTCCGCTTTGGTGGAATTTGTGACACTTTACCCCACATCTCTCCACCTTGATTTTATTATAGCGGTACGGAGAATAGATTGCAAGATATTTTTTGCATTATTGCACGAAAAATTCGGGCGTTTTTCTTGCAAATTTTATAGTTTTCGCAATTTTTGCGAACAGTTGTTCGATTGTATTCGTGCGCGGTGTTTTCCTGCATTTTACTGTGAAGTGGAGAGTTATCCCAAAGTTTATCCACAGAGTGTGTATTTTTGTGCAATTTCAGCCGGACATTTTTCAGCCCAGTGGCGCAAAGTGGGTGTGAGGTTCTCTTTTTCGGCGTTGGTGGTGAGGAGTGGGTGAGGGGGTGGTGCAGACAAGGTGACGGCTGTTATCAAATAAAATTCGCAGGTGCCGTCCGCAACAACGCGTAAGCGAATTGTGCGGCACTGTCATGCCGCACCCAGCGTAGAGTTGCCGATATGTGTAGCTGTACGCTGTCTGTGAACTGCAAATTTTTCACGAAAGGCACGCAACGGTAACCCAACTGCCGTTCCTCTATTTCGCAGCGGTCGCCGCTCTCTGGTTTGCGCCAGACTCTCTTAGGAAAGGGGTGATTCACAAGAGGGTGGAAACCTTGGTGTCTACCCTCTTGTGCGCCCGCCGCGCAGGCAAGAACCGTTCGCCTATCCGGCGAAAAACTCCCGCCCGTTAGAAACGAACACGCTCACGCAGTTCGTGTCTCCCAGTCACCCTGTGCCGAGAAAGGCTGCGCAGAATTCCCGTTGTGCCGGTACCACAAAGAACACGAAAAAGCAGCCACCCGAAGGTGACTGCCTGCATTTCGGTTTTACTTTGCGATGCTCTTGAAGCGCTGGCGTGCCTTGCGGACCTCCTCCAGACCGAGAGCTACTGCCTCCTCGGTACGCTTGAGGGTATCCTCGCAGTACTCATTTGCCACACGGCGCAGCTCACGAGCCTGAATCTCGGCATTGCCCTGTACTTCCTTGGCCTTGCGGCGTGCCGCTACGACAATCTCGGTCTCGGAGACCATCTGGCGTGCATCCTCCTCAGCCTGACGGCGGATCGCCTCAGCCTCGCGCTTGCCGGATGCCAGCATCTCACTGCGCTTTGCAACAATTTCCTGTGCCTGCTGCAGATCGTTCGGCAGAGCCTCACGCAGCTCGTCCAGCATATCCAGCATATGGTCGCGCTCTACGATGCACTTCTCGCCTGCCAGCGGAATGCCCTTTGCGTCCTGCACCATATCATACATGCGGTTAATGAGTTCCTCTAAAGTTGCCATTTTTACTCTCCCTTTCTAATTCGGCGCACAATGTCCTGCATAATCCCCTCGGGAACAAAATCGGCGACACCGCCGCCGTGTACCGCAATATCCTTCACGATCGAGGAAGAGAGGTACATATATTCCGCACTTGTCATCAAAAACACGGTATCCAGCTCAGGGTTGAGCTTGCGGTTGGCAAGTGCCATTTGGAATTCGTATTCAAAATCCGAAACCGCACGCAGGCCCTTTACGATGGCGCATGCGTTTTTCTGCTTGGCGTAGTCCGCCAGCAGGCCGTCGAAGGATTCCACCTCGACATTTGGCAGGTCAGCCGTTGTCCGCTTTAAGAATTCCACACGTTCCTCGGCGGTAAAAGCGGGTTTTTTGTTCTGGTTGTGCATTACCGCAACGATCAGCCGGTCAAACATGATCGACGCACGGCGGATGATATCCAGATGTCCCAGTGTGACAGGGTCAAAGCTGCCCGGATAAATCGCAATTTTCATTTATTTCATTCCGTTTCGCCACTCTGCCGCTGCAGAATGGTAATCATGGTAGCGCCGTAGCGGCGTTCCCGCACGACCGCGAAGCCGTGGGAGAATCTGTCCTCTACTGCACTTTCGCATATTATTATACCATTTACAGAGAGAATGTCAAACGTTTCTATCTGTTTCAGCGCATTTTCTAAGATCACGCCGCCGTACGGAGGATCGAGGAAGATCACGTCGTACCGTTCCCTGCCTGCTTTGGAAACAAATTCCGCTGCCTCCGTGCGGTGGAGCGCCGCCTTATCCTTCACACGCGCACTTTCGACGTTTTTGCTCACGATGCCGTAAGCTGTCTTGTTGTGCTCGACAAAATCGCAGTGAGCAGCGCCGCGCGAGAGCGCCTCAATGCCAAGCTGACCGGTGCCCGCAAACAGGTCGAGCACCTCGGCACCGCGCACATGATCCTGTATCAGATTGAATACGTTTTCTTTTACCCGATCGGTGGTCGGGCGGGTGTTCATGCCGGGCACGGGCTGCAATTTACAGCCCCGCGCAGTTCCGGATACAACTCTCATGGTAGCCTCCTGCTGAAATTTAACGATTTCGTAAATGGAAAATTGAAAATGGAGAATGGAAAATGAATGTGCGGCGTGCAACGCCGTTATTAAATCATCGCGCTACGCGCGATACCTCAATTCTCAATTCTCCATTCTCAATTTTCAATTACTGCTGCTTTTGATGAAAAAACTCGTATACGCTCTGCGCGGCATTCCTCGGCAGAATCCTCGCCAGCTCCTGCTCGGACGCCTGCTTGATATTCTCAATGCTGCCGAAGTGCTTGAGCAGGTCAGTTCTGCGCTTATCGCCCACGCCGGGGATCTTATCCAGCGTCGAGCCGCGCACCTTTTTGCCGCCCAGCTTGCGGTTATACTCGATGGCGAACCGGTGGACCTCCTCCTGCATGCGGCCGATGAGCGCAAACAGCGCCGGAGTCGCCGAGATGCCGAACTCACGGCCGTCCGGCGCAACGAGGGCACGGGTACGGTGGCGGTCGTCCTTGACCATGCCGAAGCACGGAACCGACAGCCCGAACGAGTCGAGCACCTCCTTGCAGACGTGCACATGACCCAGACCGCCGTCGATCATGAACGCGTTCGGCAGCGGCGCAAACTTCTCGTCGCCGTCCACATAGCGCTGCACGCGGCGCGTGAGCATTTCGCGCATGGAGGCGTAGTCGTCCTGTCCGTTGGCGGCACACGCAATCTTAAACTTGCGGTAATCGCTCTTTTTCGGCTGACCCTCGACAAACACGATCATCGAGCCGACCGTATCCTGTCCGGCGAAGTTGGAAATGTCGTAGGCTTCCAGCCGAAGCGGCAATGCCGCCATGCCGGTGACATTCTGCAGCAGTTCAAGCGATTTATGCCGTCTCTCAGACTGCTTCTCTCTGCGTTCGATCTCCTCAAAGGCGTTTTTCTCCGCGAGGCGGGTCAGCACCCGGCGTTCGCCGCGCTGCGGCACGGCCAGCTCGACCTTGCGCTCCGCGATGGACGAAAGGTACTCGCCCACGGCGTCCTGCTCCTCGATTTCATGCGAGAGCAAAACGGTTTTCGCCACCGCATTGCGCTGCGCGTAATACTGCTTGATGAACGAGGAAAGCACCTCGGCAGGGTCGCTCTCGGTGACGTGGAAGAACGTGTATTCCTTATCCTGCAGCGTGCCGACGCTGTAATGCAGCACGCAGACGCACGCGCGGGTCTGTCCCTGCACAAAGGCGATAACGTCCAGCTCTGCGAACGCACCGGCAACCACATGCTGCTTGGTGCCCAGCTTCTGGATAGCACGCAGGCGGTCACGCAGGACGGCGGCACGCTCAAACTGCAGTTCCTCGGCGGCTTCGTTCATCTTCTCGGTGAGTTCACGCTCGAGCTTTTTTGCGTCGCCCTCGAACAGCGAGATCGCCTGTTCGATCAGCGCGTGATACTCCTCCGGACTGACCTTGCCGGTGCATGGCGCACAGCAGCGGCCGAGGTGCAGATTCAGGCACGGCCGGTCCTTGCCGATGTCCCGTGGGAAGGAACGCGCACAGCTTTTGAGGTGCAGTGCTTCACCGATCGTATCAATCGCCCGTCTTGCGGCGCCGCGGCCCATGTACGGACCGAAGTACCGCGCTCCGTCATGTGCAGGCTTGGAGACAATTTTGAAATCCGGGTAGGGCAGCGTGGTGTCCAGCCGCACATAGGGATAGCCTTTGTCGTCCTTGAGCAGAATGTTGTACTTCGGCTTGTACTTCTTTATCATCGAGTTTTCGAGCACGAGCGCTTCAAACTCGCTGTCCGTGACGATGATATCGAAGTCGTCGATATGGCTGACCAGCTGGCGCGTCTTGGCGTTCAGCCGTTCGAGCGGCTGGAAGTAGTTGGACACGCGGTTCTTCAGCAGCTTGGCCTTGCCGACGTAAATCACCTTGCCGGTCTTATCCTTGTGCATGTAAACGCCGGGCTGCATGGGCAGCTTGCGCACGCGCTCCTTCAGCTGTTCTCTTGTCATGCGAACTGCCCTCCTTCCCTCAATCGTCATTTGCAAAAATAAAAGCGCCGATCAAAACAACCGGCGCTTTTCCCTCAGGACGCGATAACTTAGTCAGTAAAATTGGATGTGATAAGCTCAACCAGTGCGGAAACAGCCTCTTCCTCATCCGGGCCATCAGCGATCAGGTTGATGGTAGTGCCCTTGGTGATACCCAGGGACAGAATGCCGAGCAGGCTCTTCGCGTTTACGCGGCGCTCTTCCTTTTCTACCAGGATGGTAGACTTGAACTCATTTGCCTTCTGAATGAAAAAAGTTGCCGGGCGGGCATATAAGCCTACCTGATTGGTAACCTGTACCTCTTTTGAATACATATCTGCATCGCTCCTATTTCTTCAAATCCGTTGTATATAGTCTATCGCTTTTTTGCATTTTCGTCAAGGATTATTTCCATATGTGTCCTTTGCTTTTTAGATGAATTTTTCAAAAAACGTACTGATTTATAGGGCATTATGCCCTATTCACCGGTTTTCGATTCCTAAAACAGGTATTTTTAGGGCAATACCACATAATTCATCAAAAGAAATCTATGCGTAAACTGTGCGGGATTTCCTCAACGCAATTCGACGATCGTTACGCCCTGCTCTCCTTCGCCGTAAACACCGCTGCGAACGCTCTTGACGCGCTTGTTTCTCCGCAGATGCTGCTGCACAGCCGTGCGGAGCACGCCGGTTCCCTTGCCGTGGATGACCGTAACAGACGGCAGTCCGGCCATAATGGCACGCGACAGGAAGTTGTCCACCTCAAAGAGAGCCTCCTCGGCGCTCATGCCGCGCACATCAACCTCGCTTTCCGCCGAGCGGATGTTAAGTTCTCTGCGCGGAGCGTCACGCCGCGGCTGCGGCTTGGGCTTAGGCGCGTTCTTCTTCTCCTCGACGAGGCGCAGCTCGTTCTCCTTGACCGTCATCTTCATCGGGCCGGCCTGCACCTGCACGCCGCCGTCCCTGTCCGCCGGAGCAAGCACGGTCGCAATGACGCCGCCGACGTTGAGCAGGCGCACACGGTCGCCCTTCTGCACCGAACGAATCTCGTCAGCCTCGACAACGCGCTTCTGGATGCCGCGGCGCTGTTCGTTCTCGGTTTGGGTGATGACACCGCGCAGCGCCGCCTTGGCTGCCGCGAGGTTCTGGTCGGCGTTCTTCTTCTGCGCCTTCTTTTTGAGCGTTTCCAGCTCGTCAAACACGGTTTCCGCCGTCATGCGGGCGTTTTTGAGGATGTTGTCCGCCTGTCCGCGGGCGCTCTCCATCATCTTGTCCACACGGTCCTCGGCAGCATCGCGCTCGGCGCGCATCTTGTCGCGCTCGGACTGCGCCGCAGAGCGCATGCGCTGCGCTTCTTCCTTCATCTGCTCGACACGGCGGCGTTCGCGCTCCAGTTCCGCCAGAACGTCCTCGAAGCGGGCGTCCTCGGTGGAGACCTGCTCCTTCGCCCGCTCGATGATGGTCGGCTGCAGACCCAGACGAGCCGCAATCGCGAACGCATTCGACTTGCCCGGAATGCCGGTCAGCAGACGGTAGGTCGGCTGCAGGGATTTGACGTCAAACTCGCAGGAGGCGTTCTCAACGCCGTCCGTGGTCAGCGCAAAGGTTTTCAGCTCGGCGTAGTGCGTGGTGGCGGCAACGCACGCGCCCATCTGGCGGGCATAGCCGATAACGGCAACCGCCAGAGCCGCACCCTCAACCGGGTCGGTACCCGCACCCAATTCGTCGAACAGCACGAGGTCGCCCTGACCGCAGCAGTCCATGATGGATACGATGGTCTTCATGTGCGCGGAGAACGTGGACAGGCTCTGCTCGATGCTCTGCTCGTCACCGATATCGGCATAAACATGCTCAAACAGGCCGATTTCCGACTGCTCGTTCGCCGGGATATGCAGGCCGCTGGCAGCCATGAGCGACAGCAGACCGAGGGTTTTGAGCGAAACCGTCTTGCCGCCGGTGTTCGGGCCGGTGATGACGAGCGTGTCGTAATCATAGCCGATGGCGATGTCGATAGGCACGGCCTTGTCCTTATCGAGCAGCGGATGGCGCGCGCGAAGCAGCTTGCAGCGGCTGCCGTCCTCAACAAGCACAGGTGCACAGGCGTTCATGTCGAACGACAGCTTGGCACGCGCAAAAATGAAGTCCAGCGTGGTCAGCGCATCGTAGTCCTGCTCGATGGCGCCCTTGTACATGGACACGCGCGACGACAGCTCCGCGAGGATGCGTTCGATCTCGTTTTCCTCTCGGCCTTCGAGCACCTTAATCTGGTTGTTGATTTCCACGACCTGCTGCGGCTCGACGAACACGGTCGCACCGGTGGACGAGGTATCATGCACCAGACCGGGCACATCACCGCGGTGCTCCACCTTGACCGGCACAACGAAGCGGCCGTTTCTCTGGGTGATGATATTCTCCTGCAGGTACTTGGAGCGCTCGCCCGAGATCATGCGGTTGAGCGTTTCGCGTACCTTGCCGGACACGCGGCGCAGCTCACGGCGGATGCTCAGCAGCTCGGGAGACGCACCGTCCGCGATCTCCTCCTCGGAGATGATGGCGGTCGTGATGGATTCCTCCAGGTCGCGGTTGCCGGAGAGCAGACCGAAAACAGGCGTGAGCGTGGTCTTGGTTTCGTGCTCAGCATCGTACAGCAGGGCACGGCGCGCGGTCTGCAGCAGACTTGCCACAGCCAGCAGCTCGCGCGGGTTGAGCGTGCCGCCGCGGTCCGCGCGGGACAGGATCGCGCCGACCTCTCGGATGCCGCCAAAGGCAGGGCTGCCCTGCCGAACCATCAGGTCCTTCGCGTCCGTGGTCTGCTGCAGCCACAGCTCGGCCTGCTCGTGATCGTCCAGCGGACGAAGCGCGCGGCATTTCTCCTTTGCCGCCTGCGATGCCGCCTGTCCGGCCAGTTTTTCCAGTATCTCGTAGTATTCCAGTGTTTTAAGGGATTTTTCGCCTAATTTGTTCATTTCAAATCCTCTCAATTATAATTTAGGAATTATTTCAACCTATTGCGCAGGGTTTCGTTGATGGAGTACCAATATACATTCACATACCCACGCAACCCTACGACATTTCTATACGTTTACCCCATCCAAACCAGTACCGCCATGACCGCCAGCGACACGATGACAAGCACCATATTCCCGCGCCAGATGCGCAGCAGCGCCGCACCGGTTTCGCCGCTTTCCTCGGCGGTGTACTGCCACTGTTTTCTCCGGCCGGGGTTCCAGCACCAGATAAAGCCGAACTCGGCGGCAATGCGCTGATAGTCCTCATTCGGCAGATTGGCCTTGCAGTCGTTCAGGAAGCACCGTCCCAGCCACAGCATATATCCGATGGCGCACAGTACACCAAGCGGCAGCACGAGCATCTTTGCGCTCGGTATGAGCCAGTACAAGGCGATCGCACAGACGTCTGTAAGAATCAGATTTCTCGTTACCTTCCACATGGAGACTGCTTTGCGATCCATACCGCTGCTCCTTTCTGTCACCCGTTTATTGGGATAGATGAGTATTCGTGCAGAAATGCGTAAAATGTCGCAGAAGAATACACTATTATTCTAAATATTGTATATTTCTCTACGCGTTTATATACCCTCACTCCATCGGCGCCTGCAGCGACCGATAAAACTGCAGACTCTCAAACCCGCGTCCGAGGTGGTACTTCACATACTCCTCGGCCATGCCGCAGAACTGCTCTCTGGCGGGTCCGCTGAGTGCGAACGCATACACCTTGTTCGGCTCGGCTGTCAGCACATGAAGCATTGCCCGCAGGGTACTGTCCACAAGCTGTGCATAACCGCCGACACGCTTCGCGCACTTTGCGTCCGCGGCTGTGCCCGCCCGAACGGAAAAGCACACCGGCGGGTTCTCTATCACCTCGCCGCACACACCGCACGAGGTTAAATCCGGCGCATAGCCGCTCTCGGCCATAATGCGCCACTCGAACGCCGCCTTGACAAGCACCGGGTCACGTTTGCCGCCCTCGAGTGCATACAGCGCGTACAGCAGCAGACGGCACAGTGCCGGATTGTCGAAATCCGGCACGGTCAGAGCGGTTGTCAGCTCGTTTAAGTAGCACGACAGCGCGTACTTCTCGATATCGCCTGCCAGCGCGAAGAATGAGTGCACAAGGTCGGCGTCTCTTAACGTGTATCTGCCACCTCTGTCCGACAGAATGAACTCCGAGTAGCACAGCTGCCGTGCCGCCGGATTCTGCTTTTTGCCGCGCCGCGCGTTCTTGCACAGGATTTCAATTCTGCGGCCGTCCTCGGTCAGTGCGGTCAGATAGCGGTCAAAGTCACCGAAATCCACCTCGCGCAGACCGAGTGCCCGCAGCTTGACCTCGGCCATTTACTGATCCTCGTAGCCGAAGTTGCGCATCTGGTACTGGTTGTTGCGCCAGCCCTCCTTGACCTTGACCCACAGCTCGAGGAACACCTTGGCATCCAGCATGCGCTCGATGTCCGCGCGCGCCTGCTGGCCGATTTCTTTCAGCATCGCGCCGCGCTTGCCGATGATAATGCCCTTGTGGCTGGCCTTCTCGCAGTAGATCACCGCGTTGATCTCCACCAGACCGTCCTCGCGCTCGTTCCAGCGCTCAATGCCGACGGCTACACCGTGCGGAACCTCACGGTCGAGCAGGCGGAGCATCTTCTCGCGGATAATTTCAGCGACAAGCTGACGCTCCGGCTGATCGGATACCATGTCCTCCGGGAACAGCTGCGGGCCCTCGATGGCATACTTGTCGATTTCGGTGAGCAGCTCCTCTACGCCCTCGCCGGTGCGTGCCGAGATGGGCACAACCGCGTCGAACTCATGCACCGCCGCATAGGTCGCAATGACAGCGAGCAGCTCCTCCTTCTTGACGGTGTCGATCTTATTGATGACGAGGATTGCCGGCATGTGATGCTGCTTGATCTGTGCAATCAGGCTTTCCTCGGCAGGACCGATGTTCGGGATAGGCTCTACCACCAGAACGGCAACGTCCACCTCGGAAACCGTGTCCGTCACCACCTTGCACATGTAGTCGCCCAGACGGGAGCGCGGCTTGTGCAGACCCGGGGTGTCCAGCAGAACATACTGCGTTTCACCACGGCTGAGTACGCCCGTAATGCGCGTGCGCGTGGTCTGCGGCTTGCTGGATACGATAGCCACTTTCTGGCCCACCAGCTTGTTTGTCAGCGTGGATTTGCCCACGTTCGGCCGTCCTACAACGGATACGACCGCAGTTTTTGTAATCTTGCTCATTATTTATCTCCAGTACAGTAATTGAGAATTGAGAATGTCGCTATCCTTGCGCGAATTCTCCATTTTCCATTCTCCATTATTATTGAATTCTTCCAAAATGAAAAACGAACCAAACCGCAAACGGCACGGTGACCACAACCGCCATGCCAAGCCACAGCCTGTACCACAAAAATTTGATGGCTGCCGCAAGCACGCCGTTTCCGATAAAGATACACGCGCCGACCGCGACGCACGCTGCCGCGCACACAAACACACCTGCCGCCGCAATATCCTTCGCGTTGCGTACCATGCCGTCATACCCGCTCGCCTGCTTGTCGCACAGACGCTCGATGGCGGTATTCAGCAGCTCCGCGCCCATAGTAAGGCCGAAGCAGATACACAGGATGGCCGCTTCGGTCATGCTCACGCCGCCGAACACACCGAACAGGATGACGTAGAACGCCGCCGTCATGTGCACGCGGAAGTTGCGCTCGTCACAGATGCACAGCCGCAGGCCGCGGAACGCGTGCAGAAAGCTCTCGCTCAGTTTTCGGATATTCTTTTTCATGGCTCAGTCCCGCGTCAGGCCGAGGAACGCAAGGTTGTCCTCTTCCTTGCTGCGCATCAGGCGAGTGTCCTCGTCATTGCGCTCGTGGTCGTAGCCGAGCAGATGCAGCACGGAATGCGTGGTCAGGTAGCCGCACTCTCTTGCAGGCGAGTGCCCGAACTGCTCCGCCTGCTCGCAGGCGCGCGTGTAGCACAGGATCATATCACCGAGCATGACACAGCCAGAGTCCGGTTCGGCCTCCAGCTCCTCCTGCGGCTCGCCGTTGAGAAACTCGTACATCGGGAACGAAAGAACGTCGGTCACGGCGTCCTTATTTCGGTATTCGGCGTTCATTTCGCGGATGGCGTCGGCATCGACAACGGTAACGTCGATTTCGGCGTCAAAGTCCACCTGCTCACTCGCTAGCACACGCTCGGCGCAGGTGCGGATCAGCTCACGCACGCTGTTTTCGTCTGCTACCTCGGTCTCAAAGCCGATATTGATCTGATGATTCATCATTTTCCCTCCTTGCGGCGGGTCGGAAGGCGCTTTCCTGCCGGTTTTGCGGCAGGCTTGCCTTTGCCCTTTTTGTTTTCGTACTCTGCATACGCCTTGACGATGCGCTGCACCAGCTCATGGCGCACAACGTCCTTTTCGGTCAGGAAGCACTGGGCGATGCCCTCCACACCATCGAGCACGCGCAGCGCCTCGCGCAGACCGGACTGCTTGCCGTCCGGCAGGTCGATCTGGGTAATATCGCCCGTAATGACTGCCTTGGAGCCGAAGCCCAGTCGGGTGAGGAACATTTTCATCTGCTCGGGCGTGGTGTTCTGCGCCTCATCGAGAATGATGAAGCTGTCGTCGAGCGTGCGTCCGCGCATGTACGCAAGCGGGGCAACCTCGATGGAGCCGCGCTCCTGATACTTGGTGAAATTGTCCGCGCCGAGCATGTCAAACAGACCGTCGTACAGCGGGCGCAGATACGGGTCTACCTTGCTCTGCAGGTCGCCGGGCAGAAAGCCGAGCTTCTCGCCCGCTTCGACCGCCGGACGGGTCAGGATGATGCGGGAGACCTGCTTGTCCCGAAAGGCCGCAACAGCCGCCGCAACCGCAAGATAGGTCTTGCCGGTACCGGCAGGGCCAACGCCCATGACGATGGTGTTCTTGCGGATGGCCTCCATGTATTTCTTCTGGCCGAGCGTTTTCGCCTTTACCGGCTTGCCCTTGGCTGTGATGCACAGCACATCGCGGCTCATCGTGTGGACCTCGCTCTCGCGGCCGTCCTTCGCCAGCCCGATGACGTACTGCACAGTCTGTGTGCCGATGGATTCTCCTCGGCCTGCCATCGCCAGCAGCGCCGTAATCGCGCGTGCAGCGATGGACACGCCTTCGTCCTCGCCGGTGATTTTCAGCTCGGTTCCGCGGCTGATGACCGAGACGTTCAGTTCGCGCTCGATCTGCTTGATGTTTTCGTCAAATGCACCGAATACTGCCATCAGCAGTTCCGTCTGCTCGATTTGCATTACCTGTTCTATGGTTACACCCTCTTATGTTTAATTAGTAATTAGGAATTATTGTTTGATATAGCTCTGCTCTAAGTCGCAGCCCCGGCGGTCATCATATCCGCACTCCTTACAGAAGAAGTGTAGGTAAGTGTGGGTAAGTGTGGGTGGTATGCTAAAGTTATTTGTATATACCTACACTTCCCTACGCTTCCCCACACTTATTTGACCGGTATATTTTTACCGTAGGGCGGGACACCCCAGTATATCGTAGAGTGCGCCGACCTCGGCGTACCGTTGTAAACGGTCTGCTCATCGCCTAACCGTAGGGGCGAACATTGTTCGCCCACGTAATATAAAATCACGCGTTTTTCCGATTGCTTACCCAGAAAACCACCGCAAAACACAGCCACACCACCGAAACCGCCAGCGGCAGAAGCATTGCGGCAAATGCGGAAGCCATGAAATTCGTCACACCGAAAAACGGCACGAGGAACACGATAAACGGCAGCAGCACCGAATTTGCCGGAAGGATATCCGTCGTCATAAGCAAACCGGCTGCCGCACCAATCGCAATCAGCGCCGATGCAATCGTCAGCAGGCACATTGCAGTATTGCTTTTCCGCCATTCGTACAGCAGCAGCGATACCAGAACGATAAACACCGCCCTGACACAGAGTTTGCCTGCGCTCGCGGAACCGCCGTGAAGCCAGTCCGAGCCGTTTACGGCAAATGCTGCTGCGGTGCTCAGTCCTGCGAGAATCGTCGTAAGTTTACGATTCATAGGCGTCTCCTTTTCTGTCTCTACGGCACCTGTTCCATCTCCGCATTTTCCTCCGGAATGGTACTGTCATCCACGGCCTCGGTGCCGATCTGCTCCTCGGCGTGGACAGTGAGGTACAGCACAGCCGCGCCGTTCTGCTCGGTGAGCGTTTCGCTGTGGCTCGTCACCATGCCGTCGATATCCGCGGCGGTCTCGCCCAGTGCGCGCGAGAGCATATCCACCCGCACGTCCTCGGCGGTGCGCGTCGTCGGCTCCCGCTCGTAGAATGTATACGTTTGTGTGACCAGCGCCACAGGCAGCACCACGCTGTCCGATAGCCAAAAATGCCTGGTCGTTACTATTTTATCACAAGTCCCCCCTGTAATTCCACTACCAATATAGAAATTTAACCGTTTATTTCCCATCACCAGTGCATATTGATGCCGAATTTTACCCGTATACCGCTTGCTCTGCTCGGTGAGCGGCCGCGCCGCCTGAACCGTATGCGTGGTGTACGCCTGCACGGTGCCGTGCGCATGCGCTGTGCGGTACTTTCCGCCTTCGCGTGTTGGCTCGACAAGACCGCTGATGAGCGTATCGCCGGTCTGCACGGCGTCTCCTGCCTGCACCATTGGCTGTCCCTCGAGCGCACGCACCTGCGTTACCACGCCGTCCCGCGCGGCCACCACCTTGGTAATGGCGTGCTCGTCCAGCACCTCCGGCGGGTCGGTACTGCCGTAGGCGACCACGGTCAGGCTGTTGCCCCGCAGATTAAGCGAAAAGAACGTGATATTCGGCTGCAGCTGCATCATCTTCCACCGTATCTGACGGGTGTTCAGCTTCTTGATGGGCATGCCAATGCGCACGCCCATTTCGCTCAGCTGCTGCATGACAGCCGTTTCGTCTATCGCCGGTGCGATCTCGGTCTGTATCGCCCATACATGCGTGCCGAGCAGCCAGCACAGCGCTGCGGCGAATACGGCTCCGCCCCAGAGCGCCGTGCGCGGACGCAGACGCGCTGCAAGGAACGGCAGACCGCGTTTTCGAAGAATATGCACGCGGCATCCCGTGCGGCCCATGTACCGCCTGAGCGTCCGGAAATCCCGGATGGACAGGGTTGCGTGCAGCTCATTCCATGCCGTGCGGTCCATCTGCCGCAGCGTGATACCCTGCGCCGCGCACAGGTTGAGAAACCGCGTCAGGCTTGCGCCTGTCACGCGCACGCGCACCTGCCCGCAGGCCAGCAGCCACAGCCGCCCGATCATTCGCGCCCCTCCTTCCTCACTCGGTCGTGATGTACTCCACCGACGAAATCACGCCCATCACCGCCAGTTCGTCCATGGAAAGCGCCGTCAGCTCCAAATCCGCACCCAGAATGCGCACCTCGCACCCGCGGCACTTGACGCGCAGGATGCTGTCGTCGTATTCCTGTATACCGCAGTGGTTCTCCACGATCACCCGGCTGTCTCCGAGGATTTCCACACGCGGACGGTTTGGGTGGAGGTCTTCCATGAGTTCGGCGTATAAGTTATCGCGTGCCATCATTATTCCTCCTTCAATACACGAGAAATAATTGAAAATTGAAAATTGAAAATTGAGAATGGAGAATTGCGGTATCGCGCAATGCGCGATTATTAATTCGGCGCTTTGCGCCGCACATTCATTTTCCATTTTCCATTCTCCATTTTCAATTATTCCCCCTCCAAACTATATGCTTTGGCGTACTGAAACTTTCCTGCTTCTCATACACTGTTCCGAGGTGACGCTATGAAGCTGTTCTTATCGCTGGCTCTTTTTGCCGCGTTTTTGCTTTGCCCGACTGCCTGCGCGGATGGTGTCCGCGAGGGGCTTTCTTTAGCCGCAGTGCAGGCTTTACCGGCTTTATTTCCGTTTTTCGTTGTCAGCGGATTGCTTGTCCGCTGTGATACCGCGCGGCTGTCGCCGCTGCTGGCAAAGCCGCTTGCCCGCTTATACGGCCTGCCGCCCGAGGCTGCGCCTGCACTGGTGCTCGGACTCATCGGCGGATATCCGGTCGGCGCCGCGACCGCATGTGCGCTGCTCTCCGAGGGTGTGCTTTCCCGCGAAGCGGCAGAGCGCGTGAACCGGTTCTGCAACTGCGCCAGTCCGGGCTTCTGCATCGGACTGGTTGGTCTCAGCGTGTTCGGCTCCGCGCAGGCAGGCGCGATGCTGTACGGGATACATATCGTTTCGGCACTGATCGTCGGATTGTGTTTCACGCGTACCCCATTATCTGCCGTGTCGCAGCGTATCCATAACCGGAACCGCACCTCATTCCCCTCGATTTTCTGCGCGTCCGTACAGCAGGCAGCGTCCACGGCGCTGACCGTGACGGCATTTCTGACCATGTTTTCCATTCTGCTGCGGCTGCTTTCGCCGGTTTTTGCACTTTTGCCGTACGGAAACGTACTGGACGGCATGATCGAGCTGACTAACGGCTTAGACGAGCTGACGGTGCTGACGCTGCCGCGCAGGACGCGGCTGACGCTTGCGTCCTTCCTGCTGGGATTTGGCGGACTGGCTGTGCAGTTTCAGGTGCGCGCCCTCGCGGAAGCACACGATTTGCCGGTGCGCGGCCTGTTTGCCGCAAAGCTGCTGCACGGTACGCTCGCAGCTGTGCTGACGGCTTTCCTGTTTTCCCGCTCGCCTGCCGTGCTGACGGTTTCCTCACCGGAGCTGACACCGGCACCGGTGCAGTTCCGGTATACGCTTGCTGTGCTGTTCGTTTCCGCTTTGTATCCAATTTGGGGGTGGAAAAAGCGCAGGAAATGATATATAATATTTATATATATCTTGTGTCCGCCGATACTGATCCTGTCGGACACTTTTTCACCTGATTTTATCACGACTGGAGTGACCACGCATGAGGCTCAAAAAGCTGCTGCGAAAAAATATAGAACCGCGCTGCACCTACTGCGCGCACGGCTCTCCGCTGGCGGACGGCGAACGCATTGCCTGCCGCAAACGCGGTGTGGTAAACGGCACCGATCACTGCCGTTCCTTCCGCTACGATCCGCTGCGGCGCACACCGCCCAAGCCGGCGGTTCTGCGCGGGCACTTCACCGATGCCGATTTTTCTTTAGGAGATACCGATGAAGAGCAATAATTTCAAAAACCGTCTTACCGCACTGGCGCTGTGCTTTACGCTGCTGCTCGGTGCGGCGCCGATCACCCGCGCTCATGCCGTGAATGACGAGAGTGATACCTCATCGAGCCAGTCGGATTCCGACAGCACGGACACCTCGTCCACCGATTCGGACAGCGCGGATACCTCGTCCACCGATTCGGGCAGCACGGATTCTGCCGACAGCAAGGATTCCAAGGACGCGACCGCCGACAACGACAAGGACGTTACCGCAGCGGCAAGTGAAGCGCCTGCCGTAACGGCTACCGCTGCCCTGCTCATCAGCCCGGATTCCGACATGGTGCTGTATGAGAAAAATGCGGACGAAAAGCGGTATCCGGCGTCCACGACCAAAATTATGACCGCGCTGCTGACGCTTGAGAATGTCAAGGATCTGAACGAGACCGTCACAGCCGAGCAGGGCGACTTCGCCAAGGTCACAGCAGACAGCTCGAACGCAGACATCAAGGTCGGTGAGACCGTGCGCGTCATCGACCTGCTGTATGCGCTTATGCTGCCCTCCGCAAACGAGGCGGCGTACATACTCGCGCGCCATGTCGGCGGCACGAGCGAGCACTTTGTGGACATGATGAACACCCGCGCCGAAGAGCTTGGCTGCACCGGAACGCATTTCTGCAACCCATGCGGCCTGCACGAAGAAGACCACTACACCACCGCCCGTGATCTGTACCTCATTGCCCGCGAGGCCATGAAGAACGACACGTTCACCAACATTATCGACACCGTGCAGTACCGCATGCCCAAGACCAACATGCACGAGGAACGCATCATCTTCACCACCAACCAGCTCATCTTCAGCTCGTTCAATCCGTGGTCGTACCCGTACAACAAGGGCATCAAAACCGGACATACCTCGCAGGCGGGCAACTGCTTTGTCGGCTACGCGGAGTACGGCGATGCCAAGCTGTATTCGGTCGTGCTCGGCAGTGCCGCCTCGTCCAAGGAGTACCCGACGGTAGCGGCCAGCTTCACGGATACCAAATCGCTGTATCAGTGGGGCTTCACCCACTTTAAGACCAAGACCGTTGCGAAAAAGGGCGACACGCTCGCCCATGTAAAGGTGGACCTGTCCACGCAGACCGATCAGCTGGTGCTGACCGCAAAAAACGATCTGGTAGCGCTGCTCCCTGCCGATGTAGAGACCGATTCGCTGGAAGCGACACCCAATCTGCCGGAAGCCGTTGACGCGCCCATCAAGGCCGGTGATGTGGTCGGCAGCATGACATACAGCTACAACGGCACGTCCTACGGCACGGTCGAACTGGTCGCGCTCAGCGATGTGGAAATGAGCCGCGTACTCTATTACTCGGACAAGCTGAGCCATTTCTTCCAGAGCACCGTGTTCAAAATCGTGCTGATCGCAGCCGCAATCTTCATCGTGCTGTACATTCTGTTCAACATCACATTCGGCGGAATCCGGCGCCGCCGTCGCCGCAAGGCGATGCGCAAGCGCTACGATAACGATGATTATCCGCGCAGACACCGCCGATAAACAATCGCATACCGGCGGTTCAGCGAACTGCAAATACAGAGGCGGACCCATGTGTCCGCCTTTCATCTTACCCCAAAAAATCATACGTCAAAAGGAGCCTTTTCCCATGCAAATCATCGCAGACCTGCATACCCACACCAATGTAACCGACCACGCATTCAGCACGCTCACCGAAATGGTGCAGGCGGCCGAGGACCGCGGTCTTGCGGCTATCGCCATCACCAACCACGGCCCCACCAATCCGGACGGCCCGCACGAGTGGCATTTCTCCAACCTGGACCTTATCCCGCGCAAGATTGGCAAGGTAACGGTCATTCGCGGCATTGAATTCGACATCACCGCTCCGGCAGGCGGCATCAACGTCATTTCCAACAAGAGCCTCAAGCCCGTTGAGTTTGCGCTCGCGTCCTTCCACGAGTGCATGTTCCCGCCGGTGGACAGCAGCGTGCACACGGCGGCGCTCGAGGCTATCCTGTACAACCCGTATGTCAACGCGTTCGGCCACCTCGGCAACTCCAACTTCCCGTTCGACCACGAGTACATCATCAGCCGCTGCAACGACCACGGCAAAATTGTCGAGATCAACAACGCATCTCTGTCCATCCGTAAGGGCAGCCATGACAACTGCATGGACATCGCCCGCCTGTGCATGAAGTATGAGGTGCCTATCTCGGTGGACAGCGACAGCCATATCTGCTACCGCGTCGGTCATGTGGAGGGCGCACTGGAAATGCTCGAGGAAATTGGTTTCCCGGAGGAGCTGATCATCAACAGCAGTGTGGAGCGGCTGAACAACTATTTCAAGGGCCGCGGCCTGCATCTGTTCGACGAGGAGGATTTGCTGTGAGAATCGGTATTGATCTGGGCGGCACGACCGTCAAGGCGGCGCTCTGCACCGAGGACGGCACGCTGCTGTGCAAAGACAGCCTTCCGACCCGGACCGGCAACGCAGCCGGCCTGAAAGCAGATATGAAAACGCTGGCGCTCTCGCTGTGCAGGGCGCACCGCTGTGCGGTAGAGGACGTAACGGCGATCGGCATCGGCGTGCCCGGCTCGTTTGACAAGAAGACCTGCACCCTGCGGTTCGGCACCAATCTGGATCTGAATAACGTCAGCTTTGCGGATGCGTTTTTGCCTGAGTTCGGCTGTCCGGTGCATCTGGATAACGACGCAAACTGCGCCGCGCTCGGCGAAGCGACTGCCGGTGCGGCCAAGGGCACGCGCAACATGCTGATGGTAACGCTCGGCACCGGCGTTGGCGGCGGCATTATTATTAACGGCCAGCTGTACACCGGCTGCAACGGCATTGCCGGTGAGATTGGGCACATGGTTATCCGAAAAGACGGCGAGCCGTGCAACTGTGGACGGCGCGGCTGTCTGGAGGCGTACTGCTCGGCGGCTTCGCTCGTGCGGTTTGCCGAGCGTGCGCTCGAGGACGGACGAAAGAGCGTGCTTGCTGTACACAAGGGTCAGCTGAACGCCAAGCAGATCTGCGATGCAGTAGACGCGGGTGACGCGCTCGCGCAGGAGCTGTTCGACGAATACTGCGGCAATCTAGCGAACGGTCTGGCAAGTTTTGTGAACCTGTTCCAGCCGGAGAGTATCGTGCTCGGCGGCGGACTGGCGGGCTACGGCGAAAAGCTGCTCGAGCCGCTGCGCATGCTTACTTTCCCGCAGACCTTCCGCGGTGAGGACCGAAATACCGAGATCGTCTGTGCATCGCTCGGCAATGACGCAGGTCTGGTGGGCGCAGCGATGCTTGCAGAGTAATCGCTTGCGAAGCGAACGAATCTGCGCTGACGCCGCGCGGGCGCACAAGAGGGTAGACACCTACGGTTTCCACCCTCTTGTGAATTACCCCTTTCCCTTTGGGATAGTCTGGCGAAAATCGGAGAGCGGCGACCGCTTCGAAAAGGAGAACGGCAGAGGATTTTTTCTTCCGTAGGGGAGCACAGTGTGCTCCCATTTCTCTACCTCTGCGCAGTGCCAGATACATTGCTTCTACACATACCAGCTACTCTTCGCAGGCGCAACATAACAGTGTTGCGCAACTCGTTTGCGCGTTGTTACGGACGGCATCTACGAATTGTATCTGATGTAAGACTATACCGTAGGGTGCGACGACTCGGCGCACCGTATCAAACAACCTGCACACGCGTAACCGTAGGGGCGGTCATTGGCCGCCCACGCAACAGAAAATCGTCACGTCAATTTTCCATTCTCCATTTTCCATTCTCCATTATTCAACCGCATAAAAAAAGGGCTGACCCCTCGGGTCAGCCCTTTTCTCTGTCCTGCTGTTTTGTCTGCCGTTACTTGATGATGTTTTCGCACCAGCGCTGCATGATCGCTGCGATCTCGGCACGGGTGGCGGTGCCGGTCGGTGCCAGACGGCCGCCATTCTTACCGTTCAGCACGCCTGCGCCGACTGCCCACTGCAGAGCCGGAATCGCGTACTCGCTTGCCTGCTGAACATCCACATAGCTGAGAATATTGGTATTCTCACCCACGCTTACGTCGATACCCTTGCTCTGGGCGTAGCGATACAGGATCGCTGCCGCCTGCTCGCGGGTGACGGCTGCATTCGGTCGGAAGGTACCGTCTGCATAGCCGGTTACGACCTTATTGGACGCTGCCCAGCCGACTGCTTCGGCATACCATGCGTCAGCCTGCACATCCGAGAAGTTCGCCGCTGTGCCCTTCGGCTTGCCTTCCAGGTTATACAGGATCTGCACGAGCATACCGCGCGTCAGGTTGGCATTCGGTGCAAATGCACGGCTCGATACGCCGTTCATCATTTTGTGCGTGAGCACATAATCAACGGACAGATGATACCACTTTGCAGTATCTACATCCGTAAACGGTGCGGACGGACAATCCTTGCCGCCATCGCACGGCTGGTCTGCGGTGGTCTTGAAGCCCACGCTGACCTTAGCCGATGGCATCTTAAAGGTGTATTTGCCGCTACCGAGGTCGGTCAGGGCAACCGTCTTGCCGTTTGCGTCCGTGACAGTCAGCGTACCTTCTCCGGCAGCAGTCAGCGTTACGGTGTCGCCTGCGGCCGCCTTGGTCTTATCCGCCTTGACGGTATTCGCCAGTGCGGACGGGATCACGATGTCGTAGGTGGTCGGGGCAACGGCTCCGCCGCCACCGCCACCGCCGCCGGTCGGCGTCGGCGCGGTATACTTCGTCCAGCTTACGCCGAACGGAGACAGGCTGGTTACATGGAACCGCAGGCCATCGGTCTCCTTGGTATGTTTAACCTCCTCGATCTTTCCCTCGGAGCCGGTCTTGGTCAGCATGTGGACGATTTGGAAGGTATCCTTGCTGTCCGTACCGTTCGGATACGGCAGAACAACGTCTACACCTTTCTCCGGGAAGTTGTTTTCGTTTACCGGAATCCACTCGCTGCCGTTATAGTATTTAAGCGCGATGTCGTAGAACGCCACGCCATCCTTCCTGCCGGTCAGTTTCGCTGTCAGCTTTGCCTGAATCTTTTCGACCGTATTCAGTTCCGGATTGTTTTTGAATTTCTCCGGGACGGTCAGACTGCCGATGATTACCTGATGTGCTTCTACGCCCATATCCGGCACTGCCGTTACGTTCTTGATCGTGACGGTGTAGCTGCCGTTTGCGTTCTTCTTGGCTTCCACTGCGTCACAGCCGTGCAGCGCTGCATTTCCGGCAGGTTTGCCGTTGATGCAGTCGTAGCCGTTGATGACCAGCTTGCTGATTACCGTGTAGTCGCCTGCCAGACCGACTGTGAATGTCAGCGTGCCGTTCTTGCGAATTTCGCTCGTCGACTGCGTATCATCCGGTACGCGCTTCACATCGGAGACCTTCCAGCCGGTGTCGCCGGTCGGGATAGCGAAACCTTCGTAGGGAACGAACTTGACAGACACATCGGTCTTGCCGGTCAGGCTCGGGATCACCAGCTCGTTAGAGATGTTATTCTGATCTACACCGTTTACCATCCACTGTGCGACCATCTGCTTGTTTCGTCCGTTTTCTACGGCAGGCGTTGCCGTGAATACGATCTTGCTGCCGCGGGTAACACTTGCCGGACTGTTCTTCTGCGGCGTAATGGCCTTGCCGTTTGCCGCTGCAGCAACCGTTGTGCCGGTATCTGCATCCTGAACATCCAGGGTTACATCGTAGTTGATCGCGCCGTCAAATACGGCCTTGACTGTGGTATTTCTGCGAATTTCCGTCAGTGCCAGCGTATTGCCGGAGGCAGCCTGTGCAGTACAGTCGTTAACCGACCATTCCTTGAGATAGTAGCTATTGCTGCTCGGCACTGCCGTAATAGTTGTGCTGCCGCCGCGCTTGACGCTTGCCGGTTCTGCCGACGCCGTGCCGCTGCCCTCGCTCGTTACCGTAATGGTGTATGTCGGGCGCTCAATCAGCGTTGCGGAAACCTCAGTCTTTGCGGTTACATTCTTGACCGTATAAGTGAGCGGTGCATCTGCCGTATCGGTCATCTCAGCGACTGTCGAGCCGTTCACCTGCCATGCCTGCACCATATCGTCCGTATTCTCCGGCGCTACGGTGAAGGTTACGTCCGAACCGGAGGAAACATAGCCGTCCGTGATTGTCTTGCCGTTTGCGGTGATGGCGATATTGCCGTTTCTGCCGTTCGGCACTGCGCTGACCGGAACCATTGCCTTGAAGGTGACTGCAACCGTGCTGTTTTCGGTTACGTTCAGGGTGTAGGTGCTGCCGCTGTTGGCAACCGAATGACCGTTTACCGTCCACTCGTCAATCTCATAACCCTTATCGGGTTCTGCGGTGAAGGCAACCTTAGTGCCGCCGTTGACCGGTGTGCCATCTGCAACCGATGCACTCAGCGTGCCGCCCGCCGACTGGCTGTACGTTACTTTGTACTCTCCTGCGCTGAACTGTGCTTCAACATGATATGCCGTTACGTTCGGCTTCGTGAGACAGCCGTTCTCAACCGTCCACGTCAGCGTATTGCCGTTACCGGCAACTGCCTCGCCGTTGACCGTCCAGCCGGTCACATTCTGACCCGCCGGCGGTACTGCCGTAAAGGTGAGCGACTCGCCGCCGCGTGCAGTTGTGCTGTTCTGTCCGTTTACGGTGACGTTATCGCCGGTGGTGATGTCATACTCGACCTGCTGGAACTTCGGCGCAATGTAAATCGAGCTTGCACTGGTCGTGTTCGGATAGGTATAGGTTTCGCCTGTGCCTGCGCTGTCATCACGCACATTATTGACGTACCAGCCTTCGATTTCATAACCAGGCTTTACCTCTGCCGTGAACTTGATCGGCACGCCTGCCGCAATATTCGCGCCGGTAGCCGCATCACCGAGAATAGACGTTTCATTCGCCTCTGCCGCGCTGATATAGCCGCCTTCGCTGTTCTCGTTCGTCGGACCGAAGGTAATGCCGGTCACCAGCTTGACAAAGCGAACCTGAACCGTCGTTGCCTGCTGCAGAGTGCTCAGCTTCTTGCTCACTGCGGTATCCGCTGTGGTCGTACCGTTGATGGTCCAGTCCTGTACGCGGTAGCCTGCGTTCGGCACCGCCGTGATTTTGATATCCGAGTCGCGGTAGAAGCTGTGGTGCGTGCCTGCTTCGAGGTTCTCCTGCTCGTATGCGCGCATGCCCTTGCGGGTGATTTCTGCGGAAACCGTGCCGCCGTCACCCTCGTCACCGAGCGAATCAACGGACAGGGTGAAGTCGTACTGCGGGAGCGCCTTAGACGTTGCATGAACTTCTACATTGCTTTCGATAGAGCCACTCCGGGTATAAGTGGTGTTATCATTTTCTGCTCCGTTGACATTCGTCCAACCGGGAACGTTCCAGTTGTCAGTCTCGTAGCCATCATCCGGTGTTGCCGTAAATACGATATCGCCGCTGTACTTCTCGACATGATCGCCGGTGTTCAGCATCTTACTGTCTTGCTGTGCCGTTACATGGATGTGAGTGTCACCGCCAAAGGTTACCGTCGGCTTCTCTGCAAAGATTACCTGAACCAAGGTATCCTTCGTAATCTGGATATCATCCTTCGTTACCTTGCCCGACTGATAAGCCTGCGCATTGTCGTAATCGAATGTCTGCGTTGCACCATCAGCCGTAACCATGATTTTCTGCACGAAATAACCGTCGTTTGGTGTTGCCGTGATTGCTGCCGTGCTGTTCATATTCACATGACCGTTTTCACCCTCAGCACCAGTCAATACAACATTCTGGATACCGCGTGTGCCAGCAACTTCGATTGTACCGTTGACCGGCGCTGCCGCCGTCACCTGCGGCTTCTCCGCGATATGCGCGATAACCTCAGTGGTCTTTTCCAGACTTGCGATGGAGGCCTTTGCCGAATCCTTTGCATCAGCTTCCGCACTAGTCCATTTAGAAACGTAGTAATTCTCGTTTACCGTAGCAGCAAACTCAATCGTCGAATAATTGCCGACCTTACTGCCGTTGGTAATCGCATTGCCGTTTTTAATCTTTGCGGTAACGGAAGCAATGTCTGCGTTTATCAAGTCACCCTTTGCATCCACTGCCTTGAAGGTCAGCGTTACCTCCTGCGCCGCATTGATCACAGCCGTAACCGTATGCGCTGCAGTGATATTGCGCAGCGTAAACTGCTTCTGCGTACCCGAATTTGCAGCTTCCTTACCATCCACCTTCCACGTCTTTACCGTGTAGTTGCTGCCCAGATTTTCCAGTGCAAACGTTACTGCCGCACCGTCCGGAACCGCATTCAGATCTGCCGCAGTGCCGTCTGCCAGCTTCGCCGAGGTCTGCACGGACGGCAAGGTGCTACCGGTTTCCGACTCGATGTTGAAGATGAGCTTATAGGTGCCTGCCTTGCTGAACTCTACCGCTACCTTGCGATCCTTCTGCACATTTTCCAGTGTCAGTGTGGACTCGCGGTACAAATCGGTCGTACCCGGCCAGTAATACGGCTTTTCGTCCACCACCCAGCGTGCTACCGACATACCGCTGTTCGGCGCAGCCGTGAACGTCACATTTGCGCCTTCCGCAATCTTCTGTCCGGTCGTGACTGCACCACCGTCCTTCAGTGCTGCGGTCAGCTTACCGCCTTCGCCGCTGCTGAAGGTAATCGTATGCGAATCACTGCTGAAGGCTACTTCTACGTCCAGCTTTTCCGTCAGCGCCGCTACCGTCAGTCGTTCGCCGACCTTTTTGCCGTTCGACAGAATCTCCGTCACCTTGTACTTTGTATTATCGGTAATGGACTGGCCGTTGACCTTCCATTCCTTTACAATGAAACCGTCGTTGCTCTTGGCATCAAATATCAGCCTGGTGTTCTTAGCGATGTTCTTACCGCTTTCAAACTTCTGGTCGAGGTTGCCGCTGTTGTAGCTTGCACTAAGCGAGCCGCCTTCCCCGGCGCGATAGGTTACGCTCAGGGTGTCCTGCTTGACAACCAGCATGCGCTTGGTCAGATTCAGCTCGTACTTCTCGAGCAGCGACTTCACAGCCTCGTCCTCACCGTTGACCGCAATCGTTACCTCAAAGCGGCCGCTGACGTTCTTTCGGTTGTCCTTGTCATCATACAGCGCACATACGGCTGTAATTGCCGACGGCAGAGCGTCACCCGACTCCAGAGCATCCGCCTTGACCACCAATGCGCTCTTGCTGTCCGGTGCCTCTGTCGAAGTATGCTCGCTGTTATCCTTATCCCAGGTTACATACAGCTCCAGCGGCTTGCGCTTTACCGTAATGGTCGTGGACGCCAGCTTGGTGCGCTTGGAAGTATCGCTGTAATTCTGGTATGCCGTGATGATATAGGTTCCCGCCTTCTCCGGTCGGAAAGTGCTGTCAGTGATCGTCTTTTCACTGCTCTCGCTCTGACCGGACTGACGCCATGTGTAGGTGATATTTCCCTCAACCTCTGTTTTGTTGCCTGCGGTAACATTGCTTCCGTTTTTCGTTACGGTCTGCTGCTGCACGGTCAGAGCAATCGGCGTACCGTATACGCTCGTAATCTTGTTTTCTTTGCCAACAGTGCTTTCAAGCGTGTAAACGGTCTCCGTTGTGTTGGCCTCGCCGTCCTCTACACTCTGCACGCCTGCCAGATAATATACCGTCTCACTTGTCAAGCCGCCGGTCGCGGTGGTCGTGATGGCATACAGACCGGCTGTCGGTGCGGTCCACGTTTTGCTGTCCGTGCCGCTGCTGTTTGTTCTGCCGACAATCGTGCTGACCGTGCCGTCCGACGTGTTCGTAATCGTCAGCGTGTACTCCACATTGCCGAGTGCCGCGCCGTTCTTTTCCGCCGTTTTCTCCGCCGTTTTCGTCGTCAGGGTCAGCGCCGTACCGGAACCCGGCGTAGAGGTAGTAACCTTATTTTCAACCGTAGTTTCCTCTGTTACCAGTGTGAACGAAGGATCCGTATAATCGCCCAGCTTCGTCTGCTGTGTGCTGGTCAGCTCGGTCAGTTCATAGCTGTTATTTGCCTTCGTCAGAAGCTGATAATACTTGACGGTATAGGTGTCCTCTTCCGCACCGGCGCTACCACTGGTCGACTTAGCCATTGTACTGAGAATATAGCGGTCAAACGTGGTTTCGTTTTCCGTCACGGTATCCTTACCGTGAATCAGGTACTGCTCGCCGTTCCGGTACTTGCTTTCATCGTATTCCGTGTATGTCGGCACATTCGTTGCACTGGCCAGCGTAAACGCTTTTGCTTTTGCGTTTTCGTTTTCGTTTTTGTCTATCACCACGGTTTCCGGCGTAATTGTACTCGGCACCGTTACTGCCGTCTCACCGTTCTTCCACTGATAGGTGGTATTCATGGTGAGTTCCGAACCTACGGTATACGTCTCGCCAGTCTTTGTTACGGCGTAGTATACGGTCGATATCGAACTGTTTGTTTCCTTCTTTTCACCGATGCCGACATATTTTCCCTCTTGATCGTTTACCTTGTAAACATTCAGTGTCATGCCATCGACTTCTACGGTGCACGGAACGGTTGTCTCTACGGATTCTGTCGTGGTTTTAACCGTGTTGAAATTACTCTGACCGATATACGGCTTCTCCTGAGTGCCGCTGCCCTCCGAAGTACCGGATACCGTCAAACCGGCGGTCGCCTGCGGTGTACCAACCGTCAGCGTTGCCGCATCGCTGTAGAACGAAATCGGCGTTCTTGCACCGTCATAACATGTTACCACGCAGCGGTACATCGCACCGTTCAGGTCACTCGTTACCGACTTTACGGTATAGCTGTCCTTAGCTGCCCCTTCAATATTGCCCCACTTTTTGCCCGGCAGACGCTGCTGCCACTGGTATCTCGTGCTGCTGTACTCAGCAGGTACAGAAGCCAGTACATTGAAGGTCGCCGAGCCGTTCATCTGAACGGTTACGTTATCCGGTCCGTTGATGTCCGGACGGCTCTTATCATTTGCCAGAGTTGTACCGGCAATAATCTCACTTTCAACCGATTCTTCCTGACTGGTGTAATATCCCGAGGTAATCGCATACCGATACTTCGTATTAGGTGCAAGATCCTTCAGCGTGTACGCATACTGACCTCTTGAAGATTCTGCCGCATCCACAGTATCAATCAATACGAACGGTTCTTCCTTATTATCTTCAAGATAGCGGTAAATCTTGTAATACTCTGCCGGACGGTCGCCGGATTCCCACGACAGCACCATGCTGTTGGTGGTCTGCTCACTCAGCGACAGATCCTGTGCCGGAGACGGCGGTGCCGTCACATTGCTGACAACATAGCCCAGTACCGGTACTTCATCGCCGTTGAACGGTACCGTCCATGTGCCGAAGCTCCAGTCAAAGTTATAGCGCGAATCACCGCCGCCGGTAACAGAGCCCAGCTTGGTAATCGTATTGGTGTTTACCTTTTCGGTTCCGGCGCTTGCTCCCCAGTGATAACCGCCGCCAGCCTTGAAGCCGCCAACTACACCATACATCTGCACCGAACCCTCATAGGTGTACTCAAAGTTTACGCCGCTGCTGGTTGCAGTCGTAAAACTCTGCAGCTGTGTACCCGAATCTTTGTAATGACCAACTTTACCGGATTGCTCCGAATGGGAACCGCTCGGCAGACTGGAACGATAAGTATTCGGCTGACCGGACGTGCCCAGATGCAGGTTGCTGCCAATCTGCTGCATATCCTCGTACGCCGAAGCAGCCTTATTATAAGTATCTACCGAAACCATGTTCATCGAAGGATTACCCGGAACAGCCAGCGTCATAGAACTGGTCAGCTTCGGCGAATTGCCCTTCTTTGTGCCATCCGGATACTTCACCTGATACTCGTAATATGTCATCGGTGTTGCATACATGAGCACCATATTGTCGTTCGTATCATTAGAATACTCGACCGTTATTTCCTTGCTTGTAGATTTTGTTGCACCAACAGTAAAGGTATGACTGGTATTAAATTCAACACCACCGCCGGTCTCAATCAGCGGTGCAACATATTCAAAGCCCGCCATGATATCAAAACCAAACGAACCGGATGCCGTTACTGTTTCACTATGATCCTTACTGTATCCGATTCCGGTCTGCGAGTTTCCGATATCACCGTCATTCACCTCAGCGAAATGCGGCGACGCCTCCAGAATCGCCATTACCTTCGGGTCGGTGTAGCCGGTGCTGACGCTTTTGATCTTCGCGAGCATGGCATCGTTGTTTACATCTGTCGTTGTAAGCGCCAGATTGCAGTTGCTCTTGTCATAGTATGTCCAGTCATCCTCCCAGCGGCTGAACGTGCTGCCAGCCGAGCCTTTGTAAAGCTGACCGATCTTCAAAAACTGCTTATCGAAGGTCTCCTGCTTGCGGTACTCAACGTAGTATACCTGTTCCATGCCCTGCTTGTTGCCGTTAAAATTGCCGACGGCATAGTCCAGAATACCGCTGTTGTTGATGAGTCGGCCGCCCAGCCAGCGGTCATGGCCCTTATCCGAGCCTTCCAGGATAGACATCTGCTTGCCGTTCGCCGGGTCAACTTTATACATACTGCCGGAAATGAACAGATATTCCTGGGAGTTCACGCCGTCCGCTGCAACAGCCGCTACCGCGATCGGATTCTGCACATCGTCACCCTTGGTGCCGGTATTGGTAAAGCCGTTGGTGACAACTTCGGTCGCCTTGCATTTCTCTGTCCACGAATTATTGCTCGTGCTGTACTGATAGCTGTACGCCAGCAGCTTGCTCTTGTCAAAGTCGCAGTCCTTGTAGTTGCCGTTCTTATCGTAATAGCCAACTGCAACGACTTCCGGCGGCATGCTGCCGCTCGGCGCATCGCTGACATAACCGATGGTTACACCCGCAAAGCGAGCACGGCCGCTTGCGCCGTCATTACTGTTCAGCAGCTTCTTGTTCAGCTTCTGAGTCCAGCTGCTCTTGTCGTTGTAATCGTAGACCGTCAGATAGGATTTCTCGAGTTCGGTATGACCGTCATACGATGTCTCCTTCAGGTCGTTGACATTGACCGTCATTGCCAGCTCGTCGATACCGTCCATATCCACGTCGCCGACTTCCATATCAACGCTCAGATGCGCGCGCAGCTCGTTATTGCCGTTGCCATCATGGTACAGCATGGCCTTCAGCGCGTCTCGGCCGCCGTCGATGACGTCACCGAGGTTGATTACGCGACCCTTGTCAGTCAGTGTGCTGCCGCTGAACGTATACTCCTTAATGCTGTCTACAGTAGCCGTATCCTTGTTATTGCCCGGCGTATAGATCATCAGCGTGTCCTTGCCGTCACCGTCAAAGTCGCCTGCGGCCAGACTCAACATAGCGCGGGTCTGGTAGAATTTCAGTTTCTTGATGTATTCACTGTCGTTTCCATCACCAATCTGGACAACGTCCGATACTCTGCGGTCCTTGTTCGTCACATACAGGCGAAGCCGTTCCGAACTTTTATCAAATACCAGATTCGCAATATATTCATCCTTGCCGGTGCCGTTCGGATCAAATGCCACAGTCGCAATACGCTCGGCATTGCCGACATCGGTCGAGTTGCTCCACCGGAACGTAGACATCTTACTGCCCTTGCCGTTGGCTGCGCCCTCGTATGTCGTCTGGAACTCATCCGAGTCCACGCCAGCTACAACCAGCTCGTGGTTCTGGAACAGCGGAACCCATCCCAGCGTGCCGTATGGGTTATTCCGAAGTGTGGCTGTGTCTGTTATGCCCGTTTTTTCTTCCGTGGGCAGACCAAAGCCGTCTCTTGCTGCTGCAGTATCCGCTGCCGCCGCCTGCGGCAGCACGATCTGCGGCAGCAGACCCGCCAGCATACTGCATATCAGCAGCAAACTGCAAATTCGTTTTTTCATCTTTCTTCCTCCTTGCCTTATGAAATAAACGGTTTCCACGGCTTTCCCCTTGCTTTACCGCGGAGCACCGTCCGAGGATACAGGTATTTCACCGTACTTTCAGTATAAGGGCAAAAAGGCGGCGGACGGCGAAGGTACCAAATTTGTTACCTTCGCCGTCCGCTGTAAATATTCAATTATTGCTCCTCGAGCCGATAGCCACTGCTGCGGTACGAATTGACCGTGACCCTTGCATCCTCGCCGCCGAGCTTCTGCTTAAGCCGTGAGATCGTCATGCGCACGGCATGCGGGTCGGCTCCCATCGGCTGCTGCCAGACCGCCTCGTACAGCTCCTGCGCGCTGACGCTGCGGTTCGGGTGCCGCGCCAGATACAGCAGCGCCGCAAACTCCTTCTGCGTCAGGTTCAGGTCGGTCTCTCCGATGTACGCGCGTCCGCTCAGCAGATTCATCTGCAACGGGCCAAGCCGTACTGCGCGTTCCTTCGGGTGCGCCGCACGCAGACGCGCTTCCACGCGGGCCATGAACACCTCCAGATCATACGGCTTTGTCAGATAATCGTCTCCGCCTGCGGTCAGACCCTTGACGATATCCTCATTTTCGCCCATAGCGGTCAGGAACAGGATCGGCACATCGTATTCCTGCTTGATCTCGCGGCACAGCGCCACGCCGTCGCCGTCCGGCAGAAGAATATCCAGCACGATCAAGTCCACCGCGTGAAAGCACAGCAGCTCCCGGCACTTGTGTGCAGTTTCCGCCTGCAGGGTGCGGTAACCGCGCATGTGCAGTGCCGCGTCGTTGATCGCCATGATGTGCGGGTTGTCCTCCACCAGCAAAATCAGTTTATCTTCCACAATCGTTCTCTCCTTGTGTTTTGAGCGGCTTTTTCGGCAGTTCGAGCCGGAACACCGTACCGTCTGCATCGGTGTGCTCCACCTCGAGCAAGCCGTGGTGAATCTTCATTGCGTCCGCGCAGATCGTCAGGCCAATACCGCTGCCTCCATCACCGCTGCAGCCCTTCTCAAAGATATGCGGCAGCAGGTCGGGTGCAATGCCGCTGCCGGTGTCGCTCACACGCAGGCACACCCACTCGCCCTCGTCCGCAATGCGGTAGGCGATCACGCCGTTCTCCGTGTGACGGTTGGCATTGACCGTCAGGTTGATGAGCACCTGCAGCAGCATTTCCGTATTGCCCCAGAGCGTAATGCCCTCTCCACTGTCGCTTTCCATCCGGTTGTGCTTCTTTTCCAGCATCGGACGGCACACATCCGCCGCGCCGGACAGCAGCTGCGCCGCGTCAATGACGCCCATCTCAATATCGGGTGAGCCGCCGTTGGCGAGGTCGATCAGCCGCGATACGAGCGCAGAAAGCCGCTGCGCCTCGGACGAAATGGTCTGCAAGTGTTCATGCGCGTCCGCGCTGACCGCTCCGGTGCCAAGCTGCCAGTCGGTCAGCTGCGCATAGCCGCTCATGACCGTGAGCGGTGTTTTCAGTTCATGCGCCATCTGGTGCAGGAATTCGCTTTTCAGCCGGTTGAGCTGGGTCAGCACCTCGCGCTGACGGCGGCTCTCGGACAGCTCCTGTTCCCGGCGGTTGATCTTCAAACTGATGGCTCCCGCGATCAGGAATACGAACACCAGCAGATACGGCGGTGCCGCTCCGTGGCGCGTAATGGTCGTCACAATGCGGCCGAATACCGCCTCGTATACATTCGACCCGAGCAGCAGCAGATAGCCGAGCAGAACGAGCACGTCGTCCCGCTCAAGCCGCCGGATACGCCAGAACCGCCGAATCAGCTGTACGACCAGATACAGGAAAAACGGCATCGAGAGATAATACCCGATCCTGCTCAGCGGTGCGATATCCTGCGTCGGCAGGATAAAATGCGCCGCCGCCAGCACGGCATACAGCACCGCATAGCACCGCACAACAATCGGCTTCGCCAGCTTTTCGTACAGGCTTTGCAGCAAAAGCAGCAGAAAACACGGCTGCAGCGTAATCATCAGCACCAGGAACCGATATGCAACTGCCCAGTTGTAATTTGCAGGCAGCAGATGCAGCACATAGAAATTCTGGTCGCGCAAGCCGAGCAGCGCGCAGATAACCGCGAGGAAAACATACTTGATCTCGCCCTGAAAGACCGCAAACAGCAGAAAATACATGCCGAACAGGCACAGCGAACCGCCAAGCACCAGGGAATACAGATTCCGGCTTCGGCGCATGCGGTCGATGTTCTCCGCAGTGGACAGGTGCATCTGCGTCAGACCGCCGCCTTCGCGGTGCACGAAATTCGCATACTGACAGACCACCTCGACCGTGCCGTCCTCGCCGGTGTAAATCGGTATGAGCATGTAGTCGATACGCGGCTCAGACTCCGCCGCAGACGCCCCCACCTTGCCGATTTCGAGCACTTCACTGCCGTTTACCAGCACGCGCGTGCTGTAATCGAATGAGTAGCCGCCGAGTGTCAGGTATTGTTTCGGCTGCGCGTGTATTTTCAGCCGGTATGAGCCGTATGGAATGGATTCGTCGCGTTCTCCCGGTTGGGCAGCGTCCAGCTCTGCGCCGCTGCCGAGCACCTCAGGATAGAACGTCCACTCACCGTCTATCTCATATACCGCCGACGAAAAGTCCGCTGATGTTGCATCCAGTACGCCGTCCTGCGCTTCCATTGCGCTGAAATCTCCCGATCGGTTGGAAAACAGCAGCATCAGCAGCACAAAAACCAGCAGGATAGCCGCCGTTATCGATATATAGCGCATTCGTTTGTTCTTCATGGGCAGACCCCTTTCAAATCTCATTATAGGAGAAAAAGCCCAATGATTCAACAAGTTAATTTTTCGATTGACATAATGAAGAATGGAAAATGGAGAATTGAGAATGAACGTAAAGATTACGTTATACTGTAGGGCGGGGTGCCCTCACCCCGCCGTTTGTAAATCACTTGCAATCATGTAACCGTAGGGGCGACCAGTGGTCGCCCACGCATCCATTAAACCATAGTGCGGGAGGCCAATGGCCTCCCCTACGAGATTAATGTTGCCGATGAATTTACATCCGGCGGGGTGTGGCAGAAGGTGAATTGCGGCAAAGCCGCAAGAGAAGCCACTCTGGAGTGCCTCGCCCTACGATTACATTTCATCTTCCATTCTCCATTTTCAATTTTCCATTTTCGTATCGTTACATCTCAATTTTCCCAAAGAAAAACCGGCCGCTCACGCAGCCGGTTTCAATTTCACAAAATGCAGGGAATGTTATTCCTTGTTCAGCGCCTCCAAACGAGCCTTATTCGCTGCGATAACCTTTTCCTGTACCGGAACCGGTGCCTCATCGTAGCGCTCGAACTGGGAAACAAACGAGCCTCTGCCCTGCGTCATGGAGCGCAGCTTGATCGCGTAATCGCCAAGCTCTGCCATCGGGCACTCGGCTACGATCTCCTGCTTGCCGCCGTCGAGCGGATTCATGCCCATGATGCGGCCGCGGCGCTTGTTCAGATCGCCGATAACATCGCCCATGTAGGAATCCGGGATAACGACCTTGAGCGAGCATATCGGCTCAAGCAGTACCGGATTTGCCTGCGGGATACCGGCCTTGTAGGCCAGACGGGCCGCCATCTTGAACGACAGCTCGTTGGAGTCTACATCGTGGTAGGAGCCGTCGAGCAGGGTTGCACGCAGGCCAACCATCGGATAGCCGGCCAGAACGCCGTGCTCCATCGCCTCGCGGATGCCCTTATCAACTGCCGGATGGAAGTTCTTCGGTACGGAACCGCCGAAAATCTTCTCCTGGAACAGGTAATCGCCCTCGGCATACGGTGCAAATTCCATCTTAACGTGGCCGTACTGACCATGGCCGCCGGACTGCTTCTTATGCTTGCCTTCTACCGTAACAGTCTTGCGGATCTTCTCGCGGTACGGAACGATCGGGTCGGTCAGCGTAACCTCTACGCCAAACTTATCCTTCAGCTTGGAGCACAGAACGTCCAGATGAATATCGCCGGCACCGGAGATCAGGTGCTGCTTGGTTTCCGCGTTGAACTCGGTATCGAAGGACGGATCCTCATCATGCAGACGAGCAAGACCGGTGGAGATCTTCTCCTCAACGCCCTTTACCTTAGGTGCGATTGCCTGCGTGTAGCACGGCGGCGCAATCTCGATCGGCTCAAGCTCAACCTTGCGAACGCTCATCGAAAGCGTATCGCCGGTCTTGGTGGTAACCAGCTTGGAAACCGCGCCGATGTCGCCGCAGCCGATAACCGGAACCTCGGTCGTCTTTTTGCCGCATACGGTGAAGATATGGCCCATCTTCTCGTTTGCATCGGCACGCTTGTTGACCAGCGTCATATCCTGCTTGACCTCGCCGGACATAACCTTAAAGTAGGAGAAGCGGCCGTACTGGTCAGCGACCGTCTTAAATACAAATGCACAGGTAGAGCCGTTCGGAGTGCAGTTGATCTCAATCAGCTCGCCCTTTTCGTCCTCGCAGATCTCGACCGGCTTTTCATCGGGAGACGGCATGTAGTCCGCAATGCCCTTGAGCAGTGCGTAGGAGCCGATACCGGTTGCAGCAGTGCCGCAGAATACCGGCGCGAGAACCAGATCCTTCACACCCTGACGGATACCGGCGATCAGCTCTTCATCCGAGAACTCCTCGCCTGCGAAGTAACGCTCCATCAGGTCCTCAGACAGCTCGGCGATGTTCTCGCACAGTGCTGCACGGTGCTGGTCGATACGGTCCTTCATGTTGTCCGGGATCGGGATCTCGACACGCTTGTTGCCTTCCATGCGGTACGCCTTGCGGATAACGCAGTCCACAATGCCGACGGTATCGCGGTTGCCCTCAAAAATCGGGACAACGATCGGCGCTACCGAAACGCCGAACTGCTTCTGCAGCTTGTGCAGAGAGTTATAGTAATCCGAGTTTTCCTCGTCGATCTTGGAGATGTAGAACATACGCGGCATTGCGTGCTCCTCACAGTGAGCCCAAGCCTTTTCGGTGCCGACGCCCGGACCGGACTTGCCGGTTGCGACGATCAGCGCGGACTCCGCAACGCGCAGTGCGCACTGCACTTCACTTTCAAAATCGAAGAAACCCGGGGTATCGAGCAGATTGATCTTGCAGCCGTTCCACTCTACCGGCGCTACAGCCGTGGAAATGGAAAACTTGCGCTTGATCTCTTCGGGATCAAAGTCACAAACCGTGTTGCCGTCCGCGATCTTGCCAACGCGGTCGGTTACACCGGCGATATTGAGCAGGCTCTCGACCAGCGAGGTCTTGCCGTCGCCGCCGTGACCCATCAGACATACATTACGGATCTTGTTAACCGGATAATTCGCCATAGTTTATATTACACTCCCCTGCCCTAACCTGTCATCGTGCCCTGCCGGCACGTTATACTCCTGGGCGCTTTGTTTCGCGGGAGCAATCCTCTCTTTGCTGGATCGTTCCCCTTGTTCGTTATTATACACCATATAAACCAGGTATGCAAGCAGTTTTTTGTGCAATTTTCATGTAGCATTTTTCACAACGCCGTCGAATAACAGCGGCGGCCACTTAGTGTACGTTTCGCACACATTCTGATAAAAAATCCGAATTTTCCTTTGTTTTTTGCATTTCCGAAAGATTTTCAGCGAAATCACTCGCTTTTGTTTATTTCTTACAAATAAAATGATATAATTTTAGTGCTACTTCACAAAGGAAGAAAAAACACCCTTCGCACAATCTGACAAAGGGAAGCCTGTGACGGCATTTTGCACAGCTGGCCGTTCCGCCGATCTCAGGCAATATTCTGCCGCAGTTTTACAACACGATAGACGCATCTCCGGCGGTCAAGCATTTTTGCGGTATCTCGAATATCGCAGTAATTGAGCATGGAGAATTAACGCAACGGTTTCATTCTCCGTCCTCAATTCTCCGTTTTCCATAAAAAAGCCGCTTACCTTACCGGTAAGCGGCTTTGGGCTTCTTTAGTTCAGGAAATCCTTCAGCTTCTTGGAGCGCGACGGATGACGCAGCTTGCGCAGCGCCTTTGCCTCGATCTGGCGGATACGCTCACGAGTTACGTTGAATTCCTTGCCAACCTCCTCGAGGGTGCGGGTATGGCCGTCCTCGATGCCGAAGCGCAGGCGCAGAACCTTTTCCTCACGCGGCGTCAGAGTCTTGAGCACCTCGACGAGCTGCTCCTTGAGCAGCATAAAGGAGGCCGCCTCTGCCGGTTCCGGCGCGTCGTCGTCCGGGATGAAGTCGCCGAGGTGAGAATCCTCCTCCTCGCCGATCGGCGTCTCGAGCGATACCGGCTCCTGCGCGATCTTCAGGATGTCGCGCACACGGTCAACCGGCATGTTCATCTCCTTGGCGATCTCCTCCGGGCTGGGATCGTGGCCCAGCTCCTGCAGCAGCTGGCGGGAAACGCGGATAACCTTGTTGATGGTCTCAACCATGTGTACCGGAATACGGATCGTACGCGCCTGATCCGCAATCGCACGGGTGATCGCCTGACGGATCCACCACGTTGCGTAGGTAGAGAACTTAAAGCCCTTGGTGCTGTCGAACTTCTCAACTGCCTTGATCAGACCGAGGTTGCCCTCCTGGATCAGATCGAGGAACAGCATGCCGCGGCCGACATAGCGCTTTGCAATGGAGACAACCAGTCGCAGGTTCGCCTCAGCCAGACGCTTCTTTGCACGGTCGCCGAGCTTGATATCTTTCTCAAGCTGTGCGCGCTCCTCCGCCGGAATGGCATCGCCTTCGTTTGCAATACGCTCTGCGGCCTCGTTGCCCTTCTGCATGCGCTCTGCGAGCGTTACCTCCTCCTCAGGGGACAGCAGATCGACCTTGCCGATCTCCTTCAGATACATGCGGACCGGATCGTCAATGGCGAACGTCTCAGCCATGGCAGAGGTATCGACCAGTTCTTCCTCCGGAACCTCTTCCACTTCCTCCGGCTCAAAGGAGTCGTCATCGTCACCGATGACCTTCTCCAGCACACCGTTTGTCTCGACCTCGATGCCCATGGTCTCGAGCGTCTCGTACACCTTGTCGATGTCCTCGCTCGACAGCTCCAGATGGCTCAGTGCATCCGAGATCTCCTTGAGGGTCAGTCGGCCGTTCTTCTTGCCAAGCGCGAGCAGGTCGCGCAGGATCTGCTGCTGTGCTGCCTGCTGCTCCTGTGCGTTTGCGGCTGCATTTGCGTTTGCTTTCGTCATATCGTTTGTCCTCCCGCGTTTTGTTTTTTGATGCGTCCGAATGTAAGCAGCGGGTCCTCTCCCGCCTGCGTAATGGTTCCATCCTTGACGCGCTGCATTCGTATGGTGTTTATGTATTCCTGCAGTTCCCCTCGATGCTCTCCGGCCGGAATGCCGGGTTCGAGTATCGCAGACAGCAGGCTCATTTCGTTAGGCTCCAGCCATCCCTCAAAGGACAGCACATCGACCATCTGGTCGTTTCGGTTCAGCTCCAGCACGCGCTCGTATATCTTACGCAGCACCGGTGCGGAAAACCACGCCGGCTGCAAATCCTTTTCGGCAACGGCAATCAATTTCTGGTCCGAGAACAGAAGTCTAAGCACATTCTCCTCGGCCTTGGCGGATTTCATGTCGGTATACGCCAGCGACCTGTCCTTCGGCTGCGCCAGTCCGACCGGAGAGCGTATCTCACGCCGTTCGGCGGCCTTTCGCCGCTTGCGCTGAATGCCGAGTTCGCGCCGAACCTCAACGTTCATGGCTTCGGCGGTCACGCCTGCCATCTTGGCGGCACGTCCGGCGTAGACCTCGCGCTCAATGGTGCTCTCGATGCCGGCGAACATCCTTGCTGCATCTCTGAGGAACAGCACGCGTGCTTCGTCGTCCTCAAGATCGTACTTTGCGGCGATCTGCTCAATGCGGAACGCGTTGTGATCCTCGCTGCGTTCAATCAGATTGCGGAACGCATCCGCGCCGCGTGCCTTGATGAATTCATCCGGGTCCTTGGCCCCCGGAATACGCAGCACCTTGACCTGCAGATCACATTTTTTCAGGATGTCGATCGCGCGCTGTGCCGCCGCCTGACCGGCTCCGTCCGCGTCATACGAGATGACAATGCGGTCGGTATGCCGCGCGATAATGCGCGCCTGCTCCTCGGTCAGCGAGGTGCCAAGCGATGCAACCGCGGAATCAAATCCCGCCTGATGCAGCGCGATGACATCCATATAGCCCTCGGCTAAGATAAAATAATCGTTCTTCGTGCTTTTTGACAGGTTGAGCGCAAACAGATTGCGGCTCTTGTGGAAGATCGGCGTTTCCGGCGAGTTCAGGTACTTCGGCTTGGAATCATCCAGCACACGGCCGCCGAATGCGATCACATGACCGCGCACGTCGATGATCGGGAACATGACACGGTTGCGGAACCGGTCGTAAATATGTCCCTTTTCGCTGCGGCTGACCAGACCGGCGTCCATAAGTTCCTCGCGCGTGTAGCCTTTGGCTGTCATCGCATCGATGAGCGCGTGGAAGGAATCCGGTGCATAGCCGAGTCCGAAACGGTTCATCGTCCTTCGGGACAGACCTCGGTTGATAAAATACTGCTGTGCGGTTCGGTTTTCCGGCCGCCAGAGTGTGTCATAATAATAGCGTCCGGCATCCCTGCAGAGCGCGTACAGACGCTCTCTGTGGCGCGCCGCTTTGCGCTCGGCTTCGCCCTGTTCGGGTATCTGCATGCCCGCCCGCTCGGCGAGATAGCGTACCGCATCCGGAAAGGTCAGACCTTCCGCCTTCATAATAAAGGTAATGACACCGCCGCCTGCGCCGCAGCCGAAGCAGTGAAAGATCTGCTTGTCCGGCGAAACCGAAAACGAACCGGTTTTCTCGTTGTGGAAGGGACACAGACCGAAATAGTTCGCGCCGCTCTTTTTCAGCTGCACATATTGCGAAACGATCTCTACAATGTCGTTCCGCGCGGATAGCTCGTCCAGAAATATACGGTCAAACGGCATTTCGTGCTCCTCCTTCCCTATTTATCGAACGAAAACGAATATATGATACCCATTTTCGTTAATCCTCAATCTTATTCCAGCTTTTCGGAATAAATAAATTCTTATAGACCGCTATCGAGTAGCGATCGGTCATGCCTGCAACATAGTCGCACGCGATCCGCTCGAGCGCCTCCCCCCGGGCCTGCAGCACGAAGTAATCATCCGGCAGCTCGTCGGGATGCTCGATAAAATATTCATACAAACTGCGCAGCATGGATTTTGCGCGTTTTTCCTCGCGCTGTGCAGCCGTGCCGTGGTACACATGATCGAACATGAACTGCCGCAGCTCCATCATGTCCGCGTGCATCTGCTCGTCCATGCCGATCTCCAGATACCGCTGACCGTACTCGATCATCGCCGTCACCAGCGTGTCAATGCGCTTGCCGTGCGTCTCACCCAGGCGTTTCCTCAAATGCTGCGGAATATCGTTCTCGCGGATAATGCCCGCGCGTACCGCGTCATCAATATCATGGTTGATGTAGGCAATGCGGTCGGCAAAGTGGATAATGCGGCCTTCCGGCGTACTCGCCTTGCGCCTGCCGGTATGGCAGACAATGCCGTTGCGCACCTCGCGCGTAAGGTTCAAATCCTCGAGCACATCCACAACGCGCAAACTCTGCTCGTTGTGCCGAAACCCGAACGAACAAACCTCGTCAAGCGCCGCCTCTCCGGCGTGACCGAACGGCGTGTGCCCGAGATCATGTCCGAGTGCGATCGCTTCGGTCAAATCCTCGTTGAGTCCAAGCGCCCGCGCGATGGTCCGCGCAATCTGCGCGACCTCGAGCGTATGCGTCAGCCGAGCACGGTAGTGGTCGCCCTCCGGCGAGATAAATACCTGCGTCTTGTTGCCCAGCCGCCGGAACGCCTTTGAATGGATAATGCGGTCCCGGTCGCGCTGAAAGCAGGTGCGGTACGGACACGGTTCCATCGGGCGCAGCCTGCCTGCGGAGCTGTCCGCAAAGGTCGCCCACGGCTCAAGCACCGCGTGCTCGCGCTGTTCGTTCTGCTCTCGAATCGTCATATGTACCGCCTCCTCAGCCTCGGAGAATCCGTCACATAATAGTTATACGAAACGAAATCTGAAAATCCTCTTTTTTTCACAAAAATTTTTTCAGAATTTTGTGAGCCTTGCAAGCCGATATTTACTTGACACGCCGACCCATGAATCGGGTCTCCATGACCTCGGCGTAAACCTGCCCTGCCGTGGCTTCGGCAAGCGCCCGATTGAGCTCGTCCTCCCGACCGGCGGGCAGCGTCACGGTCAGCGTTACATCCGCGCCGTAGTCGGTCTCCTCGACCGCGCAGTCGTGATCAGGCAGCAGATGCAGAATAATCTCGTACAGATTGTACGGGCACGCGATGAGCGCCACCGTGTACAGGCTCATTCTCTGCACACCGGCCGCCGCGACAGCCACCTGCGCGCCCTGCGTGTACGCGCGAACCAATCCGCCCGTGCCGAGCAGAATACCGCCGAAATAGCGCGTGACAACGCAAACGCAGTCGGTCAGGTTCTCGTGGCGCAGCACCTCGAGGATCGGCATGCCTGCCGTGCCCTGCGGTTCTCCGTCATCCGAGTAGCGCATCACATTGCCTTCACGGAGAATGTAGGCGTAGCAGTTGTGTGTCGCGTCCCAGTAGGTCTCGCGCATCTCCTTTATCTTCGCTACCGCCTCTTCGGCGGTTTCAACGTGCCACAGCCGTCCGGTGAACTTGGAGCGTTTTTCTTCAAATTTATCCTCGCCGTAATCGGCAAAAGGCACAAAGTAGTCTTTTTCCATCTATTTCACTCCGATGGGAAATTTAATTGAGAATGGATAATGGAGAATTGAGAATTATGGTATCGCGCTGCGCGCGATAATTTAATACCGTCCTGCGGACTCCTCATCGCAGCGCGGACGGAACTCGCGCAAGGATAGCTTGTCGCAGCGCGGACGGAACTCGCGCAAGGATAGCGACATTCTCAATTCTCAATCTTCCATTATATAAGTTGAAACTCTGCCGTAGGTCTTATCATCCACGACCGCCTCGACAATCGTGCCTTCCGCGGCATAGTCGGTCGAGTCGATCTGCGCTTCACGGTGCAGCATATCGAGCACGGCACCGTCGCTGTACGGGATGCACAGCTTTACCTTATGCTTGCCCTTGCCGAGCGCCTTTTCGATGGCAGTCAGCAGGTCGTCAATGCCCTCGCCGCTCTTTGCGGAAATCTTCACGCCCTCATCCGGCCGGATGAACGGAATGACATCCGGGTCGCACTTATCCGCCTTGTTGTACACCATCACGCGCGGAATATCCTGTGCACCGAGCTGTGCCACAACCTTATCCACAGTCTGTGCATGAATCTGCCAGTTTTCGTCCGAAACGTCCACGACATGCAGCAGCAGATCGGCATACGCCAGCTCCTCGAGCGTTGCCTTGAACGCCGATACGAGATGATGCGGCAGCTTGCGGATGAAGCCTACGGTATCGGACAGAAGGATTTCCTGCGTATCCGAAATGCGTTTTTTACGCGTGGTCGGGTCGAGCGTATCGAACAAACGGTCGTTCGCCTCGATGCCCGCACCGGTCAGGGTGTTCAGCAGCGTGGACTTGCCCGCGTTCGTATAGCCGACAATGGCAACCAGCGGCAGCTCGGCCTTTTTGCGCTGGCGGCGTTGCACGGAGCGCACCTGACGCACCTGCTCCAGATCACGGCGCAGCTTGTCGATGCGGCTGCGGATGTGACGGCGGTCGCTCTCCAGCTTGCTCTCACCGGGTCCGCGCGTGCCAATGCCGCCGCCGAGTCGGCTCATCGCCTTGCCCATACCCGCCAGACGCGGCAGAATGTACTGGTACTGCGCCAGCTCGACCTGCAGCTTGCCCTCGCCGGTGCGCGCACGCTGCGCGAAAATATCGAGGATGAGCGCCGAGCGGTCGAGTACCGTGCGGCCGGTCAGCTCTTCCAGATTGCTCATCTGCGACGGCGACAGCTCGTTGTCGAACAGGATCAGACTTGCGTCGTTCATCTCGGCAAGCTGCTTAACCTCTTCCGCCTTGCCCTCACCGATAAACGTGCGGGCATCCGGCGCCGGACGGCGCTGCAGCGTCATCGCAACGGCCTCCGCACCGGCAGTCTCCGCCAGCGCGCGCAGCTCGTCCATCGTGCGCTCGTCCGCATCCTGATCGGTGTTGAAGCTCGGACACGACAGACCGACCAGAACCGCCCGTTCGATCTGCTTTTCTTCTGTTTGATTGGTAAACGGCATGGAAAATTCCTCCTTGCTGTTAAGGCAACACCGCATAATTAAAGCGGCGGCTCCTCGCGCAGGCTCCGGTCGCGCTGCCGCGGTGCTTTGCGGAAATTTTGTGCCCTGACTTTGTTGCAGTTTCACGGTAATACATCAAGTATTACCGTAAAACTGCGCCTCGTCAGTACGCAAAATTTACTCGCAAATCACTCTTGTTCAATTATGCGGTATTGCCTTAAATTGTCCTCTATATTTATTACACCCAAATGCAAAACCGTACAAGACTTGATTTTCCGTCCGATTTGCGGTAATATAAAGGTAGAAAAAGTGAATATTTTTCCGTCACGGCAAACCGTGGCGGATTTTTGTTATATAGAAAATGCCCTATCGTTGTAAGCCAGCGCACCCTGCGGTAACATCTGTTATCAAATTAAACTCGTAGTTGCTGTCCATAACAACGCGTAAACGAGTTGCGCGGCACAGATATGCCGCGCCTGCGCAGAGTAAACCGTCTGTGTAGCAGTATGGTATCCGGCACTGCGGATAGGCCGGGACATGGGAGCACACTGTGCTCCCCTACGGTAGAAAAAATCCTCTGCCGTTCCCCTATTTCGGAGCGGTCGCCGGTCTCTGGTCTGCGCCAAGCTAAGAAACAAAGGGAAACGGGAGTTAAGAGGGTAGAAACCGCAGGTGTCTACCCTCTTGCCCACCGCCGTGGGTACGGCGAATCTCCTGCCGTCCGCAGACGGCAACTCTCCGCTGAGGTTCAGCGAAAAACTTTCCGCCCGGACAGGATGAACCGACTGCGCGGTTCAAGCGCACCAGACCGCCTGTGCCGCAAACACCCTTCCGCAATCTGCAAACAGATAACGAAAAAGCCACCGAAAACACGTTTCGATGGCTTTTCTCATTACTTGTCCAGATTGAAACGCTTCTTGAAGCGATCAACACGTCCGCCGGTGTCTACCAGCTTCTGCTTACCCGTGAAGAAGGGGTGGCACTTGGAGCAAACGTCAACGACGATGTTCTCCTTGGTGGAGCCGGTCTCAATGACATTGCCGCAGGCACAGCGGATCGTGGTCTGCTTGTAGTCGGGATGGATGCCCTGTTTCATGTTGTTTCACCTCTTTCCACGGATATGTTTACATATCTCCAACAGTCGTAAAATTATCTTACCACATGTTTTCCGAAAATGCAAGCATTATTTTTCATAAATCAGATTTTCTTCTTTCCAGCCCTCGAGCACGGGAATCATGGACGCAGCAAGCTGCTTTGCGCCTGCCAGATCGTGCAGCAGATAATTGCCGCACTCAATGCGGCTCGCGCCCGGAATCTCGCCCTCGTAAGCGGCGATAAACGCCATGCTCTCCTGCACAAGCGCAATCGCATCCGACGGCTTCATATCGCGCACAAGGAAGTAGAAGCCGGTCTGACAGCCCATCGGACCGCAGTATATAATCTGATCGGCAAACTTCGAGTTGCGTGCATAGGTTGCAAACAGGTGCTCGAACGTATGCCCTGCCGCAGGCTGGATGTAAGTACCCGCATTCGGGTACACCATGCGGATGTCATAGGTGGTGATGTCACCGTCGATACGCGAGGTATACATACCCGGCTTCAGTTTGTCATGGTTTACTTCAAAGCTGGCAATTCGTTTCATGCCTTTGCCTCCCTTTCAATACCGAGGAATCGGAGCTCCGTGCGGTATTCGCGCCAGAGCAGAATATACGAGATAAAGAATGCCGCGATCTCCGCGATCGGGAACGAGTACCAGACGGCATTCAAGCCGAACTGCTGACCCAGAATCCACGCCGCCGGAAGGATAACGACCAGCTGACGGCAGACAGACACGATCAGGCTGTTCATGCCGCGTGCGGTGGCCTGAAACAGCGTGGAGTTGATGATGCCGAACGCCGCGCCGAGGAACGACAGGCTGATGGTCTTGAGCGCCGGAACGCCGACCTCGATCATCTCCTGTGCTGCCGTCGCATCGGACTTGTCCACAAACAGCATGAGCATCTGCTCGGGCAGCAGCTGGAACAGCACCAGACCCAGACCCATGATGACGACAGCCGCCGTCAGCGTGATCTTATAAGCACCCATCAGGCGCTTGCGGTTGCGCGCGCCGTAGTTGTAGCCCATGACAGGCAGCGCGCCCTGATTGAGGCCGAATACCGGCATAAAGACGAAGGTCTGCAGCTTGAAATACACACCGAGTACGTTGACCGCCGTCTGCGAGAAGGCGATCAAAATACCGTTCATACCGGCCGTCATAACGGAAACGACGCTCTGCATGACAATACCCGGCAGGCCGACGCGGTAAATGTCCTTGATCGTCTGTCCGCGCCACTTGAACTCGCGCATATTGACGTTCAGCACCTTCTGTTGACGGAACACACCCCAAAGACCGAGCAACATACCGAATATCTGGCCGATAACGGTCGCGAGCGCCGCACCGCGAATACCCATCTCCGGGAACGGACCGATACCGAAGATCATCAGCGGGTCAAGGATGATGTTGATGATCGCACCGGTCAAACCCTGACACATCGGGATGATCATGTTGCCGCCGGACTGCTGGATCTTCTCGCACATCATCGAGATCATAACAAAAATACTCATGCCGACCGCAAGGTGCGAATACTGAACCGCAAAGGTCGAAACCGCCTCGCTCGCACCGAATGCGCCGACGAATACACCCGAAAATCCCCAGCCGAGGATGAAGAATGCGATGCCGCCAACAACCGCCAGCGCAACGCCGTGCTCTGCCGCCGAGTCCGCGTGCTTCTGGCGCTTTTCGCCCAGACGGCGTGCGATCAGTGAGTTTACGCCGACACCGGTGCCGACACCGATCGCCACGACCAGCATCTGCAGCGGATATACGAGCGAAACCGCCGCCAGCGCATCCTGCGAATACTTGGCCACGAAGATACTGTCTACGATATTGTACAGCGCGTTGATGATCATAGAGATCATCGCCGGCAGTGCCATCGAAAAGATCAGCGGACCCATTTTCGCGGTGCCCATTTTATTCTGTTGTTCCAAAAATTTCAGCCTCCCAACGTAAAAGGAAGCCGCGTTAGAATTTCTAACGCAGCTCCATACTCTCTTTCCTATATATAATAGGATATGATGCGTTATATTGCAAGTGTTTTTTACAGTTTATCCGCAAGTTCGGCAAAGGAATGCTCGACGAACACATCGCTGACCTGCCGGAGCGTGTCTTCGCCCTCCGCGTAGGCGGGTTCAGCCATGCCGCAAAGCGCAAAACCGGCTTTTTTCGCCGTTACGCCCGCATACGGCGCATCCTCGAACACCATGCACTCGCCTGCTGTCAGACCGAGACGGCGGGCGGCTTCAAGATAGATATCCGGCTCGTACTTGGGCACGCCTACGTCCTCAATGGTGAGCATGAACTCGAAATATTTCATCATGTCGCGGTCAACGAGCGCCTTTTCCGCGTGGCGGCGTGCCGTCAGCGTAGCGATGGCCATTTTGATGCCGCGTGCGCGCAGACCTTCGAGAAAGTCGATCACGCCGTCCTTCGGCCGGGCAATCGTCTCGTAGCGCGAGGTGATCATCTCGTCCATGCCGTCGAGCATCTGCTGCTGGGTCAGCGGCAGGTTCGGATAGCGTTTCAGAAAATACTCCGCGACCTGCGGCTGGGAAAAGCCCTCGCATACCGCGTAGTCCGCGTCTGTGATGTGAACGTCGAACTGCGCAAGGTAGCGCTGTGTCAGTCGTTTCCAGACCGGCATGGAGTCCAAAAGCGTGCCGTCCATGTCGAAAATTGCACCTTTGAAATTCTGCATTGGCTTTGTTCCTTTCGAGAACGTATATCGTAGGGCGTGACGACCTCGGCACGCCGCCTTTTCAGCAACTGCACATGATTTACACGGCGCGCCGAGTCGTCGCGCCCTACGGATGGTTGGTTATTTCGTTTTTCGGTCGATATATCTCGGCTGGAGCTTGGAATAGACGATCTTCTGCTCACTGTACAGGCCGTAGTAGCCGGAGAGCATATACGAGATGGCGATGACCAGCGCGAACAGCGAAAGGCTCTGACCGCCGAACAGCTCATACGCCAACAGGATGGATGTGAGCGGCGAATTTGTCACGCCGCAGAACACAGCCGTCATGCCGAGACCGGCCGCAAAGGACGGCGCCAGACCGAAAAATCCGCCGTAGGCGGTGCCGAAGGTCGCACCGATGAACAGCACGGGCACGATCTCACCGCCTTTATAGCCGACGCCAATGGTAATCGCCGTCAGCACCAGCTTGAGGAAAAACGCCTCGTAGGCCGCATGACCGGCAATCGCGCGTTCAATGACCTGCATGCCTGCACCGTTGTAGTCTCGGGTGCCGAGCAGCAGGCTGATAAGCACAACGACAGCACCGCCGACCGCGATGCACGCGTACTGATTCGGCAGAAAATGCTTGAACAGATGGCCGATTTTATGGAAGATGATGCACACGAGCGCACTCAGTCCGGCGCAGACCACGCCGAACGCCACCAGCTTTACAATGAGCAGCACATCTGTATTTCCCGGCACACCGGAGAGCGTAAACGCGGTCGTGCCGCCGCCAAGCTGCAGCGCTACCTGATGCGCGATCACGCTCGCAAGGATGGACGGAAACAGCGCCGCGTAGTACATCACGCCCACGCTGATAACCTCCATTGCGAACACGCTCGCCGCAAGCGGCGTGCCGAACAGCGCCGAAAAGCACGCTGCCATGCCGCACATGGTGATTGTGCGGGAATCCTTGTCGTCCAGGTGCATCAGATGTCCGATATTGCCCGAAATAGCGCCGCCGAGCTGCAAAGCCGCGCCCTCACGGCCCGCCGAGCCGCCGCACAGGTGGGTCAGCACCGAGGTGATGAAAATGCTCGGCGCAAGCCGCAGCCGCACCGGATGATCCTGCCGCACCGAGGTCAGGATAAAGTTAGTGCCGCGCTCAAGCGGCATATCCATTTTACTGTACCAGAACGCAATGAAAACACCGACCAGCGGCAGAAAATACAGTGTCCAGCTCTGCTCCTGCCGGGTTTCGGTCGCCCATTCAAGCGCGTGCTCAAACGCCGCGCCGACCGCGCCGACGACCACGCCGATGATTACCGCAAACAGGCACCATCTCGCAAAAATGCTGATATTGTGCCGCACGCGGTACCACGAGCCGTACAGCTGCCGCAGCAGACGGCGTCCCGGCTTGTTATTCTGAGGCATAGCGCCCCTCCCCCTTCATGCAATCTCATTTCCGATAAGAATTGCCCCGCAGAGATAACCTGTGGGGCAATTTGTGAGTAAACTATGCTTATTTGCTCGTAGATGAGGTTTCCTTGAGCACAACATCGTGTGCGCCGCCCTCGACGATCGAGGTTGCGGATACCAGCGTGATCTTTGCCTTCTTCTGGAACTCCGGAATGGACAGAGAGCCGCAGTTGCACATGGTGGAACGAACCTTGCTCAGGGTCAGGCCGAGGTTGTCCTTCAGCGAACCTGCGTACGGAACGTAGGAGTCAACGCCTTCCTCGAAGGACAGCTTCTTGTCACCGCCCATGTCGTAGCGCTGCCAGTTGCGGGCACGGGCAGAACCCTCGCCCCAGTACTCCTTCATGTAGCTGCCGTTGATGTTGACCTTGTTCGTCGGGGACTCGTCAAAACGAGAGAAGTAACGGCCGAGCATGAGGAAGTCAGCGCCCATAGCCAGCGCCAGCGTGCAGTGATAATCGTGAACGATACCGCCGTCCGAGCAGATCGGAATGTAGATGCCGGTCTCTTCGAAATACTCGTCACGAGCGGCTGCAACCTCGATCAGAGCGGTAGCCTGACCGCGGCCGATGCCCTTCTGCTCACGGGTGATGCAGATGGAGCCGCCGCCGATGCCGACCTTGATAAAGTCCGCGCCGGCCTCAGCGAGGAAGCGGAAGCCCTCACGGTCAACGACGTTGCCTGCGCCGACCTTAACGGTGTCGCCGTACTTTGCGCGTACCCAGGACAGGGTGCGGCTCTGCCACTCGGAGAAGCCCTCGGAGGAGTCAATGCAGAGAACGTCTGCGCCGGCCTCAACCAGTGCCGGAACACGCTCTGCGTAGTCGCGGGTATTGATGCCTGCGCCGACTACATAACGCTTGTGCTCATCGAGCAGCTCAAGAGAGTTTGCCTTGTGGCTGTCGTAGTCCTTGCGGAATACCATATAAACAAGGTGCTGCTTGTCGTCTACCAGCGGCAGAGAGTTCAGCTTGTTGTCCCAGATGATGTCGTTTGCGATCTTGAGACTGGTGTCTGCCGGAGCGGTAATCAGCTTGTCAAACGGCGTCATGAACTCCTCAACCTTAACGCTGCGTTCCATGCGGGAGACGCGGTAGTCACGGCTGGTGACAATGCCGAGCAGCTTGCCGTTTGCGGTGCCGTCATCGGTAACCGCCATGGTGGAGTGACCGGTGCGCTCCTTCAGCTTGAGAACTTCCTCAAGTGTGGTGTCCGGCTTTACGTTGGAGTCGGATACGATGAAGCCTGCCTTGTAGCTCTTTACGCGGGAAACCATGGCAGCCTCGCTCTCGATCGACTGCGAACCGAAGATAAAGGAGATGCCGCCCTCCTGCGCCAGTGCGATCGCCATACGATCATCCGATACCGCCTGCATGATTGCGGAAACCATCGGAATGTTGGCATACAGCGCGGATTCCTCGCCCTTTTTGTACTTAACGATTGGTGTGCGCAGGCTTACGTTCGCCGGCATGCACTCCGCAGAGGAATACCCCGGTACCAGCAGATATTCGTTAAAGGTATGCGAAGGTTCACTGAAATAATACGCCATTTCGTCGTTCTCCTTTTCTCCAAATAGGTCGTTTTTGATAGTTAAGTTTATTATATCCTTTTTGCCCTGTAAAGTAAAGCGGGCATATGACGGTTTTTCACGATTTTTGCCGCATGCGTGTTATGCAATCCGTGCAATAAACTGTCGCGGAACTACAGTTTTGCCGACAAGAGGAACGGACCGTAGGCCGTTCCAAAGTCGTCCGAAAGTTCCCATACGGAAACTTTCTCCCTCTCAGGGTGTAAAACCTGCGCTATCCTTGCGCGGATTCTTGGACGCGCTGCGCCGATACATGCTCCCGGTTTGCTCTCATTAAACATTTTTAAGGATAGAGGCCTACGGGCTACGAATTTGCACAGTAAATTCTATTTTATGCGCGCTATCGCGTGTTAATTGATATAGCCTGTTCTTTTTCGATAGATTAGAGATAGAAAAATCCGCAGACGTTCCCGTCTGCGGATTTTTCATTTGGAAATGAGGAATGAATGATGGTGGCATATTGAAGTCCTGCGGAGCCGTCCGGTATTTTTCCGGTGCCCCTTCGCTTTTGTTGTACTCAATTTACCATCGTGCGGCCGCAATGTCAATGCATGCAAATGAATCTTAACACGCTCTTAACTGCCGGGCGGTCAAATGCTGTCAGTCCTCGTCAAGCGACACCCATTCGGTATCGCCGGTGTGGAAAAAGTACAGCACGCAGGCGCGGACCGGTCTGCCGTAAATCTCATGCACGGCACGCGCGTAGGCGGCCAGCTGCGGACGGTACTGCTCAGCTCTCTCGACCGCACCGCCCTTCTTGATGCGGTCGGTCTTGAAGTCAAGGATAACAAAGCCGTCCCTGGTTTCGATCAGGCAGTCGATAACACCCTGCAGGAGCACGTTTTCCTCGGGTGCGTCCGCCGCAACCGGAAAATACGCTTGCGCCGGAACAAGCACGGAGAACTTGAACTCACGCCGCACCTTGTTTTCCGCCATAAAGGTTTTGTACAGGTCGGAGGCGAAAAACCGTTCGATCTTGCGTTTATCCACAGCATGCGCCTGTTCTGTGGACAAAATCTTCTTTTCCGCCAGACGGTTCAGCTCGTTTTCCACGCCGTTCGGCGCACAGGCGGCGTCAAAGTCGCAGAACTGCATGAACAGGTGGTGTGCTGTGCCGATCTCGGCCGGTGTCAGCTTTTTTTCTCCCTGCTCGAACAGCGGCGCGCGCAGCTGCACCTCTTTCCGCGGAGGCGGTGTCTGCTCGGCGGCCTCGTCTGCGCGGTAGCCGCGGCCGACACCGGTGGCGGTCAGCTTGCTCGGCAGATCCGCGAGGTAAGCATGCGGGTAGTCGAAGTGCGGCTGCACGGTGCAGTCGCCGGTCTCCCTGTCCTCGAATTGCAGGATTTCGGTCTCCTGCGGCTGCAGGTCGTTCGGATAATACACCTTGAGCGTGAATGCGTCATTGTCCGTGCCGTGCTCGGGCACCTCAGGCGCATACTCCTCGCGGAACGCACGCGCGCACGGATGCCGCAGCAGCGGTGTCAGAATCCACGCAAGCGGCGTGCGCACCGCGCCCATGGCGTACTGCGGCAGCTCATCGAGCGATGCCAGCAGCGACCATTTTTTCAGCGAATTCCGCAGGCTGCCGGTGGCTGCTGTCAGAATCAGTTTTTCCTTGGCGCGCGTCATCGCTACATATAATACGCGCAGCTCTTCGGATATCATCTCGCGGCGCATCTGCACCGAGACCGCAATGCGCTCGGCGGTGTCGTACTGCACACCGCGGTCACGGTCGCGGCACTTGCTGCCGAAGCCAAGGTTCTGGTGCACGAGCACCGGCTCCTTGAGGTCGCTGTCGTTGAACTGCTTGGCGCAGTCTGCCACGATAACGACCGGAAATTCCAGTCCTTTGGACTTGTGGATGGACAGAATGCGGACCGCACCGCCGGTGGCCTCGGCACCGACCGTCTGGAAATCCTCGCCCTGCTCGATCATGCCGCGCAGCAGGCGCACAAAGTCAAACAGGCCGCGGAAGCCCTGTCCCTCAAACGAGCGCGCCCGCTCGAAGAATGTCAGCAGGTTGCTCTGGCGCTGTGCGCCGTTCGGCAGCGCGCCGTACAGGCCGAGTGCGCCGGTCTGATCGTAAATCTCCCACAGCAGGCGGTACACCGGCTGATCGCACGCAAAGGTGCGCAGAAAGTCCAGCCGCTGCAGAAAGGTTTCCACCTTCGGGAAATCCGTTCTCGACTGCAGAAGCGCGTCATAATAGCTGATCTTGCGATCCACAAGGCGAATATCTGCCAGTTCCTGCTCGGTGAAGCCGAACAGCGGCGAGCGCATCACACCGATAAGGTCAACGTCCTGCCTCGGATTATCAATGACGCTGAGCAGCGACACCATCGTGCCGACCTCGGCAGTCTCCAGCAGGCCGCCGCGCTGCTCGGCGCTGGCTGTTACGCCGATGCGCTCCAGCTCCGCAATGTAGGTCGGCGCCTTGCTTCTGGGCGAGCGCAGCAGGATTACGATGTCACCCGGCGTGACCGGACGCAGCCTTCCGGTCTGCTTGTCCGTCACCGGAAAGCCTTCATCGAGCAGCGCACGAATGCGCTTCGCGGCAAGCCGTGCTTCGAGTTCGGTCTTGTCCGGCGCATCATCGTCCTCGCCGAGTCCGTCCGCATCCACGAGCAGGACTTCGGTCTTGTACCGCTCGTTTCCGGCCTCCGGATAGTAGTCCGCACCAAGGTGCAGCGCCTCCTTGTCCGTGTACGCGAGGTCGCCCACGGTCTCGCCCATGACGGCGGCAAACAGGTAGTTGCACGCGTCCAGCACAGCCGCCCGCGAACGGAAATTCTGCCCGAGGACAACACGGCGCGGCTGCCCGTCGGCGGCATCCGCCGCCTCACCGAAGCTGCGGTATTTCTCCAGGAAAATGGACGGGTCCGCCAGTCGAAAGCCGTAAATGCTCTGCTTGACGTCACCGACCATGAACAGGTTGGTCTCGTCTCTGGAGAGTGCGCGGAAGATGGCATCCTGCACGGCGTTGGTGTCCTGATACTCGTCCACCGCAATTTCGGTGAACTGCTCGGACATGGTTTTCGCCAGTGTGGACGGCTTGCTGTCTGTGTACAGCAGACGCACGGCAAAGTGCTCCAAATCGTTGAAATCCGCGGCATTTCTTGCACGTTTCGCTGCCGTAAAGGCATCATCGAAGACGTTTACCATGTCGATGAGCGCGAACAGCGCGGGGGCTGTCAGGCCGCGGTCGTACTCCGCCTCTTCTGCGGTGACGGTCAGCCATTTCTCCCGAATATTATTGGCAACGCCCTTCCACTCCTCGCGCATGGCCTTGATCTGCTTGAGGAACGCCTTGTCCTCAAATTTTCTCGCGGCCTTGAGTCGGTCAAACGAGATCGACCGGGCAGCCCTCACGCAGTCGTCCCAGCTGCCGTTGTACAGCGCATCGAGCAGACGCTCAGCCTGATTTAAGTCGCTCGTCAGCGCGGGCAGATAGTTGTCCGCCAGCTCATCAATGCCGGTCAATTCATCCACAGCCATGTGCAGAAATGCCGCGCCGTGCTGTGCCGCCGACCTTGCCTGCTCGCGCAGAACACAGCCGTGCGGCGTGTCCATACCGCGCGTGTACAACCCCGCACGCACGTCCTCAAGGAACGCCCGCGGGTCCGGATGCGCCTGAATCTTCTCGTAGGTTCCGAGAATGACCTCGCCCAGCTTTTTATCGTCGCGCCCCGCCGTCAGCAGGTCACAGAGCGCAAAAAACTTCTCGTCCGCCTGCTCGTAGGCCGTGTCGAGCACTTCTTCGAGCACCTCGGCGCGCAGCAGCTTGCCCTCGTTTTCGTCCATCAGGCGAAAGTCGGGCGCGATGCCGAGCACCGCCGCCTGCTCGCGCGCGAGCGACAGGCACAGCGCATGCACAGTCGTGATTTTTGCGCGGTGCACGAGGAACAGCTGCCGCCGCAGACGGGTATCCCGCGGGTTTGCGGCTACGGCCGCACCGAGGGCCGCACCGATTCGCTCACGCATTTCGGCTGCCGCTGCGTTGGTAAAGGTAACCAGCAGCAGGCGGTCGATATCGACCGGATCGTTCTCGTCCGTCAGCCGCCGGAGCACACGCTCGGTCAGTACGGCCGTCTTGCCCGAGCCGGCTGCCGCCGAAACCAGCAGTGCACCGCCGCGGTCGTCAATCGCGGTCTGCTGATCAGGTGTCCACTTCGGCATTGTCGTCCCCTCCTAACTGCTCCCAGAATTCCTTGTCCTTGATGTTTTTCAGCCAGCGCACCTTGTCTCCGGCGGTCTCATCGAACCGGCAGGCTGCCCGGAAATCACACCATTCGCAGTAGCTGCGGTCGGTCTTGCGCGGGTCGGCTTCAATGTTGCCGTTTCGCAGAGCCTGTCCCATTTCGAGCAGCTTTTTCTGCGTATAGCGTGCCAGTCTGCCGAATTTCGCCAGATCGGCTACCGCAGACTTGGCGGCAAGCGTCGGCTCATCCTCGCCCTTCCCGGTCTTGATAGACACCGGAATAAACCGTCCGTCACCCTCCAGACCGTGCTCCATCGCCTCGAGCAGCGACATATCGTCGCTCAGCAGACCCGAACGCCGCAGCGCCTTATCGCGCAGGATGCGCAGCCCTTCCTCGTCCGTGTCGCGCGCCGCGTCCGGCAGCTCATCGCGCACCGGAACGTACAGCACGCCCGCCGGTACGATTTCGTTCAGCTCGGCAGTCAGGCGGGCACGATAACGGTCAAGACCCTCCTGCTGCAGCGCGTACAGATAGATGATAAGCTGCATGTTGAGTCCATACCAGATGTCGGACAGCGAAAATGACTTTTTTCCGCTTTTATAGTCCATAATGCGCAGATAGAGGCGGCCGTTTTTGATGTAGCCGTCCACGCGGTCCACCTTGCCGGAGAGTGAAACCGACACATCGCCGTCCTCACACTGCACGGGCGGCAGGTCGCCGCTGCGCGAGAAGTCCAGCTCATAGTCGATCGGCGCAAAGTCGGATACGCGCAGTTCTTCGATCACGTTGTCGAGGATCTGCTCCACGGCGCGCACCAGTCGGCGGAACAGGTACTGGAAACGCGCGGTTTTGTTCTCCATGCCGCCCAGTTCCTCCGCGACATACTGCCGTACCGCTTCGCGGCAGGCTTTGCGCACGGTCGGCTGATCGGCATGGGCGGCGCCGCCCTCGCACTTTCCAAGAGCATCCAGCGCATGCTCGAGCACATAGTGGATGAACGTGCCGGTCGAGAGCGCATCAAACTTCGCCACGCGGCGCGGCTTGGCCTTCAAACCATATTGCATAAAGAATGCAAACCGGCAGGAATAGAACGTATCCACACGCGAAGCGGTCAGATTGAGGCTTTTTCCGTACAATCCGTCAATCGTGTGCGGACTGCTCAGCGGTCCTCTGCCGCGCCGCTGCGCCTGCGCGTTTTTGACTCGCTCATCATCCTTATAGTAGTCATAGGCAGCCCGCACGGCGGCTGTCCGGTCGCCCGAAAGATACGCGCACGCGAGTTCGACCGCCGGTCGTTCCGCCTGCAGGCGGTCACGCACGGTCTCCGTCCGGTGGGTGGAAAACGGCACATCCGGCAGCAATTCGCGCACTGTGTTTACGAAGTAGGACGGCCGCGTTTCACCGCCGCCTGCGTCGATGGTATGATACGTCAGCAGCAGCTCGTCCGTCGGGCACGCGAGTGCTCGATAGAGCGTTTCCTGCTCCATCAGCAGGCGTTCCTCGCCGTAGGCTTTGAGTTCCACGCCGAGCGCGTCCATTTTGTCGCGGTCCATGTCGCTCAACAGCGAGGTCGAGGACGGGGTTTTCGGTATCAGGCCGTCGTTGACGCCCAGCAGGATGACATATTTCGCATTTTCCGTACACGCACGCTCGATGTTGCCGCAGGTCACGCGGTCGAGCGAAACCGGAATCGTACCCACATCATACTCGCCGAGCACCAGCCGGAACAGCTGCGCGAAACGGTCGAGCGTCAGCGGCATATCACCGCACACCCATGCAAACTGCTCCATCGCAGAGACCAGGATTTCCCACAGCTGGCGGTACTCGTCGGCCAGCTGCAGACGGCCCGCCTGCTCGTGTCCGGCGGCGCGGTCAGTCATGCGCTGCGGCGCATCCACCGCGAGAAGAAATGCATAGAGCGCACGCACGCAGTCTCCTGCAGGCTGCTCACCTGCAAGTGCCTCGCGCAGTGCGGAGAACGGCGCGATTGCCCGTTTGCGGAGTGTGTTCAGCTCAGCAAGCTGTGCCTTCGCGTTCTCGTCGATGGACAGACCGTAGCCGTCCGGATGCTCGGTCCACTCGCGTTCCCATGCTCCGCCGCGGATGTTCCAGGTGAGCACATAGTTCTCTAATTTGTCAATTTCGTCCCAATCCAAGCCCGCGAGTCCGGTCTTGAGACAGGAGAACAGATCTTCATATCGGAAGTGATTTCGCACCGCCTCGAGCGCATTCGTGACCAGCGCCATCGGCGGACGGGACAGCAAATCCGGCTTTTCCGCAAGAAACACCGGAATGTCGTACCGCGCCATCGCCATTGCAAGGAACGCGCTGTACGGCTCGATATCGCGTGCCGCAACCACAAAATCGCGGCAGCGCGCGCCTTCGTCCCGCACCTTGCGCCGAATATAGGCCGCTGCGTGCTCACACTCGTCAAACGGTGAAGCCGCCTCGTACAGCCGAACGCCGGCCGCGCTCTCCTGCGGGGTGCGCACCGGCAGCAGGCTTTCGCGTTCGAGCGCAGCCAGTCCCGCCGGTCGGGCCACCTTGCTTTCGCCCAGTTCGATGCGCTCGACCGTCTGGTTATGATGCTTTGCCATCCGGGTTAATTTCTGCACTGTTTTACAGCCGGTAAGGAAAATCTCCGGGTAATCCGTATCGCAGGTTACCGCCGCAGAGAGCGGCACACCTGCCGCCAGCATGGCATCAACTACTGCACTTTCCTGCACGGTAAAGCCGAGAAATCCATCCAGATAGACCGCTGCGCCGTCCAGCGTGTGACTTTCTGCCAGACGGTCGCGCAGGTGTGTCAGACGGTCTCTCGGGTCGGGCAGGGACTCCTCGCACAGGCGCTCATATGCCGTCAAAATCTGTGCAAGGTCGGACAATTTTTCTGCAAGTACCGCGTCCTCACTCTCCTCGGCAGCCGCAAACAGCGTCTCCGGTGCGACTGCACAGGTTTTGCACTCGTCGATCAGCCGCAGCGCCTCCTGCAGCAGCTCCGGCTTGTCTGCCAGACCCTTCCACGCACTCAGCCCGCCCTGCACACGGCGTGCCGCCTCCTGCAAGGTCAAAAGCTGACCTGCCGGTGTCAGCATCTGCTGTGCCAGTCCGCCGACCTCAGAGAACACACGGTCAGCCAATCGTGAGAACGTCAGCACCTCGGCCGTGCGTGCGCCGTGGTTGTGCGTGGCCGCGGCAAGCCGCCGCTCCATCAGGTGCGAGTTCAGCTCGGGCACGAGCAGAATCTGCCGTCCCGCTCCCTTTTCACTCAGCGCCGCGATCTCCCGCAGGATGGCCGTTGTCTTGCCGCTTCCCGCTCGTCCGGTCCAGATCCGCATGGCACACTCTCCTTTCGTTTCATAGCTATTTGATTATAGCACAACCGAAGCAAATTGAAAATGGATACACCCACCGCAGTGGGCGTCCAGCGAGCAACCGCCCATAGGGCGGCTCTTAGCGAGTCGGAATAGAAAACAGGAAATTATCAATAAAGACCGCGTAGTCGTTTTATGATTTTCGTGCGTTATTCACTTATTTTCCAGTACTTTTTGAACTTTTCCGGTGTTTTGTTTGCATTCTCATATTCTGTAAAATTATTTTTTCAAAAAACTCTTGCATTTTTCTCCGCATGGGACTATACTTTCCTCAGGCAGAGCAATAAAGGCTTTGCCCCGCAAAACCAAATATTTGATTCTTCAGGGCAGGGTGCAATTCCCTACCGGCGGTACAGCCCGCGAGCGGATGCCATTCGGCGGAAGCATGATTCGGTGAAATTCCGAGGCCGACAGTATAGTCTGGACGAAAGAAGAATGCGCGGAAAGACCTTCCGCTTGTTTGCTGTTCTGAAATGCCGATTCGGTGTTTCAGACTTTTTGTTTTCACAATGCTTTTCTCAGCGTCCCGAAGATTCTGTCTTTGGGACGTTTTTTTATGGCTGTTGCCAAACTATCGTGAAATTTTCTACAGAATTATATCAGGTGATTCTATGCAGGAGCAAAAACAGGAATATATGCGTCGGGCGCTGGCGCTGGCCCAGCGCGGAGCCGGTCACGTCAACCCGAATCCGATGGTCGGCTGCGTCATCGTCAAGGACGGAAAAATCATCGGTGAAGGCTGGCACGAGCACATCGGCGGCCTGCATGCCGAGCGCAATGCATTCGCGCACTGCACCGAGGACTGCACGGGCGCAGACCTTTACGTCACGCTCGAGCCGTGCTGCCACTGGGGACGTACGCCGCCGTGCACAGACGCAGTCATCGAGCACAAGATCGGCCGCGTGTTCGTCGGCTGCCTTGACCCGAACCCGCTGGTAGCCGGCAAAGGCGCACAGATCCTGCGCAACGCAGGCATCGAAGTCGAGACCGGCGTGTGCGAGGACGAATGCCGCCGCGTGAATGAAGTTTTCTTTCACTACATCACGCACAAAACGCCGTTTGTGACGCTCAAGTACGCGATGACGCTGGACGGCAAAATCGCCGCGCACACCGGCGACAGCCGCTGGGTTACCGGCGAGACCGCCCGCCGTCATGTGCACGAAACGCGCAACCGGCTGCCCGCCATCATGGTAGGCATCGGCACCGTGCTTGAGGACGATCCACTGCTCACCTGCCGCATTGACGGCGGGCGCGATCCGATCCGCGTAATCTGCGACAGCCGCGCAAGAACGCCGATCGACAGCAGAATCGTACAAACGGCGAACAAAATCCCGACCTATATCGCGGTCGTCGGTCGAAACGAGCGCACCGCTGAACTGGAACGGCACGGTGTACACATTCTCGAATGCAAAACGAAAAACGAGCGCGTAGACCTTGCCGACCTGATGCGCCAGCTCGGCGCACTCGGCATCGACGGTCTGCTTCTCGAAGGCGGCTCGGCACTTGCGTTCTCCGCGCTGGAGGCCGGTGTGGTGCACCGCGTGCAGGCGTACATCGCCCCGAAAATCATCGGCGGCGCCAGCGCGAAAAGCCCGGTCGGCGGGCCCGGCTTTGACAAGATGGTGCAGGCGCTTCCGCTGAAGGACGTGACCTGCACGCCGATGGACGAAGATTTCCTGATTGAAGGGAGATTGTAATGTTTACTGGACTTATCGAAGAAATCGGTACGGTGCGGCGCATCGAGCGCGGCGCAAAGGGCGCTCGGCTGACGATTGCGGCGGATACCGTGCTCGAAAATACAAAAATCGGTGACAGCATTGCCACGAACGGCGTATGCCTGACCGTGGTCGCGCTGACGGACGACAGCTTCAGCGCCGACGTGATGGCGGAGAGTCTGCGGCGTTCCGCGCTCGGCAGTCTGCAGAGCGGCTCGCCGGTCAATCTGGAGCGCGCGATGCCTGCCGACGGACGGTTCGGCGGTCATATCGTATCCGGCCACATCGACGGCACCGGCTCGGTTCTCTCGCAGCGGCGCGAGGACAACGCCGTGTGGGTGACGATCAAAACACCGGCTCCCCTGCTCCGGTACATCGTCGAAAAAGGCTCGATCGCCATTGATGGTGTCAGCCTTACCGTGGCGGCTGTGACGGACACCGACTTTTCGGTCTCCATCATTCCGCACACCGGCGCGCAGACCATTCTGCTCGGCAAAAAGCCGGGCGAGCCGGTCAACCTCGAATGTGATGTGATCGGTAAATACGTTGAAAAAATGCTCACGCCGCACAAATCCAGCGGTATTACGATGGATTTTCTTGCACAACACGGATTTTAACGGAGGTTTTCTCTTATGGAATATCAGTTCAATACAGTTGAAGAGGCGCTCGAAGAGCTTCGCGCTGGACGCCTCATCCTCACCATCGATGACCCGGACCGTGAGAACGAGGGCGACCTCATCTGCGCGGCACAGTTTGCCACGACCGAGAACGTCAACTTCATGGCAACTCACGCCAAGGGCTTGATCTGCACACCGATGAGTGAGCAGGTTGCACTCCGTCTCGGTCTCGAGCAGATGGTAAAGGTCAACACCGACAACCACCACACCGCGTTCACGGTCTCCATCGACCATGTGGACACCACGACCGGCATTTCCGCCGAGGAGCGCGGCTTTACCTGCCGCAAATGTGCGGATATCCACACCAAGCCGGAGGAGCTCCGCCGTCCGGGACACGTTTTCCCGCTTGTTGCACGCCGCGGCGGTGTGCTGACCCGCAACGGCCACACCGAGGCAACTGTCGATCTGTGCCGTCTGGCCGGACTCGAGCAGTGCGGTCTGTGCTGTGAGATCATGCGCGATGACGGCACAATGATGCGTACACCTGAGCTGCTCGAAAAGGCCAAGGAGTGGGGACTCAAGATCATCACCATCAAGGATCTGCAGGACTACTGCCGCCGCCATGACAAGCACGTTGTGCGCGAAGCCTGTGCGAAAATGCCGACCCGTTTCGGTGAGTTCCGCATCTACGGCTACGTCAACGACCTGACCGGCGAGCACCACGTTGCGCTCGTCAAGGGCGAGATCGGCGATGGCAAGAACCTGCTCTGCCGCGTACACTCCGAGTGCCTGACCGGCGACGTGTTCGGTTCCCGCCGTTGCGACTGCGGTCAGCAGCTGGCGGCAGCCATGCAGCAGATCGACAAGGAAGGCCGCGGCGTGCTGCTCTATATGCGCCAGGAAGGCCGTGGCATCGGTCTGATCAACAAGCTGAAGGCGTATGAGCTGCAGGAAAAGGGCTTCGATACCGTTGAGGCAAACGTAAAGCTCGGCTTTGCGCCCGACCTGCGCGAATACTGGATCGGCGCTCAGATTCTGCAGGACCTCGGCGCGAAGGAACTGCGCCTGCTGACCAATAATCCGGAGAAGATTTACGGTCTGGACGGCTTCGGCGTAGAGATCGCCGAGCGCGTGCCGATTGAGATTGCACCGCAGAAGGACGACGCATTCTACCTCAGAACCAAGAAGATTAAGATGGGACACCTCTTTAGTGAAACATTGTAATCAATCTATCCCGCAGGGCGGGATGATCTCACCTCGCCCTGCAATATATCTGTTCACCATATTGAAAGGAAGATTTTAAGATGAAGGTACTCGAAGGCAAGTTAGTAGCAACCAAGGGCAAGTTTGCAATCGTTGGTGCACGTTTCAACGAATTTATCGTTTCCAAGCTGATCTCCGGCGCGGAGGACACGCTGGTACGTCACGGTGTGGACACCGACGACATCACGCTCGTATGGGTTCCGGGTGCATTTGAGATCCCGCTGGCGGCGCAGAAGCTGGCGCAGAGCGGCAAGTACGATGCGGTTATCTGCCTCGGCGCGGTTATCCGCGGCTCGACCAGCCACTATGACCTCGTATGCAACGAGGCTGCCAAGGGCATCGCACAGGTCAATCTGCAGACCGGCGTACCGGTAACGTTCGGCGTGATTACCACTGAGAACATCGAGCAGGCCATCGAGCGCGCAGGCACCAAGGCCGGCAACAAGGGCGCAGATGCAGCGATCGCGGCTCTCGAGCTGGCAAACCTGCTGCCGCAGATCTAAAGATCTAAAATTGTGCAGAAAACCCGCTCCCGGTTATACCGAGAGCGGGTTTTTCATTTATCGCGTGAATGATTGAGAATGGAAAATGGAGAATGGAGAATTATCGTGATGGTAAAACGTGTGTTCCCATACCAAAATCATTTGCAGATGTGTAACCGTAGGGGCGCACAGTGTGCGCCCGCAAAACGTTTGATATGGTGCTGCATAGGAGCACACTGTGCTCCCCTACGATAAGGCATATGCCAACGATTCAGAACAATGGTGAATTCCTCATCTCTGCGTTCATTTTCCATTCTCAATTCTCCATTTTCAATTTTTATCCCGCAAAAGAAAACCACCCGAGATTTTCTCGGGTGGTTTTCTTTATTCTACCGAGCCATCTCCTCCCATGAGCGCGGTCAGCTCCTCAATCCGCTCCAACGGGAACGGCGGGAACGCCACCGGCTTCATGGCGATGGACATCAGCTTCATCGGGTTATCGTCAGCCGCTGCGCGGTTGGAATGCAGTACACCGCAGCGTCGGCAGCGATGAATCACTGCCCACTCACCGTTTTGGCGGACCCAGACACCGATGGCGTCCATAATGCCGCCGCAGTCGGCGGCACGGTCGCCCGGCTCATCGTCCACATGCAGACTGGACAGACAGTTCGGACAGTGATTCCTGTGGCCGCTGCCCGCGCCTGCCGGTACGACCGGACGGCCGCACACCCTGCAGGTGAAGCTGTCGTCACAGGCATGCGTTTTGTAATAACCCTTTTGATATTGCTTGCGTTTATTCTCCCGATTCATGGGAATCCCTCCTGATAAGTCGATATTTTCGTCCTTTTGGGAGGTGGTTTATGGGTTCAGCCGACCTCCCGGTCAGCTTACCGAATCCAATTCACCGTATTTCTTCAAAAAGCAAAGCTCCTTTAATTATTTATCCTTAAGTGCGTCCTTTACCTTATCCCAAAAGCTCTTGCGCTTGACCTGATTCTCGTCGGTAGACGTTTCCTCGAACTCACGCAGCAGCTTTTTCTGCTTGTCGGACAGGTTCTTCGGCACCTCGATGTTCACGCGGACGTACTGGTCACCGCGGCCGCGGCCGTTGACGTTCTGGATGCCCTTGCCGCGCATGCGGAACGTCGTGCCGGTCTGTGTTCCTTCCGGAATCTTGTACTCGATGCGGCCGTCGATGGTCGGCACCTGCAGCGTATCGCCGAGTGCAGCCTGCGCGAACGAAATCGGAATATCGACATGTACATCCGGGCCGTTGCGAGTAAAGATCGGGTGCGGACGGATGGCAACCGTTACGAACAGATCGCCTGCGGGGCCGCCGTTTACGCCGGCATTGCCCTGACCGCGCTGCTGGATAGACTGACCATCGTCGATACCGGCCGGAATGTTGACCTTGAACTTGCGGGTCTTGCGGACACGACCCTGACCGCCGCACTTCGGACACGGCTTCTTGATGATCTTGCCGGTGCCGCGGCAGTTCGGGCAGGCGCCCTGCGTCTGGAACATGCCGAGCGGCGTGCGCTGAGTCTGCGTAACAACGCCGGTGCCGCGGCAGTTCGGACAGGTTTCCGCCGTGGTGCCCTTTGCGGCGCCTGTGCCGCCGCAGTCATCACAGGATTCGATGCGCTCGACCGTGATCTCCTTCTCACAGCCGAATGCGGCTTCCTCGAAGGACAGGATCACCGTCTGACGGATGGATTCGCCTCGCTGCGGTGCGTTGCGGCGTGATGACCGTCCGCCGCCAAAGCCGCCGCCGAAGAACGAACCGAACAGGTCGCCCAGATCGCCCATATCAAAGCCGCCGCCGAAGCCGCCTGCACCGGCGCCGCCGCCGTAGCTCGGGTCCACACCGGCAAAGCCGAACTGGTCATACTTGGCGCGCTTCTCCTTGTCGGACAGCACCTCGTATGCTTCGTTTACTTCCTTGAACTTATCCGCAGCCTCCGGATTATCCTTGTTGAGGTCCGGGTGGTACTTGCGCGCCAGCTTGCGGTATGCCTTTTTCAGCTCATCATCACTTGCGCCCTTCTGTACGCCGAGCACTTCATAATAATCTCTTTTATCAGCCATAAAAAATCATCCTATACACAGGGATAGGCGCACCAAAGTGCGCCTTATCCAATGGAGAATGGAAAATGTAAAATTGAGAATTGAGGAACGGCATTTCATGCCGAATTGAATGACGCGCGAAGCGCGTAACCATCATTCTCCATTATCCATTCTCCATTTTCAATTACTTACTTGTTATCGTCGTCCTTAACCTCGGTGAAGTCAGCGTCTACAAAGTCGCCCTGCTGGCCGCCCTGTGCGCCTGCACCCTGAGCGCCGCCCATATTCGGGTCGCCCTGCGGTGCCTGCTGCTGATAGATCTTGCCGGCCAGATCGGAGAACTTCTTGGACAGACCCTCGGTTGCAGCCTTGATCATATCGGTATCGGTGCCCTTGAGTGCTTCCTTAACCTTTTCGATCTCAGCCTGAACGCCGCTCTTCTCGTCTGCGGACAGCTTGTCGCCCAGATCGGTCAGTGCCTTCTCGGACTGGAATACCAGCTGCTCAGCGTTGTTGCGAACCTCAACTGCTTCCTTGTTCTTCTTATCCTGCTCAGCGTACTGCTCAGCCTCGTGCATTGCCTTGTCGATCTCGTCCTGAGACAGATTGGTGGATGCAGTGATGGTGATCTTCTGCTCCTTGCCGGTGCCGAGGTCCTTAGCGGATACGTTTACGATGCCGTTTGCGTCGATATCGAAGGTAACCTCGATCTGAGGAATGCCGCGCGGTGCCGGAGCGATGCCGTCAAGGGTGAAGCGGCCGAGGGTCTTGTTGCCTGCAGCCATCTCGCGCTCGCCCTGCAGAACGTGAATCTCAACGGACGGCTGGTTATCAGCTGCGGTGGAGAAGATCTGGCTCTTCTTGGTCGGAATGGTGGTGTTGCGGTCGATCAGCTTGGTGCATACGCCGCCGAGGGTCTCAATACCGAGGGACAGCGGAGTTACGTCGAGCAGCAGCACGTCCTTGACCTCGCCGCCGAGAACGCCGCCCTGGATGGATGCGCCGATTGCTACGCACTCGTCCGGGTTGATGCCCTTGAAGCCTTCCTTGCCGGTGATGCCCTTAACAGCCTCCTGTACAGCCGGGATACGGGTGGAACCGCCAACCAACAGGACCTTGGACAGATCGGAAGCGGACAGACCAGCGTCGCTCATAGCCTGACGAACCGGGCCCATGGTGCGCTCTACGAGGTCTGCGGTCAGCTCGTTGAACTTTGCACGGGTCAGGGTCAGCTCGAGGTGCTTCGGGCCAGTAGCGTCAGCCGTGATGTACGGCTGGTTGATGGAGGTCTGACTCATGCCGGACAGCTCGATCTTCGCCTTCTCAGCAGCTTCCTTCAGGCGCTGCATAGCCATACGGTCGTTCGACAGGTCAATGCCGTTGGACTTCTTGAACTCGTCAACCATCCAGTCGATGATGCGCTGGTCGAAGTCATCGCCGCCGAGGTGGGTATCACCTGCGGTGGACAGAACCTCCAGAACGCCCTCGCCGATATCCAGGATGGATACATCGAACGTACCGCCGCCGAGGTCATATACCATGATCTTCTGCTCGGATTCCTTATCTACGCCGTAAGCCAGCGCAGCAGCGGTCGGCTCGTTGATGATACGCAGAACTTCCAGACCTGCGATCTTGCCGGCATCCTTGGTAGCCTGACGCTGCGAGTCGGAGAAGTAAGCCGGAACGGTGATGACCGCCTGATTTACCGGCTGGCCGAGATATGCTTCTGCGTCAGCCTTCAGCTTCTGCAGGATCATAGCGGAAATCTCCTGCGGGGAGTACGGCTTGCCGTCGATGTTTACGCGGTAGTCGGTGCCCATGTGACGCTTGATGGAAATAATGGTACGGTCAGCGTTGGTTACAGCCTGGCGCTTAGCGACCTGACCGATCATACGCTCGCCGTCCTTGGAAAATGCAACAACAGACGGAGTGGTGCGCGCACCCTCAGCGTTAGGGATGACTACGGCTTCGCCGCCCTCCATAACAGATACACAAGAGTTCGTCGTACCAAGGTCAATACCAATGATCTTACCCATAATAAATACACTCCTTAAAGATTAGGATATAGTTTACATTTTACTGTTTGATATAGAGTGAAGAGTGTAGAGTTGAGAGTGAAGATTTCGTATCTCTTAGCTCTGCGTTCTTCATCTGATAGAGTGTGTTTCGGAGAATAAAGTTGGAAGAGAAGCAATCTCTCCACTCCTCACTCTCCAATCTCCACTCTTAATTTGCGACTTTCACCATCGCATGGCGAATAACCTTATCGCCGATCTGGAAGCCCTGCTGGAAGGTTTCCGCGATGACATTCTCACCGAGGTTTTCATCCTCAACGTGCATAACCGCGTTGTGGAAGTTCGGATCGAATGCGGTGCCTGCGGCAGCGTCGATGACGGTGACGTTAATGCCCTTGAGGCTTTCGGTCAGCTGCGTCATGGTCAGCTCGACACCCTTTTTATATTCGGTGTCGGCGGTCTCTGCCTTGAGCGCCCGCTCGAGGTTATCGTAGGTCGGCAGCAGTGCGGTTACGGCGCGGCTGACTGCATCGGTGTACGCCTGCTCGCGCTCGCGCTGGCTGCGCTTGCGGAAGTTGTCGTACTCCGCCGCCATGCGGAGATAACGATCGTTCAAGTCGTTATACTTGGCTTCCCAGTCCGTCGCGGGCTTTGCATCAGCCTTGGCGGTCTCCTCTGCGGGAGCCTCGGTCTTTACCTGCTCCTGCTCTTCCGCCTCCGGCTTTGTCTTTTTGCTCATGTCGTTTTGTGCCTCCGTTTACAGGAAATCAATGATTTCCGTCTTTTTCATCTAAAAATGTCTCGGCAATCAGCTTGTTCAGCCCTTTTGCGAAGCGGCTGAGCTGTGCGGACAGCTTGGCGTAATCCATGCGGGTCGGACCCACGATGCCGATCGCACCCTGACCGATCTTGCCGATATCGTATTTTGCGTAAATCGCCGAGGTTTCACTCAGCGGGTTTTCACCGTTTTCCGGTCCGATAAAGAACTGGATGCCGTCGATCTTGCGGGTGGCCGGCAGCAGGTGCTTGCGGTCGTCCTCCATGTAATCGAGCAGCGTCTGCGCCTTTTTCGTATCGCGATACTCCGGAAAACGAAGCAGCTTGCTGGCACCGTCGAGGTAAACCTTCTGGTCGCTCAGCTCGGCGATCAGCTCTGCGATGTACTCGGCCACCGGAGCGAGCAGCGCGGTCAATCCCGCGGCGCGGCGCACAATGTCGAATCGCTCGGCGGTGATGTTCGAGAGCGGCAGTCCGGTCAGCGTCTGGTTGAGTACATAGGTGAGCAGCTCGGCCTCATCCTTGGAGACCTCAGCCACCGTGCGAACCATTTTGTTCTTAACCGTACCCGAATCCGTAACTACTACGATTACGAAATTCATCTTATCGACTGCGATGATCTCAAACTGCCGGATGGCGATCTGTGTCATGGCCGGTGTGATAGCAACCGACGCGTAATTCGTCAGACTGGTGAGCAGCTTGCCGGCCTCCTGAATGAGGTGGTCAAGCTCCCGTACCTTGGTAAGCACGCTGTTCTGCAGTGCGTTTCCGTCCTCCGCATTGTCGGTCGGACGCTCCATCAGTTCATCCACATACAGTCGATAGCCTTGCGGTGAGGGGATTCGTCCCGCAGAGGTGTGCGGCTTTTCGAGGTAGCCCATGTCCTCCAGCTCACTCATCTCATTGCGGATGGTGGCGGACGAGAACGGCAGCTCGTGTCCCTCGGTCAATGCCTTGGAGCCGACCGGCTCAGCCGTGCGGATGTAATCGCCGATAATGGCTTTGAGTATTTGCTTTTTACGTTCCGAAAGCTCCACCGAAGCAGACTCCTTTCTTTCGGTTGTTAGCACTCCATCTCCCCGAGTGCTAAACTTAATTTACCACCACATACGGGCAAAGTCAAGTGCTGTTTGTGAACAATTTATGAAATGATCGTCGGAATTTTATCACACCCGCCTGCCGAGTGCTGAAATGCCAGTTTTCACCGTATAAAAAACGCTCTGATTTGGTCGTTTTTCCTTGCGTTCGCGTCCACGCAGTGATAAAATTAATATGAGAGAGAGACTGGCAATCGTTCGATTGCCGTAGAGAGAAAATCCGCTCTATAAAAAGGAGAACAAACATGAAGGAAATCAAAGTTGGCATCGTCGGTTTGGGCCGTCTCGGTTCGGTACACGCGCAGAATCTCGCGTTCAAGATTCCCGGCTGCAAGCTGGTCGCTGCCTGCTCGCTCGAGCAGAAGGAGCTGGACTGGGCGAAGGACTACCTCAAGGTAGAGTACACCACCACGGACTACAAGAAAATGGTTGACGAGGCAGACATCGAAGCTGTCGTTATCGTCTCCTCCTCTCCGGAGCACTGCTGGATGATCGAGTACGCGCTCGATGCAGGCAAGCACGTTTTCACCGACAAGCCGCTCGGCTGCTCGCTTGAGGAGTGCAAGCGCGCTGAGGCTGCTGTTGAACGTCACCCGGACAAGATCTTCTTCCTTGGCTTTATGCGCCGCTACGATCCGTCCTATGCGGATGCAAAGGCACAGATCAACGCAGGCCGCATCGGCAAGCCGTATCTGGTAAAGGCTACCGGCCTTGACCCGGAAGCACTGGTCGAGAGCTGCATCAAGTTCTCCAAGACCTCGGGCGGCATCTTCATCGACGCGGCTTCGCACGACATTGACCTGATGCGCTGGTTCCTCGGCGGTGAGGTTACTGAGGTTTACGCCGCAGGCACCAACTTCAAGCACCCCGAGTTTGCCGAGAACGGCGACACCGAGACCGGCATGGCAATGCTCAAGTTTGACAATGGCACGGTTGCTTTCCTGCACGTTGGCCGTACTGCGCCGCACGGCTACCACACCGAGACCGAAATTGTCGGCACCGAAGCGCATATCCGCGTAGCCGGTGTACCGTGGAAGGACCGTGTAATGGTTTACGATCAGTACGGTGCCCGTCAGGAGATCGTCGAGAACTTCCCGCAGCGTTTCGCAGAGGCGTACCTGCTCGAAATGGTCGACTTCATCGACTGCATCCAGAAGGACCGCAAGCCCGAGCTGACCGTTTACGACGGCACCAAGGCTACCCTCGTTACCTACGCGATTACGGATTCGTTCCACTCCGGCAAGCCGGTTCAGGTACAGTATTAATATATTGTAAAATCGCACAAAAGCAGAGCCGAAAGGCTCTGCTTTTTCTTGCATATTTTCATCTTCTCTGCTATTATAATGGCAAGGAGGTAGAGATTATGAACAACAACATTCCCATTGCCCGCTGGCTTTCCATGTTCTGGCTGTGCAGCGCCGTTTCACTGGTGCTTGGACAATTCAGCGGCTCCGTCACTTTGAACGGCACAAACGGTGCAGCGCTCACCGTTACCGGCATTCTCGGTATATTCTGCACCCTCGTGCAGTTTTATCCGTTTTACCGGTTCAGCCGCGTATCCGAGCGCCTGCAGCGTGCGTTCACAGCCACTGTGCTCAGCGTGGCGGCAACCGTTGTCGGCCTGCTGGCCATGATGCTCGTTCCGAGCGACACGCCGCCGTATACACCCAGCACGTTTTATCTGCTGTTCAGCCTGATCGCACTTGCCGGTGTGATCGCAGCCTATGTCTCGCAGTTCTGGCTGTACACCGGACTGGACGATGTCTGTACAGAGCGCGGCTACGCCTTTCCACCCAAGCGTATTCGCTGGTGCTTTTATCTTTCCCTTATCAACATTTTGCTGCGCATGCTGCCAACTTCCATTCCGATTTTTCTCTCGCAGATTGCCAGCCTTGTGCTGCTTGCCCTGTTTATCCGTGCTGCATATCAAGCGGAAAAGCTGACCGTATAACCCAATATAAAAGAAAAAGGACCGCTGGGGCGGTCCTTTTTCTTATATATGAGAGATTATTTGTAGAGAGCAGGTTTATCCATCATCTCGATCGGCAGGAACTGATTCGTGCCGCGGGAACGGTTGAGCGTGTCTGCTGCGACGCAGGCAGCGTAGCCGTCCCATGCGGACGGACCATCCGGCTCACCCTTCTCCTCGAGGGTCTTGACCCAATGGGTCAGCTCAATGTCATAGGCTTCAATAAAGCGGTCCTTCCAGTCGGTCAGGATTGGGAACGAACGGGTTGCGTTCGAGCGCTTGACAACCGCATACGGATCAGGCAGGTTGACTGTGCCCTTCTCGCAGACGACCTGACACTGGATGTCGTAACCGTAAGCGTCCGCAACCTGAACCTCTACGTCAATGCGAGCACCGGACTGGGTTTCCAGCAGCACGATCTGCGGGTTGTCGTAGCCCTTGGTCGAGCACGTGGACTGGCGCACCTTGAGCACCTGACCGCTCTTATACTCATCGCCGAGCAGCCAACGGCATATGTCCAGCTCGTGGATTGCAACGTTGGAAACGCCCATCTCGGTCTGGAAACCGTCCGGCTGAGACACGTTGCGGTGGCACGCGTGAATCATCAGCGGCGCACCCAGCTCACCGGAGTCGATGATGCGCTTCATCTCGGCGTAGCCTCGGTCATAGTGGCGCATAAAGCCGACCTGTACCAGACGCTTGCCGTGTGCGGTCTCGGCCGCGATGATTTTCTCGCAGTCGGCGGCACTCTGTGCCAGCGGCTTCTCGCAGAACACCTGCTTGCCCGCTTTAAGAGCCTCGAGCACATAGCCTGCGTGGCTCGGGTCGGACGAGGTGATAACGACCGCCTGCACCTCCGGTGCTGCGATCAGCTCCTCGCCGGTCTTGTATGCCTTCATGCCTTCATACTGCGCCGCGACCTTAATCGCAGCTTCTTCAAAATAGTCTGCACAGGCAACAACCTGACAGCCCGGAACAAGGTCCGTCAAGCGTCGAATGTGATCGCGGCCGATTGCGCCGCAGCCGATAACACCAATATTCAGCATGCTGATCCTCTCCTTTTTAACAGCAGGAATAATCACTTAAAATCTCGTTAATACACGCGGATTCCCGCATTTTTCACACTTTTTCTTCATTGCATACATTGTACCGCAATCTCTCCGTCACGGTCAACCGTCCCACCAAAACATTGGAAGCCTGCCTAAAAAAGCACCGCAAATTTATGGCAAAATGAAGGCTCAAAAGCAGATGACAGGGCATTTTTGATTGTGCACTGTGCGTAGTTATGCTTGACGTCAGCGCTGCTCTCCCCTATACTTTGAAGTAGAAAAGGAGAATGTGTCAATGGCAGTTACCATACAAAAAATCGCAGAGTTGTCCGGTGTGTCGCGCGGCACGGTGGACCGTGTGCTGCACGGACGCCCCAACGTCAATCCGATGATACGCGAAAAAGTTGTCCGTGCCGCAGAAAAACTCGGCTACCAGCCTCCAGTGCCGCCGAAATCGGCAGATTGCAGGCAAGCGGCTATTCTCATTCCGCAATGGACGGATGGGCACTTCAACCGGCAGATCGTCAGCGGCATTCGCAAGGCACTGCGCTATATCGCCGATCCAGCGTTTATACTGACCGAGCAGCCGCTGCGCACCATGACCATGCAGGAGCTGCTCCGCGCGATGGACGAGCAGATTCGTTCCGGCGTGGACGGACTCATCATCCGTGCCGAGAATACGCCGGAGGTCCGCGCCGCCATCGAGCAGGCAGTGCAGCAAGGCGTGACCGTCATTACCTACGATGCCGACGTGCCGGACAGCGGCCGTCTGTGCCACGCCGGACAGGATCTTGTCCGCGCAGGCGCTATCGCCGCCGGTGTCATGGCGCGGCTCATCCGGCCGCCCGAGCACGTTCTCATTGTCACCGGAAATCTGCGTATGGAGGCCCACAAAGGCCGCGTGGACGGCTTTTGCCGCCGTCTGCTCGAGCTGGGCTTCTCCGAAGATGCCTACCGCGTGATTGAAACTAACGAAATGCCTGAACTCACCGGCGAACTCGTCGCGCAGGCGCTTCAGGCCGACAGCCGCCTGCACGCCGTCTATATGGCCTGCCAGCCGCTCTCCGGCTGCATCGCGGGCATTCGAAAAGCGCGGCGCATCACCCGGCCGCATATCGTCTGCAACGACCTCACGCCCACCGCGAAGCGGTATCTGCGGGACGGCACGGTGGATTTTGTCGTCGGTCAAACCTTCTCGCAGGAGTCGTTTCAGGCGGTTCTGGCAATGTATCAAATGCTGCTGCGCGGCGTGAAGCCGAAGCGTGAGCTGTATTATACCGATCTGCGGTTGATTACGCAGGAGATGTTGTAGCGAGAGATTGCATTTAGCGATTTGCAGTAATTGAGAATTGATAATGGAGAATGGAAAATTGACGTGACGGTTTACCGTTGTGTGGGTGGCCAATGGCCGCCCCTACGGGATAGATTGTGCAGGTCGGATACAAGCGGTGCGCCGAGTCGTACCCCAGGGCACCTTCTCTTGCCCTGACGGGCAATTCACCTTGTCACACCCTACGGTATAACGAGTGCAATTCGTAGGTGTCGTGCAAAATATCCAAGCCAACGAGTTGCGCGACACTGTTATCCCCCAGGGAACCTTCTCTTGCCCTTCGGGCAATTCACCTTGTGTCGCGCCTGTGAAGAATAACCCGCATGTGTAGCAGTACGCTATCTGTGAACTGCGAATAATTTGCGAAAGACACGCAATGGTAACCCGACTGCCGTTCCCCATATCGAAGCGGTCGCCGGTCTCTGATCTGCACCAACCCAAGAAATAAAGGAAGATGGAGTCCCAAGAGGATAGTACTCATTTTATCCGCGCACGGCGCGGGAACAAGGTTTAGTGGCCTACGGGCAAACCTTAGGTGTCTATCCTTTTGGATCTCCCAGCCAAAGGTTGGCTCCCATTCCCAATACTTTAATAATCAGATAACGATTTACACAACAAAAAAGAGCCGCTTTACAGCGACTCTTTTTTGTTTGATATGCGCGGACTGATTACTTAGCAGCCAGACGGCGAGCCTTAGCAGCCATGCGCTCACGAGTAACGTCGAGCAGTACGGCGCCGATGATAACCAGGCCGAGTACGAGGTTCTGTACTGCCGAAGAAACGGACAGCAGGGAGAAGCCGTTACGCAGAACAGCGATGATCAGCGCGCCGAGCATGGTACCAACCATGGTGCCCTTGCCGCCCATGAAGGATGCGCCGCCGATGATGCAGGCTGCGATTGCGTCGGTATCGTACGGCTGGATTGCGTTAACGCCGTTGCAGATACCGGAACGACCGATGGATACGATACCAGCCAGAGCTGCCATGAAACCGGACAGGGTGTAGCAGAAGGTCAGCACGTTAGCGGAGTTGATACCGGACAGACGAGCTGCTTCCGGGTTGCCGCCTACACAGTAGATGGAACGGCCCAGAGCGGTCTTGGTGAGCAGGATGTGCATGATAACGTAGATGACAAGTACTACGATAAAGGATACCGGGAAGCCGGCTACGGTCGAAGAACCGAGCCACATAACAGCATCATTACCGGAGAAGGATACCATCTGAGAGTTGGTGATGATCAGCGCACCGCCCCACAGTACGTTCTTCATACCGAGGGTAGATACGAACGGATGCGGCAGGTGCAGACGGGTAAGAAGCATACCGTTGATCCAGCCGATCAGGGTGCCGCCAACGATGGCAACAACCAGCAGCAGAACCGGATTGTTCATGCCCTTGTTAACCAACATACCTGCAAGGCAGGCAGCGAACGTTGCGTTCGCACCTACGGACAGGTCGATGCCGGCAGTGATCAGGCAGAGCAGCATACCGGTGGATACCAGTGCATTAAACGAGGTCTGCTTGAGAACAGACATCATGTTGGAATACTTAAAGAAGTTCGGCGAAGCGATCGCCAGAACTACACAAAGGATTACCAGTGCGCCAAAAGTACCAGCATAAGACATCAAACTGCTGGATTTCTTCGATTTAGTCATCTAATTTACCTCCCCAAGCTGCCTTCATAAGGTCTTCCTGATTGAAATGTTCGCTGTCACGGTCTACTTCGGCCATTACTTCGCCGCCGCGCATTACGATTACGCGGTCGGACATGCCGAGGATCTCAGGCATTTCCGAAGATACCATGATAACGCACTTGCCCTGCTTGACAAGGCTGTTCATTACGTTGTAAACCTCGACCTTTGCGCCGACGTCGATACCACGGGTCGGTTCGTCAAAGATAAAGATCTCTGCATCCGTGTTGACCCACTTGCCGATTACGACCTTCTGCTGGTTACCACCAGACAGCTGGCCTACGATCTCGTCGATCGACGGGGTCTTGATGCGCAGCGACGCAATATTCTGCTCGCCTGTCTCGAGGATCTTCTTTTCGTTCAGGAACAAGCCCGAAGAGAAGCCCTTCATGTTAGCAAGAATCAGGTTGGTGCGAATGGTCTGAGCCAGTACCAGACCCTGTCCCTTACGGTCCTCGGTGAGGAACGCAATGCCGTGCTTGATAGCCTGACGCGGGGACTTGATATGTACTTCCTTGCCCTTGATCTTGATCTTGCCGCTATCGATCGGATCTGCGCCGAATACTGCGCGCATGATCTCGGTACGACCGGCGCCGACCAGACCTGCAAAGCCCAGAATCTGTCCGCCGTATGCCTTGAAGGATACATTGTTCAGGACGCCTGCCTCAACAACGTTGTCAACCTCGAGCATCGGCTCCTTGGACTTTTCGCCGAATTCCTTCGGGAACTGGTTGTCTAGCGAACGACCTACCATTGCGGTGATCAGAGAGTCATTATCCCACTGATCGATCGGCTTGGTTGCGATGAACTCACCGTCACGGATAACCTCAACGCGGTCGCACAGCTCGAACAGCTCCTCCAGCTTATGGGATACAAAGACGATGCCGATGCCGCGTGCCTTCAGATCACGGCAGGTCTTCATCAGCTGCTCAACCTCTTTCTCGCCCAGAGAGGAGGTCGGCTCGTCCATAATAATCATTTTTGCGTTGATCAGAACCGCCTTCGCGATCTCGATCATCTGCTGTACGCCCATACCAAAGTTACCTGCCGGCTTGGTCGGGTCTACGTCCTGACCGAGCGAAGCCATAACTTCCTTTGCCTTTTTATGCATGGTCGGGTAATCCAGCAGAGTACCCTTTTTGATCCACTTGTTGATGAAAATGTTGTCAGTAATGCTCAGCAGCTTCTCAATGTTAAGCTCCTGATATACGCACGCGATGCCAGCCGCTGCCGAATCGTTCGGGTCCTTGAAATGCTGCTCGACGCCGTCTACATAAATCTGACCCTCGTCTGCCTGATGTACACCAGTCAGCACCTTGATCAGCGTAGATTTGCCTGCGCCGTTCTCACCGATCAGGCCGAGGATCTCGCCCGGCTTGACGGAAAGCTGCATGTTTTTCAGAGCCACTACGCCCGGAAAACGCTTGGTCGCGTTTTTCAGTTCTACTACGTATTCACTCATTTGCATATCACCTTTTCTTCTCCGAGATGAAGTGCGGGACAAAGTAAACTGTTCTCGGTTCAGTTCCCTAAGGAAAAGCCTGCCCAGTGCAAGCTCTTTACCATTTCTTGTCCGCGGGAGCATGTTTGAAAAGAGAACCCCTGCAGAGATTAAAATCGAGCAGGGGTTTCTTCTCGTTCACTTAAATGCTGGAACTAATGGAAAACCACAAGCGTGTGGGATGGATTGCTTAGCCGATGTAGCCCTTCAGCTTATCCAGGCGCTCCTGAGCGTTATCCTTGGTGACAACGGAGCAGCCGGAGTCGATGAACTTCTCCAGAGTCTCACCGTTAACAGCCTTTACAGCAGCCTCAACTGCCTTGTAGCCCATGTCGTATGCTTCCTGAGCAACGGACATGGTCTCCTCACCAGCGAGGATAGCGTTGCAAGCGGACTGGATGCCGTCGAAGCCAACAAAGATGGTCTTCGCGTAAGCAGCGTTGCCCTTTGCAGCACGAGCAGCAGCCATAGCCATATCGTCGTTGTTGCAGACGATGATAGCGACGCCTTCCGGATGGTTCTGCATGATTGCTTCCATCGAGGTAGCAGCCTTATCAGCAACAGCGTCAGCGTACTGGATCTCGTCCTTCAGGAACTCGCCGCCAGCCTCGGTAACGCCCTTCTCATAACCAGTCAGACGTGCGGTAGCAGTGCCGTCGCCCTGTACGCCGGAAATTGCGATTGCCTGAACCTTATCCCAGCCAGCAGCCTTAGCAGCCTCTACAGCAGCCTTGCCGCCTTCTGCAGCAGCATCCTCGTTGCCGGTGCCTACGAAGGACAGAACCTCAGGTGCGTCGATGTTGGTATCAACAGCAACGATCGGTGCGGTCTGGCCAGCGATCAGGGTCTTAACGAGGTCAGCCTGCAGCGGAGCGATAACGAATGCATCGTATGCGCCGGAGTTCAGGTCGGTCTCGATCATATTCTGCTGCTCGTCGTAAGCGGTCTCGGAGGTAGCGCCCTTAACCTCAACCTTTACGTCCGGGTTGTCCTTGGAGTAAGCCTCAGCGCCAGCCTTAACGTAGCTCCAGTACTCGGAAGCAGTCGTCTTCAGGATAACGTCAACAGAGCAGCCGGAAGTGGTGCTAGCCTTACCGCCGCCATCCTTCTGGGTGTCGCCGCCAGCCGGGGTAGAAGAACCGCCGCCGCAAGCTGCAAGGCTTGCAACCATAGCGCCAGTCATCAGCATAGCAAGTAATCTCTTCTTCATGATAAAAACCTCTCTCCTTTTTCATGCGGAGCAAACAGACTCTCAGGTTGTCTGCTCTGCGGTCGGTTCCCACTGCTGTGGGACTTAGGAACGCTCCAACGTTCTGGTAATATTTTAATGCAATAATACCGTTTTGGCAACCCTTCGTTGTTATTTTTGTAAGAGGTGGTGATTTTCGCATGTTTCGTTTTGTGCACATTCACAAATTCCTGCTTTGACAATCGAAAACCAGGTGCTGTGCATTGTGCATTTTTATTTTTCTTACGGCATTTTTCCTATAAAATCATGGGAATTTCATGGTCGTTTTGGGCATATTTTGGAGACATCTCTTGCCAGCAAAGGTTACAATGTGGTAAAATTACCGTATCCTAATGAGAGAAGGAATATGACAATGAAGCTTGCTATCAAAACCTGCACGCTGGATATGCCCTATGAGCAGATGCTCGACTTCTGCGTGGAGCAGAAAATTGCCGCCATTGAAATCGGCACCGGCAACTGGTCGGGTGCGCCGCACTGTGACCTCGACCTTCTGGTAAGCGACAAGACCGCCCGCGAAAAATGGTATGATGCCATGCGTAAGAAGGGTCTGGAGCTGTGCGCGCTCAACTGCTCGGGCAACCCGCTCGCGTATGAAAAGGACATGGATGTAACAAAGAAAACCTTTGAGCTGGCGCATCAGCTCGGAGTAAAGAAGATCGTTATGATGAGCGGTCTGCCGGTCGGCTGCGAGGGCGATAAAACGCCGGTGTGGATCACGACCTCGTGGCCGCCCGAGACGCAGGACATTCTGGATTACCAGTGGAATCAGGTTGCGATTCCCGCATGGAAAAAGCTCGTTAAGCTGGCAGAGGATTGCGGAATCGAGCGGATTGCGCTCGAAAACCACGGTATGCAGCTAGTTTACAACCCGGAAACGCTGCTCCGTCTGCGTGAGGCTGTCGGCCCGATGATCGGCATGAACCTTGATCCGTCCCACCTGTTCTGGATGGGCGGCGATCCGATCGAAGCAGCCCGTGTGCTCGGTGAGCACGGTGCAATTTACCATATCCACGGCAAGGATTCACGGCCGGAGCGCCGCTACTGGCAGCCGAACGGCATGCTGGACACCAAGCCGATCGACGCATTTGCCCGCCGCTCGTGGAACTATGTTGCCGTCGGCGCGGGACACGATGCCAAGTGGTGGAAGGAGTTTTTCTCGGTTGTCCGCATGTCGGGCTACAACGATGAGATTTCCCTTGAAATGGAAGATTTGACGCTCTCCATGCTCGACGGCCATCTTACCAGCCTGCAGGTGCTGCGCGAAGCGCTCAATATTATTTAAATCTTATATCTATAATAACAGGTGCTGTAATTTTAACTTACAGCACCTGTTTTCTTTATTATATCAAGTCTCAGCGTTCCTTAAGAGAAATATAAGGCTCCGCAGGCTGCACGCAGCGGTACGCCGGACGGATGATCTTATCCGTGTTGATCAGCTCCTCCAGGCGATGCGCGCTCCAGCCGACGATACGCGCCATGGCGAACACCGGCGTGTACAATTCCGGCGGCAAACCCAGCATGGAATACACAAAACCTGAGTAAAAATCAACATTTGCAGACACGCCCTTATAGATGTGGCGTTCCTGCGCGATAACCTTGGGCACCATCTCCTCGACCATGGTGTACAGCGCGAAATCCGCGTCTCTGCCCTTCTCGTGCGCCAGCTGACCGACGAAGGATTTGAACACCTGCGCACGCGGATCCGATATCGAGTACACAGCGTGGCCCATGCCGTAGATGAGTCCCTTCTGGTCAAATGCCTCACGGCGCAGCAGCTTGACAAGATAGTCCGCGACTGCCTGCTCATCCGTGGTGTCCGACACGTTTTTCTTCATATCCTCGAACATCTGCACGACCTTGTAGTTCGCTCCGCCGTGTTTCGGGCCTTTCAGCGAACCGAGCGCCGCTGCAATAGCCGAATAGGTATCCGTGCCGGACGAGGTGACAACGTGCGTGGTGAACGAGGAATTGTTGCCGCCGCCGTGCTCCATGTGCAGCACAAGCGCCAGATCGAGCACGCTTGCCTCGAGCGGCGTGTACTGCATATCCGGGCGCAGCATGCGCAGGAAGTTGGACGCAGTAGACAGACTGTCCGACGGGTAGTGAATGTACATGCTGCCGCCGCACTCGTAGTGATTGTAGGCGTGATAGGAATACACCGCCAGCATCGGAAAGACCGAAATCAGCATCAGGCACTGCCGCAGCACGTTAGGCAGGCTGATATCATCCGCGTTGCTGTCGTAGGATGCCAGCGTGAGCACACTGCGCGACAGGCTGTTCATCATGTCGCGGGTCGGTGCTTTCATGATGACATCGCGAGTGAAATTGGTCGGCAGCGTGCGGCCCTGTGCCAGCAGCGCCTTGAAGTCGCCCAGCCGCTTTGCATCCGGCAGCTCGCCGAACAGGAGCAGGTACGCAGCTTCCTCGTAGCCCTTGCGGCCGTCCCGCACAAAGCCCTGCACCAGATCCTGAATGCGAATGCCGCGATAGTACAGCTCGCCCTCACAGGGCACGATTTCGCCGCCTATCTCCTTACGGGAGATAATGTCCGAAATGTTGGTCAGACCGGCCAGTACGCCCTGTCCATTGATGTCGCGCAGACCGCGCTTGACATCGTACTTGCGGTACAGCGCCGGATCAATGCGGCTGTTCGAGCGGCAGAGCGCCGCCAGCGCTTCCACGCGCGGCGTGACCTGTAAAATATCGTGTTCCGGTGTCATGATGATTCCTCCCTTTGACTGCATTGTGTGATATATTTATTGTATCAGAATCCACTCGCGTTTACATGACATTTTTTGCACAGTTCCGTTAACAATTCGTGAATTTTTTCGCACATTTCAGCAGTTACACAGGATATGCCCATCAATTTGATAAATTTATGCACAAAAGGCACAATGAGTTTCTCATTGTGCCTTTTGGGACTCTGCAATTTTTGTTTAGCGGATAACCATGCGGATCAGCGGATAAAGTTCATCATCGTGCGCGGGTGGCTTTCCGGCGGCTCGATTCCGGCCTTGTCGATTACCTTGAGCATCCATGCGATATTGCGGCCCAGCTTTTCGATGACTTCAACGCCCTCGATATCCTGCACAGCCTCGCCCTTGTCTGCGCCGTGTACGGCGTTCCAGTAGTCCGAGGTGACAAGCACCATCTCCATGGTGTTGATCGTGCCGAGCAGCTGCTGGTAGGTCTCCATGCCACCCGAACGGCGCAGCGTACACAGCGCCGCACCGACCTTGTGCTTCAGCTGATTATCGCCGCAGCCTGCCGCCAGAATCAGACGGTCGAGCACGCACTTCATACCGCCCGCAATGCCGCCGTGGTACACCGGAGACGCGAGCACGATGCCGTCCGCCTCAATGCACTTGGCGATGATTTCATTTACACCGTCGTCGTCCTGCACGCAGCGCAGCGTGCCGTTGTCCAGGCAGTGATAGCACGCCATGCACGGATGCACCTTCGCCCCCGGCTGACATACCTCAAACTCGATGCCCTCCTGCTCGAACACCTTGCCGAGCACCTCGAGCATCTGCGCACAGTTGCCGTCCTTGCGCGGCGAGCCGTTGATTGCTACAACTTTCATATCCTTTTCCTCCGTGTTTTCTCTATTTTCAGTGCGCGTCCGCACTGTTTTTGACGAATATTAGACTTATAAATGCTTTTCGTTCTCCAGCCGGTACAGCCGCATCACGACCAGCGTATGATTCAGCTGCGGACCCATCAGCAGGATCATGCTGACGATATACAGCCACAGCATCAGTACGATAATCGCCGCCAGAGAGCCGTACAGCACAGAATACCGCGCCATATTGTCCACATAGAACGAAAATCCAAGCGATACCAGAATCCACGCTACCAGCGAGAACAGCGCCCCTGGCCACACCTCACGGAACCTAAGGTGCAGATTGGGCACGACCTTGTTGAACAGCATGAGGAACACGAAAATAAACGTGATCATCACCCAGAAGCTGGCATCGTGCAGTCCGTCCATCACAGCCGGCGGCACCGGCAGATATTTCGGTACAACGCGGATGATGGTTCGTCCGGCGACAACGAGCACAAAGCTGCACACAACCGAAACAAGAAAACCCGCCGTAATGCCGAACGAAATGAGCACGTCCTTGACCATGCCGCGCGAGATTTCAACGTGGTAAATATCGTTGACCGTGCGCATCATTGAGCGCACCGCACGGGACAGGAAATACAGCGTCAGACCCAGACCGACGATCATCGGGCTGAACGACGGCGTGCCGGTCAGCTGCTGGATATAGCCGCCTATGAGCTGCTGCAGGCTTTTCGGCAACATTTCCAGCACCGGCTGCATCCCCTCGATTGACAGGTCAAGCTGTGCGAGCATGGAGTTGACGAACATCAGCAGCGGGAACATGGAAAACAGCAGAAAATACGAAAGCTCTGCCGCAGACTGCGGAATGCCGTCATCAAAAAAGCGGTAAACCATGCGCTTGATCAGATATAGCCATCGGTTTTGACCGTTCATTGCGTCCCTCCCCTGTGTCGATAAATTTTGCTGTACTTATCATATCAGCTTTTTATCAAATTTACAACTTGCGTTTTGGCTTCATCTATTGTATACTGATAAAAACAGAACATTTGTTCTGATTGGAGGGTGTGTCATGGCGGATCTGCGTCCGGTGACCTGCTGTTTTTCCGGCTACCGAATTGAAAAAATGCCGTTCCGGAACGAGGACTGTCCCGCTGCGCGCGAGCTGTTCGCCGCACTCGATGCTGCGGTCGCAGAGGCCGCCGCTGACGGCTGTACACGGTTTCTCTCCGGTATGTCCACCGGCTTTGATCTGTGGGCCGCCGAAGCTGTTCTGCGCGCGCGCGCCGCACTCCCGGTGCAGCTGCTGTGTGCTGTGCCGTTCGACGGACAGGCCGATCGGTTTCCGCTCGAGTGGAAGCGCCGGTTCAACCGCTGTCTGCTCGCCGCAGATAAGGTGTACGCGCTCTCGCGGAGCTATCACGCCGGGTGCTTTGCCGCGCGCAACCGGTTTATGGTAGATGCATCGTCAAGGCTCATCTGTTACTATGATGGACGGTCGGGCGGTACCGCGCAGACCGTGCATATGGCTGAGCAGAGCGGACTGAAGATCGTCAATCTCGCGGACGGGCAGCTTTCGCTGCTGTGAAAAGGACTGACCGAGACGGGCAGTCCTTTTGTTTTGGGTTAGCGCGTGCCGAATGGAAAATTGAGAATGGAGAATGGAGAATGGACGTGATGGTTTGGTTTTCCGAACCATCTTGTTATGGTGCACGTTATTCGTCCTCGCCCATTTAACGTGATGTGGGAGCGCAATGCGCTCCCCTACGATGTAGTTTGTGCAGATGAATTTACATGCGGTGCGCCGAGGTCGGCGCACCCTACGGTATACCGTAATGCCTATTGTATGCACGTTAAACCATTTGCAAACGCGCAAACGTAGGGGCGGCCATTGGCCGCCCACAAAACGTTATACCGTTACGTTAATTCTCCATTCTCCATTTTCAATTCTCAATTATTGCAGATTGCATCCAATTTATCGAGAATCTCATTGCCGTTTTTCAGATTATGTACCCAATCTCGGTACACAAAGTTAATCTCGCCGATATCGAGGAAGGTCGGTGTATTATTGTACACCGCAACGATTTCGTAGCTGATTTTATCCATCGAGAAGCTGTGCTTCGGGTGCGGCACACGGCTGGCTTTGACCTGCGTCAGCACCTCTCGCAGAGCGGTCTGATCGACCTGCTCGGTCAGTTCGGTCATGTCCGCGCCATTGACGCGCCAGATACGCACGTTCCAGAAGCCGTCCATATCCGGCATTGGCGTGTACGGTACAAGCCAAACCGCTGCTCCCACACAAATCAGCACACTTATCAATGCAAATACTATCCTTCGTTTCATCGCTATCCCTCCCCTTTATTGTAGTAGCTGTCCGCCAGCAACGTGAGCAGTTCCTCACCGCCGGACACCTTGTGCATCCACAGCGTAGGACGCAATATACCGTCATACACATAATCCGGTCCACCCGGTTCGCCGAGATTGATACACATAGTTTTATCCCAGTATTTCACCTCAACGACAAAACTGTCTTCCTGTATCCCCTCAAGCCGCAGACTCGGTATACGGCGTGCCCGAATATGCGTAAGCAGTTCGCGTACGGTATCTGTATCAACCCGCTCGGTGAAATCATCAGCGTATTCTCCCCTGTCAAGCTGATACACCCGCATTTCCGTGATATTCACCGTATCCGGTATCGGCGAATACGGCACAAGCCAATATGCCCATCCAAAAATCAGAATACCTGCAATAACAGCTATAATCTTCCGTTTCATACGCTTTCCCTCCCCACTGAAAAAACAAAATCCGCCGACGCGATTGAATTTTCACGTCGGCGGATTCCTTACTTATGCAATTATGTGTGTGCTGAAATTACTTCAGGCCAGCGGTGATGATCGCCATCTGGTAAACCTCGTCAGCGTTGCAGCCGCGGGACAGATCGTTGATCGGCGCATTCAGACCCTGCAGAATCGGGCCGTAAGCAGCGTAGCCGCCCAGACGCTGAGCGATCTTGTAGCCGATGTTGCCAGCCTCGATAGACGGGAAGATGAAGGTGTTAGCCTGGCCTGCAACCGGAGAGCCCTTGCACTTGGTAGCAGCAACAACCGGGGATACAGCAGCGTCAAACTGCAGCTCGCCGTCGATCGCCAGCTCCGGGTTCATCTCCTTAGCGTACTCGGTAGCCTCGCGGGACAGAGCAACCGTGCCGCCCTTGCCGGAGCCCTTGGTGGAGAAGGACAGAACAGCAACCTTCGGGTCGATGCCGAAAGCCTTAGCGGTGTTTGCGGTCTCGATTGCAACCTCAGCCAGCTTCTGGCTGCCCTTCAGGGTTACGTTGCCTTCCTTATCAACAGAATCCGGATAGTCGATGTTGATCGCGCAGTCGCCCATAGCCAGCTTCTCCTCTACGCCGTCCTTCTCGCGGACCAGAATAAAGCAGGAGCTTACGAGGTGTGCGCCCGGCTTGGTCTTGATCAGCTGCAGAGCCGGACGAACGGTGTCAGCGGTGGAGTAGGTAGCGCCGCCGAGCAGAGCGTCAGCCTTGCCCATCTTAACGAGCATGGTGCCGAAGTAGTTGCCCTTGGACAGTGCAGCGCGGCAGTCTTCCTCGCTCATCTTGCCCTTGCGGAGCTCTACCATCTTAGCTACCATAGCGTCCATCTCCGGGTAGGTAGCCGGGTCGATGATCTCCATGCCCTCGATATCGAAGCCGCCCTTTGCAGCAGCAGCCTTTACTTCGTCAACATTGCCGACCAGGATGGAATCCATCAGGCCGTCCTTCTTCAGGCGTGCAGCCGCTTCGAGGATACGAGCGTCCGGGCCTTCGGTGAATACGATCTTGCGCTTGTCAGCCTTGAGTGCTGCAATCAGATTTTCAAACATATTGCATTCTCCTTCGTTTTCAATCGTCTGTATGCAGTGTGACGCTGCAAACAGGCATTCTCTTGAATTTATTATACACCCTTTCCCCCTATTCCCACAAGAGGGAATTTCTGATGGACGCAAAACGCTTTCTCGATTCCATATCACAAGGCGAACGTGAAATTTGTCGAATCTCCGGCCCATGCAAAATATTTCGTCGGTATATTTGAACGGGACCGCGGGGAAAATCCAGATAGTATCCTCATAGTGACGACCAACAGGAGGGAATTTTATGCAGACAAAAGTTGAGATCTGCGGTGTGAATACATCGGGACTGCCGGTGCTCTCCGCCAAAAAGACGGACGAGCTTTTGAAAAAATCCGCTGCCGGAGACAAGCAGGCACGCGATGAGCTGATTCGCGGCAATCTGCGGCTGGTGCTCAGCGTTGTTCAGCGGTTTCAGGGCCGCGGCGAATCGCCGGACGACCTGTTTCAGGTCGGGTGCATCGGCCTGATGAAAGCCATCGACAATTTTAATACCGAACTCGGCGTGCGCTTCTCCACCTACGCCGTACCGATGATCATCGGCGAAATCCGCCGCTACCTGCGCGACAACAGTGCCATGCGAGTCTCGCGCAGCCTGCGCGACACGGCGTACCGCGCTCTGCAGGCCAAGGAGGCGTTCATCCGCGAGCACCAGCGTGAGCCGGACATCGTGGAACTGGCCAAGCTGATGGACGTGCCGAAAGAGGAGGTCGTGTTCGCGCTCGACGCGATACTCGACCCGGTGTCGCTGTTCGAGCCGGTGTTCCACGACGGCACGGACACGGTCTGCGTGATGGATCAGGTTGGTGACACCAAAAACACGGACGACAACTGGCTGGCCGGTATTGCTCTGCGGGACGCTATGCGCAGCCTGAACGACCGCGAGCGCCGTATCATCCGGCTGCGGTTCTTCGAGGGACGCACCCAGATGGAGGTGGCACGCGAAATACACCTTTCGCCAAACAAAAGGAAGGAAGATTCCAATCCTTTTCTTACTATATAATGTACGAGCGGCAGAAAACGCGAGGATAGGTGCAAACGTTTTGCGCCTATCCCCATCTGAATATCCACACAATATTTGACGCTTCAAACAGGATATCTCATGGCCACTGATAGATTGATCCGCTCTCTTCCGAATGCAATGGCATCAAGTTAATTTGCAAGGCGCTCAACCACTTATGCCAGCGGTTGAGCGTCTCAGTCTGTCCAGAACCTTTGTTATTGCAGCATATCCCGCTTGATTTTTCCAATCCGCATATAATACCATACCAGATTGAGCGCTGCCGCACACACCCATGCTGCGCCTTCCGCAAAGAATACGCCGCTCTGCCCGATGAAGGTCGGCAGCACGAGCGCCGCGCCCATGCGCATGAGCATTTCCGCAAAGCCGGAGAGTGTCGGCACAGTCATCTCGCCCAGCCCCTGCAGTGAGGAACGATACGCCTGCAGCAAGAACAGCGCAAACAGGAATACCATCAGCACCATAAGATACCGATGTGCCACCGCCAGCGCATCTGCCGCGCCCGCCTCCTCGGTCGAAAGAAACAGTCCCAGCAGCGGTTTGCCCGCAACAAGCATAGCCGTCACGATGGCGGCTGTAAATTCGGCGGACAGCACCAGTACCGCCCGAATGCCTGCATCAATGCGTGCCGCGTTTCGTGCACCGCGGTTCTGCCCCATGTAGGCTGTCATGGCATAGCCAAACGCCACTGATGCACTTTCGAGTATGCCGTACAGCTTGTTGGCCGCCGTATAGCCCGCCACAAACACTACGCCGAAGCCGTTCAGCACGGACTGCAGCACCATGCCGCCCAGTGTGATCATGCTCATCTGCAGACCAGTCGGAATGCCGAGGCGGCACAGGTGCAGCAGAATGGCAGGGTCGTTTTTCCAGTCGGCCTTTGTCAGCTGCACGAACGGCAGCCGCCGCAGCGACCGCAGACACAGCAGAAACGCAATCAACTGCGCCAGCACGGTTGCGAACGAAGCTCCGAAAATGCCCCAGCCAAAGCCCATCACGAACAGCAGGTCGAGCGCAATATTAGCAAAGCTCGCCGCGATAACCGCAAACAGCGGTGTTCTGCTGTCGCCCAGACAGCGCAGCACGGCCGCCGCCATATTGTACGCAATGATGATGAGCGAGCCGCCGAACTGCACATATAAGTACGTCTGTGCTCCGCCGAACACCGCAGGATCGGTGTGCAGCAGTGTGAGCAGAGGTCTTACCAGCAGCAGACTGATGATCGTCACCGCAATGCCGAACCAGCACGACAGCTTAACGATCATAGCCAGTACACGACGCAGCCGGTCGTATGCGCCCGCGCCGAACTCCTGCGCCGCGAGAATCGCAAAGCCCTGCGTAAATCCCTGCAGTCCCCATAAAACCAGCCAGTTGATCCAATCCGCCGCACCGATGGACGCCAGCGCCTGCATGCCGACACCGCGTCCGATGATGATCGTATCCACGATGGTATACAGCTGCTGAAACACGCTGCCCAGCATCAGCGGCAGCGAAAACAGCAGAATCAGCCGTATCGGACGACCGTGTGTCATATCGGTAACGCGCACCATATCGCACCTCCCTTGCGAAAAATCATAAAACCCAAAGCGCAGAAGGAGACAGAACTGCACTTCGGGTTTCAAAACGACGGTACCGCAGAATGCTGTTGATTTACCGCACGGTAAGATAAAACACGGTACCGCCGCCGTTATGATCAGGAATCAGAGAAAATCGCCGCACAGGCTGAGAGCTGCCTCATCTGCGATAACGATCGCGTCGTTGTGCAGCTGCAGAATCGAACCGGGCACCTTGGGCGTTACCGGACCGAAGCAGGATTCACGGATAGCCCACGCCTTGTCCTCGCCGCTGGCAACGACCAGCACTTTTTTTGCGGTCATGATGGTGTGAATGCCCATCGAGTAGGCACGGCGCGGCACCTCATCCTCGCTGGCGAAAAAGCGCTTGTTTGCCTCGATGGTGGACTCGGTCAGCTCCACGCAGTGCGTGCCCTTAGCAAAGCAGTTGTCCGGCTCGTTGAAGCCGATATGGCCGTTACGGCCGATGCCGAGCAGCTGAATATCCACATCGCCCACACTGCGAAGCACCGCATCATAGCGGGCGCACTCCTTTTTCTCGTCCGGCTCCATGCCGTTCGGCAGATTGATACGCGATGGGTCGATGTTCACATGGTCAAAAAAGTGGTCGTGCATGAAATAATGATAGCTCTGGTCGTTTTCCGGCTTCATGCCGTAGTATTCATCCAGATTGACCGTAGTCACATCCGCAAAATCCAGATCGCCCTTTTCGTACCACTTGACCAGCTGCTCATATGTGCCGATCGGCGACGAGCCGGTGGCAAGACCGAGCACGGAATCCGGCTTGAGGATGACCTGCGCAGAAATGATATTTGCCGCCTTGCGGCTCATGTCCTTATAATCCTTTGCACGAATGATTCTCATAACGAAAAAGCCTCCAAACGTTTATAAATCCTTATACTTTTCACGCAGCGCGAGCAGCTCGCTCTCCTGCACATACTCGGTCAGGCAGCCTACGCCGGTAACACTCTTGCCGCCTGTGATGTTGCCGAACCGCACACAATCCGCAAACGGATAGCCGTGGTACAGACCGTACATCAGTCCTGCAAGGAACGCATCGCCTGCACCGGTGGAATCCTTACAGGTGAATTCCGGAATATTGCGCAGCAGACGCGGCCTGCCGTCCTCGAGAATGAGACAGCCGTCCTTATCCAGCTTGACCAGCGGGTGCTCAAAATACTCAGCCAGTACGCGGAGCGCCTCCTCCGGCGTGTCCCTGCCGGTGATCTTGAGTGCTTCCTTGGTATTCGGCGTGTAGTAATCCGCCAGGCGCAGATAATCGCCGTATTTCTCAAAGCTCAGTTCATCATCCCATCCCATGTCGAAAATCAGAATGGTGCCTTCCTCGTGCAGCTTGCGATATACCGGCAAAAAGCCCTCCTGCATCTGCACCAGCTTAGCGCCCTTAGACATGGTATATACCCGCTCGAGCAGCTCGTCCGTGATGGCGGTCGGCTTGCAGTAGGTCGCAAATGTACGGTCACCGGGCGTGAGCATGGCACTGGTGACATTCACTGGAATACCGGTCTCGCCCTCCGCCGCCAGATTGTACGGAGAAACGCCGTTCTGCTCAAACTGCGCGCGGGCAAAGCCGGAAAACAGATCGCTGCCGAGATATGTCGCCAGACGGGTCGGAATGCCCAGCCGGGCGGCGTTTACTGCCGTACCCGGTGCACCGCCGCCGAGCAGCACGCGGAAATCCTGCGAAAAGATCTCCTCGCCCTCCTGCGGCACGCGCGGCATGCCGACATACATCAAATCCACATTGGTCACACCGACCGAAGCGAGAAACGACATGCGTCAGTCCCTCCAGTCCCCGATATACGGCGCGTTGAGCTTGATATACTCGTCGGTCAGCTTGCTTGCCAGCGAGTAAGAGCCGACCAGCGGGTGCATGGTCAGGCACTCGGTAATATCCTTTCTGGAGCGGTTGACGATACCGCGTGCCGCCAGACGTTCGTAATATTTTACACGGCGGATCATTTCGAGGTTGCTCTCCGGAATGTTCTCGATATGGTGCGGCTTGCAGCCCTCGCGGGAGATATCGCAGGTAACCTCGATAATATCGGTCGGCTCGAGGCCCTCGATGGCATTGCCGTTCGGTGCGCACAGGATCATCGTGCCCATGCCGCCGGAGGCTGCAATCTCGATGAACTTGAGCGCAACGCCTGCGTAGCCGCCCGCGTCCTTGGAATACACATCAAACGTCCACGGCTTGTCGCGGTGAATACCAGTCTCATTGGCCATGTAGTTGTTCTCGCGGATGCCGTACCACTTCTCAAAGCACTTGAGACCCGCCTCAAAGTCGTTCTCGATGTCGATCTTGGACAGCTCCTCGGTCATGTGGCGGTTGATGTCGCAGATCATCTCGCCGCGCGTCTGCTTGGCGTTCAGAATGTTGGCAACCGCCTTTTCACGGTAGTAGAAGTAGTACAGATATTCATTCAGCACACAGCCGCGGTCCTCGAGCAGACGCTTCTCGAAAAAGCGCATATCGGTCTTGGCGTAAGCCTCGTCATTGGCGATCAGCTCGGGCATAATCTCCTTTCCGTCCACCTTGATGCTCTGGAAGTAGGACAGATGATTCAAACCGTAGCACTCGCCGTAAATGCGGGACGCATCCACGCCGTACAGGTCGGCAAACTGGTGCAGCATGCCGCTCGGCGCGTCGCAGATACCGTAGGTGAAATCATATCCCATATCACGCAGCGCCTGTGAAACCACGCCCGCCGGATTGGTAAAGTTGAACACCTTGACGCCCGGCTTTGCGAGCTTCTTGATCAGCTCGCAGTACTCAGCCAGCGCCGGAATCGAGCGCATGGCGAACGAAACGCCGGCCGCACCTGTGGTCTCCTGACCGAGAATACCCAGATCAAGCGCCAGCCGTTCATCGCGCACGCGGGTCGCATCGCCGCCGACACGGATGGTCGTGATGACGTAATCCGCATCGGTTACCGCCTCCTCCGCACTGGAGGTCAGCGTGAACTTCATGGTCGGGCACAGCATGCGCGCAACGTGCGCCGCCAGACCGCCGTAGATGCGGAGCTTTTCCGAATCGTTATCCATAAATACCAGCTCGTCGATGTGCAGCTCCTCCGCACGCTGTGCAATGCTCTTTGCGAGAAACATGGAGCGTACACCGCCGCCGCCGATTACCGTTAATTTCATAAAAATACCTCCTGTTATCGAATCAGATACCGTTTGCAGCTGGACCAGCCGATCATGCCCGAGGCAAATCCGGACAGACCGCACGGGAACAGCAGCACATACGGCAGAGAAAGCGGGAAAAACAGCACTGCAGGAATCAGCAGCAGCGCATTTACGCCCAGCCCCAGCACGGTCATGCCGGGACGGAGCAGACACAGCAGCCACGCATTTTTCGCCGCTGCCGCAAACGGGATGTCCACCGCCGCCTGTACTGCCCAGAAATTCTGGAAAAACGCAGCCGTGACGCAGAGCAGCAGCATGCCCAGCAGCGCCGGGAAAAATCCGTCCGCCGTTACCAGCATCACGCCCATCCACAGCAGCGCAAGCTCGGCCAGTCCGCACAGAAGATTGCGCACCGTATCCTGCCGCAGCGCCGCACGGAAATCGGTCCACACGTCGTTCGGCACATCACGCGCCATATTGACCGTGCAGCGCGCCATGGCGGCTCGAGCCGCACCGAAGGTCACGACCGGCAGACAGCACAGCAGAAACAGCACATTCAGCTTGACGAGCTGCCAGAACTCCCGCGCAAGGGTCTCTCCGACCCATGCAGCGCCAGTTTTTTCCGGTGCATCCTTGGCAACGCCCGGACCTTCCTTCAAATAGGATGGACGAAACACAGATTTTCCTCCTGTCAGAACGCGATCGCGCGTTCGGTCTGCTTATCGAACAAATGGATGCGGCTCATATCCACAGCCGCGGTAATGGTGTCGCCCGCATGAATCGGCTCACCGGACGGCGTACGCACGGTAACGGACGTACCGTCACAGGTGCAGTGCGCGTAAATCTCCGCGCCCATCAGCTCGGCAATATCCACATGCATGGTGAGCGTATGCGCCGCATTCTGCGTAAACTTTTCACCCGAGGTGTGCAGATTCTCCGGACGGATGCCGAACACGACCGTCTTTCCGACGTACTCACTCAGCGCATCGCTGCCCGCAAAGTGCAGGCTCTGGTCCGCAAAGGTCAGCTTGTAGCCGTCCGCATCGCGTCCCAGTTCGGCGTCCATGAAATTCATCTGCGGCGAGCCGATAAAGCCCGCTACGAACAGATTGCACGGATGGTCATACAGCGTCTGCGGTGTGTCCGCCTGCTGAATCTCGCCGCCCTTCATAACAACAATACGGTCGCCCATGGTCATGGCCTCGGTCTGGTCATGCGTAACGTAAACAAAGGTCGTATCCAACTTCTGATGCAGCTTGATGATCTCGGTGCGCATCTGGGTACGCAGCTTGGCATCCAGATTGGACAGCGGCTCATCGAGCAGGAATACCGCCGGGTCGCGCACCATCGCACGTCCGAGTGCGACACGCTGCCGCTGGCCGCCGGAAAGCTGCTTGGGCTTGCGATTGAGCAGATGCTCGATATCCAGCACCTTAGCCGCCTCGTGCACCTTGCGGTCGATCTCGTCCTTAGGTGTTTTTCGCAGCTTGAGCGCGAATGCCATGTTCTTGTAAACCGTCATATGCGGATAGAGCGCGTAGTTCTGGAAAACCATCGCGATATCGCGGTCCTTCGGCGCTACATCGTTCACCTTGCGGTCACCGATGTACATTTCGCCGTCCGAAATCTCCTCCAGACCCGCGATCATGCGCAGTGTGGTCGATTTGCCACAGCCGGACGGTCCGACCAGTACGACGAACTCCTTATCCTTGATCTGCAGGTTCAGGTCGGAGATAACCTCGATATCACCGGGGTACACCTTCTTGATGTGATTCAAACTAATGCTTGCCATGTAATTTCACCTCGTTTATTCTTTGACCGAACCCGCGGTCAGGCTGGAAACGACCTGCTCCTGGAAGATCGCAAACACGATGATCGAAGGAATGACCGCAATGGTAACTGCGGCAAACAGCGCCGTGTAGTTAAAGCTGAACTGGCTGGTAAAGTAGCTGAGCGACAGCGGCAGCGTGCGGGCACTCTCGCTGCTGGTCAGGATCAGGGAGAACGTAAATTCGTTCCATGTATTGAGGAAGCACAGCACAGCTGCGCTCGTAAGACCGCCCTTGGCGCACGGCATCATGATCTGGAAGAACGTGCGCAGGAAGCCCGCACCGTCGATGTAGGCGGCCTCCTCAATGGCCTTGGGGATAGACTGGAAGGCGCCGCGCAGGATGAGCAGGCTCATCGGCATATTCAGTGCGGTGTTGACCAGAATCAAACCCGCCTTGGTATCATACAGACCCAGATTGTTGACCACGCTGTACACCGGCTGCAGCAGTGCCGTCATCGGGATGACGAGCGACAGGCTGAGCAGCATGTACAGCAGCTTATCGCACGGAAAGCGGAACCGCGCAAACGCATAGCCTGCCATAGCGAAGACGAGCACATTGAGTACCGTCGCGCAGCAGGTGACGATCACGCTGTTGCCGAAGAACTTGAAGATCGGCGCCATATCCAGTGCGGATTTATAGCCGTCAAACCCGAAGTGCGTCGGCAGCGAAATGCCGTTCGACAGGATCTCCGCATTCGTCTTGAACGAGGACAGGATGACCCAGATGATCGGGAACAGCGCAACGACCACGCACAGCGCCATAAACAGATATTTGAGCACAAAGCACAGGCGTTCTCTGCCGGTCATTGCACCGAAGCTGGTTTTCATTTGTCGAACGCCTCCTTAGTAGTCTTCTTCGTTGACGCGCATCGCCTTATTGATGAGCGTCATGCAAACGACACCCGCGATGACGATGCAAACGCCGATCGCATTCGAGTAGCCGTAGTTGTTTTCGTTCTTGTACACGCTGTACAGCATGAGCGGCAGGTTCATGGTAGTCGAGCCGGGGCCGCCCTTGGTGGTGATGTAGATCAGGTCGAACATCTGCAGCATATAGGTTGCCGCCATGACCATGGTCGTGCCGATGATCTTGCGCAGCAGCGGCAGCACAACGAACATATCGGTCTGGAACGAGGTCGCACCGTCCACACGGGCCGCTTCGAGCACCGAATCGTCAATGGTCAGCGCCTCGGCGAGCACGAGCGTCGTGGTGTAGCCCGCAAACAGCAGCCACGTCATGGTGACGGACGGGAACGCCGTTGTGGTATCCATCAGCCAGTTATGCGTCAGGCTTTCCAGGCCAACAGCCTTGAGGATGGAATTGACCACGCCGTACTGCGGGTTGAAAATATTGAGGAAGATCATGCCCATTGCGGCGTTGGAGATGATATTCGGGATCATGTATGCCGTACGGACAAATTTCCAGCCGCGCGGCTTTTTGTACAGCACAAGCGCCAGGATAACGCCGATGGAGACATGAATAATACAGTGGATCAGAATCCAGACGACCGTGTGGCCGCACGCCTGCCGGAAGGTCGCATCGCTGAACAGCTGTGTATAATTCTGCAGACCGATGAATGTCATCGAGTCACCCGTCAGCCGGTAATCAAACAGCGAGGAAACAAACACGATCACCAGCGGAACAGCATAGATCAGCAGGAACAATGCGACAGCCGGAAGCAGGAACACCGGCAGCCAGCCCTTTTTACGTTTCATAAAGCGGTTTCCTTTCTTGTTGAGGAGAAAAACAGGGACCCGTTTTTTGACGGGTCCCTGCGTTAAACAGTTTACTGGTTCTTCGCTGCAGCGTCCGTCAGCGTCTGGCAGAAGCCCTTTGCGTCCAGCTCACCCGAAGCGAGCAGCGGGAGCTGCTGGCTCATAACGTCGAGCAGGTTGGCGTACATCGTAGCCTGCAGAGTATCCGAGCGCTTTTCGCCCTCAGTGGTTGCAAGGTTAAGGAACTCAGCAAGCAGCGGATACTTGTCCTTTGCGGTGTCGGTCAGCTCTACCGTGTTGGAGGCCGGAACCATGCCCTGCATCTCCATTGCGGTCTGCTGTGCCTCAGCCGAGGTAAAGAACTTGACCATCTCAATGGCAGCCTCTTCTACCTTCGGGTCGTCCTGCTTGGTAACGATGTAGCCCTGAATCGGTGCATCGTATACGAAGTTGCCCGGGAACAGCGCTACGCCGACCTTATCAGCAAAGCCTTCCTCTGTCATGGAGGTATCAGAGAAATCACCGATCATCCACGGGCCGTTTGCCAGCATTGCGGTCTGGCCGGCCAGGAAGTTGTTTGCAGCATTCTCATACTTGCCGCCGATTGCATCCTGCGTGGTGTAGTTCTGGTACATCTTCTGGATCTTCTCGGCTGCTGCGATCATTTCCGGCGTGTTGTAGTCGGTCGGGTTCATGGTGTTCATGAACTCAAGGCCTGCGTCGGACTCAGTGCCGACCATAGCGCCCATCCACAGCTGGGTTACCCACGCGGAATCTGCGGTATCCATGGACAGCGGGGTGATGCCGGCTGCCTTCAGCTTGTCGCACTGCTGGAAGAACTCGTCCCAGGTCTTAGCCGGCTCGGTGATGCCTGCCTTCTTAAACAGGTCCTTGTTGTAGAAGTAACCGATAACCTGGCCTTCCATCGAGGAAGCGTAAATCTTGCCGTCGCGGCTGTTGGTAGCCAGCGCGGTATCCGAATACAGTGCCTTCCAGTCTGCATCGGAATTTACCGCATCGGTCAGGTCAACTGCCAGGTCCTTGGCAACGACCATATCAAGCAGATTGTAGCCGCCGCCGTAAATAACCGGCGGGAGATCGCCCGTGCCAAGCTGTACCTTGATCTTGTCGATGTAGTTCTGGTCGCCCGGAACGTCTTCCTTCTTGATCTCGTACTTGCCTGCGTACTTCTCATTGAATTCCTTAATCAGTTCATCGCATACCGGAGCGGACGTATTCGTGCCGCACTGGAACGTCGGATAGTTGATGGTGATCACACCGGAGTTGTCACCGCTCTGTTCAGAATCATCCTTCTTGCTGCCACAGCCGGTCAGTGCACCGGTCAGCAGCGCGCCTGCCATCAGCAGGGAGAGGATACGCTTTGTTTTCATGTGGGGTTCCTCCTCTTTCTCTCCGTGCGGCATTTGTCTCATTCAAATACCGCTCTGTGTTTTGTTGTATTCATTATACCCGAGGAACAGTCTGCCCTCAATGCAGTAAACCGGTCAAAACATATGACGATTTTGCTTTTCGTTCACACGCTCTGCACTCCTCTTTGAAAACATAGGATTATTTTGCGCCAAAACAGGATATTTTTTTCTAATGTCGCTTCTCCCCTCCGGATGGTACACAAAGCGGTCGAATTGTGGTATATTTATGGTAACTCCGCAGCTCTATTATATGGTGCTGCCCTTGTATAGTTCGCAGAAGCTCCCGTGAGGTGTATTGTATGGCAAAACGCAAGATCTCTCTTATCGGGCTGGTCGTTGTGATGATATGTGTTCTGGTATTCGCACCTGTTGTCACCGCCGGCATCTATTTTATCCATACCGTATCCGGCCAGCTGCAGCATACCGCCAGTGAGACGGTTTCCATGTATCTGAACGAATTCACCGACCGCACCGACCGCATGATGGAGACCCTGCGGGATGGTGTGTACTACCTGACCTCAGACAGTGCCGCCCAGCAGATGATGAGCAGCAGCAAACCGCTCACCCAGATTCAGATTCTCCAGCTGGAGCAGAATTTCAGCCGCGCATTCTCGCTCGGCGATTCGCTCAACCCCGATGTGGTCAGCGCCATCTACCTGATCAAAAATGATCAATATGTGCCGGTCTACGGCGGCAACTACTATTTGAATACCTCGTGGCGCGTCCGGCAGATGTACCAGACGCACGAGGACTGCAACTCCGCACGCACGCTGTACACGCACTACACCATCATTGGATACGCATATATGATCGTCGATTTTGTTGACCTCAACACCATGCAGCCGCTTGGCAAAATCATCGTGGAGCTGAACATCGACAAGCTGCTCTCCACGCTGTCGCTGAACCAGCTTTACCCTTCCACTGTCGTCATTTTCAGCGGTGCTCAGGGCAAACGCATCGGCTCTCTGCAGACCGACCTGTTCCGCGAGAACGTGGATATGAACAAGTGGTATCATGCGTCCAGCTCACTCCGAAAAAGCCGTGAGCGCGTGGATATCTATATTCCAAACGCCGAAATCCTCGCCGGTGTGCGCCAGAGTACGCGTGTGTATTTTCTCGTCTGTGCTGCCATCCTGATCCTGGCCCTGCTGCTGGCCGCCACCTGTCTCATCCTGCTGCTGCGTCCTCTGCGGCAGATGCTGCACACCATCGGTAGTATCGGCAGCGGTGATTTTTCCGTGCGCATGGATGAAACGCCATACACCGAAACGACCGCTATCTCGCATGCCTTCAACGACATGGCCGACCGGCTGGACACCCTGTTTCAGGAGGTCTATCAGCGCGGTCTGCTGCTGCGCGACGCAGAGATTCATCAGCTGGAGAGCCAGATTCAGCCGCACTTCATCTTTAATATTCTCGAGCTGATCAATGTCCGCTGCATGGTAGCCGGTCAGCCGGCCATCTGCACCACGGTGCAGAATCTGGCGCAGCTGCTGCGGGCAAGCGTTGTCAACCATGGCAAGCAGATTATCACCCTGCAGGAGGAGCTGGATTCGGTAAAATACTATCTTGCCCTGCAAAAGGAACGCTTTGAGGAAAAGCTGCAGTATACCGTCGATGTGGAGGACGACAAGCTGCTCGGCTGCTACCTGCCTAAGCTGACCATTCAGCCGCTGGTAGAAAACAGTATCGTACACGGACTCGAACCCAAGCGTCACGGCGGCTGGGTGCGCGTCAGCATCTGGGAAGAGGAGGACGCCGTGTACATCCGCGTGTACGATGACGGCGTAGGCTTTGACCCGTCCGCCATCCCCCAGCCCGGCAGCGACGACAAGCACCACACACATGTTGCGCTGCACAACATCGAGCGCCGTTTTCAGCTGCTGTACGGCGAGCCCTACGGCATGTCGATCAAATCCGAACCCGGACACGGCACGAGCATCGTGCTGACGCTCCCCATCATCACCGCACCGCCCGAAAAGGAGAAAGACCTATGCTGAAAGTTATGATCGTTGACAATGAATCCGCCATCCGCAAGGGTCTGGTACACTGCATCCACTGGGGCGACCTCGGCTGTGAGATTGCCGCACAGGCAGACGACGGCATGATGGCGCTCGAGCAGATTCCGGTCATTCAGCCGAATATCGTTATCAGCGATATCCGCATGCCCGGTATGGACGGTCTTGAGCTTGCCGAGATCATCGCCCGCGACCATCCCGGCATCAAAGTCATCATTTTGACCGGCTATCCGGATTTTGCCTACGCGCAGCGTGCCATCCAGTATCATGTGGTGGATTTTGTACTCAAGCCGATGACGGTAGAAAACCTGACCAATGCCATCGAAAAAGCCAAGGCCGCCATAGCGGAAGACCGCAGCAGTCAGGACCTGCAGGAGAAACTCTCCACGACCTCGGCGCGCAACATAGAGCTGCAGCAGAGCATGCTGCTGCATGACCTCATCCACCGTGTTGCATGCTCGCAGCTGTATGTGCTCAACCGCCTGGCTCAGCTGAAAATGGACCTGCGCAGCTATTTTGTACTCAAGCTGCATATTACCTCGCTGTCCGAGGAAGCGCTGACCGAGGAAGAATACAGCGAGTATCTCAATCAGTCGCAGGAGATTCTGTCCGACTGTCTATCCTCCTACCAGCATTACTACATTGCCCGCGGCACGCAGGACTGCTTTGTGGTCATCTGTGCCGCCGGGGAAGCGCCCATTACCGCATTATGCAGGGAAGCGGTGAATATTGTCGGCAGTCTGGCACATTTTCTGCTGTTTATCGGTATTTCCAACTGCAATGACAATCCCATCTGTCTTGCCGACGCCGCCGATGAAGCCGCACAGGCGGTGCGCTTCACCGTCTTCACGCCCGACCATCCGGTGACGCACTTCGCTGAGCTCAGCTCGTTCCCGCAGCAGCTGACCGACGAAATCTTTGAAATGCTCTCTGCCCTTAAATCTGCGATGGAGCTGCGCAATCCCGCCGACACAGAGCAGCTGCTCGACTGCATTTTCGCCTATGCGGACAGCAACAAGCTGCCGCCGGATACCGTGCGCAATATCTGCGTATATATTCACCAGTTCGGCATGGAGCTGCAGTTTCCCGGAATGGCCGGACATTCGCTCGAGGGCGGCAGCATTTCCTCGCTCAAGCGCATTATGGAGACCAACTCCATCGCCGAGATGGAATCCTGCACCCGTGCACTCGTGCAGCAAACGCAGGACATGGCGCAGAGCAGCGTCGCCAGCGCAGACCATATCGTTTCCTCGGTACAGGCCTATATCAGCGCACACTACGGTGAGCAGCTTTCGCTCGACCAGCTTGCCCAGCAGTTCTATCTCAGCTCAAGCTACCTCTCGCGCCTGTTTAAGCGCGAGACCGGCACAACGCTGACAACTTATCTGCAGAACGTGCGCATCGAAGCCGCAAAAAATCTGCTGCGCACTACGGCACTCAAAAGCTATGAAGTTGCCGAGCGGGTCGGCATTAACGATCCCGTGTATTTCTCACGCATATTTAAAAAGATCACCGGTCTCAAGCCGAAGGATTACCGTCACAGCGTGCAGAACGAATCATCCGTATAAACGGAAAGAATCGAAAACCGCTCCGGTACGCATCCCATCAGAACCTTTTCCATAATCCTCAAAATGATCTGCGTGCCAGCAAATCGGTTGCATTTTCCGCACCTTTACTGTATAATATATAATCAAATATATTTAATTATCAGTAAAATTCATGGCAATACCGCATGATCGAACAAGCGTGATCTGCGAGCAAATTCCACAGCCGGATCCGTCGCGGTACTGCCTATATAAAGGTAATCAGGAAGATGAATACAACTTGGGAAACACACAAATTTGAGCACTACATATTCAGCCTTTTGCTGGCAGTGGAAGTCATTATGTCCTTTACATTTTTAGGATATGTGCACATTCCGCCGATTTCCATTACCACGGCGTATATCCCTATCATCATTACCGCCTGCCTGTTTGGCCCGGCCGAGGCTTCCCTCGCGGGACTGCTGTTCGGTCTTGGCAGTCTGTATAAGGCTTCCGCGACCTATGTCATGCCTGCAGATGCGGTCTTTTCTCCGTTTCGGAGTGATTTTCCCATTGGAAGCATACTGCTGAGTGTCGGCACGCGTGTGCTGTTCGGTTTTCTGCTCGGCTGTCTGTTTCAGCTGGCACGCAAAAGCAAACGAAAGAATCTGTGCAAGCTGCTCATCACAATCGCGGCACCTAAGCTGCACGCGCTTTTGGTTTATACTGCGATGGGGTTGTTCTTCCCCTCTCTCGGTTTCAATTTTTCATCAATCTTTATGCTTGAAAAAAGCGACCTCATCATCCTGCTGTTCTGTGCTGCGGTCGTTCTGGCGATTGACAAGCTGTATCACAGTTCCTTTATCCAGACCTATAAAAAAGCGGTCAATGAATACGAAAACACCCCGTACTGGTCTCCGAAGATTGGTTTCGTGCTGGGGGCCGTAAGTACGTTTATCTTCTGTATGGCGGTCCTCTCGACCGTCTACTTCTCCAGCCGTATGTACTACATGCTCGGGCAGCACGGCATAGATGTCACACAGGACATCCATCGGGATATTCTCCACCTGCAGGTACAGTTTTTGACTGCTATGCTGGCGCTCAACTTCATTCTGCTCATCCTCATCCTGATGGTCTATCGCTACATGAAATTTCGTGAGTACACCGGCGAGTTGGACTTCCTGACCGGCATTATGGGCCGCAGGCTGTTCCTGCACACCTGTCTCCGCAGCCAGAAGTCCCACGCCGGAACAGCCGGCTGGTTTCTGGTCTGTGATCTGGATTATTTCAAGCACATCAACGACAAATACGGCCATTCTGTCGGTGATGAGGTCCTCAAGCAGTTCGCCGAGCATCTGCAGAACACCTTTCGTTTCTGCGGCTCTGTCGGCCGTATCGGCGGTGACGAGTTTGCCGTAATGCTCGATATAAATCTGTCGCCGGACCAGCTGAAGCATCTGCTGACGCAGTTCCTGCGCGATATTTCCGGTATTCTCGAGCAAGTCACGGTCAGCTGCAGTATCGGCGCGTACCGCTTTGTTTTCCCGCAGGAGATCAAGCACCTGCTCACTGAAACCGACCGCGTGCTCTATCAGGCCAAGGAGAACGGCCGAGCGTGCTTCGTGATAGAGGATTCGACTGAAAAGTAAATTGCAAAAGCCCGCACAGCTGCTTTACGCTGTGCGGGCTTTTGTGTCTGTTCGATGAAAAATACATGTAAATTCATGCAGCTGCACTCCGTTCTGTCAAAAACGTGCTGCAATGGGTCAAATGAAAACGACAGCATTTGTCGTTGTGGGATGCTTCGCACGAGCAGATTGTCCGCATGGACGGCCTGATCAAAAACCTGATCGAGCGGCACGCAGTGAGAAAGATCTGCCCGTGTCTGCCGTGACCGAGGTGCCGCTGAGTGAAATCGTGCAGACCTGCGTACAAACCTTTATCCCGCTTGCAGAATCGAAAAACAAAGTATGAAAACCGAGGTACATGCTATTTCATGCGCGCTGCCGCGCGGCAGCGTCAGCATCGTGAAAATGGACTTTCTTAACAAGCTGAAACGGAGTGCAAACGCACTCCGTTTTACTTTCGATTTTAGAAAGGCTGTGTATAACTCCATGTACCGATACCGAGCGGCGAGAACGCAAGGTAAACCGCTGCAACACAAATGAGAATCAGTGCAGTGGCAACCCAGCGATACTTCCACGGGGTAAGATCGACAGCGCCGATGTCCTTCTGCACCCATACCTCCGGATGCTTTGCCTTGTTTCGCTGATTGAAAATGAACATGACCAGCAGCTCAACCGGCAGCAGAACAAAGACAGCGTACAGATAATGGAGCTTGCTGTTGAGGAACAGCAGGAACGAGCCGTAGCAGACCACATGCAGCACCAGAATGACCTTTGCGCTGTATTTCGGCAGGTGTTTGAAGAAGAAGCCGCCGAATACGGCCGTCAGAACCGGCAGTGCAATCAGCATTACGAGGGAATCCAGGAAGGTTTTGAGACCTGCCGGGAAGAAGTAGATCAGCGGACCGACGATGGTGGTCAGTACCGCGAAGATGATGCCGACATTCTTGCCGACCTTGACCAGTTTTTCCTCGGAAGCGTCCTTGTCGATGAATTCCTTGTAAATGTCCATGGTAAACATGGTATCTACCGAGTTCAGCACCGAGTTGAACGAGGACAGGATCGCACCGAGCATTACGGCTGCGAAGAAGCCCATCAGCGGAGCCGGAACAACCTGCGAAACCAGCTGCGGGTACGCTTCGTCCATCATGGATACCTGATCGCCCTGCAGCTCAAACAGCGCATACGCGATAACGCCCGGCAGCGCAAGGTACATAAAGCCGATAATTTTCAGAAACGCGCAGTAGAGAGCACCCTTCTGCGCTTCCTTGAGGTTCTTTGCAGCAAGTACACGCTGAATAAACGACTGGTGCGTACACCAGGACTGCAGGCCGAGGAAGAACAGACCGGTAAATACGGTCGGCCACGGAACCGCAGGCGGCAGAGAATCCGCCGGAGCGATGGAGTTGAGCATGTCCGAATGGTTTTCGATCAGAAAACGCATACCGTCGATAACCGACAGACCGTCACCGCCTGCCGTTTTGCCGAGCACGCTCAGTGCGAAGAACGGGATCATGAAGCCGCCGATCAGCAGTCCGATGCCGTTTACGGTATCCGATACGGCTACGGCTTTCAGTCCGCCGAAGATAGCGTAAATCGAGCCGATGACACTGATGATGATACACAGAATGATGACTGCCTGAAACTTGGTTACGCCCAGAATACCGGATACGTTGAAGATATTCTCAAATACCAGCGAACCGGAGTACAGGATAACCGGAATCTGTACCACAATGTACAGCAGAATATACGCGATGGAGAACCACAGCTTCGTGCTGCGGTCATAGCGCAGACCGATCAGCTCCGGAATGGTGGTAATGCCGCTTTTCAGATAACGCGGCGCCGCAAACAGCGCCAGCACGATACAGCACGGCGCTGCTACGATCTCGAACGCCATCGGGCTCATACCCACACTCCATGTCTGGCCGTTCGTGCCGACCAGCTGCTCTGCCGACAGGTTGGTCAGCAGCAGCGAACCTGCGATAACAAAGCCCGGCAGTCCGCGTCCGGCCAGAAAATAACCGTCTGCAGTGCTCTGGTCATCGCCCTTTGTTTTTACATACGAAATAACTGCAACAAGTATCGTGAAACCGATAAACGTCGCCATAGTCCAAACCATTGGAATCCCCTCTTTCACGCGGTCCCTCAACCGCTTCAATTTTCCACATTTGAAATTTAATTCTTAAAAATGCGTATAGTTAGGGCGGACGCATGTGTCGAACTCTGCGTCCGCCCTGTCTATAAACTGTTCATGCTGTCAAATGTATGTTTGAATTACTCCCACAGGCCCTTGGACTTCATGTCGGAGACGTACTCGTCGATATTGGAGGAGTCGATAACCTTGGAGCCGGAGTCAATGAAGGATTCAACAGAGCCGCCCTCAAGTACGGTAACTGCTGCTTCCACAGCCTTGTAGCCCATGTCGTAGCCCATCTGAGCGATGTCGATGGTCAGAGAGCCATCCATAACAGCCTCAATGGCAGACTGGTTGCCGTCAAAACCGCACAGAACGGTATCTGCGTAATTGGTGTTGCCAGAATCCTTGATAACCTTTGCAGCTGCAAGCGCCATGTCATCCGCGATGGACAGAACTGCGTCTACGCCGTTTGGGTACTTCTGGATAACCGCCTCCATAGCGGCTGCTGCCTTGTCCGGCATGGTGTCGGTGTACTGCACTTCGAGCACCTGACCGCCTGCGGCTTCGATCGCATCGCGGTAGCCGCGCAGACGTGCTTCATGGGTCTCGTCGCCCTGTACGCCTGCAATGATAACCGCCGTCGGCTTGTCCTTGCCGAGTGCCTTGCAGGCCTCAGCAACCGCCTTGCCGCCGTTCAGCGCTGCGTCCTCGTTGCCGGTGCCAACGAAGCATGCCTTCTTGTCCGAGGTGAAGTCGGTATCGAGTGCTACGACCGGCTTAGTCGCGGTATCTACCAGCGTTGCGGTAGAGGTGGACTGCTGCGGAGCGATAACAACGGCGTCAATGCCCGGGTTGCCTAGTGCAGTCTCGATCATGTTGACCTGCTCATCATACGAGGTAGCCGAGGTCGGAGACTGGATTTCGACGTTTACATTGTCATGCTCGCTGCCGTAAGCGCGCGCACCGGCAATAACCTTGTTGAAGTGACCGTCCGTATGCTTTACGATAACGGTTACGTTGTAGGCATCACCGGAAGCGGTGGAGCCGCTGTCGCCCGTGCTGCCAGTCGATGCGGACGAACCGCAGCCTGCCAGCATGCCGGCACACAGAGCACTTGCTAACGTCATTGCTAAAAGCTTCTTTTTCATAGTTCAAACACTGCCCTTTCTCTTCTTCTCATATTGATTTTCTTTCTTCTCTACAGGGGTGGTGCTGGAATTGCGAAAATGCTGTGGACTTAAGGCAACACCGCACAATTAAAGCGGCGGCTCCTTGTGCAGGCTCCGGTCGCACTGCCGCGGTGCTTTGCGGAAATTTTGTGTCCTAACTTTGTTGCAGTTTTGCGGTAATACATCGAGTATTACCGCAAAACTGTGCCTCGTCAGTACGCAAAATTCACTTGCAAATCACTCTTGTTCAATTATGCGGTATTGCCTTAATGAAAAATCTTTTTCTTTTACGGTATCACCGGACAATTCGGCAAGAGCAATTGTTCGGTGATGCCGCACCGATTACTGGCTGATGGTCTGGCGCAGTGCGTCGATAGAGGTGTTGACACCGGCATCAACGGTCATGGTCAGGTCCTCCATCTCGAGCGAAACATCGCCGTCGTAACCCATCATGTGGCATACAGAGAAGAATTCCTTCCACCACTGCAGGTCCTTGCCGCAGCCGACTGCAACATAGTTCCAAACGCGGTCAGCGGACTCGGTAACAGGACGAGGCTCGAGCAGACCGTCGGTGTCAGCCAGACCGCGCTCGATACGGGCATCCTTGCCGTGAACGTGGAAGATGCAGCCCTTCAGAGCACGTGCAGCTGCGATCGGGTCAGCACCCAGAACCATCATGTGGGACGGGTCGAGGTTGATGCCGAGCATCGGGTCGGTAGCCTCGCGCAGCTTGAGCAGGGTCGAAGCAGACCAAACCATCGTGCCCGGGAACTCTTCGATCGCGATGTGCTCGATACCACACTTCTTGCAGTGTGCGATGAACTCATTCCAGAACTCGATCGTTACCTTCCACTGGTACTCATACGCCGGAGCCATGAAATCCGGCCAGGAAACGGTAGAGGTGATCCAGTTCGGGGTGGTGTCGGTCTCGCTGCCTGCCGGCAGGCCAGCCATAGCAACGATCTTCTTAACGCCCAGCAGACCTGCCAGAGTAGCGCAGTCGTACATGGACTTCTTGTATTCCTCGCCGGTCTTGCTCGGCCAGAGCGGGTTGCAGGACGTGTTCAGAGCGGAGATGCGCATGCCGCGCTTCTCGAGCTCGCCCATGAATTCCTTGCGCTTGCCTTCGTCAGCAAGCAGCTCCGCGGTGTTGCAGTGCTTGCGGGCACCCCAGCCGCCTGCGGTCATCTCAACCGCGTCGATACCGAGGGACTTTACCTTATCGAGCATATCCGTGTAGGACAGATCAGCAAAAACATCAGTGCAAATTGCGAGTTTCATATAAAAAACCTCACTTTTCTTCTTTTTTGTTGTAGTAGAAATCGTTGGAGCGATTTTTAGAGAGAGAATTCTTTCAAGTATATTATCAGGAGGGAATTTTAGCGTTATAAGCGTTTAAGAGTTTACCGCTGCCCGCCTTACGGAAGGCAGCGGCACAGAGAAAAGAAATGAGAGAGTGTCTTAGTTTAGATGGAAATCGGGAGACTTACTTGAAATCTACCCATACGCCGCCCTTGTCAGCGGACTCTACGCACTTGGTTACCCAGCGGATGCCGTCGATGCCGTGCTCCAGATCCGGGTAAACCAGATTCTTGAGGGTTTCCTCGTCGCCACGGTTCTTTGCATCCATTGCGATAGCAAAACGGGTGTACAGGTTGCTCCAGGACTCGATCAGGCCGGTGTAGTGCAGAGCACCCAGGCGCTCGTACTCGAGAGCTTCCGGATTCAGGTAATCCATTGCACGAACCAGCGTCTGACGCGGCTGACCCTGTACTTCGTAGTACAGCTCATCCGGATGCATGTCGTTCCACTCGAGGGAAGCCTTGGTGCCGACAATGCGGATGTGCTGGCTGCTCATGTCGCCTGCGTTAACTGCGGATGCCCACATACGGCCAACTGCGCCGTTCTCGTAACGCATCAGGACGTAAGCATTGTCCTCCAGCGGTGCGCGGGACTTGATGAAGCTCTGGCGGTCGCACAGCAGCTGCTTCAGCTTCAGCTGCGGGCAGATCAGCTCGGACATGTAGAAGGTGTGGGTGGACAGGTCGCCGAGTACGAAGGACGGGCCGGACTTTGCCGGATCAACACGCCACTTCTGACCCTCAGCCTGCTTGTCGCCGGTCGGGTCGCAAGCGAAGCCGTGTGCGTAGCGGAGGTCTACCATAGTAACCTCACCGATGTCACCGTTCAGGACCATGGAGCGCATCTGGCTCAGCAGGTCGAAACCGGAGAAGCCGTAGGTTACGCAAACGATCTTGCCCTTTTCCTCAGCCAGCTTCTTGATCTCCTCGCCTTCCTCAACCTTGAAGAACAGCGGCTTCTCGCAGATTACATGCAGGCCGGCCTCCAGAGCTGCCTTGCAGACCTCAAAGTGCTGGAAGTTCGGGGTTGCAATATCAACAGCCTCGATGCCGTCCTCGCGCTTTGCTTCCTCAGCGAACATGGTCTTGTAATCCGGATAGAGGCGTTCCTCATCCATGTTCAGGTTCTTGCCGAAGTCTACGCAGCGGGCGAAGTCCAGGTCGAACGCTGCAGCCTTAAGTACGAACGAGGTGTTGTCTCGCATAGCGCCCAGACGATGCTTGTAACCAACGCCGGAAGTACGGCCGCCGCCTACGATACCCCAGCGGAACGGACGAGCAATTTTCTTTTCACCGATAAACATAATGTTTTCCTTCTTTCTTTGATTTGCAAAAAGTGTTTGATTCTGTTTTTGTACTGCTCATTTTGATGTTTTGTGAAATGCATACAACAAATTCGATTCATCTTTGTTTATTGTATCCATTTCCTAACTTCTGACCTAAGTATAAAATGTTTTATGGATATATTCAATAAGCGTTTCTGCCGTAAAGTTCATCAATCCTGCTTTCTATGAGAAAACGCAGAAAACCAGTTCATCAATCCTGCTATTTCGTTCACGGATTCTATGAGGGCAAAATAAGGAAGGAGAAGAGTATATGCAAAGTGTTGATCCCGGCATCCGAAGTGAGTCGGTTTGTTTTCCGTTTACGCCGTCGCAGACCGCGAGAGAGCTGCTGTTTTACCCGACATGGTGCGGTCACTACTACTGCACCGCCAACTATTTTATGAAGCGCGACAGTTATCCGCCGCTGCTCATCGCCTACATCCGCAAGGGACGCTTCCGCGTGGAGTACCGCGGTGAATTCCATGTCGCCGAAGCCGGTGACGTGCTGCTGCTCGACTGCATCGAGCCGCACTACTACCACGCCGAGGACGGACTGGAGTTCGTGTACATGCACTTTGAAGGCTCGAATGCGCGTGAGCTGTGCCGCCGCATCACCGACCGGCACGGCTGGCTCATCCGCCGCGACAACAACACGCTGATCGGCAATCTGCTGTACGACATGGTGCGCTTTTACGATGAAAACGGTGTAGAGACCGACATGCAGCGCTCGGCACGCATCTACCGCATGTTTGACCTGCTGCTCTCGCCGAGTGCCGCCGAGCAGTCAGCGGATACGCCGGTCGAGCAGGCCATCCAGTACATTCGCTCGCATATCGGTCAGCCGATTTCCGTGGAGGAGCTGGCGTCTACCGTGTGCCTGAGCGCATCCTATTTCGCGCATATGTTCAAGCGCCGCACCGGCTTCTCCCCTGCCGATTATGTAATCAACTCGCGCATTGAGCGGGCAAAAGTCCTGCTTGTGCGCACGCAGAAGCCGATTGCGGAAATCGCCGAGGAGGTCGGCTACTCGACCAGCGGCAGCCTGATCAACCTGTTTGTTAAGAAGGTCGGTACGTCACCGCGGCAGTACCGTATCCGGCATATGTCCAAAGCGATTGATGCGGTATGCAAAACCGATGTGCCATTCATAGATACAGATGTGCCGGAGCTGTAACCGTGCAAATACACAAAAAGACGCACATCGCAAGATGTGCGTCTGAGACTGTCGAAAAACTTCGTTTTTCCGACAATCTGTGTTCTGACTATGCAGAACACGAGTCGTCCGAAAGTTCCCATACAGAAACTTTCTCCCTCTGAAAGTATGAAAACCGAGGTACACGCCCCCGGTTTTCATGCATTTGCGCCGCAAATGCTATTTCATGCGCGCTGCCGCGCAGCAGCGTCAGCCTTGTAAAAATGGTCTTTCTCGACAAGCTGAGACGCACATCGCAAGATGTGCGTCTCAGTCTGTCAAAAACAATTTAAATAATTCGCGCGCCAGTGCGCGTTAAAAGGTTCACGATCTGTTAAGACAACACCGCATAATAAGAACCACAGCTTCTTGCGCAGACTCCGGTCGCGCTGCTGCGGCGCTTTGCTGAAATTCTGCGCCCTGACTTTGCTGTACTTTCACAGTAATACTCAAGTATTACTGCAGAACCCAGCCTCGTCAGCACGCAAAACCTGCTCGCAAATCGCCTTTTGTCTCATTATGCGGTGTTGCCTGAAAGGATGAAATGCAATAGATTTGTTCTGTTTTACAGTTCCTCGACCGACACGATGCCTTTACGCTTGCCGACCAGTGTCATCAAACGGTTTACCGTACAGCTGCGCGGCAGGCGCAGTGTGAAGATGGCGCAGGCATTGTGCTCCTCGTTTTCCGCCGAACGGGTGATCTGGATATTCAACACCTTGACATTGCAGCTGCGGTAGAGTTGGAGCACATCGTCCAGACACGTTTTATCCTCGTATTCCATATACACATTGATCTCGGGAACGTGCTCCAGCACACGGTACTCCAGCCGCGAGAACACCTGCTCTGCCAGCATGATAAAGCCGGTGGCCAGAATGCCGCCCTCATAAAAGCCGCCGCCGAACGCCAGACCGATGATGGCCGAGGTCCACAGTCCGGCCGCCGTTGTCAATCCCTTCACATTCTGCCGCTTGGTAACGATGATCGTACCGGCGCCGATGAAGCCGATGCCGGCAACAACCTGCGCGCCCAGACGCGCCATATCAGTAAAATAATGCATATTCAGATACAGATACTGACTGGTCAGCGTGGTGATCGCTGCACCGATGCAGATGAGGATATGGGTGCGGAAGCCTGCCGGACGACGCTTGTACGAGCGCTCGATGCCGATGATGCCGCCGCAGATAAATGCACAGGCGAGACGCACAAACACAGAGAGTGTGGTAACGCTGCGCAGACCGTCAAAAACAGATAACATATTGTCTTCCTCCCGTTACAGCTCTTCGATCGTGCACAGGCAATCCAGCCCGGCCAGTTCGGACAGCAGCTGCGTATGCGGTATTTTCTCATTCAGACGGATCGAAAAGATCGAGCTTGGATGCAGCTGCTCACCGCTTCGGTTGCGCTCGATGTCGATGTCATAGATCTGCACATTCTGCGCTTTCAGCTGATTGATGATCGTGCTGATATCATCCATCGAGTTAAACTCCAGATACAGATTGATGTCGCGCGCGTTCTCCTGAATGTATGCATCCACGATCGGGAACAGGCGGATGCTCAAAAAGATCATAGCAAACGCGATCAGTACGCATTCGTAAAATCCCGCGCCGACCGCAAGGCCGGTGCACGCTGAAGCCCACAATCCGGCGGCGGTAGTCAGTCCCTTGACCTGCTGACGACCGGTGACCAGAATCGTGCCTGCGCCGAGAAAGCCGATGCCGTTGATGACCTGTGCGCCGAAGCGGGAAACGTCGGTTTTCATACCGAGCTCGGCTGCAAGCGCCGACCACGGGCCGGTTATCAGCGTATACTCATACAGACTGAGCAGCACGGTCAGTGCCGCGCCCAGACACACCAGCATATAAGTGCGGAACCCCGCCGGACGGCGCTTTCGTTCCCGCTCCAGACCGATGCAGCCGCCGAGCAGCATAGCCAGAACCAGCCGCAGCACGACCGATGCAAAATGAAATTCACGAAGATATGCAATCGTTTCTGTCATGTTCTGCTCCTCCTCATTTCCTGCGGAAACCGTGTACGCACACGTTTGCGCTGATGGTCGGTTTACACACCGTACTCCTTGGTATATATACAGTATAACACCGGATCAGGTCAAGTTTCATCCCTCACATTGTAAGAAGTATTTTGTTTATTTTTGTGTAATTTGTACATTCGCAAACGTTTGTGTATTTAATTATCTCCATATTATTATATATTAAGTTCTAAATATCTGCATTTGTGAAAATTTTTATTTCGATGCGGCCTCTCCGAACTGTTTTTTCCCTTCCGCAGAGCGCAAATCCCCCCATTCTGCACAGATTGTGCAGGACAGGGGTATTCGTTCCGTTTCGCACGAACTGGGCCTGCACGCAGCGCAAGGCACTTCCGCCTTACATGGTCCCTTCCTCCTCCATTGCGCTGAGCAGCGGCGTTACCATCTGCTTTTTGCGGCTGACTACACCCGGCAGCACGACCGAATGCTCCCCGCATTCCTTGCGGAACGCGGTATGCACCAGATTCTTTGCGCCCCTGCCGACATAGAGCAGTTCGGTCTTTTCCTCGATGATATCGGTCAGCATGACAAACTGCATGGACAGACCGCTCGTCTTGAGATAGTCCTCCATATAGTCCAGCATTTTATCCCGTATGCCGTTCAGCTCATTCTCGCTGACACTCGTGATCTGCGAAATGGCGATTTTTTTATTCTGTACCTGAAAGTACTTGAAATCCATGTGGAACAGCTCATCCATCGAACGATCGCGCAGGCACGAGCTGGAGCGGAACATCTCCGTTGCATACTCTTTGATGTCCAGACCTGCGATCTGCGCCAGTTCTTCTGCGGCGGCGCGGTCGAGCGGCGTACAGGTCGGAGAACGGAACATCAGTGTATCCGACAGAATCGCAGAGCACAGCAGACCTGCGATTTTCGGTTCGATCGGCACATTATGCTCATGATACATTCCTGTGATAATGGTCGCGGTACAGCCGAGCGGCTGATTGCGGAAATAGATCGGCCCGCTCGTTTCAACCGAATCAATGCGGTGATGGTCGATGATTTCAATGATATTAGTCGAACGAATGCCGTCTGCCGCCTGATCCCGCTCGTTATGATCGACCAGGATGACCGACGGACGCTCCAGATCCAGCAGATTGCGCTGAGAAAACATTCCGATATACCGTCCCTGCTCATCCAGCAGCGGATAGTAGCGCATACGCTTTTTGGATACCGCACGCTTTACATCCTCTACCACGTCATCGGGTTCAAAGGTGATCAGTCCCCTGCGGCGCATGACATGGCGCACCGGCACAGCCTGACTGACCACCTTGGCGCAGCTGTATGTCGTCAGCGGCGTTGCGATGATGGAAACCTGATTTTCACTTGCCAGCTTGCGGATGGTACGCGAGACTTTCGCGCCGAGCCCGATAATAATGCAGCCCGCATTCATCTCAATGGCGCAGAGCTGACTCTCATAGCGGTTGCCGAGAATAACCATGTCGTGCGGCCCGATATAATCCTCCAGAACATCCGGATTGGCTGCCGCAACCACCACGCTGCCCTGCTCGAACCGCTTTTCGATATCACCGACAATCAGCGTACCATCCAATACATCCACCAGATTGCGATAGCTTGTGCCGGCCTCCGCCAATGCGTTCGCGTCCTTGTCCTCCATATAGAAGCGCGCGATATCACTCAGCGTCAGCAGTCCCTTGAGATGACGGTCCTCATCGACAACGGCCAGCGTCTGAATATCATTTTCATTCATGTAATTCCATGCGCGGTGCAGCGACATCTCCTCATCAATACCGGGAATTCTGCGATACTGCACATCGCTCAGACACGGCTCAAACGACTTGATATAACGCGGTGCTTTTACACCGAAGCGCTCAAGGACAAATTTGGTTTCTGTATTGACATGGCCTGCCCGACAGGGAATATATAGTTCTCCGGTCAGCCTGTGCTTAAGCTCTGCATAACAGATCGCAGAGCAGATCGAATCTGTATCCGGATTACGATGTCCGATAACAAAAACCGGGTTCATACTGTACCGACTCCTTTGTCTGAGAAATGACCGCGGGAACTGCTGTGGTTTTCCCAACGGTGTATGATTGCAGGTAAAAGGAAACAGCAGCACCGACCATGCCACTGATTCGGGTGCTGCTGTTCCCCTCGGGAAGAAATAGGACAATACCGCATAATACTGCAAGCAAATTTTTCTGCACGGACGAGGCGTGATCTTACAACAATACCTGATGTATTAACATAAAAGCACAGCAAGGTCAGGGCATAAAATTTCCGCCAAGCGCCGCGGCAGCGCGACCGGAGCCTGCGCAAGAAGCCGCTGCTTTAATTATGCGGTGTTGCCTTAGATATGGTCATTATGATTTTCCATGCGGATCATGCCGGAAACACCTGCCAGTTCCTGACGGAATGCATTCTGCGCGGACTCATATCCGTTCGGTGGAAAGCTTGCACGGAAGCTGATGATATAGGTGTTATGCGGAGTTCTGCTGAAGGACAGATCAAGCAGCTTCGCGAAATGCCGTTCTGCCAGATGCGACAGTTCCACCATGATGTCGCCCATATGGTCACATTCGATCTGCAGATCCAGTTCCGAGCGGCTTCTGGTGCGGATTTTCTCCTGAATCCCGTCAAACGCCACCAGCGTTACAAAGGCAATCACCGTACCGACCGCCGTGAGCACATAGTATCCCATGCCGACCGACAGACCGAGACAGGCAACGACCCAGACACTGGCCGCCGTTGTCAGTCCGCGAACGGTAAATCCCTCACGCAGGATCGCACCGGCACCCAGAAAACCGATGCCGTTGATGACCTGTGCGCCCAGTCACGCCGGGTCAGAGGGCGTTGTCCCAAATACTGCGATCGTCTGCTCATACAGGATGCAGCTTGTCACCATGACCACACACGAGCCGAGTGCTACCAGAATATGTGTGCGGATTCCCGCCGGATGCGAGGTCCGTGCGCGCTGCGCGCCGACGGCAAACCCGACGATCACTGCACCCAGCAGACGCAGCACGATATCCACCACTGTAATTTTCCCCATTTTCGTTTCCCTCCTGTCTAAAATATTTGACCGCACCCTGCAATGGCAGGGTACGGTCAGAAAAAGAGAGAGAGATTGTTACGGTTACGTTCTTTTTCTTATTGCATCGTCAAGCGCTCTGCTCGATTTCGCTCCTCCAGATAATCCACCAGCTCCGGCAATTCCCGAATGATATGATCCGGCTGGTAAGCAGCATCTACACCGGCATCCTTCTGCGCCGACAGGAACGACTGGATCTGGATCGCGGCACCAAAATGCATTCGCTTTGCACCGATGATATCACGCGAGATCGTATCTCCCACATAGGCACATTCCTCCGGCTTCGCCTGCATCTGGCGCAGCGAGATTTGGAAAATAGACGGATGCGGTTTCCGGTATCCGGTCACGCTGGACAGGGTAACATCTTCAAAATAATCGCGGATTCCGTACTGCTCCAGCACATCGAACACCGAATAAAGCGATGCCGTGTTGGAGATGACGCCCAGATGATACCCGCGTTTTTTCAGTTCCTCCAGAGTCTCCTTGACCTTCGGACGAAGCTCGCGGTGATAATAGGTCACTTCCCACATGCCGGCCAGCCGTTCCGCTACCTCCTGCAGTCTTTCACGGTTCAGATTGAAGTCCGCCATATAATACTCCGGCCAGATTTCCTCCGGTTTTTTCTCAAGTTCGTTGGATTCGCTCCATTGTTTGTAGGTACGGATACCGCTGTTCAGCTTGTTCCAGAAGGTAATGTCATTGCAGCCTGTACCCAGATCATGTTCATCGAGGAACGTCCGCAGCTCTCCGGTAACCGTGCGGATCGTCTGATCATTATACCAGATATCCTCGAGCGTTCCTCCCATATCAAATAAAATAGTCTTAATCACGTTTACTCCTCCTTCTGCGGCAGTGCAAGGGAGGCACGAACCACATTGTGATCGCTCAGCTCCGGCTGTGCATACCGGGCCAGCGCACTGTCCGGCGCAGCAAAGCCGCAGTCTGCCGTCAGTGTAGAAATCACACTGCTGCAGTGCACGGTAAAGCCGCGCGGCAGCAGCCAATCCAGCTTCATATGCAGGCAGCCGCCTTCCGGCAGCGGTTTGCGCCGTGTGCAGTCCGCACCGCCCGAAGCCTCCCGCCATGCATAGCCTGCTGCAGTGCAGTCCTGCAGAAGCGGTTCATACCGGTCGATCATTTCGATCGCCGCAGCCAGCTCCTCCGGCTCGTCACACAGATGACGAATCACCGCCTTGTCGCGTCCGTCAAAGGTATTGGTGTTGAGATCGCCGCCCAGCACAACGGGAATTCCCGGAAATACACGCTCGACCTCCTGCAGCACAGCCTTCATCTGCTGCAGGCGTCCCGCGCCGCTCGTCCGGTTTTCCAGATGGATGGATACCGCGCCGACCTCCTGCCCCTGCACATCCAGCTTTGCAAAAACCGCATTGCGGCCGCCGATGCGCTTCTGTCGGTCGTAATACCAGTTATACTGCTCCGGCAGGCGGAGCACCTCTGCCCACAGGATCGGCCAGCGCGAAAAGATCGCATTGCCGTGAAACCCGTGTGCAGCGTCCTTCAGCTCGACAAACTCCAGCCCGAACACATACTGCATTCCCAGCGCACGGGCGATCTCTGCGGCAGTATCCCGCTCACCCGATCGGGCACAGCCGCTATCCAGTTCATTGGCCAGAATCAGGTCATACGGCCGCAGCACCGGGCATTCCCTGAGAAAATCCACCGTTTCGGCAAGGCATATGCCCCGCTCCATGTTGAATACCAGCGGATTCAGTTCTTTCTTCTGCGGCGCCGCACCCGCAAACCGGGTCACGATCTCCGCCTCAAAAAACTGAGGAATATCCTGCATCACCGCATCCTGCGATTCCTGCTCCAACCGTGCCGCAGATTGCAGCACGCATTCTTTTGTCAGTTTTTCCATACTGCTCCCCTTTACAGGCGGCGCGGCATCGGGTTTTTGCACAGCTTGAAATATACCGTCCACGATACTGCGTTGCCGACAAGGATTGGCATCAGGGTATACAGGAAGGTCACATACAGCATCATATTCCGGGCAGCAGGCTCCAGCTGGAACGCTGCGACCACGCACATGATCGTGATAACCGGCAGGCTCGCAAAGCTGTAAGGCACGATTCGCTTATCCGGCAGCAGAAACAGGATGCAGCAGACCGCAGTGCCCACCACAGCGATCAGACCGCAGTGGATCCAGTTTTCTGCCATGCCTCCGCCGAGAGGCAGATGGTCATGCAGTACGCCGGTCAGCAGTGCATACATACCGCCGAATACCAGGCAGAACAGCAGGTCCACGAAAAAGCAGGTAACTGCCATCGGACTCTTGCGCTTGCCTTCCTTGGTTACGAATAAAGCCATTCTGTATGCTCCTTCCGCTTTTACTATCCGCGGCAGGCTTTTCAGCCTGCCGCGTCCGTATCGTTTTCTCTTTTGATTACGTCTTAGCCAAGCAGCGTCCAGAAATCACGAACCGGGTTGATGTTCTCATAGATATCGGTAACGTTGAAATCAGAAACGTGCAGCTCGCTGTACGGGGTGGAACCCTCAGCCGGTTCGATATCATCGCGTACCGGCCAGCCGCCCAGCGTATTGAAGTACTTGTAGCCGGATACATCGCCGTCTGCGCCGCCCATCATGAAGCGGATCAGCAGCTTGGCAGCATTCGGATGCTCGCACTCGCCGACAACGTACAGGGTGTTGATTGCAGGGATACCGGTGGTCGGCTCAAGGTTTACAGGAGCGAGGCACCAGTTGTTATCTTCGTTCTTACGCAGCTTGGAGGAAGCGCAGAAGCCGATCGGCGGGTTGGTCTGACCCTTGGTACCTACAGCTTCCGCGATCTCGTCAGAAGAAGAGGTGAAGATGGGTTCGTTGTCATGCAGACGCTTGAGGAACTCATATCCCGCGTTCTCGCAGCCGTCGGACAGCGTCAGCTCTTCGCCGTACAGCTCCTTATAGGAGGCAGCCAGCTGATCCGGAACATCGCCTACACAGAAACCGGTGATCCAGGAGCCCCATGCGAGGTTGTCCAGCGGGTTCTGCATCATAACGCGGCCCTTCCACTCCGGCTCGGTCAGCTGCCAGATATTCGTCACCGGAGAACCGTCCGGATAGGCTTCACTGTTGTAGAACAGCTGCGTCAGCTCGACATACATCGGGGTCTGCGTCTTGGTGTACTTTTCATCAATGTGCGACAGGATATCTGCCGGCTTGTAGTTATAGAACTTGCGCGCCAGAATATACTCGTTGTACAGCGTACCGTCCTGATCCTTGATGTGCACCACATCGGCAACGTGCTGACCGGCATCATACTCACGGGTGACCTTTTCCAGCAGCTCGTTGGTGGAAATATCGAACGGCTCTACTTCAATGCCGGGATACTTCTCCATGAAGGCATTGGCGACCTTGGTGATACGGGAGGAGATCGAATAGATGGTTACCTTGCCCTCTTCCTTCGCCTTCTCGTACAGTTCCTCATCGGTCTCATCCGTGTTAAAGATACCGGAGGACTCTTCCCACTCGCTCAGCTGGAGCGTGCCCGCTGCCGCTGCCTCATTCGGATCCTGCGCAGCATCGCTGCTCGAGTCCTTCGTCGCTCCGCCTCCGCCGCACGCGGTCAGTGAGAACATCATTGTTGCTGCCAGAATACCTGCTAAAGTGCGCTTGTGCTGTAACATTTGTTTTTCCTCCTTCAGTTTCCTCTCTTCTTTTCTTGTGAATGTGTGAATTGCTGGTATGGTGCTTATTCAACCGAATACTTGATGAGGTTTTCGGTTTTCTTATCAAATGCGTTGATCTTGGTGGTGTCGATCGACAGATAGACCACCTGATCCGGGTTGTAATGCGTAATGCCGAGTGCCTTGATGACCATGCTCACGCCGCCGACCTTGACGGTGACCAGAGTCTCGGAGCCGGCAGGCATCGAGGTGTAGATATGCGCTTCGATGTCGGACGGGGACTGACGCGAGGTGTTGATGGCAATCTGCTCCGGACGAATGCCGAGCACTGCATCGAACGATGCTTCCTGCGGCATATTCTCGTCCTTGAGATGATCGGCCGGGAATGTCATCTGGCCCAACACGCTGTTTACTGTCAGACCGGAAGCGGAAACCTCTGCCTTGCCGTCAACAAAGTTGATACGCGGGTTGCCGATAAAGTCTGCCACATACAGATTGGCGGGGTTGTTGTACAGCTCCAGCGGATGTGCCACCTGAATGATGATGCCTTCGCGGAAAATCGCGATCTTGGTGGACATGGTCAGCGCCTCGACCTGATCGTGGGTAACGTAGATCATCGTCGTGCCGGTTTCGGTGTGCAGACGCTTGAGCTCGCTGCGCATATCCACGCGGAGCTTTGCATCCAGGTTGGACAGCGGCTCGTCCATCAGCAGCAGATGCGGCTCGGAAGCGATCGCGCGGGCGATTGCAACACGCTGCTGCTGGCCGCCGGACAGCTCGGACGGGTAACGGTCTACATACTGGCCGATCTGCATTCGTCCAAGGGCATCCTTGATGCGGCGATCTACCTCATCCTTGGGCAGCTTCTGGATATTCAGACCGAACGCGATGTTCTCGCGCACCGTCATATGCGGCCACAATGCGTAGGACTGGAATACCAGGTTGAGGTCACGTTCGCTCGGAGGCGCGAAATGAGCCTCCGCAGCGTTGACGATTTCCTTGCCGTCCATGTGAATGGTGCCGTTCTGCGGCTTCTCCAAGCCGGATACTACACGCAGCGTGGTGGTTTTGCCGCAGCCGGACGGACCGAGCAGCGTCATAAAGTCACCGTCTTCAATCGTGAGGTTTACATCCTTCAGAATGTGGTTCTTACCGTAGAATTTATCAATATGCTTCAGTTCAATTTTGCTCATTTTCCAAACTCCTTTTTTCCGGTTATACCATGCGGATCAACCGCCCATGCTCTTCGCCAGATCTGCGTCGCCAAAGATATTCGCCAGTGCGTATACCAGGAATACGATGGAGAACATGACGATTGCCACGCAGTCAGAAGCCTGCGGAGAGTTACTGTTCTGATACTGGAATGCCAAATACGGCAGCGTGGAGGTTTTCGGGGTCATCAGCAGGATGATCAGATCGAGTTCCTTCATAATGGAAACGAAGATCAGCATGAAGCCCGAAACGAAGCCGCCCTTGGAAAGCGGGAATACAATGCGGATAAAGCGCTTGAAGAAGCCTGCGCCTGCAATCTCGGCTGCTTCCTCCAGCTCACCGCCGATCTGCAGCATATTGGAGGTGCCGGCGCGGGAAGCGAACGGCAGATGCTTTACAACAGAGGTGATGGTCAGCAGGGCGAACGTGCCGTACAGAGACGGAACGAGCGTTACGCCGAACAGCTGCTGCGGAGCGGAGAACATCGACAGGAAAATGCCGCCGAATGCGATGGACGGGATCAGGTACGGGATGAATACCAGCTGCTCAACAACCTTGCCGTGCAGCTTGCCGCGGCCCTTGGCGCAGATATAACCGATGATCTGGCCGAAGATGGTGCCGAATACACCGTTTACAAACGTCAGCTTGAGGGAATTGATCAGCGAATTGATAAAGTTAGCATTCTTGAAGATACCCGGCTGACCTTCCATTACCGTTGCGATCGGATCGCCGATCCAGTAGTGCAGCGTCAGGTTGGACAGCGAGTAGTCGCCCTGCCGGAGCATAAAGGACTCGAGGATCAGCAGTGCGATCGGCATGATGATGCCGAAAACGAAGAACAGGAACAGCACGGCCGTGATCAGCGGCTTATGCTTGCCCAGACGGATCGGGGTAGAACGGCCGCCCTTGCCGCCGATGGTGGCGTAGGACTTGCGCGAGCCGATCAGCTTCTGGTTGACGAATACCGAGATCGAAGCGATGCAGATCATGATAAGTGCCATGGCAAACGCGGTCTGGGTATTCTGGGACTTGCTGTTCATGTACAGCTGGCTGGACAGGGTCACGAAATTGACCTTGGAGCCCAAGTAGTTGATAACGCCGAAGGTGCCGATCGCCTTGGAGAAGGTCAGGATAACGGCGGAAAGCATAGCCGGCAGTACCAGCGGGAAGGTGATCTTGCGGAGAATGGTCGCCTTGCCGGCGCCCTGGATCTCGCCCATCTCCTCCAGCTCGGAGGAGATGGAGTTCAGTGCTGCGGAAACCAGCAGATACGCATATGCGTAATAATGAAGCGAAAGCACGGTGATGATCGCGACCGGGCCGTATGCCAGCCAGTCGGGAACATTGATGCCAAGACTCATCAGGAAGCCTGGCGCACCGCCGATGCGTTCGGTCTTGAACATGGTCAGCCAAGCCTGCGACTTACACCAGCTCGGGATCATATAAGGAATGATAACTGCCAGCGAGAAGAACGGCTTGAAGGGAAGATCTGTGCGGACCATCAGCCATGCAAGAACCGATCCGATCAGGATGGCGAAGAACGATACGCAGACACCGATCAGCAGCGAATTGAGCAGCGGCTGGAGCAGCATCTGCTTGGTCAGTGCGCTGCCGAGCAGGCGCTGCCAGTAATACAGTGTGAACGATCCCGCTGCGCCGCCCGCCAGTCGTGCATCCTTCTGTGCCAGCGTAAACGAGGTCGAAATCATATCCAGCAGAGGAAAAACGATCAAGTAGGTCAGCAGCACGATCGCAATCAGCACGATCAGGTTATACGGGTTGGTGACAACCGCCTTGATCTGGTTCTTTAACCTTCTGGATTTGGAGTAGTTCTGATCTTTTGGTTTCATTTCAGGTTTGCCCCTCCTTCAAATTCCGATTGTATTGTTCCACCGCGGTCACCACTTCGGGCAGCGAGCCGATCTTGACATCCGGCTCATACCCCATGCCGCGGTACTTTTCGTCCTTGTGATAAATGCGAGGGTTATCGATCTGAATCATCAGCGGCCATCCGGCGTTCCGCACGCCGCGCACATCGCGGGAGATGGTATCTCCGACGTAAGCCGCCTGTTCTTTCCCGATTCTCATTTCGTTCAGCGCGATCTCGAAAATCTCCGGCCGCGGTTTGCGGATGCCGCAGACGCTGCTCATGGTGAGCGTTTCGAAATACTGATCGACGCCGTGTTCCTTTAGAATACGCGGTACGAAGGTCGTGCTCATAATGTTGGAGATTACACCCAGCCGATATCCGCGCTGCCTGAGAGCCTCCAGCGTTTCCTTCAGCCCCTCACGTTTGACGATGTGCTTGCGGTATCGGTCGAACATGTAGCAGAGCTCTTCGCCCAGTCCCGCAAGCTTTTCTGCCGGAATGTCAAAGTCCTTCAGGAAGAACTTCTGCCAGATCATATCCGGCGGCAGCTCGATCAGTTCCTGTTCGGTATAGGACTTGTATGCTTTGGCGCCTGCATTGATGTGCTCCAGAAGCTGCTCCGGCGTTTCTGCTGTGTAAATATGATTCATATGAAGGAAGCACCACAGTCGGCGGATATAATCGCGGTCACTCTCCGGGGTAGCGTCCTGTGTATGTACGGTTCCTCCAATATCGAAGAAAACAGCGTGTATCATAACAACTCCTCTCGCTTCTCTTTTTTCTCAACTCTTGTACTCTTGCATTTTCATTTGCATCGCGTTCTACGCAAACGTTTTCATTTCCTGATTCAACTGTACCACTATCTCTCGGCTATGTCAATAAAAAATCACATTCTTCTATCAAAGTTTTATGATATTCACAATTCCAATCCAGGTGTTTTCGTTAATTATGCACAGTTGCTTTTCTCTCCGTATTCTCGTATACTGTAATCAACGCAAACGTTTCCGTAGAAATGAGAAAGAAGGATTCGTATGAAATATAATCTTATGCTGATCGGACCCGCCACGCGGGACATCAATATCGACTATACCGGTCAGGAAGTCCGCGAAATCGGCGGTGCTGTATTCTTCTGTGCATACGCTGCTGCAGCCGCTTCCGCAAACCTTTTCGCTTCAGTCAAGATCCATCCGGACGATACCGATGTACTGGATGCATTTCATCTGGACAGCGACCATATCGCCGTGCTGCCCGCCCAATGCACCACCCTGATGCAGAACACCTACTTCACCGCCGACCGCGAACGCCGCAAGGCCGAATGCCTGGCACAGTCGGATGCAATCACTCCCGATCAGATCCCCGATGTGGACTGCGGCCTGTATCATCTGGCCGGTCTGCTGTACGGCGATTTCCCCAACGAGCTGATCCCCGCGCTTTCCAAAAAAGGCAAGGTATCCGCAGATATTCAGGGATTTCTCCGACACAACGAAAACGGCCTGATGAACTTCCACGACTGGAAAGATAAGCTGACCTATCTCCCCTATTTCGATTTTCTCAAAACCGATGCGGCAGAAGCCGAGATCCTCACCGGTCTTACCGACCGCCGCGCCGCCGCCAAGCAGCTTTATGAATGGGGCGCCAAGGAGATCCTGATCTCGCACAACAGCGAAATGCTGGTCTATGACGGCAAGGACTATTATACCTGTCCGGTCAAGGCACGCAATCTGTCCGGCCGCACCGGACGCGGCGATACCACCTTCGGCGCTTATCTTGCCAAACGCATGATGGGCGTTTCCATCCCGGATGCGCTGCTGTTCGCTACCGCAGCCGTTTCGCTCAAAATGGAAACCCCCGGTCCGCTGCAGGGTCCCGAACAGGCTGTCCTCGACTATATCAAGGAATTTTACGCCTGAGCCCATCCGGAACCACTTCGGCACCTGAAACACATCTGATATTTTTCGCGCCTTCTGCCGTTATCCTTGTCTTTCCCCGGCAAATACGGTATTATATTCTTATTAAATTTACTATGGGAAGGAAGCGGCATCTATGCGACAGCACATTACCATCAAAGATATCGCCCGCATTGCCGGTGTTTCGACTTCTACCGTCTCCCGCGCACTCAGTAATTCGCCTGAACTGAGCGAGCAAACCCGCCAGCGGATCCTGGAAATCTGCCAACGGGAGGGCTACCGTGTCAATGCACTCGCACGCAGTCTGATCTGCAACAAAACCAACGTCATCGGCCTGATCGTTCCCGAGGTGACCAATCCGTTCTATGCCGAACTCTCTCTCGGCATCGAAACGCACGCACGCAGCCTCGGCTACAACGTGATCCTGTGCAATGGGCAGAATGATGCCAAAGTGACCGAAGAGCTGTTCGGTTTCCTGATCAGTCATCAGGTGGACGGCATCATCCTTGCCAGCTCACAGCAGGATGCAGGAACCATGATCCAGAAATTTGTTCCCCGTTTGCCCACCGTTCTGCTCGGAACGCCGGCGCTCGTCAGCGGCGATGAGGTCAACTCGGTCTGCATTGATAATCTGGCAGGCGGCCGTCTGGCAGCAGAGCATCTGCTGGAGCTCGGCCACCGTGACATTGTCTATCTGGGCAACCGCCCCAACAGCCTGACGCACCAGCTTCGTCTGCGCGGCTTTACCGAAACACTGGAAAAAGCAGGTATCACCCCGCAGGTCATCGACAATCCGCATGGTTGCTCCTCGATCGACATCGGCTGTGCACTCAGCCGGGAGTTGTTCGCAAACGGCTGTTCTGCCACTGCGATCTTCGCCTCGACCGATTCCATGGCGCTCGGCGTATTGCAGGCAGCAGACGAATACGGCATCTCTGTCCCCGATGATATTTCCCTGCTCGGCTTTGACAACATCATTTATTCCGCACTGCCAAAGATCGAGCTTTCCACCGTCGATCAGCGCAAGCATCTTCTTGCAGAAGCCACCGTTGATCTGCTCACGCGCATCATTGATTCGGATGAGCAGGACGAGTTCACGCACCGCATGATCCGTCCGACACTGGTTTCGCGCAGCTCATGCCGCGCATCAAAAAAATAAATCCACAGCACTGCGCACCGACCGCCTTTCTCTCTTAACCCTTTTATCACACACAATACACCAACAGGTCAACCGCAGCGCTGCTGATTGAGAATGCCGCAGGATTCTGCGGCATTCTCATACACCAAAAGGAGGATCTTATGTACCGCATTGAAACCCATCTGCATACCACCTACATCTCCCGCTGCGGCTGGCTTGGCGCAGAGGCCATTATGAAGTATTATACCGCTTGCGGCTATGACGCGATCTGCGTCACCGACCACTACAACCGCGAATGCTTCGACTATGCCGAAATTGATCTGACCACCCCCGGCAGTAAAACGCAGGCCTTCCTGCAGGGCTATCACCGGCTGAAAAAAGTGTCCGAAAAATACAATATCCGCGTGTATGCGGGTGCTGAACTGCGTTTTGACGAATCGGACAACGATTACCTGCTGTACGGCTTTCACGATGCCCTGCTGGCCGATCCTGATCGCGTCATGCGCGAGGGTCTGGCGGCCTTTGCCCCGCAATACCGCGCAGACGGCGCACTGCTCGTGCAGGCACACCCGTTCCGCAAAAAATGCACCCCCGCTCCGGCGGAATATCTGGACGGCGTCGAGGTGCTCAACCTCAACCCCCGCCATGACAGCCATAACGATCTTGCGCTGGCCTATGCCAAGGAGCATCATCTCATCATGACGGCCGGCTCGGACTGCCACCGTCCCGGCGATCAGGGTACGACCGGTATTCTGTCCGACACCCTCCCCGAAGACAGCTTCGGTCTTGCAGATCTGCTGCGTTCGGGCAACTATACCATCATCCGTCCCGAATGCACCGAGGATTGAGACAAAACGATACCATGTAAAAGCTGCTGTTGCCCCAACGCAACAGCAGTTTTTTTGTCGTACATCACGCTTTATTCCCGATGCACCGCAAACGTTTTCCGTTTGTATTTCACCTTTTATTCTTCTTGTTTCATGCAGTTTGCCTTTTCTATTGTTCATTCTGCATAAAAGTATTTTTATTTCATTGTATATTACGTATACGTTTGCGCTTGTTTTGCACAAAATAATCTGGTAGAATATCATCAGTAAAAAAACAAGACTGAATTGAGGTAATTGTAATGCGTAAGAATTTTTCCAAGTTTCTGATGAACACCGCTATGTTTGAGCTGTCCTGCGATCCCGGCACCACTAAGCTGTTCACTGCACACCGCACCAGCCGCAAGTAAGCTGCTCCTCAGAAAACACAAACTCCGCAAGCGAAAACGCTTGCGGAGTTTTTTCTGTTCCGGGCAGCGGCAGCCGTCGGCTGCGCCCCCGTTTATGGTTTATCTTTCAAAGGATCATGCTGCAATGCGCTGCATGATGGTCGCCATCTCCGCGCGGGTGATGGTAGACTTCGGCGCAAATACCTTGCCCGGCTTGCCCTGCACCAGACCGGTCTTTGCACAGTAGGCTACGCCTGCTGCTGCCCAGTCGGCAATCGTGCCGCCGTCGGTAAACTGCTTGACGATACTGCCGTCTGCCGCGGTATCCTCACCGCTCAGCTTGCGCTGACGGGTCAGCAGCGTTGCGGCCTCCTGACGGGTGACGCTGCGGTCCGGCGAGAACTTGCCGCCGCCGACGCCCTCCATGATGCCGGTCTTTTCCGCCCACGCGATAGCCGTGCGAGCCTGATGCGTTACCGGAACATCGCTGAAGCTGTCAGTCAGCTTGGTCTTGGGCTGACCTGCCAGATTATACAGCGCCTGTGCAACCTGCGCACGGGTCAGCGCCTTGTTCGCGCCGAACGTATACGCCTTGTCGCCGGAGAGCAGACCGTTCTTGGTGACGTAATCCGCCGCCTTGTAGTACCATGCATTCGCCGGAACGTCGGTATAATCGGTAACGGATTTGCCTTCGCGCAGGGTGTTGCGGATCTCGTAGCTGTCCACTGCCTTGAAGCTGTTCCAGTTGTCCACATCCTGCTTCTGGTAAGCGGTGCCCTTGATGGAATCCTCGTTGAACTCGATGATGGAGAATACCTGCTTATCCTCTTCATCGGTGTAGAAATCGGTGGAGTAGTCCGAACGAGCCGGAATGTACTCGTAGAACTTGTTGCCTACCGTACCGCCGGTCAGATAAGTCGTGCCGTCGCCGGTGTTGACCTTGATGTCGTTCTTCACGGTAGAACGGATATAGATATGGTCATGGCCGTTGAGGAACAGGTCAACGCCCATGGCGTCGAGCGAATACTCGCTGTCGTTGATGTAATAGTCGCGTACATCCATCGGATCATGGTTGGAGGTATACGGGCCTGCGTGCGTCATAACGATGCGCCATTTCTTGTCGGAAGCATCCAGCACGCTCTTGCACCACTGGAGCTCTTTCTTCATGATCTCGGCCTTCTGATCCGCCGGCGTAACTTCGCCGTTCAGGATAACGAAGATAGCATCGCCATATTCGAAGTAGCCCATCGTGCGGTCAAACTGCGGATAGCCGGTGTTTGCGCCCGACATATTGAAGCGCTGTGCGAACGATACGAAATTCCAGTCGCCCTTCATCTCGTGGTTGCCCGCAACGGTAACGGTCGGATACTTGGCATAGTAATCGCCCATAACGTCAAAGCATGCCTCCCATTCGGTGGACTTATAGCCGTTCTGGGTGGTGTCGCCTGCGGAGATCATCAGATCCGGGTTCGGGCAGATCTTGAGTGCCTGGTCGATGGAGTCCTTGAAGCTCATGTAGTTCTCAATAGATTCAGACTGCGGGTCCGAGTAGAAAATCACCTTAAAGCTCTTATCTGCTGCAGACTTCGGTGCGGTGAAGGATTTTTCCTCGCTCATAAACGAACCGCCGTCGCCTACGCGGTAAACATACTCGGCAGACGGTGTCAGACCTGTGATCTCCACACGATGTGCCGCCTTTTCCTTATAGCCTGCGGTTACGGATTCTACATAAGAGGTGCCGGACTTGGTTTCCCACTTGGAAGCACCCTTTACCTTGTACTGGATAACGGTCTTGGTGACAGCGGGGTCAGTCAGCCAGCTGAAGCGCAGGCCGCCCTGCTTGGTATCCGGCGTAATGGTAATCTGGTCGGGTTCGCCCTTTACCTTGCCGTCATCAATATTCAGCACGATCGGCTCGGACTTGGTGTACGGCTTGGTTACGGTTTCCTTGTCGGTCTTGACCTCGATGTAGTAGAACATATCGCCGGTCTTGTCGGTCGGCAGAGAAGCGGTGTAGGTACCATTCGATTCCTTCATGGCAACAGCGGTATCGACCTTGGAAGAATCATAGCCGTAGTACAGGGTCGCGCTCTGTACCTTGTCGCTGGTGACGATGCGGGCAGAGACTTCGGCCTTGCCGTTGTGCGGTGCGGTGTTCAGCGCGCGGGAAATGATGCGCGTGCCGCTGACGGTGTAATCCACTGCGGGGAAGATGGAGGCATCATAGCCGCGCAGAACAGGCTGCTTGCCGGAGGAACTCCAGTCCCAGACCTTGCTCATATCCCAGCCGAGTGCTTCATAGGTGGCCTTGTCCTGCATTTTTGCAGTGGAAACGTCCTCCCACTTGATGGGCTGCTCGGTCGGCTCGTTGCCGGACAGCAGCGTGCCCTCCCATGCAATATTGTCGGTGATGTTGGTAGCTGCCTCGTCGTCGAGCTGGCCGACGATCTTGTCAACATCTGCAACGCCGTTGATAACGGTCTGTGCGGAAACGCTGTCCTTGAGCGTTTCACCGGCGTTGAACGAGCCTGCAATACCGCCCGCATGACCTACCGTGCCGCTCTTTGCGATGGTATCGACCGTACCGGCTGCAAAGCAGCGTGCCAGATAGCCGCCGCCGTCCTGAATGCCGGCAACGCCGCCCGCATCATACGGTGCGGAAACATCGGCGTTGACGTAGCAGTCCTCAACATGACCGACGATCGGGCCTTCGCCCTCTTTCAGCTTGCCGCAGATGCCGCCTGCGGTGTGCGAGTTGGACAGATCCAGGCACTTAACCTCACCGGTGACAACGCAGCCGGTAATCGTACCGTAGTTTACGCCTGCCAGCGCGCCGACGTTCTGCTGACCGGTAACGTAGCAGTCGAGCAGCGCAACATCCTTAATGTACGCCTGATCGTCCTGATTGCCGACATAGCCGAACAGACCGGCATATTTCTTTTCATATTCTACGCGCAGTCCCTTGATCGCATGGAACTGACCATCAAATGTACCGATAAAGCCCTGTTCCTTTTTGGAAGCAATAGGCTTGAATCCTTTGACGCCGGTCATATCAATATCGGCAGTCAGAACATAGTGTCCATCGCGTGGAGTGCCGTCCTTCCAGCTGCCGGACAGATAGAGCAGCTGGTCCGGGGTGGAGATTTCATAGCAGCCCGTCGCCTTGTTGTATACCGGCGGCTTTCCCTTGTCGCCGGCAGCAAAGGCTCCCGTCGGAAGCATCGTCAAAGCCATTGCAGCAGACAGCGCCAAACTAAGTATGCGTTTTTTCATGTATCTCGGACCCTCTTTCTTAAAATTCTTTTTCTTTCTCGATTCTGCAGCGAAATCTCATTCCTCCTCCCCGTGCAACAGATCGTGTGGTTATGCATTCCGTTTTCTTTTTCGCAAACGTTTGCGTAACTTGTACTTATAATTCTATCCCTGTTCCGTCAGAAAAGCAATCTCACTTCTCACCAATCTTTTCAAGCAAAAATTATGCATTTCTTCCTCAGCGCCGTGTCCGCTGCTGCGCGCAGCAAAGCTCCCGCCGGAACCGATCAACCGTTCCGACGGGAGCTTTGCTGCAATTAAATTATCCCTGCCTGCGGGCAATGGCGCGCAGAGCCGCCGCCGTGATGTCCTCTGCAGTGAGGTTATACTGCTGCATAAGGAAATCCTGCGGACCGACCTGACCGAAGCGGTTCTGGATGCCGATGCGCTCCACCGGAACCGGATTCTTTGCGCTCGTCAGGTTGGTAATGGCAGAGCCGAGACCGGTGCCGACCTGATGGTTCTCCGCTGTGACGATGCAGCCGGTCTCTGCAGCCGCACGGAGCACCAGCTCCTCGTCAAGCGGCTTCCAGGTGTGCATGTCGATCACGCGAGCGGAAATACCCTTTGCTGCCAGCATTTCTTCGGCCTTGAGTGCCTCGTCTACCAGAATACCGGAGGCAATAATGGTCACGTCCTTGCCGTCACGCAGCGTAACGCCCTTGCCGATCTCAAAATCAGAGCCATCCGCGTAAACCGTGGTAAAGCCCTTGCGGATCAGGCGCATGTAGGACGGACTGCCGCAGGCAGCCAGCTTCCTGGTCAGTGCCTTGGTCTGTGCAAAATCGCACGAGTCGATAACGACTGCGTTCGGGATGTTCATGTACAGCGCACAGTCCTCAAACGGCATATGAGTTGCGCCGTTGAACGCTGCGCAGACACCCGGGTCGGAACCGATGACATGCACCGGCAGCTCGGAGTAGCCCGCTGCCAGAAATGCCTGATCGAACATGCGGCGGGCAGCAAAGCAGCCAAACGAGTGCGCGAACACGGTCAGGCCGGTGGCTGCCATGCCGGAGGCAACGCCCATCGCGTTCTGCTCCGCGATGCCTGCATTAAAGGTCTGGGCCGGGAACGCCTTCAGCAGCTTTCCGGTGTTGATGCAGCCCATCAGGTCGCAGTCGATATGCACCAGCTTCGGGTTCTCCGCTTCTGTACGCCGGAGGAGTGGGAAAAGCTCGTAGAGCTGTTCACCTTCGGCTGCAAGGTGGCACAACAGATTGGCAATCCGTATATCATCGTGATGCCGACTGTCACCAATGAGATCTGCACCAAGAACGAGAAAGAGATTTTCGACGACTCGGTGAAGGTGCTGAACGAACTCGCCGACATTGCCGAGCCGTACGGTGTCAAGCTGTCCTTCGAGCCGATCGGCGACAAGAAGTGGTGCGTCAACAGCGTGCGTCAGGCGCTCGAGATCGTCAACGCTGTCAACCGCGACAGCGTTGGTCTGACCGTGGACTGCATCAATGTTTACCTGCACGACAAGTGCGCGGACGTTGATTTCATCCGCAAAATTCCCAAGGAGAAGCTGTTCGTGTTCCACATCAACGACTGCGAGGACCTGCCGCTCGGCATCCTCGACCACTGTCACCGTCTGATGCCCGGCCTGGGTGCCATTCCGGTGCAGGAAGTTGCTGATGCGGTACAGGCAGTCGGCTACGACGGCCCTGCGTGCCTCGAGCTGTTCCGTCCGGAATACTGGAGAATGCCTGCTGAGGATGTGATCCGCATGGGCGCGGAAACCACCCGTCCGTTCCTCGGTTAATTTTCCCGAATCGCAGATTAATTCCATATTCACACCCAAAGAGCACAGCAGTATATCAGGACCCGAAGGAGCTGTGCACTGACCCGAACGTCGAGGCGGTTGCCATCATCCCAATACTGCATCTCATGTTGAGACCGAAATCGTTGGTACCCGCAGCACGCTGCGTATCGCATCCGTTCCGACTGATTCTCTGGTCGAGGTTATGAGCCGGTACGGTGTCTGCCGCGTGTGCTATACCGCATTCTTATTTCACATTCAATTGATTCTCTATTATTTATATTCAAGTCTCCAAACAGAATACAAATATAATTTTCTCCGCAAAAGGACAGAAGGTACTTGGACCCTTCTGTCCTTTTGCTTTCCATCACATCAGACAATCCTGCAAAGAACCCCAAAGAGCGCTCTTTCGAGCGCCCTTTGGGGTTATGGAAAGACCTGACTTTCGTCAGACCGATCGCACAATTTTCTTTATCGCAGCGTGAGCACTACCAGCACGACTGCCGACACGCTCAGCACAAAGCCGATAATGCGCGTCAGCCGCGTTACGCCGCGGATGCTCATCGCGTGAAAGCTCTCAAACGAGGTGACCGGATACGGAAACGCGATAAACGCCAGTCCCGCAACGAGCTGACCGGCATACGCACCGATCATGTGCAGCGGACTGTCACCGCCGAAAAATGCACTGATAACAAATCCGATGCCGCCCAGAAAGACCAGAAGATACAGTGCGGTCTTGAATCGCTTATCCAGCTTGATATACTGTTCGGTCTTTGCCGCACAATCCGCACAGCACACCTCAAACGAGCGCGTGCGCACCTTTGATATAATATTTATATGTATAAATGATTAAACCGCCCGCATCACGGCAATCCTAACTACCAGAAGGAGGAATATCCATGACCAACAACTTTCAGTGTGCACAGATCTACCAGATTCTTGCGCTCAACGACGAAATGCTGAAGAGCGGCTGCATCACCCGCGATGAGCACGACTTTGTCCGCCATGTGCAGACGGACAAGCTGACCCGGCTGCACAGCACGCCGTAAGGAGGCCGCCTGATGGACGTCCGCAGACTGGACGAAATGCAGGCGCAGGGCCGCAGCATCTTCGATACCGAGCTTGCTGTGGCGTACTATGCCCGCGTTTCGACCGACAAAGACGAGCAGATCAACAGTCTCGGCAACCAGAAACGCTATTTTGAGGACTATATCGCCGCAAATCCGCACTGGAGGTTTGCCGGCGGCTACGTCGATGAGGGCATCAGCGGCACGTCTGTCGAGGGACGTGAACAATTTCTCAAGATGATCGAGGACGCGAAACGCGGCCGCTTTGACCTCATCGTCACCAAGGAGATCAGCCGTTTCGCCAGAAATACACTCGACAGCCTGCGCTACACGCGCGAGCTGCTGCGCTGCGGCGTAGGCGTGTACTTTCAGAACGACAACATCAACACCTTTGACAAAGATGCCGAACTGCGGCTCACCATCATGTCCTCCATCGCACAGGACGAGGTGCGCAAGCTGTCCGAGCGCACGCGCTTCGGCTTTAAGCGTGCGCAGGAGAACAGCGTGCTGCTCGGTCAGAACAATCTGTTCGGGTACAACAAGGTTGACGGGCGATTGGAGATTGTCGAGCCGGAAGCCGCCGTCGTCCGTGAGGTGTTCGAGCGCTACGCTGCCGGAGACCTCGGTCTCCGCGCCATTGCCAACGACCTAGACAGCCGCGGTGTACGCGGACGGCAGGGCAAGCCGCTCACCTACTCCACGCTGTACGGCATGATCCGCAACCCGAAATACAAGGGCTGCTATGCCGGTCGGCGGTATGCCTCGCGCGACTACCGCGACAAACGCAGCTACCGCCTGAGTGCAGACAAATGGCTCGTGCATAAGGACGACCGTGTGCCTGCTATCGTGCCCGAAGCGCTGTGGGAGCAGGCTAACCGTCTGCTCGCCTCGCGTGGCAAGACCATGAAGGCGCACGCGCAGGCATCCCAGAACCGCTACGCCTACAGCGGCAAGCTCATCTGCGCGAGGCACGGCACAACTTTCCACAGGCATGTGTATAAAAGCAAAAGCCGCGGCGAGGCGGAGTGCTGGAACTGCAAACTGTACCGCGAAAAGGGAAAACAGGGCGGCTGCGACTCCCCCACAGTTTACAGCCACGAGCTGGACCGCATTTTGGAGCGTGTGTTCGAGCAGATAACGAACGAGCGCTCAGCCGCCGTGCAGGAGTACATCGACAATCTGCGCGCCTTTGCCGCACAGCAGGACAACGCGCCTGCGCTTGCTCAAGTCGAGCAGGAAATCGAAACGGTCACCCGCCGCAAGGACAAGCTGCTCGACCTCGCGCTTGCGGGTGCGCTCTCCAACGACGAGTTCAAACAGCGCAACGAGACCTGCAACGAGCAGCTTGCCGCCCTCGAGCAGCAGCGAACAGAACTACAGAACGCAGACAAGACACTGGAAGAACGTATCCGACGGGTGGAAAATCTGCGCCGCATCATCGAGGAACGGTGGCAGAGGAGCTGCGGGTTCTCGCGCGAGATGTCCAAGGCGCTCGTTGACCATATCGTCGTGGACTCGGACGAGAGCAAAACCCGTATCTCGCTCGATATTTTCCTCACCACCGGTGCAGGGCCGATCGTATCTGAGATGCAAACCTCTAACTCACAGCTGCAAATGAGCTTTCAGCGGGCACGGTCCGGTTATCAGGGTGAGTATACGGTGACGTATCTCGTGCGCTGGCATTTGGAATAAAAAAGCAGTGATGCTGCCTTCAAAAATGAAGCGCATCACTGCTTTTATCCTTTTTTACAATTCCAGCGGAGCCAGTGTTGTCGTATCAATCGAGCGAATCGCCGACCGCAGCGGCAGCACCGCCGACGGCGAAACCGAAAGCTCGTCAATGCCCATCGACAGGAAGGTTTCGATCAGTTCCGCGTCTGCGCCGAGTTCGCCGCAAATGCCGATCCAGATTCCGGCCTTGTGCGCGTTCTCCGCTGCCATGCAGAGCATACGCAGCACCGCCGGATGGTGCGCGTCAAAAAACCGGTCGAGACCCACACCCTGCCGGTCAACCGCCAGCGTGTACTGCGTCAGATCGTTCGTGCCGACCGAGAAAAAGTCCACCTCACGCGCCAGCTCTGCGCTCATCATGACGGCGGCCGGTGTCTCGATCATAATGCCGAGCTCGACCTTGTCCGCCATCGGTACACCTTCTTCTGCGAGTTCCGCACGGATGTTGCGACAGATACGCTTGATCTCCTGCACCTCCCAGACCGAGGTAATCATCGGGAACATGATAGCGATTTTGCCGTAAGCCGATGCGCGGTACAGCGCCCGCAGCTGTGTGCGGAACACCTCGGGACGCGTCAGGCAGATGCGGATGGCACGCAGGCCCATTGCAGGGTTTTCTTCTTTATCGAGGTGGAAATAGTCCGCCTGCTTGTCCGCGCCGATGTCCAGCGTTCGAATGATAACGCGCCTGCCGCCCATGCGCTCCGCGACCGACTTGTATGCCTCAAACTGCTCGTCCTCGGTCGGATAGTCGCTGCCCTGCAGGTACAGAAATTCCGAGCGGAACAGGCCGATGCCGCCGCCGTCATTCTGCAGAACCGCATCGATGTCCGCCGGAGAGCCGATATTGCAGTAAACCATCACATTTCGGCCGTCTTTGGTCACGTTGGGCTTGCCCTTGAGTTGATCGAGCAGCTCTTTCAGCGCCTTCTCCTTGGCCTGCTTTTTGAGCAGACGCTCGCGCTCGGCATCATCCGGCTCGATAACCGCCTCGCCGGTCTGGCCGTCAATGATGGCGTACTTGCCCTCCATTTCCGGCTGCAGCGCATCTCCTGCGCTGATAATGGCCGGAATGCCCATCGTGCGGGCCAGAATCGCCGTGTGTGAGTTCGCCGAGCCGCCTGCCGTGATAAATCCCAGAATAAGAGCCTTATCTAGCTGCACGGTTTCGCTCGGCGCAAGATCATCTGCCGCCACGATGCACGGCACATCGGATACGATGCCGCTTTCGCCTTCGCCGGTCAGAATGCCGATGACACGCGCGGAAATATCGCGGATATCCGCTGCACGCGCCTGCATGTAGCTGTCGTCCATCGCAGCAAACATTTCCGCGAACTGTGCACCGGTATCGCTGACGGCGGCCTCGGCGTTTACACGGTCGTTCTCAATCATACCCTCGATGCTCTCCACGAAATCCAGATCGTCCAGCATCATCTGGTGCGCCTCGAACAGCATTGCCGCGTCCTCACCGGCCTCAGCGAGCGCCTTGTCATACAGCTTTGCGAGCTGTTCCTTCGCCGTCTCCCGCGCTGCGCGGAATCGCTCCAGTTCTGCCGCGGTGTCGCTCACCTCATGGCGCGGAATGACGCCGCTTGCTCTGCGGTAAAAGCTGATTGGGCCTGCCGCTACGCCTTTGGATACGCCTTTGCCGAAAATCTGCTCCATCTCGCTCACTCCTTACAGGTTCGCCTTGAAAAATGCCTCGATCTGCGCTGCCGCTTCCGTTTCGTCCTCGCCTTCCACTTCCACGCGAACGGTGTTGCCGTGCTTGATACCCATGCCCATGATGGCGATCAGGCGGCGTGCATCCGCTTTTTTATCACCGAAATGCAGGAAAACCTTGCTCTTGAACTTCGCGGCCTCCTTCGCCAGCATGCCTGCCGGACGTGCGTGAATGCCAATGGAATCCGTAATGGTGTACTCAAATGCTGTCATGATGAAAACTCCTTTTTTCTTCATTCAAATGGTGGATTGCGACGAGAAATGCCGCTGCAACCTGCGGTTCGTGTCCATAAAAGTCCACTGCACCCGGTCGGTGCGGCGGCTTGTCCTCGCTGAGAAATCCGCTGCCGCCGGTGACGACCAAACCGTGTCTGCGTGCCAGTGTATGATACCGCGCGGTATCTGCTCGGCTGTGACTGCCGTATGCTGCAATGCCGTCGAATGCCGCCACCGGAAAGGTGTCGTCCATCTCATTCGGCGGCACGAGCACGGCCAGTCCGCCTGCTTCGTGAATCGTGTGAATCGCCTGCTCGGCTGCAAACGACTGCATCGAATCGTTCCGCGTCCGCTCGATCTCGAGCAGCACCGGACAGGTAATGTCAATGCCGATGCCGAGCGTGAGAAAATCCTGTTCCCGCCAGCGGCAGTCGAGTTCAATGCCGGGCACAATGCGCACACCGAGCTGTGCGCCGCGCCAGATACATTCCGGCACACCGCTGACCGCCCGCCGGTCGGTCAAAGCCGCCAGCGTCAGCCGTTCCTCACAGCAGCGTTCGGCCAGTGCACGCGGTGAAAGCTCACCGCCTGCGGTCAGGCTGCTGTGGATTTGCAGATCGGTTTGTGCCATGGAAAGACCTCCGACAAGGTTCAGGATACGGGAAGGATTTCGGAAGGACAGGCTGCGTCCTCCGGGATAAACCAGCGCTGATGCACGCGTACCGCGCCGATAATCGCATGGTTTTCGCAAAGCTGCCGCAGTTCGGCGGCGGAAATGTGCCATAAAACCGCAGCTTCCGGAATAGTCATAAACGGCATGTCTCTTCCTCCTCTTGTGTTATTTGAATAGGTGATAGACCGCCTGTGCTACGCCGTCATGGTCGCAGTCTGCGGTGATGTATTTTGCCAGATCCTTGAGCGCCGCGTCTGCGTTGCCCATTGCTACCGGCATCCCGACTGCGCGGAGCATTTCCGCGTCGTTGTCGCTGTCACCGATGGCGACCATTTCAGCGGGCGTCACGCCGAGCATCTCGCCTAAGCGGGTGAGCGCGCGGCCCTTGTCCGCACCGGCGGGCAGAATTTCAAAATTGTCCGAGCCAGAGCTTGTAATCGTGATGCCCGGCAGCGGCCGAATCTCTGCGAGCGCCTGCTCGAGCACCTCGCGTTCACCGAGCGCGTACACCTTGGTAACGCACAGGTGATTTTTGCGAATCTCTCCGGCAATGTCCTCGGCGACTATTTTATTCGCGTGAAAGCCCTCCACGCGGTAGTTTACGACAAAATCACGGTTGGAATATTCGTTGATGTAAATTTTGCTGCCGACGTAGATCATCACGCGCACCGGGCGGCTCTGCACCGCCTCAACCACCTTTGCGCCGATTTCGCACGGCATGTCCCAGCTTTGCAGAATGCGCTCATCCGATGCAGTGGCAATCGCCGTGCCGCCCGCCGTCACCATCAGGTCGTCGCAGGGCAGTTCGCGGGCAAACTCCGCCGCCTCACCGACAATGCGTCCGGTCGAGAGCACAACGTGAACGCCGCGTTCCCTGACCCACTCGAGCGCCCGCTTGACGGCGGGCGTTACCTCCTTGCTGGAGTTCAGCAGCGTGCCGTCCAGATCGAGCGCGAGCAAACGGTATTTCATGCCTGCACCTCCTCCGATATGGCGATAAATAGCATGTGCCACGCCGTCCTCGTCGCACGAAGCGGTCACTTCGTCAGCGGCTGCCCGTGCGATCGGAGAAGCGTTGCCCACTGCAATGCCCAGTCCGGCAGCGCGGAGCAGCGGCGCGTCAATGTCGTGGTCGCCGAGCGCCATCACCTCGTCGGGCGAGATGTGCAGCGAATCACACAGCACATGCATGGCCGTGTCCTTGCCCGCGCCTGCCGGTATGACCTCCAGATATTCGTCCTTGGAGCGCACAAGCGTCATCGGCAGGTGCTTTGCCTCCAGTACTGGAATCATTTCGTCAATCTGCGATTTCTCGCCCATGCAGAGCAGTTTGTGCGCGCCTGCATCGCCCCAGTCTGCAAACAGCGTCTCCAGCGGCGCGACGGTCGGCTGTACACCGGTTATCTGTGCCTCTGCGCGGCTCCATTCATCCTCGGCGGCAATGAACCAGTCGAGGTCGCGGTAAACGCTCAAGTGGATACCTCGCGCCTGTGTTTCCTGCAGGACGGCCTGTGCACATGCGCGGGTCAGCCTGCTGTCCGTCATCCGTTTTTTGCCCGAGAGAATAAGTCCTCCGCCGCAGCACGCCAGCGGGCCATCCACGCCGAGCGCATCCCGAATCGGGAACACCGCTCGCGGCGGTCGTGCACTCATCAGACAGATGGTCACGCCGTTCTTCGCCGCAGACTGCACAGCCTCGCGGTTGGCGGGCGGCAGCTTGTGCGCGGAATTCAGAAGCGTGCCGTCAATATCCATGCACAGCAGCCGATATTGTTGTTGATTCATAGATTTTTCCTTTATGCCTGTTCCGCCGCCGACAAAATGTTGGCGACATTGCGGTTTCCGTTGCGGATGCCCAATCCGATCACAGCCGCGCAGACCGCGCACACCAGCGCGATAATCACGCCGCACACGCCGCCCGCGAAGCGCAATCCGCTGCCCGCGATGCCCCACCAGGCCAGCACCGCCGCGCAGGAGGAAAGCAGCATAGCGATTCGCTTCCAAAGGGAAAGCTGCCGAAGGGCCTGCTGCTGCTGTTTGGCCTCGTGCAGTAATGCGGTCTTATTCATTGAGAAAACTCCTTTCCTGTACGGCGGCCGCTGAACGATTTCGTTCAGCGGCCAGAGGGGTGAAAGTGTGATATAGTCTGAGTGAAACGATTTTAGTATGCAAGCTGCGGATCAAAGAAGCCGACCAGCACGCCGACCAGCGCAATGCCGACCAGCACGAGCATAACAGTCGTCGGCGCCATTTTCTTCTTACTCATCAGCCAGTAACAGAGCATAACGGTAGCCAGCGGCAGGAGCTTGGGGAATATGGTATCCAGCACATCCTTCTGGAGCGATATATCACCGGGCAGGACAAGTGGCGTTGTAATCGAAATCCAGCTTGCGGCGACTGCGCCGATAACGACCGTGCCGAGCATGATGATGCTCTCGCGAATGGCGTTCGCCTTTTCGCCGACGATCATCTCAACGGCCTTGCCGCCGAGCTCATAGCCCTTGAAGTACAGCAGACGCATGCCGAGCGTCAGGATAACATTGTACGCGATGATATAGAAGATCGCGCCGAGCGGAGAGCCGCCCGAGGATAAGCCGAGCGCAACGCCCAGCAGAATCGGAATCAGCGTGCCGACCAGCAGGCTGTCACCGATACCGGCGACCGGTCCCATCAGACCGGCGCGAATGCCGTTGATCATCTCGCCGTCGATGTCCTCGCCGTTGGCTTTGGCTTCTTCCAGACCGGCGGTCATGCCGACGATGACGGTGCCGAGCTGCGGCTCGGTGTTGAAGAATGCGGAATAAGTCTTGAGGGCTTCGGTCTGCTCCTCCTTGGTGTCGTACAGCTCCTCTACCAGCGGCAGCATGGCGCACAGGTAGCCGAAGGTCTGCATATGCTCCTGCGAAAAGCAGGTCAGGTGGCCGTAAAACCAGTTGCGGAACGATTTGTTCAGCGCTTTCTTGGAAAGTTTCTTTTCTGCCATGTCAGATCTCCTCCTCATCGTCGTCAAATTCTGCAGCAGCAGATGCAGCTGCGGGAGCGGCTTTCTGCAAAGCAAGGATCTTGATGCGGTAGTTGATGACCGCAAAGAAACCGCCGACGATAGATGCCGCAATCAGGTTGAGGCCCATGCAAGCGGCCAGCGTGAAGCCGAATACGAATACCAGAATATCAACCGGCTTGGTCGCAACCTGCTTGAGCAGGATGGCGATACCGACTGCCGGAAGCAGCGAGCCGACGGTGAACAGTGTTTTCATTGCAACGCCGTCCATCGGCAGGTAGGCCTTCATCAGATCTACCATGCTGGTGCCGACCTTGGTGATGATAAACGTCGGAATAAACGAGCACAGGATGTGGGAAATCCACGGAAGACCCATATCGACCACATACAGCTTGCGCAGATCGCCCTTTTCGAGTGCGCGCCAGCCCATGTGCTGCCAAACGAGGTTTACGGTAGCTGTTCCGTAGAACAGCACGGTGCCGATGGTGCCGACAGCCGAACCGAGCGTTACCGCCATTGCCTGTCCCTCAGCGGATGCGGGATTGAGACCCATGGAATGCACGGCAACCATGGAAAGCGGAATGCCAATATAAGAGATCGCGCGAACGTCAGCGGAAACCGTGCCGCCCGGCGTTACGAGCGCGATGTATACGACCTGAATGGCCGCGCCGAGATAAATGCCCGTCTGCACGTCGCCCATGATGAGGCCGACGATCAGACCTGCTACCAGCGGACGGCCCAGCGTGTAGTTGCCGAGCACCGTACCGCCCAGACCGGGCATGGATGCCAGACATGCGAGCAATCCGAACAATGCAGCCTGCCAAACTTGAACTTGCATAAGTTCTCCCTCTTTTCTTTTTTATTTTGTGAAATAGAATTTAGTAGCCGAACTGACCGCGGAACTTCTTCCAGTTGCCGATGGCAGCCTCCTTGATGAGCGCGAACTCTACTTCGTAGCCCTTCTGCATAATGGCCTCGAGTGCGTCCGCCTCCGGCTGGGTGATCGCCTGATTGTTGCCCAGCTTAGTCGCGCCCGGGCGGTCGTTGCACGGTCCGATGATAACCGTCTTTACCTCACCGGGATCAAAGCCGTCGTCCACAAGGATGCTCTTCATCGTGATCGGGTCCTTGGTGATGAGAAAGTAGCGATCCTTGCTGGCAAGCACCTTGCCGCACTTGGCGCGCCACTCGTCGAGCGTCCACACGAAGGTTTTCTTGTCGCTTGCGTTCTTGTACGCCGCCTTGAGCACCGGCGTGGTAGCCGCCTTGTCGTTTACGGCAATGAGTCCGTCGCAGGGATACTCCAGCGCCCAGCGCGTGCAGGTCTGACCGTGGATCATACGGTCGTCAACGCGAATGAAAGAGATTGACATAACTTTTTCCTCCTTAATACTGCTCTTTACTATTTTTATTAAATATCGTCGTCTTCATCGCCGCCAAGGTCAAACCGCTTGATCTGGTCCTTGGCCTCGCCGGTCAGCTCCTGTTCCAGCTCCTCGAGCGGTGTCTCCGCATCCGCAAATGCGGCGGTCAGCACGAGCGGCAGGTTCATGCCGCCGATGGCAAGCGTTTTGCCCAGCAGACCCTTTTCGGTGAGCACATCGAGTGCGGTGGTCAGCGGCGAGCCGCCGATGATGTCCGCGGTGAGGATGATCTCGTCCTCGGCGGTGATGTCCCCCACCAGCTCTGTGAAGTTTGCGCGGAAGGTGTCAACGTCCATGCCGTCGAGCAGGCTGGTCGAACGAATGTCCTCGCGGTCGCTGCCTGCCATCATGCCGAGCGCGTTGTGCAGACCCGGTGCAAAGGTGCCGTGGCTGACTAAAATCAGGTATCTCATTTTCCGTTCCCTCTTTCCTGTTTGTTGAGCATAGTATACCGGATTTTATCCTGCATGAAATCTGCATTTTGTCATGACTCGCTTGTGATAATCGTCCTGTTTTTCTATGACAAATGTCATGCCGATTATCAAAATACGCAAAGAAAAAGCGCCCTGTCTGTGCATATCGCACAAACAGAGCGCTGAACGCCTTCGTTTTTCGCTGCTTATTCCTGTAAATATTCCTGCACCTGATGCTGGACTCTTTGAAGCTGGAGTGACAAATTATGCTCGTCCTCCATCGCATTCTGCACCAGCCCTTCGGTGAACAGCAGTGCCTGATCGTAATTGCGGAAGCGCGGCGCGGCAACCGCCTGCTCCATGACATCCGACAGCATTTCCACGCCGGACTGGCTTTCGCCAGGCGTGTCCTGCCGGAGAATCCGGCGGGTTTCGTCCGAGTCGGTCACGCTCCGCAGCGCGGACACGCTGTGCGAATCCGTAAACAGCATGGACTGATTATCCGCATTGGCGGTCAGCTCGCGCAGAAACTGCCATGCGAGCGTTGTATGCGCCGAGCGGCTGCTGATGCCTGCGAGCACGGTGCTCAGCTCCGAGCTGTTGCCGCCTGCCGGACCGTGCGGCATGGGAATGCAGTCCCACAAGAAATCCGAGTACCGCTTGATGCGCCACGGATACGGCTGATAGGTCCGGTAATCCGAGAACAGGAACGGTCGAAACGCTACTTTTCCCTCATCGAAGTCCCGCGCAGAAGGCGCGGTCTCTGCCGTGAGCTTGTTCAGCCGCTGTGCAAACGCCACCGCCTGCACCGCCTTCGGCTCGGAAATCAAGCAGCTGCTGCCGTCCTCGGTGAACAGCGATGCACCGTTCGCGGTCAGCGCATCCTGCCAGGTGTAGCCGTAGCAGCCAAACTGATCGGTTTCGCCGTCACCGTCCGTGTCGCGCGTAACCTTGGCGCAGATGTTGTAAAAATTCTCCCACGTCCAGTCGCCGGACGGCACGGCAATGCCTTCACTCTCGAGCAGCGTCTTGTTGACACACATCAGCGTCGGCACGCACTCATACGGCAGCGCGTACTGCACGCCGTTCTCCGCGCCGTTCTCCGCGCCGCTCTGCAGCGCCGCCGGATAGAAATCAGTGTCGGACACCGCCTCATCCTGCGCAAGATAGCCGTCCAGCGGCGCCAGTGCACCCAGCTCGCATAGCGTTCCGAAATCCTCCGGCAGCACGAGGAACACGTCGGGTTCACTGCCGAGCAGGTACTGGTCTACGAGCCACTCCGAGTAGTCCCGTTTGAGGATACCGCTCGTGTAGGTGACGTGCACGTTCGGGTGCTCCCGCTCGAACCGCTCGATCGCCGCGTCGATGACGGCATAGCAGTTTCCGTTCGGCGCGTCCCAGTAGCTTCCTGCCATAAAGCCGAGCCGCAGCTCGACCGGACGTGTGCGGCTGTACACGGTCGCAGTCAGGCACACCGCCGCGAGCAGGATAGCCGCCGTCAGACGCTTCGTCAGCCCCTTCACTGCGGACCTCCGAACGGACGGCCAGCTACGCCGGTCTGCACCGCCCAGATGGCAAGCTGGGTGCGGTCGCGCAGCTCTAGCTTACTCAGGATGCTGCTCAGATAGTTGCGCACGGTGCCCTCGGACAGACACAGCGCCGCCGCAATCTCCTTGTTGGACAGTCCGGCGCCCACCTCGCGGATGATGCGCCATTCGTTGTCCTGCAGGTCCTCGGTCTGCTTTTCGTCCACGCCGATGGTGAGGTTGCCCTTGGCCATGCGCGCGAACATCTGCAAGGCTTTGCTTGCCACGTCCGGCGCGATAATGGAGCCGCCGCGCACGACCTCGCGCACCGCATTGGTCAAATCCGCGACAGATACGCCCTTGAGCAGATAGCCGGACGCGCCGAACCGCAGCGCGTTGAACACATACTCGTCATCGTCGAACGTCGTCAGCACGATGACCTTGATATTCGGGTATGCCGACTTGATAAGGCGCGTGCACTCCACGCCGTCCACCTCGGGCATGCGGATGTCCATCAGCACGACATCCGGCTTTTCGCTCCGCACCAGTTCGATAGCCTCGCGGCCGTTCTTCGCCATGCCGACTACCGTAATATCGCCCTGCGCTCCCAGAACAAAGCCCAGACTTTCCCGAATCAGCTCCTGATCGTCTGCCAGCAGCACTTTAATCATATACATCACCCCATCGCAGCGGAATTTCCGCGTGCAGTTCAAATCCTTTTTCGCTCTTTACCTTTAATGTGCCATTTAACAGCTTAAGCCGCTCGCGCATGTGCCGCAGACCAAATCCCGGCTCAATTTTCGTGCAGCCGCAGCCGTTGTCCGTTACCGTAATGCCGAGCCGGCGCTCCTCCGCTGTAATGCGGATACGCACCGCGGTTGCGTGTCCGTGCCGGATAGCATTCGTGATGCTCTCCTGCACGATGCGGTACACTGCGTCCTCCTCGTCCGGCGACAGCCGCAGATCCTCGGCCTGCAAATCGAGCGTGATCTCCGCCTGCGAGGTCGTCTGCATTTCGCTGCACAGCTTCGCTATCGCGTCTGTTAATTGCATGCGCTCGAGCGCGTCCGGCCGCAGTGCCCGCACCGAACGCCGAACCTCGTTCATGCCCTCGCGTGCGGTGGACGCGATGCGTTCCATCTGCTTTTTCGCCATCTCCGGCGAGATTTCAAGCATTTGCAGACATGCGTCTGCACCGGCGGTAATGCCGGTCAGTGCGTGGCCGAGCGTGTCGTGAATCTCCCGCGCAAGGCGGTTGCGTTCGCGCGTTTCCGCCATGCGTTCGCTCTCGGCGGCGTAGGCTTTCAGCTGCTCGTTCATGACAGAGAGCCGGTCGTTCGCCTGCTCAAGTTCGCCGTTCAGGCGGCGTATCGCCGAGTTTTCCTCGGTCCGCTGCCCAATGAGCACCACCATGTACACCACGAATAAAATCAAGTGCAGTGCACCCAGCAGATCCACCACGCTCTGCAAAAGCTGCCGCGTGTGCATGTCAAAATACAGCAGATATTCCGAAAACGGAACCGTGTGCAGCGCTCCCTGCAGGGCACCCAAACCGGTCAGCAGGAACAGCGCGGTCATCGCGCCGAGGAATCTGCGGCGCGTTCTGCCGTGCAGGCCGTCGATCAAATCCACGACCACATACAGCAGCAGGCCGTTGTAGGCCAGATGCAGCGCAAAAATCACGCATAATGCAAACAGCGGCTCGGTCCATCCGATGAAATCCTGTCCGCGCCGGCGCAGCACACCGGCCAGAATAAGCGCCGCCATGCCGAGCACGGCGATAACCAGCGTCCACGGTTTAGCCGGCAGCGCGCTCAAATTCTGTGCGAACGCTACGCCATCCGACTGCCGCGCCGCCAGTACCGGCGTCATGCCGAACACCCACACAAGGAATGCGCCCACGGTCACGTTCAGCAGCAGCATGATGCGGCGGAAAAACTGCAAACTCTGTACCATACCGTCCCCTCCTACTGCCAGCCGTCCATGTCGTAGCCGTTTACATTGTCCTTCGTTACCAGCTCGACCGGAACCGTAATCTCTTTTTCGTAGTCCTCGCCGTTCAGGATCGCGTAAACCGTCTGCGCGGTGATCTGGCCCAGCCGAATAGGTGACTGTGCCGCCGTAGCCGTCATAGCGCCCTCACTGATCATGCTTTTCGCCTCGGGCGCACCATCCACGCCGTAAACCGCTGTTTTTTCCAACAGACCATGCTCCTGCAGCGCCGCCATTGCACCGAGCGCACTCGGGTCGTTGAGGCACATCACTGCGTCCGGCACGATGCCCTGCTCGAGCAGCCGGTCCATCTGCGGCATGGCGACCTCAAGTTGACCGGCACTGTCCGCCCGGCCGATGATCTGATAATCCGGATGCAACGCCAGCGTATCGCAGAAGCCCTGTATGCGGTCCATGCCGGACTTGGTGGAAGCGTGCTCGATCAGCGCGACCTTCGCGGAATCGCACGAATTCATCAAGTGCTCCGCGCAGAGCACACCCGCGCCGTAGTTGTCGGACGCGATCGTGCATGCGACCAAATTCGAGTCGCTGACCTGCGAGTCGATGACCACGACCGGCACGCCCGCCTTCTGCGCCTCGCGGAGTGCCGGCTCGATCTCGCGGTAGTCCACCGGATTAAGCACCAGCAGGTCGATATCCTCATGCAGCAGATCGCGTATCTCCCCGTTCTGCCGCTCCTGATCGAGCGCCGGATCACGCGTCAGCAGAATATCGCCGCGGCTTTCAATTACCAGCCGCAGTTCCTCGTCAATGACGCTGTAAAACGGGTTGTTCATCGTCATGTACGTTGTGCCGATGCGGAGCGGCTCGTCCGCCTGCGATACAGCCTGATGCGTCACGGCGGCAAGTCCGGCCGCCAGCAGCAGCGCCGCTGCCGCAAGGATTGGTCTTGTGCGCAACGGTATCCCGCCTTTCCCCTTAGTAGTTGATACCATTATAGCATAAATTTTTCCGGTGAAAAAGACAGCTGTGATGGGTTTCTTGCGGCTTTGCTTCTTTATTGGTCAATCGCTTGATTTTCCCTGTCCATCTTGACAAATCCGCACTTTTACCGTACGATAAGCGCAGAAATCATCCTGCAGATCACATCCTTTCGTTTGATGAGATACACATCTCACAGGCGCAGGTATCCCGTTTGGAAAAGGGTGCACTGGAGCATATCCGCAAGCAAATTTAACAAATTGAGAATGGATCATGGAGGATGGAGAATGAAAGAAGCCGCCCGAAGGGCGGTTATTGAATAAACGCGCTTTGCGCGTTACCGAAATTCTCAATTCTCCATTCTCAATGAAAGAAAAAACAGCAAGTCCAACTGAACTTGCTGTTTTTCTTTACGCTGCCTGACTTTCGCCGGAGGCATAATCAATTTTCACACCCGGCTGGACGTTATAGCAGTACACGTTAAAGCAAATGCCTTCGCCGTCATCCTCGACCGACCACGCCTCCATCTGCACGCCCGAGGCGACAAGATTGCTGCCCTCAAACACCGGCGTGACCCGATAGAGCACATGGTTGCCGGTTTCCTTCACATAGTCAGCGACCATATTCTCAAACGGCAGCATACCCTCGATATTGAGGTATCGCGTGCCGGTGATCAGGTTCTGCTTGTTGGCATTCTCGGCGGTAAGCTGCCAGCCGATCAGGTGACAGCGGTTATACAGATATTTGCCGTCCACGCAGTCATACTTGACCGTATGCCATCCGGTTGGCTTGACCTGACCGATCGAACCGCGTTTTTCTCCATCTGCGGGCATCAGCTCCTGTCCGACATTGGCGTATGCCGTGCCGCACCGTCCGAGATAATCCAAATCCGAATATTCCTCAAACGCTTCGGTCTCCTGCTTGTCTGCGTCGGTGAAGGACGGCTGGTTGCCGTCGATCTCGACATAAGCAGAATCCGAGTAGGCGGGCAGCTCGTCCATCGAAACCATACTGCTCGACGGCATGGGCAGTGCACAGCCGGAAAGCAGCAGGCTGAGCACGAATACAATCGGCGCAAACGCGCGGGTCACTTTTCGCATTTAACAAATACTTCCTCTGTTATTTTTTCATGCGAGGAACCGGCAAATTCGGTCTCGCTCTGCTTTGTCCATCCGGTTTCCGGCAGGGTGAAATACCGGTCGGCGGGATAGACACGATTCCAGTGGTATAATATCACCTGCTGCACCCTGTTTAAGTATGGTGCAGGATTGTGCACCTCAGCGAAGCAGTAATCGTCCTCTTCCGCCCGCTCGAGGCAATCCTCAGCGATGCAAAGCCGTACTGCCGTATCCGCTCCGAACAGCTTTGCGGTGTACGGACTTATCCACAGCCTGTGCATACCGCAGTGCATAAGAATGCGCTCATTCAGCACGCGATCGCGGCTCTGTCGGCGATGGTTGAAGGCCAGGCCGCCTTTATCATCCACACATAAGATCAGCTTCATAGAGTTCTCCCTTCATCGGGTATCGGATGCACTGTTGACCGGCGCAACGCTGTATGTAATGCGTCCTGCCGAAATACCCTGCCGTCCGATATACGAGCACAGCGCTTCGGTCAGTCTCGGGGTTGCCTTGCTGTGATGCAGCCGCACGACTACCACGCCGGACGTGGAGGCGAAATACTGTACGGTCTGCGTATACGCTTCCGCCGCATTTTTCTCGGCATCGCCGCTGTCCAGACCGGCATCCCACAGGCGGTAGCCTGCACCGATGAGCACGCTGCGCTGTGCTTCGGTGAGCGCGTCGCTGCCGCTCTGGTTGGCGGCTATGCGGGCTGCAACACCGGTCAGCAGCGTCAGGCGTTCGTTCGCAGCAGCAAGATCCGCCAGCATGTCGGCTCCGTCGGTTTTGCTGTCCGCCTGCAGCAGAAAGGCGACCGTATGTCCCTCCGCTGCGATTCGACGAACCAGATCATCGTCCCATTTGGAGGTATCCGTCGGCAGGAAGAATGCCGCCTGCCTGCCTGCGTCATGCAGATTGTCCAGAACAGCCGCCGTGTTTTCGTTCGGCGCGCCGTAATAGGCAAGATACACGCGGACCGGCTTTTTCGCCGGCTTTTCCTCTACCTTTGGTATTTCGATGGTATCATTGTCCACCGGCTTTGCCGGTGCGGGATTGGTATTCGTGTTATTGCTGCGGTCCGACTCGGAGGTACTGTCCTTGTAGTCGTCGATCGTGTTCTCAATCACCTTGGTATGCGCCGCAATAAACGCCGAGTCGCTCTGTGCTGAGCCGTCCGCGACACGCAGCACATTTTCCCCCTGCAGGGTCAGTGAAGAATAGGTAAAGCCGAACTTCGCACAGCACAGCTTGACCGGCACATAAACCGTTCCGTTCATCTCATACGCGGGTGTGGAATAGCTGTTCAGATTCTGGTCGTACACATAGCCTTCCGCAGTCGAAAAGCTGAGCGTTTCGCCGTTTGCGGAAAGATCGAGCACGCCGTCATTCTCCGAGGCTGACACGCCAAGCGTAGTAAACACACTGTACGGCACATAGGTTTCGCCGCCGAGACGTGCAGGCATGGTGCTCTCGTCGAGCGGCAGGATGGAGTCATTTATCGCTGTCAGCGTCACCGCATGCGCCGGTGCAGGCAGAAACGTCAGCAGCAGCGCGGCACACAACACACAGCTGATGATTTTTTTGATACGCACTCACTCCTTTCAGCAATTCGTACGAACATATTATACCAAAGCGCAGCGGGTTTGTCACCCTTTCTGCCGAAAAACACCTTGCGTTGTGAGAATCGAGTGCTATAATAAAAGAGTACAAATTCTTATACAGAAAGAGTGAAGCAACCATGCTGCAGATCACAACACAGCGCACTACTACTCCTAAAGCAAAGCCGGACGAAAGCAACCTCGGCTTTGGCGTTCATTATACCGATCATATGCTGATCATTGACCACGATGAGGAAAAGGGCTGGCACGACGCCCGCATCGTACCGTATCAGCCGCTTGAGCTTGATCCGGCAGCGATGGTTTTCCATTATGCAATGGAGTCCTTTGAGGGTCTGAAGGCTTACCGCACCCCGGACGGCTCCATTCAGCTGTTCCGCCCGGACAAGAATGCACAGCGTATGATCAACACCAACCATCGTATGTGCCTGCCGAGCCTGCCGGTAGAGGATTTTGTTCAGGCTGTCAAGGCCATTGTTTCCTTCGATCAGGACTGGGTTCCGCACGCTGAGGGCACCAGCCTGTACATCCGTCCGTTTGTCATCGCTACCGAGCCGCATCTGGGCGTTCGCACCTCCCGCACCCACAAGTTCATCATCGTATGCTCTCCGGTCGGCGCTTACTACTCCACCGGCATCAACCCGGTTAAGATCTTCGTCGAGGATGAGTATACCCGTGCCTGCCCGGGCGGCACCGGCTTCACCAAGTGCGGCGGCAACTACGCTGCATCCCTGATCTCTCAGGTAAAGGCACACGAGCTGGGCTACGAGCAGACCTTGTGGCTGGACGGCGTTGAGCACAAGTACGTTGAGGAAGTCGGCTCCATGAACTGCTTCTTCAAGATCGACGGCACCGTTTACACCGCTCCGACTGTTGGCACCGTTCTGCCGGGCGTTACCCGTATGAGCTGCATCGAGCTGCTCAAGCACTGGGGCATTCCGGTATCCGAGGAGCGCCTGCCGATCGCTGACGTTATGAAGGCTTCCCACGACGGCAAGCTGGAAGAGGTATTCGGCACCGGTACCGCTGCAGTTATCTCTCCGGTTGGCGAGCTGCGCTACGAGGGCGATGTTGCTCACATCAACAACGGTGAGATCGGTGAAGTTACCCACAAGCTGTACAACACCCTGACCGGCATCCAGTGGGGCAAGCTGCCGGATGAGCTGGGCTGGACTGTAAAGGTAGACTGAGTTATCCCGCGTAAGCAAAAAACCGAGGCGTAAAGCCTCGGTTTTTTTATTGCAGTAATTGAGAATTGAAAATGGAAGATGGAGAATTATCCCTGCGGGATACACCATCCTGCGTTTCATTTTCCATTCTCAATTCTCCATTTTCCATTCATGATATGGTTCGCCGCTCAGCGTTTTCCATGTAAAAACGCCGTTTTCGAGTGTCATATAGCCATGTGCGGTATCATTTTTCGGGATGGACACTGAACCCGGGTTCAGATACAGGTTTTCCCTGCCAAACGGCTCCCATGCCGGAATATGCGTATGTCCGTGCAGCAGCACATCGCCCTGACACAACGGAGGAGGTGTTTTCGTGTTGAATTGATGTCCGTGCGTGACGTATACCAGCCGCTCTCCTATCGGCAGGACGGCATAGTCCGCGAGGATTGGGAACGCGAGCACCATCTGGTCCACCTCGGTGTCGCAGTTGCCGCGTACGCAGAGGATTGTATCTGCCATGCTGTTTAGCATGGCAATCACCTTCTTCGGCGCGTAATCGCGCGGCAGATCGTTTCTCGGTCCGTGGTAAAGAATATCGCCGAGCAGCAACAGACGCGCAGCCTGCTCGCGCTCGAACGCCTGCAGCAGCTGTTCACAGTAGTACGCCGAGCCGTGAATATCGGATGCAATGAGAAATTTCATGCCGCGCCTCACTTGCCTGCCTGCTTTGGCACGTCCACGATGGTGCCGCCGCCGACAACTACATCGCCGTCGTACAGCACCGCCGCCTGACCGATCGCTGCGGCTCTTTGCGGCTCATCAAACACCAGCTTGACACGGCCGTCCTCCATCGGAGAAACCGTCACCGGCTGCTCCGCATGGCGGTAGCGAATCTTCGCCTTGATGTGAATCGGCTCGGTCAGCTCCGGAATCGAAATCCAGTTCATGTCATCTACGATCACAGTGTCCGAGAACAGCGCTGCCTCCGGTCCGACCGAAACCGTGTTCTTCTCCATATCCTTGCCGCAGACGTACACCGGCTCACCCATCGCAAGACCGAGGCCGCGTCTCTGGCCGACGGTATAGCGGACAGCACCCTTGTGCTTTCCCACCGGCTTGCCGTCTAAATCGAGGAAATCGCCTGCCGGATAGTGCTTGCCCGTGTACTGCTCCATGAACTTGACGTAATCGCCGTCCGGCACAAAGCAAATATCCTGGCTGTCGTGCTTGCGTGCGTTGCAGAAGCTGAGCTGCTCCGCCAGCTCGCGGATCTCCGGCTTGTTGCGGTCGCCCAGAGGAAATTTGGTGTGCGCCAGCTGCCGCTGCGTCATCGTGTACAGCACATAGCTCTGGTCCTTGCCCGCGTCCACGCCCTTTTTGAGCAGCCAGCGACCGGTCTGTTCGTCCTGCTCAATGCGGGCATAGTGACCCGTGACAACGTAATACAGGCCGTGCTGCTCGGCAAAATCCAGCAGCTTGTCGAACTTCATAAAGCGGTTGCAGTCAATACAGGGATTGGGCGTGCCGCCTGCCTCATAGGTGCGGACAAACTTGCCGATGATCTTCTCCTGAAAATCCAGCGTAAAATCCAGTACCTCATACGGAATATCCAGCTGAAATGCAACCTCACTTGCGTCCTCGATATCCTTTTCCGAACAGCAGGTGCGGAAATTACATGCACCGAGATCCTCGTTGCGGTACAGCCGCATGGTCGTGCCCATGCATCGGAAGTCCGCCTGCCGCATCAGGTAAGCCGCGATCGAGCTGTCTACGCCGCCGCTCATCGCAATGAGTGCGGTCTTCTGTTCTGCGTTCTGCATCAATGCCGTCCTCTCTTTCGATATATTAAGTGGTAAGTAAAATTTTCATCAGATAGCAAAAAACTCCGAAAACCATGTGGTTTTCAGAGTTTTTGTGGTCGAGGTGACAGGATTTGAACCTGCGGCCTCTTCGTCCCGAACGAAGCGCTCTACCAAGCTGAGCCACACCTCGAAATGTTGTTATTTGATTTGAAAGAAGTGGTCGAGGTGACAGGATTTGAACCTGCGGCCTCTTCGTCCCGAACGAAGCGCTCTACCAAGCTGAGCCACACCTCGAAATCAAGCTGCCAACGCTTTTCCGTGACAGCTTTATTAGTATATCGCAGAAATCGCTTTCTGTCAACACTTTTTTGAAATTTTCCTTAAATTTTCTCGAGCAGCTTTGCCACCAGACGGCGCAGCTCTGCGCCGCGGCGCTCGGCAGTCTCGTTGACCTCAGCGCCCGAGAGCGGCTGCATAAGCACACCCGCCGCCATATTGGTGATCATGGCAATACCGACGAGCGGCAGACCGCAGTGCGCGGCTGCAATGACCTCGAACACGGTGGACATGCCGACCGCATCCGCACCGAGCGTGCGAAACATGCGGATCTCCGCCGGTGTCTCAAACTGCGGGCCGTTTACGCCGCAGTATACACCCTGATGCAGCTTAAGACCGCAGTCCGCAGCGGCCTGCATGGCTTTTTCCCCCAGTTTGTGGCTGTACGCGAACGTCATATCCGGAAAACGAGTACCGAGTGCGGGATCATTTTTGCCGGTCAGCGGACTTTTGCCTGTCATGTTGATGTGGTCGGTGATCAGCATAAAATCACCCGCATGATAGCCGGTGTTAATGCCACCGGACGCATTCGTCACGACGAGCGCCTTCACACCCAACTCTTTCAGCACATAAACAGGATATGCCACCTCGTCCGGCGCGTAACCCTCGTAGCCGTGCAGACGGCCCTGCATGCAGATAACGCGGCGTCCGGCCAGTGTGCCGCACACCATGCGTCCTGCGTGATCGGGCGCGGTGGATACCTTAAAGTGCGGAATCTCGCCATAGGGCACATAGACCGGATTCTCCACCTCATCCGCCAGCGGGCCGATGCCCGAGCCGAGCACCAGCGCGATTTCGGGCACAAACGGCAGCTTTTCTGTAAGATATGCTGCAGATTCCGCTACATTTGCTTTTGTCAGCATAGGTTGTCCCTCCTTACAGCCGACGCAGGATAGCGTCCGTACGCTTCTGCGTCTCCGCCTTTACCTTTTCAATGTCGATGGTCTTGAATTCACCATCGCGGTACAGCACCTCGCCGTCTACCATGGTCAGGCGAACGTCCGCGCCCTGAGCCGCATAGACCACGTTGCAGGCGGCATCGGTCATCGGCGTAAACTGCGGCGTATCGGTATCGATGACGCACAGGTCAGCCTTATATCCAACCGCCAGCTTGCCGCAGTCCGTGCGTCCCTGCGAGAGCGCACCGGCGCGCGTTGCGGTGTGCAGCACCTGTGCAGGCGTCAGCAGCGTGGAATCGTGATAGAAACCCTTGTAGACCACGCCGAACAGGTAAATATCCTGCAGAATATTCAGGTTGTTGTTGGAGGCTGCGCCGTCCGTGCCGAGCGCGATATTGATGCCCTTCTCCAGCATTTTCGGGATGTTCGCGTAGCCGGATGCCAGCTTGAGATTGCTTGCCGGACAGCAGGCGACCGAAACATTGTGCTTCTTGAGGATATCGAAATCCTCATCCTCCAACCAGACGCAGTGCGCCGCCGTGGTCGGAGAATCGAAGATGCCGTGTGCTTCCATGTACGCCGCCGGTGTCAGGCCGTGGCGCTGCCTGCACTCCTCGTGCTCGGTCTGCGTCTCGGACAGGTGAATGTGGATACGCGCACCCGCGTCCTTCGCATGGGCGGCTACCGCCTCGACCACCTTGGGCGTCGAGGTATACTCGCCGTGGATACACAAATCACCAATCAGCCGACCGCCCATCTCGCCGTTCCACTCGTTCAGCAGGCGCAGATTGTCCTTGTAGGCGGCAAGGCTCTCGTAGTCGCTGTCGTCAAATACGGTCAGGCCGCGGCTGAGGTTGCACTTGATGCCGCTCTCGCGGATCGCGGGCATCATGCCATCGAAGAAGAAATACATATCCGAGAACGAAACCGTACCGCTCGCCAGCATTTCCGCGATGGAAAGCTGCGTCCCGTAGTACGCCGCCTCGTCATCGATCTTGTCCTCAAACGGAAATACCTTCTCACCCAGCCAGCGCTGCAGCGGCAGATTTTCCGCGTAGCCGCGCAGCAGCGTCATCGGCGCATGGCTGTGCACGTTGTAAAAGCCGCTCATCAGCAGACGGTGTTTGCCGTCGTAACGCTCGCCGTAATCCTCCTGTGGCTCGGCATCGCCGATGTAGGCAATCTTGCCGTCCTTCACGCCGACGTACTGCCCGCGCTTGCGCTCAAAATTCTCATCCAACAGATCAATATTGCAAAAAAGCATGGTATTCTCCTTTTCTCTTTATAGAACGTGGTAATGCGGGATAATATCCTCGTATTCGCCGTCCTTGTTCAAAAATCCGCCCGGAATCACGCCAAGCTGTGTGAATCCCAGCTTTTTGTACAGCGCCAGCGCACCCGTGTTGCTCTTGACGACTGCGTTGAACTGCAGCACGCGGAATCCGCACGTTTTTCCCTGTGCAATGCAGTGCTTTACCAGTTTTTCACCGATATGCTGTCCGCGCACGGTCTTTTTGACGGCGTAGCTTGCGTTGCAGATGTGTCCGCAGCGTCCCACATTATTCGGGTGCAGAATATACAGACCGACCAGCTCACCGGTTGCCGCGTCGTATGCTACGCCGGTGTAGGTCTGCTCAGTGAAAAAGGCATGACCGGTCACCTCGTCCAGCTTTTCCATCTGCGGAAAGGCTTTGCCGTCCTCAACGACCTCGTTCCAAATTTCTGCTGCCTGTGCAGCGTCACGCTGCTCGTACTGTCGAATTTCGATCTGCATGGTTTCTCATCCCCTTGTTTTTTATTATAGCATAGTGCAGGAGAAAAGAAAACTGCTGCATCGGTTGCAAACCGCAGAATGCGCCGTACCCACGGCGGTGGGCAAAAGGATGGACACCAAGGTTTCCACCCTTTTGAATCCCGCTTCCTTTGCTTGTTAGCCTGACGGAGACCGGCGACCGCTCCGAAAAGGAGAACGGCAGTCGGGTTACTCTTGCGTGTCTTTCGTAACCTATTCGCAGTTCACAGATACCTTACTGCTACACATGCGGGTTACTCTCCGCAGGCGCGACACAAGGTGAATTGCCCGAAGGGCAAGAGAAGGTCCCCTGGGGGATGACAGTGTCGCGCAACTCTTTGGCTTGGTGGCCACGGACGGCACCTACGAATTGAATCTATCAACGGACTTTACCGTAGGGTGCGACGACCTCGGCGCACCGTATCTAAACCATCTGCTCATTACTAAAACGCAGGGCGGCCATTGGCCGCCCACAGAATGATAACCCATTGCGTTCTCTTCACTCTTTCTTAAAACGCCGAATACTTCAAAATATCTTTTCGCATTCGCGCGATAATCCGCTTTTCCAGCCTTGAAATGTAGCTTTGCGAGATACCCAGCAAATCCGCGACCTCCTTCTGCGTCAGCGCCTTCGGCGTGCCGATGCCGAACCGCAGCGAGATGATCTGCCGCTCTCTCGGCGGCAGATGGCCCAGTGCCCGATGCAGCAGCATTTTGTCCACATCGTCCTCGAGTGGCCGCATGACGCTGTCCGGCTCGGTGCCAAGAATATCACTCAGCAGCAGCTCGTTGCCATCCCAGTCCGAGGACAGCGGCTCGTCGATGGAAACCTCGCTCCGCCGTCCGGCGATCTTGCGCAGATGCATGAGGATCTCATTTTCGATACACCGCGATGCATATGTCGCCAGCTTGACGTTTTTGTCGCTCCGATAGGTGCTCACCGCCTTGATGAGTCCGATCGTTCCAATAGAAATTAAATCTTCTGTTCCCACACCGCTCGACTCAAACTTGCGCGCCAGAAACACCACCAGCCGCAGATTGTGCTCGATAAGACAGTTGCGCGCCGCAACATCGCCCCCGCTGTTCGCCTCCACGGCGGCGGCCTCCTCCTCCGGAGACAACGGCGGCGGCAGAACATCGCTGCCGCCGATATAATGTACGCCTTGCGCTCGAAACCGCCGCAAAACCATCTTTAACCACTGCAGAAATTTCATTTTGCTCTCCCTTTCACACCCCGATAAGTCCCTCGTACGCGCCCTGTCCGATGGAGACCGCACTGACCGCACACACACAGTCGAGTGCCGTACCGTCCGCTCTCAGCACGCTGTCCGGCCGGAAATACAGCAGCAGACCGCCATCCGTGCCGACCGCGTGAAACGGCAGCAGACCGCAGCGTGCAGCCAGATTTTCCGGCAGAGCCGTCAGCTGCGCGGACGCACTGCCGAACGGCAGTTTCGTGTCCAGCAGGCACTCGGCGGTCTTGCGCTCGAGCACCACGACCGGCTTTCCGGAAACCGGTTCGGTCAGGTCGTTGCCTGTGTCGTGCAGCACGCGCACGGCGGTCTGCCGCGTGCCGAACCGGATGGTCAGCGTTTCTGTTTCGCGGTGCAGCGCGCCGTGCTTCGCATCTCCGCACAGGAGTATCCCGCTTGCCGCGTAGCCGACAGCTGCCGCCAACACGAGTACCTGTATCGGCACCGCAAAGTAGTACCCGCACGAGAGCAGCAGCCTTCTGCCGCTTGCGGCACTCAGCGCCGCCGCCAGTCCGGCGAACGAGGCCGCGACCACGCCGTACAGTGCACACAGCCGCGCAAGGTGCCGCTCTCTGCCGAAAGCGATCATGCACAGGCCCAGTCCTGCAAGAAGGCGCAGCGGTGCAAGTGTCAGCACCGGCCAGACCGCACCCAACACGGCATAGCCGCCGCCGAGTGCTGCTGAGAAAATCAGTCGCATTTTCCGCACCTGCACGCCGCCTAAGCGAGCCGCCGCAAGCAGCGTTGCACCATCCATCAGCGCGTTGACGGCAAACAGCACATCCAGATAGACGACCATACCTCACCTCCCGAACAAGATTCAGTATAGCACGGACAACGTGCGCGTTTTGCCGAATAAAGAGCGTAAAATACCTGAAACCGCTCTACCATAAGATAGAACGGTTCCAAGCAAAGAGTAGTATGTAAGTAAGATGTGGTCGAAATGAGAAAGGATATAAAAGAAAACAGCAAGAGTCCTGCACCTTTAACGGTATCAGCCCCCTTGCTGTGTCTTTATCATACTGCAAAATCGAAGATTTGTCACCTGTCGATTTTTACAAAATTCCTAGTAACTCTATCGGTTATTTTTGGAGTGCGTACTGTGCCAGCAGCTTTGCTGCGTCCTCAACGTCGGAAACCGCACACAGCTCGCTCGGAGAATGGATATAGCGAGTCGGGATAGAGACCGCGCCTGCCTGCACGCCTGCGCGCGCCTTCTGCAGCGCCGAAGTATCCGTGCCGCCGCACAGCAGGATTTCGCGCTGCGCGGATACACCGCAGTCTTTCGCCGCCTGCTCAAGCGCATCCACAACCGCCGGTGTGCAGATAACCGAGCGGTCCATCACCTTGACTGCCGGTCCCTTGCCCAGCTTGACCGCCATCGCGGACTTCATCTCCGGCAGGTCGCCGGTATCGGTCACATCGACCGCGATAGCCGCATCCGGCTCAACTGCGAACGCTGCCGCGCCTGCGCCGCGCAGGCCAACCTCCTCCTGTGCCGTAAACACGAAGTACAGGTCGTTCTCGATTTCCTTGTCCGCCAGCTGCTCCATCATCAGCAGGAGCGTCACACAGCCGATGCGGTTGTCCAGATACGGACCGCACAGCACGCCGTTCTGCTCGAACCGCGGTGCCTCGTACACAGCGAAATCACCGATCTGCACCAGCTTGCGCGCTTCCTCGGCGTTCTTTGCACCGATGTCGATGAACAGATTATCCAGCGTCAAATCCTTAAGCGGCGTCTTTTCCTCGTAGGAGATCACGCCGCGCGTGCCGTTGGCAAACTTCACCTGAATATTCAGCAGGTCACCGACATACAGGCCGCCGATCTGCGAAAAACGGATAAAGCCCTTGTCCTCAATATAGGTGGCAACCACGCCGATAGAGTCCATATGCGCAGCAAACAACAGCTTTTTGCTATTCTTTGCGCCTTTTTTGCGGCAGATAAGGTTGCCGAGCGCGTCCGTCGTCACGTCGTCGATATACGCGCCTGCAATCTCCGCGATGGTTTCGCGAACCGCATCCTCACGGCCGGAAGGGCCGAATGCACCCGCGACCGTGTTCCATAAATCAAAAATCTTGCTCATTCGTCGTCCCCTCCGAGTTCTTCCAGAAATGCGCGTGCGGCGGAAAGCACCGCTTCGCAGTCAGCTACTGCCGCCACCGAGGACGGCGAGTGAATATAGCGTACCGGAGCCGCAGCCGCGCACACGCGCACGCCTGCACGGCTCTTGTGGATACGGCCTGCGTCCGTGCCGCCGGCTACACGCGTTTTCGTCTGCCAGCGGATGCCACGCTTGTCGCAGGCATTGCGCAGAAGTTCAAACAGCTCCGCATCGTAGATGGTCGCGCCGTCCATAAACGGCAGAACGACACCGCCGCGTACACGGCAAACAGCTTTGCCGCCTTCCACCTCTGCGAGATCAGCAGCTGTCGTGCCCTCGAGCACCATTGCGAATCCCGGGTCAAGCGCATATGCCATGCTTGCCGCACCGCGCAGACCGACTTCCTCCTGCACGGTGAAGCAGAACCAGGTGTCGATCGGCGGCTCATCCTCGATGAGCTTGAGGAGCGCCGCACAGCCCACGCGGTCGTCAATCGCCTTGGCCTTAATAAGACCGTCGCCGAACTCGACAACCGCCGAGTCAAACACGCCGTAATCGCCAAGCGAAACCTTGTCCTCAGCGGCAGCTTTGCTCGCTGCACCGATGTCGATATACAAATCCTTAGTCTTGGGCATGGTGCGGCGCTCTGCGGCAGTTGTCAGATGAACTGCCTTGATGCCGATCACGCCCTGCACATCGCCAAAACGCACCGGTCGGCCGATGACCACGCGCGGGTCCACGCCGCCGACAAAGCCAAATTTCAGCATTCCGTCGTCCGTAATCTTCTTGATGATAACGCCGACCTCATCCATGTGCGCGCACAGCACAACCGGACGCTCGAGCGCCTTTTTGCCCTTTCGGAACACCATAATGTTGCCGATGGCATCGGTTTTCATTTCATCCGCGAACGGTTTTACCTTCTCGAGCACAAACTCGCGCACCGCATCCTCACAGCCGGACGGCCCCGGCAGCGCGCACAGCTGCTTCATCAGTTCGATCATGCGCCCACCTCCCCGTCAAATTCGCGCAGGAATTCTGCCATCAGGTCAGCGACTGCCTGCACATCAGACAGCTCCACGACCTCGACCGGCGTATGCATGTATTTTTCCGGAATGGACAGCAAACCCATTGCGATGCCGCGGCCGACGATCTGCATCGTCCACGCATTCGTGCCGGTGTTGCCCTCCATGATTTCAAGCGTATAGTCGATGTCGTTCGCCTTGGCGGTCTTGATGAGCGCCTTGGTGAAGCCGCGGTGCAGGTTCGGACCCATGCCGACTGCCACGCCGCTGCCGAGGTCGAACACACCGTCCGACGGACCGTCCGGCGTTCTGCCGTGGGTCACATCCACCGCGATAGCGTACTCCGGCTGAACCGTAAACGCGCCGGTCTGCGCACCCAGTTCAGTAACTTCCTCCTGCGTGCTGATGAGCACCGCAACATTGCATTTCAGCTTGTCCTTTGCTACGTGCAGCTGCTCCATTGCCAGCAGGATGGCGGCAACGCCCGCTCGGTCGTCAAGGCACTTGCTGCAAAGCTGACCGCCCGCCAGCTTGATCGGCTGCTGCGCGAATACGATCGGCGTGCCGACGCGAATGCGGCTTTTGGCATCGAGCAGACCGGTGTCGATGGCCATCTGGTCGATGGGTACGGCCTTGTTCTGCTCACCTGCCTTGAGCAGGTGCGGCGGCATGCAGGATACCACGCCGTACAGCGGCTCGTCCGCGAGAATGGTCACCTCACCGCCGAGCAACATGCGCGGGTCCACACCGCCGACCGGCGCGAACCGCAGAAAGCCGCCGTCCAGCACCTCGGTAACAAGAAAGCCGATCTGGTCGAGATGTGCGTCCAGCAGGACGGTTTTCGCGCCCTCTTTACCGCAGGACAGGCTGCCGATCACGTTGCCGTTCTTATCCGCATCCACGGTGTCGCAGTACGGCCGGAACAGCTCCGCGACGGCCTTTGCCGCCTGCATTTCAAAGCCGCTGACCGCCGGCAGCGCGCACAGCGTCCGCAGCGTTTGTTCTAACTGCAAGGAAATTCCTCCTTTTTCGTCTTTTATCGTACAAGACTTATTATAACCGTTTCTTTCCATGGTTACAAGATAAAAGGCGCTCCTGAGAGCGCCTTTTGCTTTATGAAATCTGTTCTCCGGTCGGCAGATACAGCGCGTTCACCGCGTCCGTTTTGCCGTTCGGATAGGAATCTACCACGCGGAGACAACCGTTTTCAAAGCTGAGCCGATAATAAATGTCGATCGTGTCCTCGATTTTGATCGTACCCAGCGTTGCGCCGAAGCGGTCAAAGCAGGTAATCGTGTGCTCATCGGTCGGGAGCGCGTACACGCCTGCGCCGTCGGTCGCCAGCAGACCCGGACGTCCGCCGTTCAGAATCGGCTTCACGCGGAACAGAACCTTGTTCGTGCCGTCCGCGTCACAGCGGATGTACTCATATTCCTTGTCGTTGATCCAGCGGCTGTAAATGTTCTGACCAACCTCGTCAAACGCATTCTGATAGGTCTTTGTCAGCTTTTTACCGTTAAAGTTGTACAGAGCATAGTAGCCTGTATTCTCGGAGTAGATGTAGGTATCACTGTACTGATTGAGATACAGACCGCCCGAGCTGGATGCAATGCGCTTGCCGCCTGCGATAATGGCAGCCGAATTATTGCCCCACACAGTAAAGCGGTCTCCCGCACCATCACGAATCTCCATCTTGCTGCGGTCAAACGCAAAATTCATGCTCCACAGGGTCTTGCCGGTGGTGTCGATTGCGGCAATGGTCTTGCTGTCCACGCGGACAACTGCCTTGCCGTCCTTGAAGTTAGTCATGCGGTCATAAGTCGCCGTGCTCTTAGTGCCGTCAGCCAGCGCAATGTAGTCCTTACCGTAAGTCACCTTGGTGATGTCCATCGGACACAGCCAGCCTGCCTGCTCGCCGTCTGCGACAAGAATGCGGTAATCCTCCAGTTTTTCGCCGGTTTTGAGGTTCACCACGTCATATTTCGTGCCGTTTTCCATCGTCACACCGGCCCATACACCGAGCAGAGTAAGATTCTCGAAGGTGCCCTTGGTATCCTTATAATCGGTCAGCAGCTTTTTGCCCTTTGCATTCTCGATGTGCATCTGCGACCGTGCACCGGCACCGCCCTCATCGTCCATGACAACGGCGTACTCTGCCGCAGTCTCGCCGCTCGGCACCTCGGCATACTTGGTATCATACAGGCGCAGCATGGTCGCGATGGATTGCTCGTGCGTATAGCTGTTATTCGGTGCAAAACGATTGCCGCTGACGCCGTTCATCACGCCGCTGTTGTACGCCCAGTACACATCGCTGCGTGCCCACGCCTGAATGTCCGCGCCGTCCGCGAAAACGTGCGGCATACGGTCCTTCACGCTGTCCTTTGCATTCTTGCGCAGATTGCCCAGACGGTGCAGCATGCTTGCCGCCTGCTGACGGGTCAACTGCTGCTGCGGTGCAAATTTGCCGTTGCCAACTCCGTTTACCACGCCCAGAGACGCGCAGAGCAGCACATCCTCGTCCTTGGTATCCGAGAAGGAAACCGCGGTTTTCTCGACGGATTTTACGTTGCTGCTCTTCTCCCAGGTGCGGTAAACCGCTGCCGCCAGTGCGCAGAAATCCGCACGGGTGATGCTCTGCGTGTACGCCTGATCGACCTGCTCCGGCACAATGCCCGCGTTCCGCGCGGTATCCACCGCCGACTTGGCCCAACTGCTCGGTGCTTCCGCTGCCGCAGCTGCCGTTACCAGCATAGCCGCAGATAAAATCGCTGCAATCGTTCGTTTCATAGAAAATCCTCCTTTTAATTCAGCGGTCAGTGATTTTTTCTTTGTTTTGGATATTGCGCGCTCTGTTTTCTGATCGCTGCATTGTATTTGACGTTTGATATCTGCAAAAGGTTCCCAGATTTATCGGGTAATGTCAAAAAAATCATTGACGGTGCAGGTCTGCAGAATACCGTCCGGCGTGTAGTATTCGTCCCGCAGGACGCGCTGCTGCTCGTCATACCATATTTTCTCGGTTACGCCATCCTCGCTGACGCAGACTGCGGTGCGCTCGGTGTCGTCGTATGTCCACTCGTTGTCCTGCATCATTTCGTAATTCGGATCATGCACATTGTTTTCTATGCGCAGTATGGAACCGCGTGCATCCTTCACCGTGATCCATGTGCCGGTCAGCACGCCCTCGAAAATCGTGCTGGTTCTGGTCGTTTCTCCGGTTTTGGGATTGTATTCCGACACTGTCTGTGACTGCATGTTGCCTGCCGTGTCGCAGCTCTGCTCCAGATACGGTTCTTCCTCGTCTCCGCGATAGGTGTAAGTCTCTATTCCGTCCGCATTCGCTGTGCGAATGATACGCCCCTGCTCGTCATACTCTGTGTAAGAAACCGTCTTTACACCGCAGGTTGTGGAATACCATGTCATTTTGCTGCCGCTGAAAACCTTGCGTTCGCTGGAACTCACGCCGAACGGACGCTTGCAATTCAACGACCAGATCTCGCGGTTCTGCGCATCGTAGCCGGTGATTCTGAGATAGGACCATTCCTTCTCATCCGGTATCACGCGCGTTGTCTTTTGCTGTTCAATCCGAGCAGCAGGCTGCATATACGCCAGAAGTGTCCAGTTTTCCGCTGTCGGACGGACATACCGCAGTCCGTTCATCGATAAGCCGCCGAAAACAACGCCGCAGCAGACCGCAGTGCTTGCCGCCAGCATTCCGGCTCGTTTGAGAATGTTCAGCTTCACCCAAACACCTCCTCAGCGGGTGACATCGGTGTATGTTGTTGTAATCTCACGCGAAAAACCATCCTCCGAAAAGCTATATGCATTTTTTATCCAGCGTCCCTGTTCGTCATACCAGTATTTCTCGGTCGTGCCCTCCGCCTCGTCCACACAGGTGGCCGTGCGCGCGGCATCGTCATACGTCCACTGATAGTCACAGGTTCTCATCTGTCCGCCCGCGCTGACATGCACTTGCTTTACGATGTTGCCATGCGAATCCAGTATGCAGTACTGCGAGGCAAGATAGGTACCATCGTCTTCGTATATGTCCATATTGGTGACGGTACTGCCTGTTTGCGGGTCGGTTTCGGTAATCTTGCGGCCGGTCAACGCGCCCTGCGCGTTGTGCGTTTCCTCCAGATACGTTTCAGTCGCATCGCCGCGGTAGTAATACGTCGATATGCCGCCATAGTCGGTTTCCATACGGATAAGCCGTCCCTGTTCATCATACTGGCAAACCGAGTCCACTTTTCCGCCCTGACCGAAGAAATACCGCGCCGATGTATTGCCGATGTACACATCACGGCTGCTGCCGACCGATGCCAGCTTGCCGAATGTCGTGCGCGACCAAATCTCGCGGTTCTGTGCATCGTATCCGGTGACAGTGTAGGTCGGGTCGCCCTCACCGAAGTCCATAACGCACTGCTCGATGCGTTCCGCCGGTGCGACCCACGGCAGCAGCCACCAGTTGTCCGCCGTCGGACGCATATAGCGCAAGCCGTTGAGCGTTAACGCACCAAAAATCCCGCCATAGCAGACGGCAGCACTCGCCGTCAACATTCCCGCACGTTTGAGCAGATCTTTGTTCATAAAACCCCGCCTTTCTCTATCCAATTGTCCTGCCTGTCTTATCTGGTTTCAGTATAGCATAAATTTTTCCGGAAGGATATATCTCTTTGTATTTTGAAGCAGAAATGTATCATGCAGCGGCAAAATCGTTTGTCTGCGCCCGGTTGGCGACGGTGCGGGAGCACTCCCCTGCGATTGCGCGTGGCAGCTGAATTTACAGGTGCCGTCCGCAGACACCGGACCACCGAGTTGCGCAACACGGGTATCCCCCAGGGGACCTTCTCTTGCCTTTCGGGCAATTCACCTTGTGTTGCGCCTGCGTAGAGCAAACCGCATGTGTAGCAGTAAAGTATCTGGCATTGAGAATAGGTAGGGAAATGGGCGCACACTGTGCGCCCCTACGGAAGAAAAAATCCTCTGCCGTTCCCCTATAGTCTCAGTTCTGCAAATTTCGCCGTGCTATCTCAAAAGGAAACGGGATTCAAAAGGGTGGAAACCTTGGTGTCCATCCTTTTGCCCACCGCCGTGGGTACGGCGAACTCCTGCGCTCCGCAGAGCGCAACTCTCCGCTTGATTAAAGCGCAAAAAAATCCCGCAGAGAAAACCTCTGCGGGATTTATTATGCTATTTCAGCAAGCGTTTTGCGCGATCTTACGCCTCGGGAGCGTACAGATCCTGCAGGCGCTTCAGGTGAGCGTAACGCTTGGTAGACTCTACCTCGGAACGCTCGAACAGGCCCTCTGCACGATCCGGGAATGCACGGGTCAGTGCGGAGTAACGAGCCTCGCCCATCATGAACTTGCGGTAATCCTCGGTCTTGGGCTCCTTGGACTCCAGAATGAACGGGTTCTTGCCCTCGTCAGCCAGCTGCGGGTTGAAGCGGAACAGGTTCCAGTAACCGCAGTCAACAGCCTTCTTCATCTCAGCCTGGCAGTTGGTCATGCCGCCCTTGATGGAGTGCATCTCACACGGAGCATAGCCGATTACCAGCGACGGGCCCGGATAAGCCTCAGCCTCAGCGATGGCCTTCAGGGTCTGAGCCGGGTTAGCGCCCATAGCTACCTGTGCAACGTAAACGTAGCCGTAGCTCATAGCGATCTCAGCAAGGCTCTTCTTCTTGGTGGTCTTACCGGAAGCTGCGAACTGTGCAACAGCGCCGATGTTGGTAGCCTTGGAAGCCTGTCCGCCGGTGTTGGAGTAAACCTCGGTATCGAATACCATAACGTTTACGTCCTTGCCGGATGCCAGAACGTGATCCAGACCGCCGAAGCCGATATCGTATGCCCAGCCGTCGCCGCCGAAGATCCAAACGGACTTCTTAGCGAGGTATTCCTTGTGAGCCAGAACATCCTTGCAGTCCGGGCAGCCTGCTGCTGCGCCCTTTTCGAGCTCTGCAACCAGTGCCTTTGCCGGCTCAGCGTTAGCAGCGCCGTTGTCCTTGGTATCCATGAAGCTGTTAACAGCGTTCTTGAAGCTGTCGGTAGCGTTCTCAGAGCCAGCCATAACCTCGAGCTTGGAGATCAGGCGCTCACGGAGAGCTTCCTGGCCGTAGTACATGCCAAGACCGTGCTCTGCGTTATCCTCGAACAGGGAGTTAGCCCATGCCGGACCGTGGCCGTTTGCATCAACGGTGTACGGGGAGGTAGCAGCCGGGCCGCCCCAAATGGACGAACAGCCAGTAGCGTTGGAGATGTACATGCGGTCGCCGCAAACCTGAGTGATCAGGCGGGCGTAAGAGGTCTCTGCACAGCCTGCGCAGGAACCGGAGAACTCAAGCAGCGGCTTCTTGAACTGCGAATCCTTTACGGAGTTCGTGGAGATCATGTCGGCCTTCTCGGAAACCTTTGCTACGCAGTAATCGAATGCATCCTGCTGAGCAGCTTCCTCTGCCTGCGGTACCATCTTGAGGGACTTGGTCGGGCAGACGCCGATACATACGCCGCAGCCCATGCAGTCCAGCGGAGATACAGCCATGGTGTACTTGTAAACGCCCTTGCCCTTGCCTGCCTTGATGTCAACCAGCTTGGTGGAAGCCGGTGCAGCAGCAGCCTCTTCTTCGGTCAGTGCAAACGGACGAATGGTAGCGTGCGGGCAGACGTAAGCACACTGGTTACACTGAACACAGGTAGCCTCGTTCCACTGCGGAACAGTAACTGCTACGCCGCGCTTCTCGTAAGCAGCTGCGCCGTGCTCGAAGGAGCCGTCAACATGCTCGCCTGCGAATGCGGATACCGGCAGGGAGTCGCCGTCCATGCGGCCGATCGGCTCCATAACGTCCTTGACCATCTTGACAACTTCCGGACGGCCCTGCAGGTCGCGGGTATCAGCCTCGTCCTGTGCGTCAGCCCAGTCAGCCGGTACGTCGATCTTCTGGTATGCGGTAGCGCCGATGTCGATAGCCTTGTGGTTCATATCAACGATGTCCTGGCCCTTCTTCAGGTAGGACTTGGTAGCAGCGTCCTTCATGAACTGGATAGCCTGCTCGCTCGGCATTACCTTAGCCAGTGCGAAGAATGCAGACTGCAGAATGGTGTTGGTGCGCTTGCCCATGCCGATCTCGATAGCGAGGTCGATTGCGTTGATGGTGTAAAGCTGAACGTTGTTCTTAGCAATGTAGCGCTTCTCGGAAGCTGCCAGATGCTTGCTCAGCTCTTCCGGAGACCACTGGCAGTTGATGAGGAATACGCCGCCCGGCTTAACGTCACGCACGATCGGGAAGTGCTTGGTGATGTAGGACGGGTTGTGGCATGCTACGAAGTCAGCCTTGTTGATGTAGTAAGGAGAACGGATCGGCTTGTCGCCAAAACGCAGATGCGAAACGGTTACGCCGCCGGTCTTCTTGGAGTCGTACTGGAAGTAAGCCTGTACGAACTTGTCGGTGTGGTCGCCGATGATCTTGATGGAGTTCTTGTTCGCACCAACGGTACCGTCACCGCCGAGACCCCAGAACTTGCACTCGGTCGTGCCTTCTGCTGCGGTGTTCGGTGCCGGCTTCTCCTCGAGGGAGAGGTAGGTAACGTCGTCGTTGATGCCCAGGGTGAACATCTTCTTCGGCTCTGCCTTAGCCAGCTCCTCGTATACAGCGAATACGGAGGACGGGGGCGTATCCTTGGAACCCAGACCGTAACGGCCGCCGGTTACTACCTTATCGGTGATGCCTGCATCAGCCAGAGCGGTAACAACGTCCATGTAAAGCGGCTCGCCCTGGGAGCCCGGCTCCTTGGTGCGGTCGAGGACTGCGATCTTCTTAGCGGTCTCCGGGATAGCTGCGATCAGCTTGTCAGCACGGAACGGACGGTACAGACGAACCTTAACCAGGCCGACCTTCTCGCCGTGTGCGTTCAGGTAATCGATAACTTCCTCTGCAACGTCGCAGATGGAGCCCATAGCGATGATAACGCGGTCAGCGTCAGCAGCGCCGTAGTAGTTGAACAGCTGGTAGTTGGTGCCGAGCTTGGCATTTACCTTGCCCATGTACTCCTCAACGATGCCCGGAACAGCTTCGTAGTACTTGTTGGCAGCCTCGCGATGCTGGAAGAATACGTCGCCGTTCTCGTGAGAGCCGCGCATCATAGCGTGCTCCGGGTTCAGTGCGCGCTTGCGGAATGCTTCAACAGCATCCATGTCGCACATTTCCTTCAGATCCTCGTAATCCCAAACCTGGATCTTCTGGATCTCGTGGGAGGTACGGAAGCCGTCGAAGAAGTTGATGAACGGAACGCGGGACTTGATGGTAGCCAGATGTGCTACTGCAGAAAGGTCCATAACCTCCTGCGGGTTGGTCTCAGCCAGCATAGCGAAACCGGTCTGGCGGCAAGCCATAACGTCGGAATGGTCGCCGAAGATGTTCAGTGCATGAGATGCAACGGTACGAGCGGAAACGTGGAATACACACGGAAGCAGCTCGCCTGCGATCTTGTACATATTCGGGATCATCAGCAGAAGACCCTGAGATGCGGTGTAGGTGGTAGTGAGCGCACCTGCTGCCAGAGAGCCGTGTACGGTACCCGCCGCACCTGCCTCGGACTGCATTTCGATTACCTTAACGGTAGTACCGAAAATGTTCTTCTGACCTGCGGCAGCCCACTGGTCAACGCTGTCTGCCATGGGGCTGGACGGGGTGATCGGATAGATACCCGCAACTTCGGTAAACGCGTACGATACGTGCGCGGCCGCAGTGTTGCCGTCCATGGACTTCATCTTTCTTGCCATGTTGATGTCCTCCTATAAAAAATTATAATTCTCAATCGGAATTAAAAGCCCTCGTTTTGGTGTATTTTAACCTAAACTAAGCCTTACCTGCCCCTTCATTGTAGCACTCACGCACAAAGTTGTAAACAGTAAATGTACTATTTTCCGCACTATTTTTCAAATTTTGATAAGATGTTTCATATTATGAAACGCATGCAAACTTTTTATCATGGAGTTTCTGTGTTTTTTCCGTGTTTTTTATTGCGTAATCTGATGACACATAGTATAGTATTAGATGTATAGTTATATGGTTATGCCATAAGTATCGGAGGGATCGGCATGGTATCTCGCGTATTCTCCGCAGGACTGAGCGGCATTGACGGCTACATTGTCACCGTCGAGTGCTTCCTCTCCGGCGGTCTTCCCCGGCTGGATGTCGTCGGTCTGCCGACCGGCGCGGTATCCGAAGCCGGAGAGCGCGTCCGTGCCGCCGCAAAGGCCTGTGCCTTTGACTGGCCCGTGTCCCGACTGACCGTCAACCTCGCACCTGCCGACACAAAAAAGGCAGGAACAGCATACGATCTGCCCATTCTGCTTTCCATTCTGGCGGCAGCGGGCGAGATCGACGCACCGCCCGACAACGCTCTCTTCTTCGGCGAGCTTTCCCTCACCGGAGAGCTGCGGCCTGTCTGCGGTGCGCTTTCCATGGCGCTTGCCGCGCGTGATGCCGGTTTCAAAACCGTGTTCGTTCCCGCGATGAATGCCGCCGAAGCATCCTATGCTTCCGGTGTGACGGTGTTTCCGATCCATACATTAAATGAGCTGCTCGGACATTTGAACGGCAGAAAGCCGCTCGCGCCGTGTGCTCCTCCGCCCAGACCCGAACCGCAGGACGATGCGCTGGATTTTGCGCATGTGCTCGGTCAGCACGCGGTCAAACGCGCGCTCGAGATCGCGGCTGCAGGCGGACACAACGTGCTTCTTTCCGGACCGCCCGGTTCGGGCAAGAGCATGGCTGCAAAGCGCTTTTCCACCATCCTGCCGCCGCTGTCCGACAGCGAACGGCTGGAGGTTATCCGTGTCTGGTCCGCCATCGGCAGAGGACAGGAGGCGGTCGAGCGTGCCGAACGGCCGTTCCGCGCACCGCATCATAATTCCTCGGCCAACGCGATGGCTGGCGGTTCGGGTGCCGCAGGGCGGCTGCCCGTCCCCGGCGAGATCACGCTCGCGCACCGCGGTGTGCTGTTTCTGGATGAATTTCCTGAATTCCGCCGTGATGTGCTCGAAACCCTGCGCCAGCCGCTTGAGGACGGCAGAGTTACCATCTCGCGTGTCGCCGGTCAGGTGACGTATCCGGCACGGTTTCAGCTCATTGCCGCGATGAATCCCTGCAAATGCGGCTGGTACGGCACGGAACGCTGCACCTGCACCAAGGCTGCCGTTCAGCAGTATCTGCACCGTCTGTCCGGTCCGCTGCTCGACCGAATCGACCTGCAGGTTGCTGTGCAGCCGGTTGAATACGCCGCGCTTGCCGCACGAGGTCAGGCCAGTGAGGAACACTCCGCCGACATTCGTGCCCGTGTGCTCGCCGCGCGCGAGCGGCAGTATGCCCGACAGGGTGCCGACGTGTGCAACGCTGCCATTCCGCCGCCGCAGCTTGCCGAGCACTGCCCGCTGAGCGCGGATGCGTCTCGTATGTTTGCGGCCGCATTTCAGCGGCTGGGGTTGACCGCCCGTGCGCATGACCGCGTACTGCGCGTTGCCCGCACGATCGCCGATCTGGCAGACAGCAGCGTCATCGAGGCTGAGCATCTCGCCGAGGCTCTGCAGTACCGTTCACTCGACAGAGCCGCGGGTTCTTGACAGCTTGTGGAAAAGTCTGTGGACTATGTGTATAAATTTACAATTACTGTAATTTCACCGAAATTCGACTATTTATTGACATACTGGTTTGTTTTATCGGCAAACCAACAACCAGTCAGGAGGAAAATTCAATGTCTCATCCTATCGCTCGCCGTGCCGGTATGCTTGCGCTGACTGCCGCAATGCTCATGCCGAGCGCGGGAGCATTATCCGATGTGTCCAGCTGGGCGCAGGAAGGCGTTGCCGCTGCGCAGAATGCCGGTCTGGCACCTTCGTCCCTGGCCAACAGTGCCGCTTCCGGCTCTATCACCCGCGCAGAGTTCTGTGCCGTTGCGCTGAACGCCTACAAGGCTGTCAGCGGCAAGGCTGTCTATGTTTCGGGCAAAAAGCCGTTCGAGGACTGCTCGGACCCCAATGTCACCGCAGCTTACCTGCTCGGCATTATAAAAGGCCGCACCAACGGCAACTTTGATCCGGATGCCAAGATCAGCCGCGAGGAAATGTGCACCATACTCGACAACATCCTCGCCGCTGCCGATATCGAAGCAACCGAGATCGCCGGTGATGCCTGCATCGAGGATTACCCCGATGTAAGCATGATCAGCGATTACGCCATGCAGCCGGTCGTTACCATGGTCGATCATTCGGTCATCAACGGCATCACCGATACCAGCACGGACACCACCATTCTGGCTCCGTCCGGCACCACCACCCGTGAGCAGGCGCTGATCATGGCAAACCGCTTCTGCACCGCCTTCAAGCCGGATAAGACGCCGATTGCAGCGGTTAACGGCTCCGCTAACCTGCCGACCACCGCCGGTTCTTCCGCCTCTGCCGCAACCACTATCACCGGTCTGCCGCAGACCGAGGCTGAGAAGATGACCTACGTTTACGGCGCAGGCAACGGCAAGTACCAGTCCGCAGCTGAGGCTGAGGCTCACATGGTCGAGATCGTGGTTCCGGTATGGCATCTGCAGTCCGACGGCACCAAGGTGGCCTCCAAGGCTTACCTGCAGGTAAACGCTTCGCTGGCTTCCATCTATCAGGCCATCTTTGAGGAGATCTTCAACGGCTCCGAGAAGTTCCCGATCTATGATGTAGGCTGCTACTCGTGGCGCACCGGCGAGCACTCGCAGGGCACCGCAGTTGATATCAACCCGGACGAGAACATGGAAGCTACCATCAACTCGGACGGTTCTCTGTCTCCGACCTGCGGCACCCACTGGACGCCGTATATTGATCCGTACTCCATCCCCGAGGGCGGCGATGTTTACAATGCCTTCACCAAGTACGGCTTCACCTGGGGCGGCAACGGCTGGCACAGCAAGCGCGACTACATGCACTTCAGCTACTTCGGCCGCTAAGCAATACATACGAAATGGCAAAAGAAGGGACGGCTTATCGTTAGCCGCCCCTTATCTTTTGTGAAATTTGTGTAACTTTACAGGAATTTAATTTGCAATTTTAGAATAACATGCTATAATAATATATAGAGTAAATTAGCAAGGAGGCATGACATCATGAGAAGACTCTCTATTCCGCAGAAGCCCGACCGTCCGGACATCGACGATCTGATCTTTGGTGATGACCATAAGACGCAGAGCGAAAAGTAACCGCACTTTTTGATCGGTTCCACGCAGGGCTTGCAGAGAAACAGCAGCCGCGTGGTTTTTTTATACCTGTTTTTGAAAGGAAACATATAAAAATGGAATCATCCAGTCCCGCGTCACGGACAAAAATGTAACACCCGAAGCATTTTTAATGCCTCGGGTGTTTTCTTTTCTGTTAGTCTAGAGATTACGAACAGCGCCTGCGAATGACATATACAGTTAAATGTTATCGTAGGGCGGGGTGCTCTACGGATATGATATAATATAAATTTCAAAGATTAAATCCGCAGGTGCTGTCTGTAATAACACGCTAACGAATTGTGCGGCACTGTTATCCTCCAGGGGACCCTCTCTTGCCCTTCGGGCAATTCACCTTGTGCCGCACCCAGCGCAGAGTTGCCCTTATGTGTAGCAGCAAAGTATCTGACACTGCGTATAGGTAAAGAAATGGGAGCACACTGTGCTCCCCTACGGTAATAAAAATCCTCTGCCGTTCCCCTATTTCGGAGCGGTCGCCGCTCTCCGATTTTCGCCAGGCTATCCCAAAGGAAAGGGGTGATTCACAAGAGGGTGGAAACCTTGGTGTCTACCCTCTTGTGCCCCTGCCGGGCAGGCAAGATTCGTTCGCTTCGCAAGCGACAAACCTTCGTATATAACGATTTAACAAACCCGAGGTTCGATTTCCGTACTCATGCAAAAAATAAAACCCCACCCTGCCGATGCAGTCCAATTAGTAACCTGCACGACTCATGCAGGTGGGTCCTCTGTTTGATACCTCTGCGCTTCCAACTTCCGTGTATACCCGGGAGGCCTGCTGCTCAGTATCAAAACTTTCCGAAGTCCCGTACTAAAAATGTGGGTTAAAAAAGGACTGCTGTCGAACAGGGCAGGATCTTACCGAAATAAAATGCTTTGCTTCCGATAACGAAGCTGCGCTGTTTACTCTTATTTTATGCTCTCGGCCGGAGAATTACTCCTCCTCTGCCTCGGCGCGTTCCATAACGATGTCGAACACTGCATCTGCGATCTCGTCATCCTCGACTGCCTCGAGCAGCTCTTCGCCGTTCTCCTCAACGATCTGCATGATAACGACCTCTGCATCCTCCTCGATGGAGATTTCTGCAGGGATAAACGCCAGATAGGTCACGCCATTATATTCCACGGTGTCGATATGCTCAAACTCGACCTCGTTGCCGTCCTCGTCGATCAGGGTTACAAAATCATTGCCGTATTCCTCGCTCATGGGTCCGGCACCTCCTTAAATTCATAGTAAAGGGGAGCAATCAGGTGTTTCCTGTCCCTTGTATTAAGCATAACAAATTACGACGTATTTGTAAAGCCTTATGTTGTGCATTCAGCACTACACTTTACACGATCATAGTATGTCTGTTACTGTAATAATCATACCAGTTAAAAAACGTGAAATAAAGCCTTGACTTTGTAAATTAATTCTGGTATAGTATTTGAGGTAACAAGGAAGAAGGCAGGTCCTCACCCGCAGCGAAGCAAACGGGTCAATAAAGCACAGAAGCCGCTTTGCGCGCTCTGCGATTTTATTCTGGAGGACGGTCATTCGATCAGTCCTTTTTCTTTTTGTCTTAAACCGATTTCGTTTGGAGGTGCTTACCAATCAGCAGCATGGAACATCAAATCAATGAAGAGATCCGCGACAAGGAAGTTCGTCTGATCGGTGACGACGGCGAACAGCTCGGCATTCTGCCTATTCAGCAGGCACAGGATATTGCCGTAGAAAAGGGCATGGATCTGGTCAAAATCGCGCCGCAGGCTAAGCCGCCTGTCTGCAAGATCATGGATTACGGTAAATTCCGCTTCGAGCAGGCAAAGCGCGAGAAGGAAGCGCGAAAGAATCAGCGTGTCGTGGAGATCAAAGAGATTCGCCTGACGCCTAATATCGACATCGGCGACCTGAACACCAAGGTAAAGAACGCTTGCCGCTTCCTGCAGGACGGCAACAAGGTCAAGGTTTCGGTTCGCTTCCGTGGCCGCGAGGTCACGCACGCGTCGCTTGGTCAGGATCTGCTCCATCGCTTCGCGGAGCTGTGCTCGGAGTGCAGCACGGTAGAAAAGCAGCCCAAGCTCGAAGGCCGCCAGATGCTGATGTTTCTGGCGCCCGCAAAGGACAAGTAAAACCAACGCGCAGATATAGCGCAAATTCAGAGAGGAGCAAAACCTTATGCCTAAGATCAAAACGCACAGCGGTGCAAAAAAGAGATTTTCCGTTACCAAGAACGGTAAGTTCAAGCGCGGTCACGTTGGCAAGCGCCACCTGCTCAACGGCCATGGCAAGACCACTAAGCTGAAGCGCCACCTCCGCAAGGAAGGCTTCGCAGATTCTACCAACGTAGCACAGCTGAAGCGTCTGCTGCCGTACAAGTAAGTTAGAAAACAACATCTTTCATATAGGAGGCAAACACAATGGCAAGAGTTAAGGGCGCAATGATGACCCGTAAAAGAAGAAAGAAGATCCTGAAGCGTGCTAAGGGTTACTGGGGTTCCAAGTCTACCCACTACCGTGTAGCCAACCAGGCCGTAATGAAGAGCCTGAAGTACGCTTACATCGGCCGTAAGCACAAGAAGCGTGACTTCCGTCGTCTGTGGATCACCCGCATCTCTGCAGCTTGCAAGACCTGCGATATCAACTACAGCCGTTTCATGAACGGTCTGAAGAAGGCTGGTATCGACCTGAACCGCAAGATGCTGGCTGACCTGGCTGTAAACGACCAGGCTGCATTCGCTGCACTGGCTGAGAAGGCTAAGGCTGCACTTTAATTGCATAACAAAAACGAGTCTGTGAAAACAGGCTCGTTTTTTTTGCATTCAGCGTTCCGATCGGGACGCTGTTTTCATATTCCGCGTTCCTCTGCCCTATACTGTGATGGTAAGGAGTGTGATGAAATGGGTCCATCCATTTACTTAGGCGTACAGGGCTACGGCTGCATCCGTGCCGAGGATAAAGACCGGTTTGCGCATCGGTTTCGGCAGGACGACAGCGTGTGCTGCTATGCCGTGTGCAATAAAGGCCGCTACGCCATCCAGAACCGCCTGCAGGAAGGTCAGGCGTATCATTTGACCATCCGGCAGGGAACGGTGACACAGGCTGTTCTCAGCTGTCCGGATGCACAAGGCGTAATCAATGCCATCAGCGGCAATTCCATCACGGTAGACGGCATGCACCTTCCCTGCCGCGCTGTGTTTGAAATCCGCACACGAGCCGGCGGCGCTGTCGTTCTGCCTTGCTTCCTCACCGGCCGGATTGTCGGCAGTTATGCACAGGTATTCGGCCGTGTTGCGTATATCCGGCCTGCTCCGCAGATGTATCATCCGCCGGTTCACGGTGTTCCCGGTCAGCGCACCCTGCAAAACCTGCTCCGAACCGCCTTGATGCCTGTCGGCACCGCCCTGTACGTCTACGGCGGCGGCTGGAACCGGCAGGATACCGGCTCCGGCAACACCGCTATGCACATTGGTCTGCCGCAAAGCTGGATTGACTTTTTCGACCGTCAGAACGCCTGCTATACCTACCGTAACGACAGCAATCCCGCGCACAGCTATTACCCGACCGGCGGCTGGAACCAGTACGGCTATGCCGGTCTGGATTGCTCGGGCTACCTTGGCTGGACGCTGTACAATACCCTGCATACCGAGAATGCGTCTGTCTCCGACTGCGACGGCTATGTCGCGCCCGCCGCCGAGTTTGCCCATACGCTTGCCCAAAGAGCCTGGGGTACCCTTTCCCGCCAGGACTGCGGCAACGGCCTGCAGGAGCCGTCCTCGTTCCGTCCCGGCGATATCTTCAGCATGGACGGTCATGTGTGGCTGTGCATCGGTCCCTGCCGAGACGGCAGCATTGTCATCGCGCACTCTACGCCCTCGCCCAGTAAAACCGATTGTAAAGGCGGCGGCGTGCAGCTCAGCGCGCTCAATCCCGCGAGTGACGCAGATAAGGATTGCCAGGCTTATCGGCTTGCAGAACGCTTTATGCAGCGGTATTCGAGATGGAGCGCAAGGTATCAGGCGCAGCTGCTGCCCTATTCGGTTTATGGGAAGCTGTCTGAGAATCCGCATACAGGATTGTTTCGGTGGAATGATTTTCTTTCAGATAAAGAAGGTGTTCGGGAACAGTTCGCGGAGGAAATTCTGCAAATTGAGAATTGAAAATGGAGAATGGAGAATTACGCAGCGGTAAAGCGTTGTGCGGGCGGCCAACGGCCGCCCCTGCGGTTACGCAAGGTGCAGATGGGTTACAAGCGGTGCGCCGAGGTCGCACCCTACGGTATCATCCGTTATCAAGCAAAACCCGCAGATGCCGTCCATGACCACCGAGCAAACGAGTTGCGCGACACGGGTATGTCGCGCCTGCGTAGAGCCGCCGATATGTGTAGCAGTACGGAATCCAGCACTGCGCAGAGGTAAAGAAATGGGAGCACACCGTGCTCCCCTGCGGTAATAAAAATCCTCTGCCGTTCCCCTTTTTCGAAGCGGTCGCCGGTCTCTGATCTGCGCCAGACTAACAAACAAAAGGAAGTGGGAGTTAAGAGGGTAGTACTCATTTAATCCGCGCACGGCGCGGGAACAAGGTTTAGTGGCCTACGGGCAAACCTTGGTGTCTACCCTCTTGCCCCGCCGCAGGGTGCGGCGACTTCCCGCCAAAGATTGGCGCCCATTCCTCAATCTTCAGCGAACAGAAAAAGCAAAAAATCCACTTGCTTTCGCAAGTGGACTAACTGGAGCGGCTGACGAGGCTCGAACTCGCTACCTCCACCTTGGCAAGGTGGCGCTCTACCAGATGAGCTACAGCCGCATATTCCTTTCATCTCGCTTTTGGCTTACCGCCTCAAAGCAAGATTTATTATATCAGGTGATGTGCCCTCTGTCAACACTTTTCTTTCTTTTTTCGCAAATTTTTCCGAAATACAGAAAACCGACGGCACACACCGTCGGTTTTCTCTTTCTCTTTTCCTTTTCAGCTTCTCAGTGCACCCAGACCTCTTCGTGCTCGCCGCGGCGCGGACGATTGAGCAGATGCTGAATCGCCTCCTGTGCAGGCATTCCGCCGTACAGCACAGCGTACATCGCTTCGGTGATCGGCATGGACACGCCCTGCTGCTGTGCAAGATGATAACCCGCCTCGGTCGCGTAATAGCCCTCGACCGTTGCGCCGACCTCCTTCATCGCCTCCTGCGCCGTTGCGCCCTTGCCGATCAGGATACCGGCACGGCGGTTGCGCGAGTGCATAGAGCAGCAGGTTACGATCAGATCGCCCACACCGGACAGACCTGCAAATGTCTCCTGCTTGGCGCCCAGCTTGACGCCCAGACGCGCGATCTCGGTCAGACCGCGCGTCATAAATGCCGCCTTGGAGTTGTCGCCCAGACCCAGACCATCCGAAATACCGGCGCCGAGCGCAATAATGTTCTTGAACGCACCGCCCAGCTCACAGCCGATAATGTCGGACGAGGTGTACACGCGGAAATTGGTATCGTTCATGAACGCCGCCTGCGTCAGCTCAGCCGCCGCCCGGCTCTCCGAAGCGGCTACGATAGCCGTCGGAATGCCGCGTGCAACCTCCTCGGCGTGCGTCGGACCGGTCAGTGCAACGACCGGATTGCTGCCGTTCATCGCGTTCGAGATGGTCTCGGAGAACCGGCAGTAGCCGTGCTTGGAGTCCAGACCCTTGCCGACGTTGACGATAACCGTATGCGGCGGCACGATCTTCGCCAGCCGCTCTGCCGTGCTCGCTACCGCAAAGGACGGCACCGCCAGCACGACCAGATCCGCTTTGGCAGCGCCGGACATGTCGGTCGTAATCTCAATACCCTCCGGAATGACAACACCCGGCAGCAGCTTCTCGTTGCAGCGCTCGCGGTGCAGCAGGTCACACTCCTCCTGCAGATAGGTCCACGAGGTTACTTCATGTCCGTTCTGGTGCAGCAGCATCGCCAGTGCGATGCCCCAGCCGCCGGTACCCAGTACAAAAACCTTCATGTTACTTCTCCTCTCCGTCAGGCGATGCTTCGATCGTCTTTTTGCTCTTAAAAGAGAATTTATTTTCCGTGCCGTGCAGGATGCGTCCGATATTCGAGCGGTGCATGAAAACAACTGCCGCCGCCATGCCGAACGCCATCGCCGTCAGCACCGGATCGCGATAGAACAGCCATGTCGTGATCGGAAAGCTGACCGCGCCGAGGATCGAACCGAGCGAGATCCACTTTGTCAGCACGACCGACAGGATGAACAGCGCGAATGCAATGGCGAACACGCGCCAGTCAAAAAACGCGAGCATAACCGCGCCGACCAGCACGCCCTTGCCGCCCTTAAAGCCGAAATACAGTGGAAACATGTGGCCGAGGATAACAAAAATACCCGCTGTCAGCTTGCCGACCGGACCGCCGAGCGCCCAGCCGACCGAAACCGCTGCGGCACCCTTGGCAATGTCACCGAGCAGAACGAACAGCGTCTTTTTCGCACCCATCGTGCGGTACGCGTTCGTCAGACCGGCGTTTCCGCTGCCGTAGTTGCGGATATCCTTGCCAAGCGTCACCTTGCTGACAATGATCGCAAAGCTGAGCGAGCCGAGCAGGTACGCGCACACGGCAATGATCGCAAAATGCGTAAGTGTCATGTTGCCCTCTCCTTACTGCGACTTGTCGCTGCGCTCGCGGATGACCATGCGTACCGGCGTACCGGTCAGACCGAACACCTCACGGATCTGGTTTTCCAGATAGCGCTGATAGGAGAAATGGAACAGACGCGCGTCATTGCAGAAGCAGACGAATGTCGGCGGGCAGGTGGAGGCCTGCGTCATGTAGAAGATACGCAGACGGCGGCCCTTGTCCGTAGGCGGCTGCACGCGTGCGGTTGCCTCTGCGAGAATGGCGTTGAGTCGGCCGGTCGGAATGCGCATGTGGTTCTGCTCGTATACCTCGTGGATGAGCGAGAACAGCTTATCCACACGCTGACCGGTCTGCGCGGAAATGAACAGCACCGGTGCGTACGGCATGTATGCCAGACCCTCACGGACACGCAGCGTGTACTCCTTCATGGTGGAGCCGTCCTTCTCAACCAGATCCCACTTGTTTACCACGATGATGCACGCCTTACCGGCGTTGTGCGCCTCACCGGCCACCTTGGTGTCCTGCTCGGTAACACCTTCGGTCGCGTCAATCATGATAACGCATACATCGGCGCGCTCTACCGCCAGCAGCGAACGCATAACCGAGAATTTCTCGATCTTCTCGTCCACCTTGCTCTTCTTACGGATACCGGCGGTGTCGATGAACGTAAACTTGCCGTGCGCGTTGTCCACATCGGCATCAACACTGTCGCGGGTCGTACCGGCGATGTTGGAGACAATAACACGCTCCTCACCGAGCACGCGGTTGAGCAGACTGGACTTGCCGACGTTCGGCTTGCCGATGAGAGCCACGCGAATGCGGTCCGCGTCCTCCTCTTCCTCGTCTGCCGGCGGGAAGTATTCGTAAGCCGCATCCAGCAGCTCACCGACACCGTAGCCGTGCAGTGCAGAAATGCCGTACGGCTCGCCCAGACCGAGGTTGTAGAACTCATAAAACTCCGCCGGAGGATCACCCGGCTTGTCGCACTTGTTGACAGCCAGCACGAGCGGCTTGCCCGAGCGCAGCAGCATGGACGCAACGTCCTGATCGGCGGCAGTAATGCCGGTGCGCAGGTCAGTGATCAGAATAATGACATCCGCATGCGAGATCGCAGTCTCCGCCTGAAAGCGCATGAACTGCAGAATCTCGTTATCGTTCGACGGCTCAATGCCGCCGGTGTCGATGACGGTGAAATCACGACCGCGCCAGTCGCTGTCAGCGTACAGGCGGTCGCGGGTAACGCCCGGCGTATCCTCAACGATGGAAAGCCGCTTGCCCGCCAAGCGGTTGAACAGCTGCGACTTGCCGACGTTTGGACGGCCGACGATTGCAACAATAGGCTTTGCCATAAATTTCCCCTCCTTTAAGGTCAGTTTAAGACATTTGCAAACAAATTGCAAGCAAGAAATTCGTTAAAACCGCGCGTCAGCGCGCATTCAATAGAATTTCCGCAGAAAATTCACAAAAAGCCGCAGCATGTATGTGGCTTTTGATACAAGAAAGCAAATCAGTATGCCCGCAAGGACGTGCTGATTTGCGCCCGGAACATATCCGAGCCGCGCTCGGTACGTCCCTCTCGATGCAAAGGCGAGCCTTTTCATCGAAACCTGAAAAAAAATGGAGAAAGCTATCCGGCCTTCTCCATTTTTCCTGTTCTGTTTTAAGGCTTACGCTTCCTTAACGGACTTAACCTCACGACCGTTGTAATAGCCGCAGGCCTTGCACATTCTGTGCGCCAGCTTCATCTCGCCGCACTTCGGGCACTTAGCCATGCCGGGCAGAGAGAGCTTCCAGTGGGAGTTACGACGCTTGTCGCGGCGTGCCTTAGAAATTTTACCCTTAGGTACTGCCATGTTGGATACACCTCCTACTCTATCGTCTTATTTTTCAATACGAACTCATTCGCCCTTGTCGGAATCGAGCAGGGCGCGCAGCGCGGCAAATCGCGGATCGATCTGCTTTTTATCGCAATCGCAGTCGGTCACATTGCGGTCGGCGCCGCAGTGCGGACAGAGGCCTTTGCAGTCCTCTTTGCACAGATAGGTCATCTGTACCTGCAGGATCAATGCCGGCACCAATACGTCCGCAGGATCCACGCTGTCGCTGGTCAGCACAAAAAGATCGTCCTCTTCCTCCGCCTCGGAGTCATCCGAGAGCATCATATCAGCCTCGGCTGAGAGCGGAATCTCGAGCGGTTTCAGGCAGCGTGCACATTCGGTGGAGTAGATCGTTTCGATCGAACCCGCCAGTCTCACAACACCGCTTTCATTGGAAACCACGCCTTTGATGTGGACAGGGCTTTGAAACGGCTTCGCGCCATAGAGCTTTTCGTCCGCCAGGTCGATCGTTTCATCGAACGGAATCGACGCATGTGCAGACGCGTTCAGCTTTTTTAAGTCAATCTTCATGTCAACCTCACATGGTACTAAGATAGTATACTACAAACAATCGGTCTTTGTCAACCAAAAAATCTACAAAACACGGTATTTTTCCGAACTGTCCGCCCGCACTTTTCTTTTTTCGGAAAATGCGGTATACTGGTTTCACCCAAACGGGCAAATCAACGGAAAAGGATACCCTGCCTTGAGAGAATATTATATCACAAAAAACGACAGCGGACAACGTCTGAATAAATTTTTAGAGAAAGCTGTGCCGCTTTTATCCGGCGGCATGATGCACAAATACCTGCGGTTAAAGCGCATCAAGGTCAATAACAAGCGCACTGAAGCTGCCTACAAGCTCGCCGAGGGCGATTCCGTGCAGCTTTACCTCAATGACGAATATTTTGACGCGCCCAAGGAGGAAGAAGCCTTCCGCCGCATCAAAACACCGCGCGTGCGCGTCGTGTACGAGGACGAGCACATCCTGCTGGCGGATAAGGCGCCGGGCATGGTCGTTCACGCAGACGAGCACGGCGACACAGATACGCTCATCGCGCATATTCAGGCGTACCTGTTTCAGTCCGGCGCGTGGAATCCGGATGATGCCGCGTCATTTGCACCAGCCCTGTGCAACCGTATCGACCGCAACACCGGCGGCATCGTCATCGCGGCAAAGACCGCCGAAGCGCTGCGCATATTAAATGATAAGATCAAGGACCGCGAGATGGAAAAGCGGTATCTGTGCATCGTGCACGGCAGACCCAAGCCGCCCGAGGGACTGATCGAGAATTATCTCCGCCGTGATGAAAAGCGCAAGCAGGTCACGCTGCACAGGACCCGCGTGCCGGGTGCCAAGACCGCGCGCACGCGCTACCGCACGCTCACGTCGCACGGCAGACTGTCGCTCGTGGAGTGTGAACTGCTGACCGGCCGTACGCACCAGATCCGCGCACATATGGCGTCCATCGGCTGCCCGCTGCTCGGTGACGGCAAATACGGCACGAACGAACTCAACCGTCCCTACGGCGAGACCGGTCAGGCGCTCTATGCCTATTCCCTCACCTTCCGATTCGCGCAGGACGCGGGAGCCTTGCAGTACCTCAACGGAAAAACCTTTAAGGTTAGAGATATTCCATTCGTGAAGAAGTATTTTCCGAATTTCAAGCCGTGAGTAATGGAAAACGGAGAATGAACACAACAGTTTCATTCCGCAAAAAGAAAACGCTGAGCCACCGCTCAGCGTTTTCCTTTATGCGATTTAGTTATCGTCCTGCAGGGCATCAAAGCCTTCTGCGCCGGTACGAACCTTTACGACGTTCTCCACATCGTAAACGAAGATCTTGCCATCACCGATATGACCGGTATACAGAACCTTCTTGACCGTTTCAACAACGGTTTCAACCGGAACCTTGGATACAACAACCTCCATCTTCAGCTTGGGCAGCAGAGTTACGTCAACCTCAGCGCCACGGTAATACTCGGGAGCGCCCTTCTGTACGCCGCAGCCGACTACGTTGGTCACGGTCATGCCGGATACGCCGATGGATGCCAGCGCTTCCTTCAGAACCTCAAACTTGGACTGCTTTGCGATAATAACGATCTTGCTGAGCTTATGCTCGTGCGAAGCGCCCTCGGTCGTCACCTTGGTCACCGGAACTGCCTTCTCGACTGCTACCGGGATGGTGTCCTTGATCTTTGCAGCGGTTTCGCCAGCCTTGGTGCCCAGAACAGTAGGAACGACCGGCATAAAATCTGCGTATGCGGAGGACAGGCCATGCTCAGGCTTATCCAGACCCATGATCTCCTCAGCCTCGCTTACGCGCAGGCCGATGGTGTGCTTGATAACATTGAATACGATGGTCATGGTGATCGCAACCCAAGCGATGACTGCGACTACGCCGAGAACCTGAATGCCGAAGAAGTGGAAGCCGCCGCCGTAGAATACGCCGAGAGGCTCAACTTCTGTACCGTTGTAGTAAGCGAACAGGCCGGTAAGGATGGTGCCCAGTGCGCCGTTGATGCAGTGCACGCCAACAGCGCCGACCGGATCATCGACCTTGAGCTTCTGATCGACAAATTCGATACCGAATACAACTGCAAAGCCTGCGCAGATACCGATGATAACCGAACCGAACGGAGTAACCACATCGCAGCCTGCGGTGATGGCTACCAGACCTGCCAGAGAGCCGTTCAGCGTCATAGAAACGTCCGGCTTCTTGTAGCGGATCCAGGTGATACACATAACGGTTACGGTTGCAACAGCAGCCGCCATGTTGGTGGTTACGAATACGCGGGATGCGACCTCAGCGCCGCCGCCCGACAGAGCAACGGTAGAACCGCCGTTGAAGCCGAACCAGCAGAACCACAGGATGAAGCAGCCGAGAGCGCCGAGCGTCAGGGAGTGACCTGGGATTGCACGAGCCTTGCCGTCCTTGGTGTACTTACCGATACGGGGACCGAGGATGGCTGCACCGATCAGAGCGGCAACGCCGCCGACCATATGTACCGCCGTGGAGCCTGCGAAATCATGGAAGCCAAGCTCTGCGAGCCAGCCGCCGCCCCAGATCCAGTGACCGGAAACCGGGTAAATGATCGCAGAAATAATCATCGAGTAAATGCAGTATGCAGAGAATTTGGTACGCTCTGCCATCGAACCGGAAACGATGGTCGCAGCAGTTGCACAGAATACGGTCTGGAAAATCAGGGTCGTCCAGTCGTAGCCCTCACCGACAACGCCGTCAGCGAAGAAATCAAAGCCTCCGAAGAACGGGCTTGCCGCGCCGAACATGATGCCGAAGCCGAGGATCCAGAAGATCGGCGTGCCGAGCGAGAAGTCCATCAGGTTCTTCATAATGATGTTGCCGGCATTCTTTGCTCTGGTGAAGCCGGTCTCAACCATTGCGAAGCCGGCCTGCATGAAGAATACCAGCGCCGCCGCAACAAGCGTCCAGCCTACGTCCATCGACGTAGCAAGTTCCATGATATCCATTTTTAATAACCCCCTTGAAATAGAAATGGCGTGTACCTCCCCTTTCTTCTAAAAGAAAGGGAAAATACACGCCATTGTGTAAATATTAACGAATGTAAGTTTCGTTCTGTTCCTTAAACGTAGAACAGAATGTCGGAGTAGGTCGGGAACGGCCAGAACTTCTTGCCTACCAGACCCTCCAGCTTGTCGGCCGGTGCACGGACTTCGTCCATCGCGGAGATGACAACATCGTGGTAGTAATGTGCTGCCTTTTCGTTGTCGTCGGTCGGAACGGCTGCAACAGCCTCGTCGAGCGCTGCGCTCTTGGTGTACAGCTCCTCGGTCAGCTCGGAAACCTTGCCCAGCAGACCTGCCTCCATGCCGCCGGTAACGCCTGCTGCCTTCTTGGCATTGACGGTGCCTGCCAGCTCGTTTTCAAATGCGATGCACGCCGGAGTGATCTCCTCGCGTACCATATCGCTCATGGTCATAGCCTCGATGTGCAGGATCTTGTTGTACTCCTCAAGTTGGGTCTCCATACGGGAATAGATCTCCGCAGAGGTGTAAACATTGTGCTTTGCGAACAGGTCGAGGTTCTTCTGGTCAACGTAATGCGGGAATGCATCTGCCGCGCTCTTGAAGTTGAGCAGGCCGCGCTTCTCCGCCTCAACAACCCAGGACTCGTCGTAGCCGTTGCCGTTGAAGATGATGCGCTTGTGCGCCTTGATCTCGCGCTTAATGAGTGCGTATACAGCGGCCTCGAAGTCCTCAGCGCCCTCCAGCTCGTCAGCGAACTGGCGGAGCTCCTCGGCAACTGCGGTATTCAGCATAACGTTTGCACACGCGATGTTGACGGCCGAACCCAGCGAACGGAACTCGAACTTATTGCCGGTGAAAGCAAACGGAGAGGTACGGTTGCGGTCGGTGGTGTCCTTCGGGATCGGCGGAAGAACAGCAGCGCCCAGATCCATCTTGGTCTTGTAAACATCGGTGTACTCCGCACCGGACTCGATGGAATCAAGGATCGACTGCAGCTCATCGCCGATGAACATGGAGATGATAGCCGGAGGCGCCTCGTTCGCGCCCAGACGGTGATCGTTGCCTGCGGATGCAACCGAGATGCGGAGCAGATCCTGATACTCGTCAACAGCCTTGATAACAGCGGTCAGGAACAGGATGAACTGGGTGTTCTCGCTCGGGTTCTTGCCCGGCTCGAGCAGGTTCTCGCCCCGATCGGTGGAAATGGACCAGTTGTTGTGCTTGCCGGAGCCGTTTACGCCCTCGAACGGCTTCTCATGCAGCAGGCAGGTGAAGCCATGCTTCTGCGCGACGGTACGCATGACCTCCATGGTCAGCTGGTTGTGGTCGGTCGCGATGTTAGTGGTGGTGAACACCGGCGCCATCTCGTGCTGGCACGGTGCAACCTCGTTGTGCTTGGTCTTGGAGAGGATGCCCAGCTTCCACAGCTCCTCGTCGAGCTCCTGCATGAAAGCAGCAACGCGCGGACGGAGTGCGCCGAAGTAGTGATCATCCATTTCCTGACCCTTCGGCGGCATTGCACCGAACAGAGTGCGGCCGGTAAAGATCAGGTCCTTGCGCTTTGCGTAGTCCTCGCGGTCGATCAGGAAATATTCCTGCTCCGGGCCTACGGTGGTGGTTACACGCTTAACATCCTTGCCGAACAGCTTGAGGATGCGGCACGCCTGTGTGCTGATGGCGTCCATCGAGCGCAGCAGCGGCGTTTTCTTATCGAGGATCTGACCGGTGTAGGAGCAGAATGCGGTCGGAATGTAAAGGGAACCATCCTTTACAAATGCGTAGCTGGTCGGGTCCCATGCGGTGTAGCCGCGTGCCTCGAAGGTTGCGCGCAGACCGCCGGACGGGAAGGACGATGCGTCCGGTTCGCCCTTGATCAGCTCCTTGCCGGAGAACTCCATCATCACATGACCGTCGTCGGTCGGCGTGATGAACGAGTCGTGCTTCTCGGCGGTGATGCCGGTCATCGGCTGGAACCAGTGCGTGTAATGGGTTGCACCCTTGCTGATCGCCCAGTCCTTCATTGCCGTTGCAACAACAGCAGCAACATCGGCGTCGATCGCGGTGCCCTCGCGCATGGTCTTCTTCAGCTTCTTGTAAACGTCCTTGGGAAGACGTTCTTTCATCACAGTGTCGTTAAACACCATGCTGCCGAACAGCTCGGGAACATTCGTAATGCTCATGAATGGTTCGCTCCTTACATATGTTAATTTTAATAGCAAACAAACTGAATAAAACAAATCAGGCGCTGCGGGTCGTGTGCCCACAGCGCCTTTGCTGTTTACACTTTGCATTATAGCCGTCCTGCCTTGCTTTGTCAAGGGAGATTATGGTGTTTTTTTCATTTCCGGAAGATTTGCTACAACATACTTAATTTTCGCTTGTCCGCACCGTCACTTCCTGTGCAAAATGTGAAAATTCACTTTTTTATGTTCTTTGCGCTTGACGATTCCCGGTTTTCTGCTATAGAATATTAAGCGAACAAAGGTGTTCGCCATAGCTGAGGATTTAAGGCTTTTGATCCTCTGCTGCGGCGAGCACCTTTTTATTTTGTTAAGCAGCCGGTACATATCGCCTTCCATCTGAAAGCACCCGCCGAAGCCTGCTTCTCTGAATCCGTAATTTCAGCGCAATATATAAGGAGGAAGCACCATGTTACAAAAAGAAGGGCAAGTCCGCATCCCCGCAGGTTGCGCGATCTCCGGTATCTTCCACAAGGACGGCACCCGTGAGAACGGCACCCGCATTATCGACTCCATCCGCACCATGCACGATCGTTCCAACGGCCTGGGCGGCGGCTTCGCCGGCTACGGCATCTACCCTGAATACGCCGATTACTATGCGTTCCATGTATTCTATGATACGCAGGCGGCTAAGGAAGAGTGCGAGCGCGAGATCGAGCGTCACTTTGACATTGTAAACCTGTCCAAGATCCCGACCCGACGTCATCCGCGCATCACGGATGCCCCGATGATCTGGTGCTACTTCGTTACGCCCCTGCCGACCAAGCTGGCAGCCAGCCAGCTCGAGGAGCGTGAGTTCACCTCCCGCTTTGTCATCCGCATCAATCACACGCTGAACGGCGCTTACATCTTCTCCTCCGGCAAGAACATGGGCGTTTTCAAGGCAAACGGCTTCCCCGAGGACGTCGGCGAGTACTACATGCTGGAAAACTACGAGGCCTACTCCTGGACCTGCCACGGCCGTTATCCGACCAACACACCGGGCTGGTGGGGCGGCGCGCACCCGTTTGCACTGCTCGACACCACGGTCGTTCACAACGGCGAAATTTCCTCTTATGATGCAAACCGCCGCTTTATTGAGATGTTCGGCTACTCCTGCGACCTGCTGACCGACACCGAGGTCATCACCTACATTATTGATTACCTCGGCCGCAAGCTGGGCCTGACGTACAGCGAGATTGCAAATGTCATTGCGGCTCCGTTCTGGTCCACCATTGAAAAGCAGGAGCCGAAGGAGCGCGAGCGTCTCACCTATCTGCGCAATGCCTTCGCTTCCCTGATGGTTACCGGTCCGTTCTCCATTCTGGTCGGCTACACCGGCGGCCTGATGGCGCTCAACGACCGACTCAAGCTGCGCAGCATGGTTGTCGGCGAAAAGGACGACACCGTATACATCGCCTCCGAGGAATGCGCGATCCGCGTCATCCAGCCTGAGCTGGATAAGCTGTGGGCACCCAAGGGCGGCGAGCCGGTCATCGTTAATCTGAAGAACGGAGGGAACCAGTAATGGCTATCGATTTCTTATATCCGCAGTATGAGGTCGTCCGCAACAACGACCGCTGCATCAACTGCCGCGCCTGCGAGCGTCAGTGCGCGAACGAAGTACACTTTTGGGACGCCGACAACAACCGCATGCAGGCGGACGAGTCCAAGTGCGTAGCCTGCCACCGCTGCGTGGCGCTGTGCCCGACCCGTGCCCTTAAAATCGTAAAGACCGACCACACGTTCCGTGAGAACGCCAACTGGACCGGCAAGGCCATCTCCGAGGTTTACCGTCAGGCAGGCTCGGGCGGCGTGCTGCTGTCCTCGATGGGCAACCCGGACCCGCACCCCATCTACTGGGATAAAATCCTCATCAACGCTTCGCAGGTTACCAATCCGTCCATCGACCCGCTGCGCGAGCCGATGGAGACCAAGACCTTCCTTGGCAAAAAGCCGGGCAAGATCGAGCGCGACGAGAACGGCAATCTGGTTCCCAATCTGGCGCCGCAGCTGGAGCTCAACCTGCCGATCATGTTCTCCGCAATGAGCTACGGCTCGATCTCCTACAACGCACATGCCGCACTCGCACGCGCTGCAAGCGCGCTCGGCACCTATTATAATACCGGTGAGGGCGGTCTGCATCAGGACTTCTACCAGTACGGCCCGCACACCATCGTGCAGGTTGCATCCGGCCGTTTCGGCGTACATAAGGATTACCTCGAAGCCGGTGCTGCTATTGAAATCAAGATGGGTCAGGGCGCAAAGCCGGGTATCGGCGGCCATCTGCCCGGACTCAAGGTCGGCCCGGATATCTCCAAGACCCGTATGATCCCGGAGGGCACGGACGCGATTTCTCCGGCTCCGCATCATGATATCTACTCCATCGAGGACCTGCGTCAGCTGGTTTACTCGCTGAAGGAAGCTACCGAATACAAGAAGCCGGTTATGGTCAAAATTGCAGCCGTAAATAATGTAGCAGCAGTCGCTTCCGGCGTAGCCCGCTCGGGTGCAGACATCATCTGCATCGACGGCTACCGCGGCGGCACCGGCGCGGCTCCGACCCGCATCCGCGACAACGTCGGCATCCCGATCGAGCTGGCGCTCGCCGCTGTCGATCAGCGTCTGCGCGATGAGGGCATCCGCGATGAGGTTTCGGTTGTTGTCGGCGGCTCCATCCGCAACTCCGCCGATCTGCTCAAGGCCATCGCGCTCGGCGCGGACGCATGCTACATCGGCACCGCGGCTCTGCTGGCAATGGGCTGCCACCTGTGCCGCACCTGCCAGACCGGCAAGTGCAACTGGGGCATTGCAACCCAGCGTCCGGAGCTGGTCAAGCGCCTGAATCCGGATATCGGCTCCCAGCGTCTCATCAACCTGCTCACTGCATGGGATCACGAGCTCAAGGAAATGATGGGCGGCATGGGCATCAACTCCATCGAGGCACTGCGCGGCAACCGTCTTATGCTGCGCGGCATCGGCCTGACCGACCGTGAGCTGAACATCCTCGGCATCAAGCACGCAGGCGAATAAGCACAGGAGGTGCGCGAAAATGACAACTGTACAGGCAGGACTTACCTATTATAAACAAGTAAACGAGCAGATCCGCGCAGCGCAGGACAGCGAGATCACGGTTGAGAACGTGATCGGCCAGTGCTACATCGGCTGCGGCTCCACCGACCGCAAGATCACCGTGCACGGCACGGCAGGCAACGGTCTCGGCCAGTATCTGAACGGCTCCACCATTGAGGTCTTCGGCAACGCGCAGGAGGCCGTCGGTGACACCATGAACGCCGGTGAGATCGTTGTGCACGGCAACGTCGGCGACGCCTGCGGCTACGCGATGCGCGGCGGCAAGATCTATATCAAGGGTGACTGCGGCTACCGCGCCGGCATCCACATGAAGGCCTACCAGCAGCACTTCCCTGTTATGGTAGTCGGCGGCAAGGCAGGTTCGTTCCTCGGCGAGTATCTCGCCGGCGGTCTCATTCTTGTGCTCGGCATCGGTCAGAACGGCGCGTATCCGGTCAACAATTTCTGCGGAACCGGTATGCACGGCGGCAAAATTGTGTTAAGATGTGATAAAGCACCGACCGATCTGCCGCGTCAGGTCCTCGTGAGCGAGGTCTCCGCGGACGATATGACCGAATTTGCACCGTATATCAAGGAATACGCGCAGCTGTTCGGTGCAGACGCGGAAAATCTGCTTTCGCAGAAGTATTTCGTCCTCACGCCGAACCCGGAGGCTGGGTATAAGCAGCTTTATACCTTTGAGGCTTGATTTTGCTCTCCTCATTTCCAACTCCTGCAAAGCAGGAGTTGGAAATGAGGAGATGGGAGTTACCTGATAGGTGTAACTCGCAGGTGCCGTCCGTAACAACACGCAAACGAATTGTGCGACACTGTTCTGTCGCACCTGCGTTGATTTAACCGTATGTGTAGCAGAACGGTATCTGACACTGTGTATGGGTTTCGACAGGGGAGTACACTGTGCTCCCCTGCGGTAGAAAAAACCCTCTGCCGTTTCCCTTTTCGGAGCGGTCGCCGCTCTCTGATTTTCGCCAGACTATGAAATAAAGGAAACTGGAGTCCCAAGAGGATAGAAACCTTGGTGTCTATCCTTTTGGTGCACCAGCCAAGGTTTGGCACCCATTCCGCATTCTTTAGCAAAAAATTTATTCCTCAAGATACATTATGAAAAAGGAGGCTTGCCCTATGGACACCACCATGAGCGAAGTCGTACAATTTATTCAGGAGAACGACGTAAAGTTCATTCGTCTTGCGTTTTGCGATATTTTTGGCAACCAGAAGAACATCGCCATCATGCCGACCGAGCTGGAACGCGCCTTCGAGCAGGGCATCCACTTCAACGCGGCGGCGCTGCGCGGCTTTCTCAATGTAGAAGCGTCTGATCTGCTGCTGTTCCCCGATCCGGCAACGCTTTCCGTTCTGCCGTGGCGGCCGGCTCAGGGCCGTGTAGTGCGCTTTTACTGCGACATTCGCTATCCGGACGGCACGCCGTTCGAGGGCGACGGCCGTCATTTGCTGCGTGAGGCCAACCGCCGTGCGCGCCGCGCAGGCTACTCGCTGACCATGGGCACGGCAAGCGAGTTTTACCTGTTCGAGCTGGATGAAAACGGCCATCCAACCACCATTCCGCACGATCACGGCGAGTATTTCGATGTAGCGCCTCTCGACAAGGCGGAAAACGTGCGCCGTCAGATCTGCCTGACGCTTGAGGAGATGAACATCCAGCCGGAGTCCTCGCACCACGAGCAGGGTCCCGGCCAGAACGAGGTTGACTTCCGCTACGCCGAAGCCCTTGAAGCGGCCGACAATTTCGTCACCTTCAAGTGGGTCGTCAAGTCCATGGCGTCCTCAAGCGGCCTGTTTGCTTCCTTCCTGCCCAAGCCGCTCCCGCATGCGCCGGGCAGCGGACTGCATCTGTCTGTTTCGATAAACAAAAACGGCAAGAATCTGTTCCAGCCCTCGTTTGAAGAATCTGCCGAGGGCCAGAGCTTTGTGGCGGGCATTCTGCAGCGTGCTGCCGAGATGACCATCTTCTGCAATCCGCTCACCAACTCGTTCCAGCGTCTGGGCGAGTTTGAAGCGCCCAAGTACATCACCTGGTCGCATCAGAACAGCCGTCCGCTCATCACCGTGCCGCTCTCCGAGGACAGCACGGCGCACCGCTTCAAGCTGCGTGCGTTCGACGGCTGCATCAACCCGTACATCGTATTTGCGCTGCTCATCCACGCCGGTCTGGACGGCATCGAGCAGGGACTGCCCCTGCCGCCCGCCTGCGACGAAAACCTGTTCACCGCCTCCGACGAGGTACGCGCCCGTTACGAGACTCTGCCCGGCGCCCTGTGCGATGCGATCCGCATCGCCAAGGACAGCGACTTTATCACCAAGTACCTGCCCGAAAAGGCACGCACGGCCTTTTTCGCGGCCAAGCAGGCCGAACACGACCGCATCGTGCTTGCCGACGACCGCACGGCTGCCGAACGCTCCCTCTATTTTGAACGCTACTAATCCCACATAATACCGTTTGAAAGGAGGAGCACACCGCATGGAACGCATTCTTCTCGTTTCTGCAACCGAAAAATCTCGCACCATGCTTTCCCAGTTTTTAACGTCCTGCGGCGTACAGGCTCAGCTTGCACCTGCTTCCTCCGGTGCGGAGGCCCGGCGCATGCTAGTGGACGGACTGTTCGACCTCGTACTCATCAACACGCCGCTGCCCGATGAATTCGGGCATGATATGGCACAGCAGGCTGCAAATGATACGCTTTCCGGCGTGATCCTGCTCGCTAAGGCCGAGATTGCGGACAGTGTTGCCGAAAAGGTCGAGGACGACGGCGTGTTCGTCGTACCCAAGCCGCTCTCGCGCGTACTGTTCATGCAGGCGCTCCGCATGACGCGCGCCGCGCGCAGCCGTCTGACCGGCCTGCAGAGCGAAAACCGCCGTCTGCAAAAGCGCATTGAGGATATCCGTCAGGTGGACCGCGCCAAGTGTCTGCTCATCGAGTGCTGCGGCATGACCGAGCCGGAGGCGCATTCCTACATCGAGCAGCAGGCTATGAACCAGCGTCGCTCCAAGCGAGATATCGCCGAGGACATCATCGGCGGAAAAACGCCGTGATTTGTGCGATACCGCTTAAAAACATCTCATATCTCACGCGAAAATTTTTTCGGTTTTTTCGATTTTATAGAGAAATTCCCGACAGATTATGATATACTAAATGGTGTATGAGCAGAGAAGCTCTGTCTTTCCCTGCCTATATGCCATTTTTGTTATTTTCTAAGGAGGGAATCCGTGTGAAGCTGGCTTTCACCAAGATGCACGGCTGCGGCAACAATTATATCTATTTCAATTGCTTCGACCAGACTGTGCCCGATCCCGAATCGCTTTCGATCAAGCTCAGTGAGCCGCACTTCGGTATCGGCGGCGACGGCATTATCCTTATTTCTCCTTCCGACAAGGCGGATGCGCAGATGCGTATCTTCAACGCCGACGGCTCGGAGGGAAAAATGTGCGGCAACGGCATCCGCTGCGTGGGCAAGTACCTGTACGACAACGGCATGACCGATGGCCGCACCACCATCACCATTGACACGCTTTCCGGCGTAAAAACGCTTGAGCTGACCGTCAAGGACGGCAAAATGCAGTCCGCCCGCGTGGACATGGGTGCAGCCATTCTTGCTCCGCGGGAGATTCCCGTTGACATGGACGGCGAAAATGTCATCAGCGCACCTATCGTTGTGGACGAAAAGGTCTACCACATGACCTGCGTTTCCATGGGCAACCCGCACTGCGTTATCTTCCAGAAGGAAGATGTGGACGACATCGACCTTACGCGCATCGGCCCCAAGTTCGAGCATCATCCGCTGTTCCCGGAGCGTGTCAACACCGAGTTTGTCAATGTCCTGCCGGACGGCAGCCTGAAAATGCGCGTCTGGGAGCGCGGCTCCGGTGAAACATGGGCGTGCGGCACCGGCTCCTGTGCGACCGGCGTGGCAGCATGTCTGAGCGGCTTTGCAAACAAAAACGAGGATATCGTCGTGCACCTGCGCGGCGGCGACCTCACCATTCGCTATACAGATGAAACCGTGTTCATGACGGGCGCGGCAACGACCGTATTCAAGGGGGAAATCGAGATATGACAAAGTACATCTTCGTGACCGGCGGCGTAGTTTCCGGTCTGGGCAAGGGCATTACTGCCGCATCTCTCGGCCGTCTGCTGAAAAGCCGCGGCCTGAAAATTGCAGCGCAGAAGCTCGATCCCTACATCAACGTAGACCCGGGCACGATGAGCCCGTTCCAGCACGGTGAGGTTTACGTTACCGACGACGGCGCAGAGACCGACCTCGACCTCGGCCACTACGAGCGCTTCATCGACGAGGACCTGAACAAGTTCTCCAACCTGACCACCGGCAAGGTATACTGGAATGTTCTGAACAAGGAGCGCGCCGGCGAGTACCTTGGTGAGACCGTGCAGGTTATCCCGCACATCACCAACGAGATCAAATCTTTCATTTATTCCGTAGGTAAAAAGACCTCGGCTGACGTTGTCATCACCGAGATTGGCGGCACCACCGGTGATATTGAGTCTCAGCCGTTCCTCGAGGCAATCCGTCAGGTTGCTGCTGAGGTTGGCCGCCGCAACTGCCTGTTCATCCATGTAACGCTGGTTCCGTTCATCTCCGGCTCCAATGAGCCGAAGTCCAAGCCGACCCAGCACTCGGTTAAGGAACTGCGCGGTCTGGGCATCTCTCCGGACATCATCGTAGCCCGCGTTGACCAGCCGATGGATGACGACATCAAGCGCAAGATTTCCATGTTCTGCACCGTGCCGGAGGACTGCGTAATCGAAAACCGCACCCTGCCGGTTCTGTATCAGGCACCGATGATGCTCGAGGAGAGCCATCTGTCCGACATCGTCTGCCGTGAGCTGTCCATCGGCGCAGGCAAGGGCGATATGACCGAGTGGCAGGAAATGCTCGAGCGCATTGCCGCCCGCAAGAACCACGTTAAGATTGCACTGGTTGGCAAGTACGTCAAGCTGCACGACGCATATCTCTCGGTTGCAGAGGCGCTGCAGCACGGCGGCTACGAAACCGGCTGCTTCGTTGATATTGACTGGGTAGACTCCGAGGAGATCAACGACTCCACCGTGGACAAGCTGCTCGGTGAGGTTGACGGCATCATCCTGCCGGGCGGCTTCGGCGCACGCGGCGTAGAAGGCATGATCTGTGCAGCAAACTATGCCCGCACGCAGGGTATCCCCTACTTCGGCATCTGCCTCGGCATGCAGATCGCGGTTATGAGCTACGCACGCAACGTGCTCGGCTACGCGGATGCAAACTCCAGCGAGTTTGACCCGGATTCCACCCATCCGGTCATCGACCTGATGGAGAGCCAGCAGGGCATCTCCAAGAAGGGCGGCACGATGCGTCTGGGCGCTTATCCGTGCAAGATCCGTCCGAATACCATTATGGCAACGGCGTACGGCGAGGAAATGATTTCCGAGCGTCACCGCCACCGTTACGAGTTCAACAACAATTTCCGCGAGGAGATTGAAAATAAGGGCATGCAGATCACGGGCACCTCGCCGACCGGCGAGCTTGTGGAGACCGTTGAGATCCCGAACCATCCGTTCTATATCGGCGTACAGTTCCACCCCGAGTTCAAGTCCCGTCCGAACCGCGCACATCCCCTGTTCAAGGCGTTCGTCGCGGCATCTCTGAAAAGGAGCCAGAACAACAATGCAGACTAACAAGAACTACGACAATCTCGAGCAGAGCTATCTGTTCTCCACCATCGCACGCAAGGTGCGTGAGTACTCCGAAGCACATCCGGAGGCTGATATCATCCGTCTGGGCATCGGCGACGTAACCCGTCCGCTGGTACCGGCTGTTATCGACGCACTGCACGCAGCCGTTGAGGATCAGGCCAAGCAGGAGACCTTCCACGGCTACGGCGATGAGCAGGGCTACGGCTTCCTGCACGAGGCGCTGGTCGGCTACTACAAGACCCACGGCGTAGAGCTCGCCACCAACGAGATCTTCATCTCGGACGGTGCAAAGAGCGACCTCGGCAACATTCTCGACATTTTCGGTACTGACAACACCGTTCTGGTTCCGGACCCGGTTTACCCGGTTTACGTTGATACCAACGTTATGGCGGGCCGCAAGATCGTATTCGCTGACGCAAACGAGGCAAACGGCTTCCTGCCGCTGCCGGACGAGTCCGTTCAGTGCGACATCATCTATATCTGCTCTCCGAACAACCCGACCGGCGCTGCATACGACCGCGCAGGTCTGAAGGCTTGGGTAGATTACGCAAACAAGCAGAACGCCGTTATCCTGTATGACGCAGCTTACGAGTGCTTCATCGAGGATGAGACTCTGCCGCGCTCCATCTACGAGATCGAAGGCGCTAAGTCCTGTGCGATCGAGTTCTGCTCCTTCTCCAAGATGGCAGGCTTCACCGGCACCCGCTGCGGCTGGACCGTTGTTCCGACCGCTCTGCTGGACGGCAAGCTGAACAAGATGTGGCTGCGCCGTCAGACTACCAAGTTCAACGGCGTTCCGTATATCGTACAGAAGGGCGCTGCTGCCTGCTTCACCGAGGAAGGCATGAAGCAGATCAAGGAAACCCTCGGCTACTACAAGCAGAACGCTAAGGTTCTCGCTGCGACCCTCGATGAGCTGGGTATCTGGTACACCGGCGGCAAGAGCAGCCCGTACCTGTGGCTCAAGTGCCCGAACGGCATGGATTCCTGGACCTTCTTCGACTACCTGCTTGAGAATGCCAACGTCGTTGGTACGCCGGGTGCAGGCTTCGGCAAGAACGGTGACGGCTTCTTCCGTCTGACCGCATTTGGCGATCAGGCACGCACCAAGGAAGCTGCGGAGCGTCTGAAGAAGTTGCTCCAGAAGTAAGTTTCCGCAATATCGCATAATCAAAGAGCTGTCCCGCGCGGGCAGCTCTTTTTTGTATAGTTGAGGTGATTCGATGGGCATTCTTTATGGTCACAGGTGCGTTTTATGCGGCGCGGATTTTCCGGTGACGACCAGCCGCACGCTGCAGCTTTGTCCGGACTGTGCTGCCGCAGTCCGGCGGGAATACCGCTGCAATGAGGTCATCTCCATCGCCGGAGCGGACGGTACGATCGCTCCGCTGTATTACCGCGGCACAGTACGCAATGCCATGAAACGGTTCAAATTCAGCAGCGCCGCCTACTGTGCGGACTGGTTCGCGGCGCAAATGTCCGTGGCCCTCACGTCACAGTTGGACGACTGGCAGCCGGATTTGATTACCTACATGCCGATTGGATTTCTGCACTACCGCAAACGCGGATATAATCAGGCAGAACTGCTCGCAAAGCTGACGGCAAAGCCGCTTTCCCTGCCGTGCGAGGCAACACTGCGCAAGCGATGGTTTGTCGGCAAGCAATCCGCACAGAAGAATTACGCCGCGCGGCAAAGCAACGCAAAAGATGCCGTCATGCCGAAGGGCAGCGTGGATTTGACCGGAAAATCCGTCGTGCTGGTCGATGATATTATCACCACCGGCGCAACGGCGACAGCCGCTGTCAAAGCTCTGCGGGAGATGGGCGCAAGCCGCGTTTACGTCCTCGCTGCGACATTTACACCGAGGAAATAACAAAAAAGACCGCATAAGCGGTCTTTTTTGTTTATCCGACATCTTCTGTGTAGGTTCTGCCGAAATTATCTGTGATTTCCACCTTCACCTTGAACTGCGACAGCGTGCCTTCCATATCACGCCAATCCACCTGCGTATAGTAGTAAGTATCGCCTTCAAATTCCTTTCCAAGACTGGTTATCTTCTGTTCTTTGATCTGCTTGCCGTTCTGATACAGGAGTATACGACCGCTGACCGGCTGTATCTCTTCACCGTCGTTGCTGTTAATCAATGTCTGGAGATTACCGCTGACCGAGGTCTTGCCGAAGCTAGAGGATATGCCACCGCTCTCCCATCCTGCCATTACATTCAGCGAGAATCGCTGTTCCAAATCATATTCAGATGTAACCAGAATATTGCGCGTCTCACCGTTCGTGCCTGTTAATGTCAAATAGACAGAAAACGTATCCACAAACGGCACGCTCAGTTTTCCGCTGTACCCGTTATTATCCTCCGCGTCGCACTCCCACGACTGGTCGCCGCTGCGCACCACAAACTTTGCGGTTTCGCCATCCAGCATACTGCGCGGAACCGCGCTCACCGTCACAAGAAGGTTCTCCGTGTTCTGCCGGTCTACGGTCACGTTCTCCGACCAGTCGGCTAAATCGCTGTTCTCAGCGCTCGTATTATCCGGATAGTAAATCGTACTCGGCCCGCTCTGCATCCGCAGCGTGTCGATCTGCTGCTGCATGGCGAGCACGCGCCACAGGCTGACCGCACTGCACACAACGCTGACGCACAGCAGCCCTGCCGCTGCTATCGCTGCAATTTTCCACTTGCGGTTTTCGTTCCTGACCGGCTGGTTCTCTGCCCCCGGCCACGATTCATCCGAGTCCTCTGCCTTTGGCATTAGCTCCGCATCCGGACGCAGCAACGTATCCACCGGAACGCCGAACAGCTTGCTCAGTTCCACTAAATTATCCATCGTGGGCACCGCCTGATCGGCCTCCCACTTGCTGACCGCCTGACGGCTCAACCCCAGCTTTTCGCCGAGCGCCTCCTGACTCATGCCCTGCTCTTTTCGCAACGCCGCGATTTTCTCACCTGTTGTCATTTCTGCCACCTGCCTTTCTTTTCTGTCTTCAGTGTGCCTGAAATGCCGCAAAAACGCCACCAACCCATCGTTTCTTTTTGTCAACCGACGGTTGCGGACGTCTTTCCGGTTGCAAAAAAGTCCCGAAATGCACATTTCGGGACTTTGAGGCTATCTGGGAAAACACTTATGGGCATTACCACACGATTCAGCGGTGAACGGTTGGCGAGTAAATTTTGCGTGCTGATGCGGCGCGGTTCCGCAGCAATACTTTGTGTATTGCAAGGGAACGCAACAAAATCAGCGCACAAAATTTCCGCCAAACGCCGCCGATGCAATCGTGTGGTATTGCCCCCAATTAGGCGTTGAAGAACTCCTCGTGGATAGCCTTAACAGCCTTCTCGCTGTCCTCCTCGTTGATGAGGACGGAGATCTTGATCTCAGAGGTGGAGATCATGCGAATGTTGATGCCGGCCATAGCCAGAGCCTCGAACATCTTGGAAGCAACACCGGTAGCGGAAGCCATGCCTGCACCAACGATGGAAACCTTTGCAACCTTGGTGTTGATGGACAGATCCTCATAACCGAGCATCTCCTTCGCGTCGCGCAGGATAGACTCTACGCGCTCTGCATCGTCCTGACGGATGGTGAAGGAAATAGACTTCTTGTTATCGCGGCCGACGGACTGCAGGATGATGTCGATATTGACATGGTGCTTCGCCATCAGCGAGAATACCTTGAACGCGGTACCCGGCGTATCATCCAGATTGATGATGGCAACTCGTGCGCAGTTATTATCACGGGCAACACCCGAAACATTCAATTTTTCCATGTTAGAACCCTCCTTGACTTTGGTACCCGGATTGCGGGTAAAGCTCGAAACGACCTCAAGATCGACATTGTACTTCTTTGCCATCTCAACCGAACGGTTGTGCAGCACCTGTGCGCCCAGAGATGCCAGCTCCAGCATCTCATCATAGGTGATGGCGTCCAGCTTCTTGGCATCCTTTACGATGCGCGGATCGGCAGTGTAAACGCCGTCTACGTCGGTGTAGATCTGGCAGAGATCCGCGCCGAGCGTTGCTGCAATGGCAACTGCGGTGGTGTCCGAGCCGCCGCGGCCGAGCGTGGTCACGTCGCCCATCTGGTTGATGCCCTGGAAGCCTGCAACAATAACGATGCGGCCGTTATCCAGCTCTGCCTTGAGGCGCTCGCCTGCGATGCGCTTGATGCGGGCATCCGAGTAGTTGCTGTTGGTCTCCAGACCGATCTGCCAGCCGGTCAGGGATACGACCGGAAAGCCCAGCTTCTGGATGGCCATCGCCAGCAGAGACATGGAGATCATCTCGCCGGTGTTGAGCAGAACGTCCATCTCACGCTTAGAAGGACGGTCGTTCAGCTCGGCAGCCTTTACGATCAGATCATCCGTGGTATCGCCCTGCGCGGATACAACTACAACAACCTGATTGCCTGCCTGTGCGGTCTTGGTAACAATGTCCGCAACATTCTTCAGTCGCTCGGTGTTGGCAACCGAAGTGCCGCCGAACTTTTGCACAATAAGACTCATACTAACTATGTTTCCTCCTTATATACACGGACGAGAGCCCTCATCCGTCCCCTATTACAGTCGTTTTACGGTCGCACCGACCTCATCACAGCGCAGCTGTACGGCCTTCCAGTGCGGATACAGCTTCTCGCACAGCTCCTGTGCACGGGTGATGTAGTCGCGGTCGCCCTTGTAGACGATCGCCACGATGGACGGGCCTGCGCCGGAAATGAAAGCGCCGAGTGCGCCCAGCTTCTTGGCCTCACGCACGATGTCCTCACCGTTTTCAATCAGACCGAAACGGTACGGTTGGTGCAGACAGTCACCGGTTGCCACATCAAGGTTTTCCAGCTTGCCGGTGGTCAGGCTGCCCGCGAGCAGCGCTGCGCGCGCCAGATTGTAAACCGCATCGTGATGGTCGATGGTCTTGGGCAGCGCCGCACGCGCCTTTTCGGTGGACAGCTGGAAATCCGGAATGAATACCACGAAGTCGATCGCGCCGTGAACCGGCACACGAACGTGATGCACATGGCCGTTTTCGAGCAGCGCCACGCAGAAGCCGCCGAGGATCGCCGGTGTGGAGTTATCCGGATGACCCTCGATGGTAGCCGCCAGATCAATGACCGCGTTGCGGTCGAGCGGCTCACCGAGCAGCATGTTTGCACCCATGATGCCCGCAACCGTGCACGCCGAGGACGAGCCAAGGCCGCGGGTCTGCGGGATAGCGCAGTCCTCAACGATGGTCAGACCGGAAAGCGGCTTGCCGCACTCGTCGTAGACGCGCTTTGCACACTGATAGATCAGGTTGCTCTCGTCCTGCGGGACGTACTGACCGTTTTTATCCGAAATATCGATATGATCGTTCTCTGCGAGGTCGATCACGTTGTACAGCTCGAGCGCAATGCCGATGCTGTCATAGCCCGAGCCCATATTGGCGCTCGTAGCAGGAACGGTTACACGAACCATTGTATTTCTCTCCTTTACAGAATACGCATTGCCGCACGAACTTCACCGCGTGCGTTCAGCTTTTCGGCTGCGGCGTTCATCTCTGCGGTGGACAGCTTGCGGGTCTGAACCACGAATACGCCCTCAGCAGGCTCGGTCAGACTCTCAACCGGCAGCAGCTCCTCAACATCCTTCTGTGCGCCCTTGAAGCGAACGTACCATGCACTCTGCAGGGTATCCAGCGGACGGAGCAGATTCTTGGAGCCATCGCCCCAGAAGATACGGCGGCGGTTGTCCTTGTGCTCGATGCTGTCCAGCATATCGGCAACAACAGCGGAAGCGGTCGCCAGCTTGCCGGCGCCCTTGCCATAGAACATAACCTCGCCGGTCGCATTGCCGTCGATCATGATGGCGTTGAATACGTCCTCAACAGCGGCCAGCGGGCTTTCCTTGTGGATGAGATGCGGTGCAACATAAGCGTAAGCGGTGCCGTCCTCGCAGCGGACCGAGCGGCCCAGCAGCTTGATAACGCAGCCCAGCTTGTCGGCGTTTGCTACGTCCTCGAGGGTGATCTTGGTGATGCCCTCGCAGGAAACCTGATCCGGGTCGAACTTGTCGCCGTAAGCGAGGTCGGACAGGATGCAGATCTTGCGGCAGGCATCGTGACCCTCGATGTCGGCAGTCGGATCCTTCTCGGCATAGCCGTTGAGCTGTGCCTGCTTGAGCGCATCCGCAAAGGTAACACCGTTGTGGATCATCTGGGTGAGGATGTAGTTGGTCGTACCGTTCAGGATGCCGCAGATTTCGTTAAACTCGTTGGCAGCCAGGCACTGCAGCATCGGGCGGATGACCGGAATGCCGCCGCCGACAGAGGCCTCGAACATGTAGTTTACGCCGTGCTCCTCGGCAATCTTGAGCAGCTCCTCACCCTTGGTAGCAACCAGCTCCTTGTTGGAGGTGCATACGCTCTTGCCGGCCTCGAGGCAGCGCTTGGTGAACTGATATGCAGCGCCCACGCCGCCCATCACCTCGGCAACGACCGTTACCTCGGGGTCGTTCTCGATGACGGAGAAATCGGTTACAAATTTATTGCCATACGGCAGAGAGGAAAAGTCGCGCAGGTCGAGGACGTACTTTACCTCAACCGGCTCGCCAACGGTCTTTGCGATCTTGTCGGCGTTCATGTCAAAAACCTCATATACACCCGAGCCGACGGTGCCGTGTCCCATGATTGCTACTTTAATCATATGCTGATTTCCTTTCATCAGTTAAATTAGCGTTCTGTATACCGTCGGACGGTCATTCAGATGCCAGAATTTCCACTTTGCTGACGCCTTCCATTGCTTCTGCGCGATGCACAAGCTCTTCGGATGAGTATTTCATCTCACCGGTGCGGGCCGAAATAGTGACCGATGCCATTCCTCTCATCGGAATGGACTGGTTCACCGTCAGCAGGTTTGCACCCGAGCGTGCCATCAGTCCGAGGATGCTCGACAGAACACCCGGCTGATCGTGCAGCATGAAATGGTAGGTGACAATGCGGTCGGTAGTCGCCTCAAAGAAAGGGCGAACGCCGTCCTTATATTTGTAGTACGCACTGCGCGACAGACCGGCGATCTTTGCCGCTTCGCTTGCCGTAGCCGCCTTGCCCGAAGCAATGGCTTCATTCGCTTCGATCACGCGCTGAAATACCTCCGGCAGCAGGGTGCGCTCCACGAGATAATATTTTGGTTTTACCATGCAATGTCTGTCCTTCCTAAAAAGACACTTGTCTTTTTCACGCTCATCTATCATACCATATCCATCCACCGAGCGCAAGAGAATAACTGATAAATTTCCCTAAATTCCGACGAGCGTTTTGTTACTTCTGTCAAAAGCTCCCGCTTTTCCTGTTGAAAGTACAAGTGGCTTTTTACTTTATTTTGTGTTATACTAAATATACACTTGTAAACAAACCGGAGAATTTTATTATGCATCAGAAAAATGGAAACGGAACCTTTACCTCAAAAATCGGCTTTGTGCTGGCGGCTGTCGGCTCAGCGGTCGGCATGGGCAACATCTGGATGTTCCCCTATCGCACCGGTCAATACGGCGGCGCGGCTTTTTTAATCCCCTACCTGCTGTTTATTGCGCTGTTCGGCTATGTCGGCCTGTCCGGCGAGTTCGCCTTCGGCCGCATGACCGGCACAGGTCCAATCGGCTCGTATGAATTTGCGATGAAGTCCCGCGGCAAAAAGGGCGGCGCCATCCTCGGTACGATTCCGCTGCTCGGCTCGCTCGGCATCGCCATCGGCTACGCCATCATCGTCGGCTGGGTGCTGCGGAGCGCGTTCGGTGCACTGACCGGCTCGCTGATAAGCACCGAACCGGAGCAGTTCTTCACGGAAATGAGCAGCACGAATTTTTCCAGTGTGCCGTGGCACACCCTGGTTATCCTGCTGACGGCGGCTGTGCTGATCTTCGGCGTGTCCGGCGGCATTGAAAAGATCAACAAGGTGATGATGCCCGCATTCTTCATCCTGTTCATCATTATTGCTGTCCGCGTAGCCTTCCTGCCGAATGCGATCGAAGGCTACAAATACCTGCTCGTACCGCAGTGGGAGTACCTGTTCAACCCGCGCACATGGATCATGGCGATGGGTCAGGCGTTCTTCTCGCTGTCGATCACCGGCTCGGGCATGATCATCTACGGCTCTTACCTGCCGAAAAATGAGGATGTTGTGCATTCGTCGTGCATGACCGCCGTGCTCGACACCTGCGCGGCTATGCTGGCCGGCTTCGCCATCCTGCCGAGCGTATTCGCGTTCGGTCTGGACCCGGCCTCCGGTCCCAAGCTGCTGTTCATCACCCTGCCGCGTGTATTCCAGCAGATGCCCTTCGGCCGTCTGTTCGCGTTCTTCTTCTTTATTTCCGTGCTGTTCGCGGGCATTACCTCGCTGGCGAATATGCTGGAAGCAGTCTCCGAAGCCGCGCAGACTCGCCTCAAGCTGAGCCGAAAGGCCGCTGTCCTGCTGGCGTGCGGCGCCGCATTGGCGGTTGGCCTGTTTATCGAGCGCGATACACTTATGGGTACGCTGATGGACGTTATCACCATTTACGTCGTGCCGATCGGTGCAATCCTCGGTGCGGTTATGGCGTACTGGGTGCTCGGCATCGACAAGATGGAGCAGGAGCTGATGAACGGCCGCAGCAAGCCGCTCAGCCGCGCGTTTGCGCCGCTTGCGAAATATGTGTATATCTTCCTTGCCGCACTCGTCGTATTCTTCAGCTTTATTATCCCGGGCGGTATTGGGTAAACCTCGTTAATCAAAAGGACTTCCTGCGGGAAGTCCTTTTTTCGTGCAATCTCGTGCAGCAATGGAGGATGGAGAATTGAGAATGGAAAATGAGCGTAAAGATTTCATTCTCCATTCTCCATTTTCAATTCTCAATTTTCACGATTCTTCATCGAGGAAGAATATACTCTCCACTGGCTGTTCCAGAAGCCGTGCGGTTTTAATCGCCAGTTCGAGGGTCGGGTCGTACTTATCGTTCTCCATCGCCACGATGGTCTGCCGCGATACCCCGAGCAGCTTTGCCATGTCCTCCTGCCGCAGGCCGCGCGCCTTACGGAGTTCTTTAATGTTGTTCTTCATCTTCAGCGCCAGAACTTCCATATCAAATCTGCGAATATCACGACCGGAATGAAAATACGCTTTACAATATCCCCGGCAAGCGCACTTTTAGACGGCGGATCTTCCTCGTCGTCTTTTGCGGCACGGTAGGTCGCGATTGTTCTGTAAACACCCTCGAACACCATGCACACGAACCACAGAATCGCAAACTCACTCACATTTTTGCCGAATGCAATGATATCCACCAGCATCACCACGAACAGCCCGACCGTCATCAAGCGGTAGGCGATAATCGCACCATTACGTGTGATCGTGTTCTGCATTTCGTCCTGCTCCCAGCCGTTAGCCTTCGCGGAAGCGCGTGCACGAGCGGTTTTCCCGGCCTGTCCCCAGTCCTCCCAGAGCATAAAAGCCAGCCAGAATGCCGCAAAAACAACCATTACGACCACGCCGATACCGGTTTCGGTTGTAAACATAGGTGCACCTCCCTACATCCAGAAAACATCTACCACAATACACAGATACATCAGATTATTGAACACACTATGTCCCATCTGTTTCCACATTTGCGTTTTATCCTCATCGCCCGCCATATTGCGAATGGTTTTGATGATAATAAACAGCACCTCAGCAACAATGGACACGATTGCCAAGACACTGAGTTCAATCGAGCGATAATCACGGAAAAGGCGGCTGTAACCAAGATAAATGATAACACCGGCCTGCAGCACACGGTAGCCGATCAAGCGGCCCTTCACATTGACGGCGTGCGCCATCTCATCGATATTCCATTCCCAGTCCTTCATGATTTTTCTCGCTCGCGGCGATTGTCCTTCTTCTACCCAGTCGTGCCACAGACTCGCTGCAAGAATAACCAGCGGCAGCACAATCGCAACCACAACAACCTGCACCTTCTGTGTCATATCGTACATATCCCAGCTCATAAGCGCACCTCCTACCAGTTTTGCGTTAGAACCGTCATTCCGACGGCCAATCCGATCAGCACCGCACAGAACGTCAGCTTTGCGATAAGGAAAGCCAGTCTCGGCGGATGCTCCTCATCACCCTTTGCTTTGCGGAACGTCTGCACAAGTATAACAGCCGCCTCCGCCATGCCGGACACGACCAGCAGCGCACACAACTCCATTGCCGCCTGTCCTTTTACCAGCAGCCGATAATACAGGCACACCTGGATTCCCGCCTGCGTCACGCGGTACGCGACCGCCTGCGCCTGTATGCTGATGGCGTGCTCCATCTCATCGGTCTTGCTGCCGAGTGCTTTGGCGGCTTTGCGGGCCTTTTTCGATCCTCCGGCATCCATCCAGTCTCTTACCAGCCATGCCGCCAGCAGGAGCACCGGCAGACCGATGCAGACCCACAATACCTGCATTTCCTCGGCTGATGTGTACAAATCCCACCGCATAAAAGCACCTCCTACCCTTGATGCTGTTCGCTAAAATGTAAAGTTCTCTTTACATCTTCAAGATAACAGGCGGACAGCAAAATGTCAAGAGTATTTGACATTTCAGACAAGGAAAAACCCCACAGAATTTTCTGTGGGGTTTTGTGAATGTTTACTGATCCTGCTTATCCGGGTCGAGATCCTTTTCGGCTTCTTCAACCTTGGCAAGCTCCTCTGCGGATTCCGCGGGCTTGCTTACCTTGGCGTGCAGCTCCTGCTGCAACTCGGTCATCAGATCCTCGCCGACGATCTTATCCGGAACGATTTCGCCGTTGTAGACCTTAACAAAGGTCTCGCCGTCCATCGTTTCGTTACGGATGAGATACTCGGCAACGCGCTTCATCTCGTCCATGTGCTCGCTCAGCAGCTTTTCACAGGCGTGATATGCGTGCTCGATAATGCGGTGAATCTCGTCGTCGATCTCCGCCGCCTTAACCTCGGAATAGCCCTTGCCGGCTGCCAGATCGCGGCCGAGGAACACCTCACCGTTATCCGAACCGTAGTCGATCGGGCCGATACGCTCGCTCATGCCGTAGCTGGTGACCATGGCGCGGGCCATCTGGGTCGCCTGCTTGATGTCGCCATAAGCACCGGTGGAGATATCCTCCATCGTCAGCTGCTCGGCCACGCGGCCGCCCAGGCAAACGATGATGTACTCCTCCATATACTTCTTGGTGCGGTAGGCCTGATCCTCCTCAGGCAGCGGCATGGTAAAGCCGCCTGCGCCGGACGAACGCGGGATAATGGTAACATGGTGTACCGGATCCTGCGTCGGCAGAACGTGGAAGCAGATAGCGTGACCGGCCTCGTGGTACGCGGTCAGGCGCTTGTCGTGCTCGTTGATGATGTGGCTCTTCTTCTCCACGCCCATTACGACCTTGAGCAGCGACTCCTCGATCTCCTCCTGCGAGATCAGCTTCTTGTTGCGGCGTGCCGCAAGCAGCGCTGCCTCATTGAGCAGGTTTTCGAGGTCTGCACCGGTGAAACCGGCAGTCGTCTTGGCAATTTCAGAGAACTTGACATCCGGGTCGAACTGCTTGTTGCGGGCATGTACCTTGAGGACAGCCTCACGGCCCTTGACATCCGGTGCGCCGACATAGACCTGACGATCAAAGCGACCCGGACGCAGCAGCGCGTTATCCAGAATATCCTTGCGGTTGGTGGCTGCGATGACGATAACGCCCTCGTTTGCACCAAAGCCGTCCATCTCAACGAGCAGCTGGTTGAGCGTCTGCTCGCGCTCGTCATGGCCGCCGCCGAGACCTGCGCCGCGCTGACGGCCTACCGCATCGATCTCGTCGATGAACACGATAGCCGGTGCGTTCTTCTTGGCCTGCTCGAACAGGTCGCGCACACGCGATGCGCCGACACCGACGTACAGCTCAACGAAGTCCGAACCCGAAATAGACAGGAACGGTACGCCCGCCTCGCCTGCAACCGCACGCGCGATCAGGGTCTTACCGGTGCCCGGAGGGCCGACCAGCAGCACGCCCTTCGGAATACGCGCGCCGATCTGCACGAACTTCTGCGGATTCTTGAGGAACTCGACAATTTCCTGCAGCTCGGCCTTTTCCTCATCCGCGCCTGCCACATCATTGAAGGTGACCTTGCGCTTATCGTCCTGCGCCAGCTTTGCACGGGCCTTGCCAAACTGCATCGGACCTGCTCCGCCGCCGGACTGCTTGTTCATCATAAAGCACCAGAACGCGATCAGCAGCACGATCAGGATCACATACGGCAGGAACTGTGCCCACCACGGAATAGTCGCCGTGCGGTAATCGACCTTGGTCAGCGTGCCATCCCGCATCTGCTGCTGAATAGTCTCACCCAGATCGTTATAGAACACGCTTCTGTAGTCGCCCAGATCGTAGGTGTACGTCTGGTTTTCCTTTTTCAGATGCATGGTCAGCGTGGTGTCGTCCACGTCGTACTGGTCAACATCGCCATCCATAAAGTAGTTGTAGATCTGATTATAGGACAGCGTTTCTGTCTGCTGTGTCTGGCTGACCACATAGCTGACGCCCGCCAGCAAGCACACCAGTATAATCAAGTAAAGGCCGAAGCCTTTCATTTTGCCTTTCAAATCGGTTTAACACCTCTTCCCTAAATTACTCGCCGCCGTAAACATACGGCTTAAGTATGCCGATATACGGCAGATTGCGATACTTTTCCGCGTAGTCAAGACCGTAGCCGACTACGAACTCGTCCGGAATCTCAAAGCCGAGATAATCCACATCAACCTGAATCTTGCGGCGCTCCGGCTTGGAGAGCAGCGTGCACAGGCGGATGGAATTTGCGCCGCGTGCTGCAAGGATCTGCATCAGATAATGCAGCGTTACGCCGGAATCCAGAATATCCTCAACGATCAGCAGGTCGCGGCCGTCGATCGGCTGTGCGATATCCTTGATGATCTGCACCTCGCCGGAGGTCTTGGTGCCCTTGCCGTAGCTGGATACGACCATGAAATCCACGTTGCACGGCGTATCAATGGCGCGGGTCAGGTCGGCCATGAACACATAGGAGCCCTTGAGCACACTGACGATCAGCGGGTTCTTGTCGCGGTAGTCCTCCGTGATACGCGCACCCAGCTCTGCTACCTTTTCGTGAAGCTGCTCCTCGGTAAAGTAAACTTCCTTGATGTCATCTCGCATATTATAAGCCATTTTTCGATAACCCCTTTACTGTAATCTGCAGTGTATTTGCGTTATTTTTGGCTGTTCTGCTGCAGTCCGCACCGATATCCTGCACCGCGATCACGCCGTTTTTATCTGCGATGACGGCCATCGCATTCCGCATATAGCGCGGAATCTTTCGGTCGATCATCAGCTTTTTGAGCGATCTGCTGCCGCCGTTTTCGGTCAGCCGCAGGGTATCTCCGGTGCGCCGCGTGCGAACACACAGCGATTCAAAATCTATTGTACCACAATCCAGGCAAAAAGTATTGAATGTTTTGTAAAAAACTTCGGATTTTTCTATTTTTTTTGCGGCGAGCTTTACCGTGTCCTTCCAGATCGTCCCTGCAAATGGTAGGGTAAGCGGGATTTCCGGCCGCTCGACCGCAGTTTCAGCCTTGGGAATGATGCGCAGAACGTCATATTCACGTCTTGCGAAATAGCCGTTCGGCAAATCGGTTTCCGCAGACGGAGACGCGGTTTCCAGCAGATGCTCGAGCGCAGTAATATGCTTTGCGGTTACGTCTTTGAGCGGCATATCCGCATTTTCGAGCAGCAGCCGCAGCGCTCGGCTGCGAACCGCCGGTGCGGCTTCCCGCAGAGGCTGAATCTTCCACGCGCCGTTCCCGACTGCACAAAGCTGCACACAGGTCTGTGCATAACTCTGCAGGCAAGTCTCGTCCTGCCGAAGCTGACGCGAAAGCCGTGCTGCCGCCTGCGCCGCCTGCGGATTCAATTCCCGCAGAACGGGAACGACCTCCTGACGAAGGCGGTTGCGCGTATAAGCCGTGTCCGCGTTCGTGCTGTCCGTGACGAAATCCTGTCCGCGCTCGCGCAGAAAGGCTTCGATTTCCCGCCGTTCAACCTCGATGAGAGGCCGAATGATGCGTCCGCGCACCGGCGGAATGCCCGTGAGACCTTTCGCACCTGTGCCGCGCACCAAATGGAACAGCATGGTCTCCAGATTGTCGTCCGCATTGTGCGCCACCGCGATTTTGGCTCCGTGCGCGGCATGCTCCAGCCGTGCATAGCGAATACGCCGCGCGGTCTCCTCCACCGCGGAATCGCCTGCGGCAGCGGCTATGTCCACGCGCTCGACCGTCAGTTCCACGCCGAGTTTCTCACACAGCCTGCGGCAGAAGGCTTCGTCCCGGTCGGACTCTGCACCGCGCAGACAGTGGTTGAGGTGAAATGCCCGCACAGAATACCCCAGCTCGCGCAGACTCAGCAGAAGCGCTGTGGAATCCGCACCGCCGGACAGGGCAACCAGCACATTTTCGCCGGTTTCAAGCATCATATAGTTGGAAATCGTCCGTTTTACCGTATCCAGCATGGCTTACTCCTCGTGAATGCGGTCCGGATTGGAGAACGTGGTATACTGACCGACCCACTGCAGCTCAATGGTGCCGGTCGCACCGTGACGGTTTTTCGCAATGATAATTTCTGCGATATTTTTATTTTCGCTTTCATCATCGTAGTAATCGTCGCGGTAGATAAACATAACGATGTCGGCGTCCTGCTCGATCGCGCCGGACTCTCGCAGGTCGGACAGCATCGGGCGCTTATCCGAGCGCTGCTCGGACGCACGCGACAGCTGCGACAGACACACGACCGGAACGTTGAGTTCCTTCGCCATAATTTTCAGCGAACGCGAAATCTCTGCGACCTCCTGCACACGGTTATCCATGTGGCGGCCGCCGACGTGCATCAGCTGCAGATAGTCGATGACGATCAGACCGAGTTCGTCGCCCAGTCTGCGGCATTTCGCCTTGATCTCCGCAACCGTGATAGCCGGATTGTCATCCACATAGATATTCAGTCCTGCCAACACGCCGGACGCACGCGCGATCTTTACCCAGTCGTCACCGTCCAGATTGCCGGTTTTCAGCTTCTGCGACTCGATGAGTGCCTCGCTCGACAGAAAACGGCTGGCCAGCTGTTCCTTGCCCATCTCAAGCTGGAACACGCACACGCCGGTGCCCTTTTTGTCGCCGCGCTCCTTATTCTTGACACTTGCCTTAGCCGCATTGAGCGCCACGTTGAGCGCAAATGCGGTCTTGCCCATGCCGGGTCGTGCCGCAATGAGAATCAGGTCGGATTTATTGAGACCGGTCAGCGCCGTGTCCAGCGCGTGGAAGCCGGTGGACATGCCGGGAATTTCACTGTCCGACCGGGCACGCTCGTCCAGTTCGGTATACAGATCAGCGATAACCTCAGAAAGCCGTGACAGGCCCTTAATTTCACGTCCCTGCCGGATGCTGTAAATGCGCTGCTCCGCCAGCTCGGCAATGCCGGAGGCTTCGCCGTGGGCTTCGAGTGCGTTCTGCTGAATCTCGCTGCCCGCATCCGCCAGCTGGCGCAGCAGGCTCTTGTCACGCACGATGCGGACATATTCGTTGACGTTCCGCGCACCCGGCGTGACCTCCATCAGCTGAAAGAGATACGCGCGGCCGCCGGCCTCGTCGTAGTAGCCCATGCGCGTGAGCATATCCAGAACGGTTACCGGATCAATACGCTGTGCGCCGTTGAACATCGAGTAGATGGTCTCAAAGATGCGCTTGTTTTCTTCCGCGTAAAAATCATCGGCGCGCACCTGCTCGATGACCTCGGGAATGCAATTCGGATCGACCAGCATCGCGCCTAAAAGCGACTGCTCCGCAGTCAGATCCTGCGGCACCTGCCGCATCAAAAGTTCGTCGGGCACTTACTTACCTCCCTCCGCTAACAAATTGAGAATGGAAAATGGAGAATTGAGAATGAGGAACAAAAAATGACAACGCAGGCATCGCCTGCGTCAATCAAATCCCGCTTTGCTTGCAAAGCGCAACCACATGACAGGTTTTCCAAACGGAAAACCGTGTCATTGGCCCGCCCTCAGGCGACCGCCGCTATGCGACGGCATTCAATCCGTGCCGCAGAGCGGCACACAAAAAGGCCCAGCTTTGCCGGGTCTTTTTGTACCCCGACCCAGCGCTCTTGGAGCGCGACATTCGGGTATCGAAATGTGGTTTCTCCGGAACCACATTTCGTATATAGGGGACTTTTGAAGTCCCCTATAGGTGCAGGTTACGCCTCGACTACCTGCACCAGAATCTCGCCTGCGATATCCTGATACAGCTTTGCCTTTACGCGGTGTACACCGAAGGTCTTGATCGGCTCCTCGAGCACGATCTTCTGCTTCGGTACGTTCAGACCGTACTGCTTGTTCAGCTCCTCAGCGATTTCCTTGGAGGTAACAGCGCCGAACAGACGGCCGCCCGTGCCGCCCTTGGCCGGAACCTTTACCGGGCTCTCCTTGAGTTTCTCGGCTGCCTCGCGGGCCGCCTGCTGCTCAAGTGCGATCTTGCGTGCGTGTGCCTCATCCTGCGCCTTCTTGACATTCAGGTTATCCGCGGTTGCCGGCTCTGCCAGACCGCGCGGCATCAGGAAGTTGCGGCCGTAGCCCTCGCTGACCTCGATCAGCTCGCCCTTTTTGCCCTTGCCCTTAACGTCGGCCTTGAGAATTACTTTCATGATGATTACTCCTTTTGTGTGTACTGAGGGCAAAACCGCTCTTGTTCAATTATGCGGTATTGCCCTATATCGAATGCGGCGAACAGCTTCGCCTGCTTTTCGGTCTAATTACGGCTGTCGTGAAACGCCTTTTCCGACAGACTGTTATTTGTTGTCGTCCTGCTTCTCGGTCCGCTGATCGTCGAAGTAGCCGCGAATGGCATCCGTGATCAGCTTGTCGGCCTCCTCCGGCGTGGTATTCTTCAGCTGTGCACCGGCCGCCGAATGGTTGCCGCCGCCGCCGAGTCTCTCCATCAGCAGCTGCACATTGACGTGGCCTGCCGCACGAGCGGAAACCGCCATATCATTGCCGCTGCGGAACGCAACAACGCTTGCATGTGTGCCGATGATGGACAGCAGCTCGTCCGCTGCCTGTGCGGCCGCAATGCGGTCCACCTCCTCGCCGGTGATGGCAAAGATAACACCCTGACCGCAGTCGCGCGCGGAAGAAATCAGCTTCTGGCGCTCCATATACTGGTCAAAGCTGGACTGAAACAGGCGCTTGACATCGCTCGACTCCGCACCTGCGCGGCGCAGATACGCTGCCGCCTCAAATGTGCGGACGCCGGTGCGCGTTGAAAAGCCCTTGGTATCCAGATAAATACCCGCCAGCATGGCTTCCGCCTCGCAGGTGAGAATGCCGCTGGTCGGCACAAGATACTGCAGCAGCTCGCTGACCAGCTCGGATGCGGACGACGCATACGGCTCGTGCAGGGATACGACTGCGTTCTCGATATAATCCGCCGCACGGCGGTGATGGTCAATGACTGCGATCTTGTTGATGGATTCGAGCAGTGCCGCGCTCTCCACATAGCCGGGACGGTTTACGTCCACCACGATAAGCAGCGTGTTAAAATCGCACGCGATCATCGCATCCTCGGCGCTGATGAACACGCCCTTGTACTCAGACTGGGTTTCCAGCCGCTCGATCAGGTCACTTGCCATGGTGTGCTGACGGTCCACAACAATGTGCACCGGTCTGCCCTTGACGCGCGCGGCACAGACCATACCGGCAGCAGCGCCGATGGCGTCCATATCGCTGTTCTTATGGCCCATGACCAGCACCTGAGACGAGTCTCGAATCAGCTGGCTGAGTGCGTTGGCAACCACGCGGCTCTTGACCTTGGTGCGCTTCTCGACTTCTTCGCTCAGTCCGCCGAAGAAGGCAAAGTTAAATTTATTCTTGATAACCGCCTGGTCGCCGCCGCGGGACAGCGCCATGTCGATAGCGAGTCCGGCAAACTGATAGCTTTCCGCAAGCGTTTCGCCGTCGCGGCCGATACCGATGGACAGAGTAGCTACAACGCCCTCGTGGTTCTCAATCTCGCGCACCTCCTGCAGAACGGAGAACTTGCGCGCGACCAGCTTGTCCAGCTCGGCGCTTTCGATCACGAAGATATACTTGTCGCGGTCGTACCTGCGCAGTACGGCGCTTGAGTCCTTCACCCAGGCAAACAGACGTTTGTCAATGCCCGCCAGAATGTTGGATTTTTCCGAGTCAGTGGTATTCTTGACCAGATCCTCGTAGTTGTCGATCGCGATAACCGCGATAGCCGGACGGGTAGTCTCCGCTGCGTCGCGCAGACGAACAAACTCGGTGCAGTCGATAAAATGCAGCATCATCAGCTGCCCCGCGCCGCTCTGCACCAGACTGCCGAATACATGGTACTGCCGCTTGCCGATGCCAAGCTCGCCCGGGAACGCGGTCTGTCCCTTGATGAGCCAGCCGGTCTCAAACGTCGGTGCGATCTCGCCCATGCGAACGCCGCTTACCGCAGTCCCTCGACCGCTGATTTCCGCAAATGCGTCATTCGCCCATACGATCTCACCCGTGGTAGCCAGCGCGACAGCTGTCGGCAGCGGCGAGCGTGTCACCACCGGACGGATCTCTCCGCCGTCTACCTCGATGTTGTTCATCAGTTCCTGCACCTGCCGCTGCCGTGCCGCATTCGTACGCAGCGAAACAATCCGCAGGATGATACACACCACAATACCCGCCGCACCGTACACGCGGGAGAAATAAAGTCCCACGACCGCAAACAGGAAAAACAGCACATAAAACATTACGCTGTTGGGAGCCAGCATCTTCTGTAATCTCTTTTTCAAACCCCTGCCTCCTTTTTTGGACGCAAATATTCAACCTAATTATAGCAAGCCATCGCCAGAATTTCAACACTAAATGCAAACCGGTTTTGTATCTTTTCGCCGTCCGCTTGCAATTTTCACAGCTTCATGGTACAGTAACCGTAGATTCGCAATCAGGAGGATATCATTATGCAATTTTCGTTTGCACACAACAACTTCAACGTCCGCGATCTGGACCGCTCGCTTTCTTTTTATAAGGAGGCTCTCGGTCTGACCGAATCCAGCCGCATCAACGCACCGGACGGCAGCTTCATTATTGTATACCTGACCGATGGCGTAACGCCGCATCTGCTCGAGCTGACGTGGCTGCGCGACTGGGACAAGCCGTACAACCTCGGTGACAACGAGTTCCACCTGGCCTTCCGCGTGGATGATTTCGATGCCGCACACGCAAAGCACAAGGAAATGGACTGCATCTGCTTTGAAAATCCGGCAATGGGCATCTATTTTATCTCCGACCCGGACGGCTACTGGCTGGAAGTCATTCCCGCAAAGTAAACAGAAAACGCTTGAAGCTGCTGCTTTGAGCGTTTTTTTCATTCCCTTCACAGGATTATTCTGTTCATTTTTCGACAACGGGTGTATACTATTGAAGTTATCTCCTGACGAAAGGACTGTATCATTTGAATCCTTACCTTGATCTATACCTCACATTTGCACGGATTGGCGTATGCACGTTCGGCGGCGGCTATGCCATGCTGCCGATTCTGCAGCGCGAGGTCGTTGAAAACCGCCACTGGGCGACTGAGGACGAGCTGATGGACTACTACGCCATCGGTCAGTGTACGCCGGGCGTTATCGCCGTGAACACATCCACGTTCATCGGCTGCAAGACGCACGGCATTCTCGGCGGTATTGCCGCCACGGCAGGCATGATCACGCCATCGCTGATTATTATCACGATCATTGCCGCATTTATCCAGCAGTTTGCGCATCTCGCTGTCGTGCAGCACGCATTTGCCGGAATCCGCATCGCGGTCTGCGCGCTTGTGCTGCAGTCCGTGTGGAAAATGGCAAAAAAGGGCGTTGTTGACGTTCCGACCAGTGTTATCCTGCTCGTTACGTTCGCGGCTGTCGCCTTCTTCGGCGTATCGCCGGTTGTGATGGTCGTTATCGCCGCTGCTGCCGGTATTATCATCGGTATGATCCGGAGGAAGCGCGCATGATTTTCCTTCAGCTGTTTTACGAATTTTTCAAGACCGGTCTGTTCGCCATCGGCGGCGGACTGGCGACCCTGCCGTTCCTCAAGCAGATCGCGCTGCGCTACCCGTGGTTCACACCAAGCGACCTGATGGACATGATTGCGATCTCCGAGTCCACACCCGGTCCGATAGGTGTCAACTCGGCAACATACGCAGGCTTCCACGCAGCCGGCATTCCCGGTGCCATCACAGCGACCTGCTCTCTTGTGCTGCCGTCGGTCATCATCATCATTCTGGTGTCGCGTGCGCTCGATAAGTTCCGCGACTCTCCGCTGGTCAAGAACGGCTTTTACGGCCTGCGTCCGGCGTCCGCAGGTCTGATCTTCGGCGCAATGCTCGAGGTGTTCGCCGCTTCCCTGCTGCATACGGAAAACTGGTCGGGTATTGCAAGTCTCGGCTCGGTCATCAATGTTCCGGCAATAATTATTTTTCTCGTGCTGTCGCTCGGTATCTGGAAGCTCAAAAAGCTGCACCCGATCTTTTTTATTTTGATTGGTGCGGTGTGCGGCATTGTGTTTAAACTGTAAGTTTTGGTTTTGCGGTTGCAGTAATGGAAAATTGAGAATTGAAAATGGACGTGATGATATCACGCATGCAAAAAGGACGCACGATGTGCGTCCTTTTTCATTGTTATCATGTGCTATTTGCAATCGTAAATGTAAAAATGAAACAGAAGATTGAACCATTGCGTTCATTCTTCATTCTCCATTTTCCATTCTCAATTCTGCTTACTCTGCGAGGTACGCTTCGATCAGCTCACACGCATCCTCAATGCAGCCCGGGCAGGAACGCCGAACATTGCCGTCGGCTACGCCCTTGAGGTCGCGGCACAGATACGCGCCGTTCTTCTGCTCAAACTTCTCCTTGAGCATTTTCGTGACCTTATAGGTCTGACCCTTGGTCGTGCCCGGCTTATCCAGTCCTGCGCTGTTCTTCATGCCCGCGAGCATGAACGCACCGCTCAGCGCGCCGCACATCTCCATGCAGCCCATGCCAAAGCCGAAGCCTTCCGCCATTTTATAGGCGGTCTCCTTATCCAGACCAGCCAGATCGCAGTACGCGCAGACCACCGCCTGCGCGCAGTTATAGCCCTGATCGTGAAAATCCTGTGCCAGTTTTGCCCGTTCTGTCATAACAAATATCTCCTTTTTTCAAAGCAAACCGCGCCGTAAACGACGCGGTCAACTTATACTTAATACTGCACCTGTGTGAAATAATACAGGATCGCATTGCACTGTGCACGCGCCTGCTTCTGCCAGTCCTCCTCACTGTCGATGAACTTCTGGTCCTCCTCGTTATCAATGAAACAGAATTCACTCGTCAGCGCCGGAATATTCAGCGCCGCTGCTGCACGGTTGGTGTAATAATAATCGCCGTGACTGCCCTCGCGGAACACGATCTGGCGAATCGGAACACCCAGCTTTTCGTACTCGTCGAGCAGCGCCTGCGCCAGAATTTTGGTCGGTCCGCCGTTCTTGTCCGCAATCTGCGCCAGGATCTCCGCGCCGCGTGCAGTGGTGTTGGCTGCATTGTGGTGTATACTGAAGAACAGGTCCGCCGAAGACGCATACTGTTTCATAACAGCGCCGCGCAACGTCAGCTCGCTGCCTTCCTCAAGGGTATCGCGCACCATGATAACCTTTGCACCGGCTGCCTCAAGGTACTGCTTGAGGTACTGCGCCACATACAGGTTGACGTGCTTCTCATCGAGCGAACCGCCGTTGTTCGCGCCGACATCGCTGCCGCCGTGACCCGGGTCGATAATGACCGTCTTCACGCCGTCAATGTGCGAGGTGCGCGGCGGCTGTATCGGATCGTTATCCTCGTCGCCGCTGACGTAGTCGCGCACGCGCGTCAGGTAAGCCGCACTGCAGTAGCGGCCGCTGCCCGAAGAGTTATCCATAATATGCGCCCAGCCGTTGCTAATGCTGTCAACCGCGATTTCCGCGCCGTTTTTCAGCACGCCGACCAGCGTGCCGGAGGTGCTCGGGCTCGAGCGAACAGACAGCTCGGAATCCACGGTTACACGGTACACGCCGCTTGTGAACGTCTCGGCGGGCATATCCGGTGTTGTCGGCTCAGTCGGCGTTGTCGGCTTGTCAGGAGTCACCGGTGTGCTCGGCGTCGAAGGTGTGCTCGGCGTCGAAGGTGTGCTCGGCTGGGAGACAGTCGGCTCGGTCTGCTTATCGACCGCCGCATTGTAATCCCTTACGCGCACCAGATAATCCGCGCTGCAGTAACGGCCGCTGCCGCCTGCGCTGTCCAGCAGGTGCGCCCAGCCATTCGACAGCTTGTCCACGATAACCAGTGCGTCCTTTGCGTACTCGCCCAGCTCAGAATAGCCGGTTCCCGGACCGCTGCGCACGGTCAGCGCCGAATGGACATTGACGCGGTACACACCGGTCGTGAACGAAGCCGGAGTCGGTACAGGTGTCGGTGTTTTGAGCGAAACCGTGCGGCTTGGTACGTCATAATCCGCCGTAAAGCCGAGTGCGGCCGCCATATCGGCTATCTTGTAGTAATTGTTTCCGTTGATGATGTAACCGTCGAACGAAACCTTTTTGCCGTTCACCTTGACGATAGCCGTGGTGGGTTTGCCTGCCGCGCTGGACAGTGCCTTCGTGTTCAGCTCTCCGCCGACCGCGGTGTAATTTTTGCCGGTCGTCAGGGTGATAACGTTGGTGGACTTCTCCCAGCCTACCTCAAACTCTGCGGTGCTGTTGCGCAGCAGATACGCTACATCGCGCAGCTTGAAATAATTATACTTGTTAATTAAGTACGCCTGCGGATTGGTCACCGCCTTGCCGTTGAGCTGAAACGCGTGCGTGGTCTTTGCCGCGCTGACGACTGCTCTCGCCTGCGGCAGATCCTGTGTCAGATCCCGCTCGGCGGCAGTCTCGGTCGTGACGGCTGTGGTCTCTGCCTCCGCGGCATCCTGCGGCAATTCTGCGGCCGCCGCACCCGCTGTCATATATATCGCCGCACTAAGCAATGCCGCGATCATTCGTTTGAAACGCATTCTTGAACCTCCATGCTGTTTCGCCGGTGGGTTGCTTTCCTGCATGCCCGCCGTGGGCATTCTTGATGGTATTTTACCACAAAACATGGCACATTTCAACAAAATATGACGAAACCGGGGCATTTGTAATATTACAAATGCCCCGATTATTCCATATAAGTACAATATTTCGTTAAGGCAATACCGCATAATTGAACAAGAGTGATTTGCGAGTAAATTTTGCGTACTGACGAGGCACAGTTTTGCGGTAATACTTGATGTATTACCGTGAAACTGCAACAAAGTCAGGACACAAAATTTCCGCAAAGCACCGCCGCTTTAATTGTGCGGTGTTGCCTTAAATCTCTTCCATCTGCCTGTTGATGGAATCCTCGCAGGAGCGCATGGCATCCAGTGTCTGCTGCCACAGCTCCTCGAGCGTCAGTCCACACAGCTCCGCGCCGCGCTCGATGACCTCACGCGAGCAGCCTGCCGCGAACTTTTTATCCTTGTATTTCTTCTTCAGGCTCTTAAGCTCCATGTCCTGCACGCTCTTGGACGGGCGCATGAGCGCCGCCGCACCGATCAGCCCGGTCAGCTCATCGGCTGCATACAGCAGCTTTTCCATCTCGTGCTCCGGCTTGATATCCACGCAAATTGCCCAGCCGTGGCTGCATACCGCGTGAATGATACTCTCGTCTGCACCGCCCTCGCGCAGCAGCTCGGGCGCCTTGACACAGTGCTGCTCCGGCCACTGCTCAAAATCAATGTCGTGCAGCAGGCCGACAATGCCCCAGAATTCCGAGTCATAACCGCGCTGCTCGGCAAAACAGCGCATGACGCCCTCAACCGTCAGCGCATGCCGTAAATGGAACGGCTCCGCGTTGTACCTGCGAAGAAGCTCCCATGCTTGTTGTCTGGTCATTTTGCAAAATCCCTTCTGTCATTTTCAATGTATGCGCAGGGCGGGATGCCCATATCAGTTTTGCAGCCAGCTTGGCTTTTCCCGCATTCTGACACCTGCGGCGATGCCGAGCGCGGCGAACATGGTAACGATGGACGTACCACCGTAGGAGAAGAACGGCAGCGTCAGGCCCATGACAGGCAGCAGACCGACATTCATAAAGATATTCATAAAGGTCTGGAACAGCAGCATGCCGCCTACGCCGACCGCAATCAGCGCCGAAAACGGTGTAGATGCGCGGTACGCCACATAAAACAGGCGGATGATCAGCGCCATCAGCAGGATGATGATGAGCAGACAGCCGAGGAAGCCCAGTTCCTCGCCGGCTACCGAGAAAATATAGTCGGTCTGGTTCTCCGGCACATACTGCATCTGGGTCATCGTGCCGTTGGTCCAGCCTTGACCGGTAAACTGCCCCGAGCCGATGGCGATCTTGCCGTAGGTCGCCTGTCGGGACTGCTCCACATCAATGGACGGGTCAAACAGCACGAGGATTCGCGTTTTCTGGTAATCCTTGAGCACATAATTCCACAGGATCGGCACGCTTGCGATACCGACTCCGGCAGCAATGCCCAGCCACTTGAGCGGCAGACCGGCCGAGAACAGCATGATAACCGCGATCATCAGGTACTGGATCGCCATGCCGGTGTCGCCCGACGAGAGCACGACCGCCCCCATCATTACCAGCGTGTGCAGACCGACCGAAACCAGTCCGCGCCATTCGGTGATATGATCCTGTATTTCGGTCATGTGCGCGGCAATCGTGAAGATGAAGATCAGCTTGCCAAGCTCACCCGGCTGCAGGCTTGTCACGCCCAGATTGAGCCATGCACGCTGGCCGTTGACCTCAGTGCCGAGCGGCGTAAACAGCAGAAACTGCAGCAGAATGTTGCCGATCACGAATATTTTCCATAGGTCGCCCAGATTTTCCAAGTCGATCAGACTGAGCGCGACAAACGCCGCCAGACCGAGAATGATCGCGGCACCCTGTACATACAGGTTTTTCGTCGAGCCGTCCAGCGCCGTCACCGGGTTGAGCGTTGCCGAGTAAATGAGGAGCATGCCGTAGATCGAGCAGACCAGTCCCAGCAGCATCAGATACAGGTCGGTGTTTTTGATATAATGCGTAACAGAGTGTACAATGGAACGAGCAGTATCCATCAAACCCCTCCCTTTCAAAATGGAAATTGAGAATTGAGAATTGGAAATCAGGGTATCACCGCAAAGCGGCGGAATTAAGGCAATACCGCATAATTGAACAAGAGTGATTTGCGAGTAAATTTTGCGTACTGACGAGGCGCAGTTTTGCGGTAATACTTGATGTATTACCGTGAAACTGCAACAAAGTCAGGACATAAAATTTCTGCAAAGCACCGCCGCTTTAATTGTGCGGTGTTGCCTTAAATTGCAGTGCTTTGCACTGCCACACTCATTTTCATTATTCATTTTCCATTCTCAATTACATTTCTATATGATACCACAACACACCCCGCTTTGCGAGTAACAATTTCGGCAAATTTTTCGCGTGCTTGTATGGAAAACCGGACGAAGTATTGATATAATGAATATATTATGTTACCCGCTGCAAAATAGAGGAGGAATTTCATGTTATCCGATATTGAAATCGCACAGGGCTGTCAGATGCGCCCGATCACCGAGGTTGCCGCTGCTGCCGGTCTGGATGCCGACGATCTGGAGCTGTACGGCAAGTACAAGGCAAAGCTGTCCGCAGACGTGTGGACCAAGGTGAAGGACAAGGAAAACGGCAAGCTGGTCCTCGTTACCGCCATCAACCCGACGCCTGCCGGTGAAGGCAAGACCACGACCTCGGTCGGTCTGGGTCAGGCACTGTGCAAACAGGGCAAAAACGCTATTATCGCACTGCGCGAGCCGTCTCTCGGTCCGGTATTCGGCATCAAGGGCGGCGCGGCAGGCGGCGGCTACGCGCAGGTCGTGCCGATGGAGGACATCAACCTGCACTTTACCGGCGATATGCACGCCATCACAGCGGCAAACAACCTGCTGTGCGCCATGCTGGACAACCACATGCAGCAGGGCAATCTGCTGAACATTGATCCGCGCCGTATTGTGTTCACCCGTGTAATGGACATGAACGACCGTGCTCTCCGCAACATCACCATCGGTCTGGGCGGCAAGGTGAACGGTGTGCCGCGCGAGGATCACTTCATGATCACCGTAGCATCCGAGGTTATGGCTATCCTGTGTCTGGCCGCTGATCTTGACGACCTGAAAAAGCGTTTCGGTGATATTCTGGTGGCATACAGCTACACCGGCAAGCCGATCTACGCCCGCGACCTGCATGCAGAGGGCGCCATGACGGCACTGATGAAGGATGCCATCAAGCCCAACCTGATTCAGACGCTCGAGGGCACGCCCTGCCTGATGCACGGCGGTCCGTTCGCCAATATCGCACACGGCTGCAACAGCGTGCAGGCAACCAAGCTGGCACTCAAGCTGGGTGATATTGCCATCACAGAGGCAGGCTTCGGCGCTGACCTCGGCGCAGAGAAATTCATGGACATCAAGTGCCGCAAGGCCGGTCTGGCTCCGGACTGCATCGTACTGGTTGCGACCGTCCGCGCGCTCAAGTACAACGGCGGTGTAGCCAAGGCTGATCTCAACCAGCCGAACATGGATGCGCTGAAGCACGGTATCTGCAATCTGGATGCGCATCTGGATAACATGAAGAAGTTCGGCGTACCGGTCGTTGTTGCCGTCAACGCATTCCCGACCGATACCGATGAGGAGATGGATTTCATCCGCGAGCACTGTGCCGAGCGCGGTGTGCGCGTAGCACTCTCCGAGGTATTTGCCAAGGGCGGCGAAGGCGGTCAGGCGCTGGCCGACGAGGTTCTGGCTGTGCTTGACGAGAGCAAGGCCGACTTCCACATGCTGTACGAGGATTCGCTCCCGCTCGAGGACAAGATCCGCAAGATCGCCAAGGAGATTTACGGTGCACTCGGCGTGACCATCGCGCCTGCCGCAAAGAAGGAGCTGGCAAACATCACCGAGATGGGCTACGGCAATCTGCCGGTCTGCGTTGCAAAGACGCAGTATTCGCTCTCCGATGACGCATCGCTGCTCGGCCGCCCGACCGAGTTTGTTGTCAACGTGCGCACCGCTCGTCTGGCTGCCGGTGCAGGCTTTGTTGTTGTAGAGACCGGCTCGATCATGACCATGCCCGGTCTGCCCAAGGTTCCGGCTGCAGAGAAGATCGACGTAGACAGCAACGGTAAGATTACCGGTCTGTTCTAAATACAATTCAAATGAAGAGTGGAGAGAACACCGGCTGCGGTATGCTCTCCACTTTTCCCTCTTCTTTTTTGCTGTGAAAGTGATATTATGCAAATCAGTCTTATTTTAGCGCAGCAGATTGCCGAGCTGTTTCTCATTCTTCTGATCGGCTGCGTGCTCGTCAAGGCCCGGCTGCTCAAAAGTGCGGACAGCCGCGTGCTGTCGGTCGTGATGGTATATGCGGTCATGCCGTGCGTCATCATCAACGCCTTTCAGGTGGATTACTCTCCTGCCGTTGTTACCGGATTGCTGTATGCCTTTGCGCTGGCGATTGCGCTGCACGCGCTGCTTCTTCTGCTGGCGCGGCTGCTGCGCCGTCCGCTGCGGCTGGATATGATTGAGCGCACCTGCATCATCTACACGAATGCGGGCATTCTGGTCATTCCGCTGGTGCGGGCGCTGCTTGGCGAGGATTATGTGATCTATTCCTGTGCGTTCCTCGTCGTACAGCAGGTTCTCCTGTGGACACACTGCCGCAGTCTGCTCTGCGGTACGCGCGGCTTTGAGTGGAAAAAGATCATCGGCAATGTCAATATCATCGCCATTTTGATTGGCGGTGCACTGTTCATCCTGCGGCTGCCGCTGCCCGGTCTGGTGAACGATTTGTTTTCTCAGCTTGGCGCGATGGTCGGCCCGATCGGCATGCTGCTGGCCGGTATCGTCATTGCGGACACGCCGCTCCGCCAGCTGTTTATGCGCCGTCGGCATTATGTTCCTGTGCTGCTGCGGCTGATTATCTGCCCGATTATCACAGTGCTGCTGCTTCGCGTCATCGGTGCAGCAAGCTGGATTCCGGATGGACACAGCATTCTGCTGACCGTGTATCTCGCGTGCATCACGCCTGCGTGCGCTACGGTTACTTCGATGGCGCAGCTTTACGACCGCGATGCTGAGTATTCCAGTGCACTGTATGTGCTCACAACGCTGTTCTCCATCCTCACCATGCCGCTGATGGTATGGGTGTTTGAGGTGCTCATTTAACAAAAACCCGTGTATTTCACAAGAGATACACGGGTTGTGGCTGTCGCGAAACTACAGTTTCGCCGACAAGCAGGAACGGACCGCAGGCCGTTCCAAAGTCGTCCGAAAGTTCCTATGCAGAAACTTTCTCCCTCTAAAAGTGTAAAAAGCCAGATACATGCTCCGGCTTTTTACGAATTTGCACAGCAAATTCTATTTTATGCGCGCTGTCGCGCGATTGAATTAAATTTCAACTTTTTTCGATAAACTAAACCCGTGTATTTCACAAGAGATACACGGGTTTTTGTTAAGGCAACACCGCACAATTAAAGCGGCGGTGCTTTGCGGAAATTTTGTGCTCTGACTTTGTTGCAGTTTCACGGTAATACATCAAGTATTACCGCAAAACTGTGCCTCGTCAGTACGCAAAATTTACTCGCAAATCACTCTTGTTCAATTATGCGGTATTGCCTTAATATCCCAGTTTTTCGCCGATGAGCACGACCTCACAGCTTTCAAATCCGCTCGGCACGCCCATATGAATGACCATGGCGCGGCAGATACGCTCCGGGCTTTTACAGTTGTGACATCTGCCGTCAACCGCACACGGTGTTTTTTTATTCAGCCGCTTGGCATTGAGCGGAGCGGCAATATTTCTTGCCCGCTCGATGGCGCTCTGCAGGTCGGGACGCAGCTTGTTCACGCCGCACACGAAAATGCAGCGCTTCGGTCCGAACAGCGTGGCCGCCACGCGGTTGCACTTGCCGTCGATGTTGACGATCTCGCCGGTCTCGCTCAGTCCGTTCGCTGAAGACAGGTAAACGTCCGGCGTCTGGCAGTACACGCCCTTGTCGATCCAATGCCAGTGCACGTCCGTGCTGTCCGCAAAATTCTCCGGGAAACCAAGCTGCTTCATCGTCATTGAGCCGCCCATCGACACGGATTTGCCTGCACAGGTGTCTCTCAGGTAGGAAACCGCCTCGTCTTTTGTGGCAAAATAGTGGAAACCGAAGCCGCAGCCGGTCAGAGCCTTCTCCGCTTTACTCACATCGGGCACGCCATACTCGAACAGCGGCAGCAGATCGCTCGGCTCATACGCAAGCGCGTCCGCACCGGATTCACGCAGCTCCTCCGCCGAGCGAAATCCCCAGGCAACACCAATGGCGGTCAGTCCTGCGTTCACCGCGGTCTGCATATCGGTCGCGCTGTCGCCGATGTAGAGGGTCGTTTCCTTGTCGCCGCCCAGCTCGTCCAGCAGCTGCAGCACGCTTGTCGGATCCGGCTTGCGCGGGATATTCGGGCGTTCGCCATAGGTAATGCTTACTAAATCACCGAAATAGTGCTCAATCAGCGCTTTCGCGGCGGAATCGTACTTGTTCGACAGCACCCCGACCGTCACGCCGTTCTCCTTGAGCGTTTCGAGCACCGAAACAATGCCCTCATACGGATGCGTGCGATTCATCATGTGCTCGCCGTAGAACGCGCGGAAATCCGCCAGACAAGTGTCGATCATCTCGTCCGTGCGGCTCTCCTCGGGAATGCTGCGCTCGACCAGCTTGCGTACGCCGTTGCCGATGCGGATGCGCGTCTGCTCCATGCTCACCGGCGGAAAACCGTGCTTCTCCACGGCATAGGTCACGCTGTCGCACAGATCACCGAGCGAGTTGAGCAGCGTACCGTCTAAATCAAAAATGGCCGTTGTCATTTTCATACATATTCGTCCTTTTCTTGTCCGTGAAAATAGAATACCGCACCACAGAATCCCGTGATGCGGTATCATTATAGCACATTTTCTTACCCGCGCATATACGTCTTGGTAATTTCACCGAGCATGGACGAAACCGTCGGGTTGAGCGCTTCCGCGCGCACGCGCCAGCGCCAATTCTTGCCGCCGATAGTGGCAGGCGTATTCATGCGGGAATCCGCACCGAGCGAGAGCAGATCCTGCAGGGTCGTCATAGCGATGTTCGCCGAGGACGCCCATACGCACTTGATGGCACTCCAGCCCATGGCCTCGGCGTGCGAGGTACGCAGATACCGGTATGCAAACTGCTTTTCCGGCTCGGAGCAGATGTCCATGATCTGCTCGCACACGGTCTGCGAATCGTGCGTCGAGGTATAGACGATGCTGTTCGGCTTATAGTTGTGCGGCAGATGCTCGTTGTCGTAATCCGGCGTAAAGCCGAAAATCAGCACGCGCATGCCCGGGAAACCGCTTTCTTCGAGCAACTTCTTGACCTCATCGGTCTGCACGCCGAGGTCCTCCGCGATGAGCGGCACCGGACCGAGTGCCTTCTCGATGGCGTTAAACAGTTCCATGCCCGGACCCTTGCGCCACTTTCCGTTGATGGCGGTCTCCTCGTCCGCGCCGACCTCCCAGTAAGCGGCAAAACCGCGGAAATGGTCGAGACGCACCACGTCGAACAGCGCCATGTTGCTCTTCATGCGCCAGATCCACCACGCGTAGTTTTCCGCCTTGTGCGCCGTCCAGTTGTACACGGGGTTGCCCCACAGCTGACCGGTTGCAGAATAGTAATCAGGCGGTACGCCTGCTACCAGCTTGGGGCTGCGGTCAGGCTTCAGCTTGAACAGCTTGGGGTGTGTCCATACATCGGACGAGTCAGCGGAAACGTAAATCGGGATGTCACCGATGATCTGAATGCCCTTTTCGTTGGCATACTCGCGCAGTGCCGTCCACTGCTTGAAGAAGATATACTGCAGAAAAATCCGGAAATCCACCTCGTCACGCAGCTCTGCGGTCACTTTTTCGAGTGCTGCAGGCTTGCGGTCGCGCACATCCTTGTCCGGCCACATGTAGACCGGCATGTGATGGTATTTCTCCTCCTTGAGTGCCATAAACAGCGCGTAATCCGGCAGCCATTCACTGTTCTTCTCAGTGAAGACGGCAATTTTCTCACGCATTTCCGGTGTCACGCGGCTGTATGCCTTGCGGAACAGCGGCCAGCGGGTATCGGCCAACTGCTCGAAATCCGCGATATCCGCCGAAGCGTTGAAGTCGCCCTGACGAACCTCATCCGCGGTGAGCAGACCGTCCTCAACGAGCAGATCCATGTCGATCAGATACGGATTGCCTGCCGCTGCCGAAAAGCACTGGTACGGCGAATCGCCAAAGCCGGTATGACCGAGCGGAAGCACCTGCCAGTAGGTTTGATGCGCCGCCGCCAGAAAATCTACAAAATCACGGGCGGTTTTGCCCATGGTGCCCACGCCGTGCGGCGAAGGCAGTGAAGTGACGTGCGCAAGCACGCCGCTGGAACGCTTAAACATATCCTTCTCTCCCTCTGTCAGTGGATCTGTTGTTATTATAGCACAGATGTAGCATTTAACCAAGAACTATCTGCAAATTTGCATATTTTTTGTGAAAGTTGTGGTCTTTCTGTAAATTTAGCTGAGATAACGGTTGTGTCATACTATATCTCTGTGGTATAATATTATGTCTATTATTGCAGAAGATGTGCCGCAGACCGGAGTATTCTGCGGCAGCTTACTCTTTTTTCGTCCCGTTTGAGGACAGTTTTCCGTACTATAACACTGATGTAAGGGGTTTATCACGCATGAGAATGCGCAAAAAGAAAAACTTGGACGTTCGATTTGCCGCCTGCGCGGACGTTATGGCGTTTGAGCCGAAGGAAAAACGCGGCAAGTGGCGCGCCCTGTTCGGCAACGACAATCCGATCCATCTGGAGATCGGCTGCGGCAAGGGCCGTTTTGCCATCGGCATGGCCGAGCAGCACCCGGATGTGAATTTTATCGCGGTCGAGCGCGAGGAAGGTGCGCTCATCATGGCAGCCGAGCGCTGCCAGCAGCAGCCGCTGCCCAATCTGCGGTTTGTATCCTTCGACGCAGCCGAGCTGCGCGAGGTGTTCGCGCCCGGTGAGGTGGACCGCATTTACCTGAATTTCTCCGATCCATGGCCGCCCAACCGTCAGCGCAAGCGCCGCCTGACGTGGCGTGCATATCTGGAAGTATATGACGAAATCCTGCGTCAGCAGGGTGATCTGTGCTTTAAGACGGATAATCAGCGCTTTTTCGAGTGGAGTCTGCAGGAGATCTGCCAGTTTGGCTGGCTGATTCAGAATATCTCGCTCGATCTGCATAACTCGGACTTCGAGGGCAATGTCATGACCGAGTATGAGGAGAAGTTCTCCGCGGAGGGCTACCGGATTTATCGTCTGGAGGCGCGCCGCCGTCTGCCGGAATTTCTGAAAAAGTAAACGAAAGAGGAAGGTCTTTACCTTCCTCTTTTGCTTTTTCAAAGTTCCGGTTATCAGTATTGTTTGTTAGTCTCTGCCAGACGGTGGTTGAGCGCTTGCGAAGCGAACGAAATCTTGCCTGCCCGGCAGGGGCACAAGAGGGTAGACACCAAGGTTTCCACCCTCTTGTGAATCACCCCTTTCCTAAGATAGTCTGGCGCAGACCAGAGACCGGCGACCGCTTCGAAAATGGAGAACGGCAGAGGATTTTTTCTTCCGTAGGGGCGCACAGAGTGCGCCCATTTCTCTACCTATTCGCAGTGTCAGATTCCATACTGCTACACATACCATTTCATCTCTGCAAGCGCGACACAAGGTGAATTGCCCGAAGGGCGAGAGAAACCATCGCGTACATTTTCCATTCTCCATTCCCAATTTTCCATTCTATACGCATAAAAAAAGAGGAAAGCACACGCTTTCCTCTTGCCCGTTACAGCTTATTGTACCCTCTCGGGGTGACGATTGCATCCAGCGGAGTGCCTGCGGCACAGTCCGGGCAGGCTTTGCCGCGCACAAAGTTCTGGTAATGCGGAAAATCCGCGCCGGAGAACAGGCTGACGACCTTTTTGCCGCTCAGCTCGCTGATATTGGAGAACAGCGCCGCAAAGCCGGAGACACGGCCGCCGTAATACTCGACGCACTCCTTCGCCTGCGAGAAGGTCTGACCGGTGGATGCGGAATTGACCAGCACAAGCACATTGCGGTGCTCGATCATATGGCGCAGGTTATCCGAGAACACAAACTGACCGTTGACATTGCTGTCCGGCTCGACAAGATAAATATCCTTGCCGCTGTTGACATTGCCCATGCCCACGCTCGACAGCTCACCGGCGAGATACGCGCCGATGTACTCCGTGCCTTCCATGCACAGCAGTGTATCAATGCTGGTGGACGAGAACTGGTATGCAATGCTGCGCGCGGCTTCTCTGGACATTGCCATGCTGTGCTTGATCTCGGACATATCAATATAGTAGTTGATGTGCGAATGATTCGTGGCAAAATGCCCCGGTATCGCGTCCGCGTAAAGCCGTTTGTTCACACGGGAGGTGATGCGGATCGACTGCTTCATACAAAAACCACCTTTCTTACAGCGCACCCCTATCGGGGAATATCTGAGAATCTATCTATATTATACCTCAGTCCGGTTCTCGTGGCAAGAAAAAAGGCGCGGCAGCAGCTTTTCAAATTGCACGCCATGCATGGGGTCGGTATGCTGCGCGGCGGTGTAGGCGATGCAGTCCTTGACGAACTCACCGGCGAGCGCACAGGCATCGGCAAGCGCCCTGCCGTTCAGCAGCGCGCCGAGCACAACCGCCGCAAACAGGTCTCCGGTGCCGGGGTAATACTGCGCGATCCTCTCGTGCAGACTGATGGTGCCGCCATCCGCAGACAGACAGCCGGAGCCGACCTTCCCAGGCTCGTAATCCAGGCCGGTCAGCACAACCTGTGCGCCGTAGCGGCTGTGAAGTGCATGCAGCCACTCCTGCGCTTCCGTTTCGTTCTGCGGTGCGGAGGCCGGGTCGCGGTCGAGCAGGATCGCCGCTTCGGTCGTATTCGGCGTGATGATATCCGCAATTTCACACAACTCGCGCATACGCGTGCACATTTCGGGGGTATAGGTGGCGTAGACCTCACCGTTATCGCCCATCACCGGGTCGATGAACGCCGTGCCGTTTTCGGATTTCAGCCGCAGCACAGCATCCCGCACACAGTCGATCTGATCTGCTGAGCCGAGAAAGCCCGCGTACACCGACTCAAACCGTAACCCTAACCGGTCATACTGGTCGATAACACGCGGCATGACGCCGGTCAGATCGACTGTTTCCCAGCCGGGAATGGCCATGTGCGTGGAAAAATATGCGGTCGGCAGCGGCACGCACTGGTGTCCTGCCGCCGAAATCGCTGCAATGATCGGCACGAGCGACGAACGTCCGAAACCCGACAGATCGTGCAGCGCTAAAACCTTTTTCTGCATGGATTTGCTCTCCTTCTTGCTTTAGGGCAACACCGCACAATTAAAGCTGCGGCTTCTTGCGCAGGCTCCGGTCGCGCTGCCGCGGCGCTTTGTGGAAATTTTACGCCCTGACTGTATTTCAGCATACAATGAAAAGCCTTTTCTGTCAACGCACCTGTCTGCCAGAATTCACATTATGTACTTAAATTTCCCGATCGGTTGTGGTATAATATAGGGTAACAAATTGGCGAAGCTGCTTTCACAAGCAGGGTATGCAATGGTTATGAAAGCAGCTTCCGGATAAAAGGAGATTCTTCATGCTGAAAAAACGCATTCTATCCATCGTGCTGGCGCTGACCATGCTGATGGTACCGGGCGCTTACGCCGCTCAGCCCGCAAAGGACGATATGCGCGGTGTCTGGGTCGCGTCCGTACATAATATTGATTTTCCCTCCGAGCAGGGCATGACCGCCGACCAGCTCAAGGCCGAGGCCGATACCGAGCTGGACAATATTGCTGCAATGGGCCTGAACACGGTCTTCCTGCAGGTGCGGCCTTCCGCAGATGCGCTGTATCCGTCCGAGCTGTTCCCGTGGAGCCGCTACGTCAGCGGCACGGCCGGTCAGGCACCGGACGGCAGCTTTGACGTCCTCGGCTACTGGGTAACCGCAGCGCACGAGCGCGGTCTGCAGCTGCACGCGTGGATCAACCCATACCGCATTACGATTGACGGCGAGGACGAATGGAACACAATCCCGGATTCCAGTCCAGCCAAGCAGCACCCGGAGTGGGTAGTCAAGTACAACGATAACTACTACTTCGATCCCGGTATTCCGGCGGTGCAGCAGCTTGTCGTAGACGGTGCGGCTGAGATCGTCAAGAATTACGACGTAGACGGCATCCATCTGGACGACTATTTCTATCCGGGTACGGATTTTGCCGATGAGGCGACTTACGAGCGCTACGGTCAGGATTTCAGCAGGATCGGTGACTGGAGACGCGACAACGTCAACACACTCATCGCTGCCCTGGATGAGACACTGCATACGCTGGATAAGAACCTCTCGTTCGGTGTCAGTCCCGCCGGTATCTGGGAAAACAAGAGCGCAAACTCCAAGGGCAGCAACACGCAGGGGCAGTCCTCGTTCAGCGAGCTGTACTGCGATTCCCTGCAGTGGATCAACGCCGGCACAGTAGACTATATCTGTCCGCAGCTGTACTGGTCGATCGGCTTTGAGCCTGCTGACTTCCAGACGCTCATCAAGTGGTGGCAGAAGGCGGTTTCCACCAGCGATGTAGCGCTGTACATCGGCATCGGCGCATACCGTTCGGCGGAAGCGCAGCCCGGTGATACCTGGTACGGCACGGATGAAATCGAGCGTCAGCTTACTCTGCTCGATGACAGCATTGATATTCAGGGCGAGGTATTTTTCAGCTATGCCTCTCTTGAGTCCATCGACGGCTGTCCGGCCTTTCTGACCGCGCACTACGCGGAGGATAAGCCGGTCACCAAGCCGGATACCGACAATTCCGGCACCATCACCCAGGAGGAAGCACAGCGGCAGGCTACCCTGCTGGATATGCTTTCCCGCTTTATCGTTTCCCTGTTCCGCTGACCGCACATTTTTTCGGAGGTGCATTCCCATGGTCGATCTACTCACCCGTGAATATGAGGTGAATTACAGCCACATTGACAACCGCGGCATTGCCAAGCCGTCCTTCCTGTGGAATATCATGCAGGACGCGGCGACCGTCCACGCAGAAGCGCTGCACATCGGTCCGCTCGATCTGCGGATCGTGTGGGTGCTCTCGCGCATGAAAGCGCGGCTGACACGTCCGCTGCTGCCGTATGAGCGGCTGCGATGCGAAACGTGGTGTCCGGGCATCAAGGGTGCAAGCTGGTACCGCAGTTTCTCGTTCTTTGTGGATAACAAGCCGGTTGGCGACGCACAGTCTATGTGGGTAACGCTCGACCCGGAGACGCACCGCATTGTGCGTCCGAGCGCATTTCCCGAAGCCGAGCAGTACCTGCACACCTCCCGCGGAGAGCTGTTTGCGCCGCTGCCCAAGCTGTCGTGCGACAATGTACGCCTGCATCATGTTCACGAGGTCCGTTATTCGGATCTGGATGTCAACAATCATGTCAACAACGTGCGTGCGGTCGAGCTGATCTCGGACGCGCTCGACCTGTACAAGCAGCCGGGTTTTGTCTCCGAGCTGCAGGTCAACTACACCGCCGAAACCGCCTGCGGCGAATCGCTTTCGCTGCTGACCGGCACGGCGGACAGCGCACGTTACATTCGCGGTGAAGCCGATGGCAGAACCCGCTTCGAGGCGCTTGCCACGCTTTCGCCGCTGCCCGACCCGAAGGAGGGATTGGTATGACGCAAGCGATCGAGCAGGCTGTATGCGACATTTTGGGCGCGTGCCAGCCGGTCAAAATCATCCTGTATGCGGAAAAGCGTACGATGGCAACCGACAAGCTCAAGGCGTTCAGCCTTTGCGTTATCGTGCCGGAGAGCGCCAACTGCCGCACACTGCGCACACACTTGCACCTGGCGATTACGGTTTCCGTACCCGTCAGTCTGAGCGTTTACACCACCGAGGAATGGGCGGAGCTTTGCACGGACAGTACCTCGTATGCCGCATGGATCGCCCGGAAAGGCAAGGTGATTTATGACCAGACGGCGTAAAGGTGCATCCGACAGTTGTTTTTACTACAAATGGCTGGACAAGGCGCTGTGCGACCTGCAGGCCGCACGTCTGCTGCTGACCTACGGCGGCGATCATTACAACATCGCGTTCCACTGCCAGCAGGCGATTGAAAAGGCACTGAAAGGCTATCTGCTGTTCCGCACCGGACGGCATTTTGACGGACACAACCTGACGTACCTGTGCCGTCAGGCGATCCAGCTGGACTCGAAGGCGTTCTCCGAATATCTGGACGAGAGTGCGGCGCTCAACGATTTATATATTGAGACGCGGTATCCAACCGACCTGCCGTTTGAGATTGATGAGCTGGAGGTCCGCCGGTATCTGGATATGGCGGAACGGATGTTTGCTGCGATTCGGCAGCAGCTGTATGAAGGCGGGAGACCGCATAAGATTGTGCAAAGACGATAAATCTGTCTTAAAACGTGAAATTTTCGCTTGCGAAGCGAACAGAATCTTGCCTACCCGGCAGGGGCACAAGAGGGTAGACACCTGCGGTTTCCACCCTCTTGTGAATCACCCCTTTCCCTTAGAAAGCACGGCGAAATTTTCAGAACTGAGACTATAAAGGAACGGCAAAGGATTTTTTCTACCGTAGGGGCGGACCAATGTGTCCGCCCATTTCTTTACCTCTACGCAATGCCAGATTCCTTTCTGCTACACATATCGGCTACTCTCCGCAGGCGCGGCACAAGGTGAATTGCCCGAAGGGCAAGAGAGGGTCCCCTGGGGGATGACTGTGCCGCGCAACTCGTTTGTCGGGTGCTCATTGTGCATCCCGTCGAATTTTACGTTCATTTTCCATTCTCCATTCTCAATTTTCAATTTGGTACTCTTCACTCTCAACTCTCCACTCTTCACTCTCTACCAAACTCCTACCTCCTCACTCCTAACTCCTACCTTGCGTAATATCTCCCATCTTGACACTTGCATACTCCGTCAACTTTTGCTATCATATAAGGATGTAAGGAGTGACTAACCATGAACGCTGCGGAACGACGCACTAAAATCACCCACCTGCTTGCACAGGCGAACGGGCCGTTATCAGCGACCGCGCTGGCCGCGCAATGCGGTGTCAGCCGCCAGATTATTGTAGGCGATGTTGCGCTGCTGCGTGCAGGCGGATTGGCCGTGCTCGCTACGCCGCGCGGATATATTCTGGAGAACACCTCGGCGCCGGCCTGTGCGGAGCGGCACATTGTCAGCCACCACGACAACAGCCGCATGCTTGAGGAGCTATACACGGTCGTCGATCTCGGCGGAGCCGTGATTGATGTGACGGTCGAGCACGCTGTATACGGTCAGATCTGTGCACCGCTGCATATTTTCTCGCGGTATGACGCCGACGCGTTTAACGAGAAGATTCAGCAGTCTGGCTCCCGGCCGCTGTCCAACCTGACCGGCGGCATCCACCTGCACACCATCCGCGCTACGGATGAGAAAACGCTCGAACGCGTAATTCAGGGGCTCAAGGACAAAGGTTTTCTGCTGCTCGAGGATAACTAAAAACCACCCGAACGATAGATTTCGTTCGAGTGGTTCAGTCTATCAATAAAGTTCGTTTTCGCGATGCTGACGCTGCCGCGCGGCAGCGCGCATGAAATAGAATTTGCTGTGCAAATTCGTAAAAAGCCGGAGCATGTATCTGGCTTTTTACACTTCTGGAGGAACTTTCGGACGACTATGGAACGGCCTGCGGTCCGTTCCTGCTTGTCGGCGAAACTGTAGTTTCGCGACAACCGCAACCACCCGAACGACAGGTTTCGTTCGGGTGGTTTTCTTTTACTCGTTATCTGCCTGCTGTTCCTTATACATGGCGATCTGCTCCGCGTCCCAGACCTCCAGATCACGCACACCGGCTCGTCCTTCAACGTGGTGGCGGAATTCATGCCGCAGGACCTTTCGCATTTCTTCGGTCAGCTCGTCCTCATCCAAATGGCGGTACGCCCGCTTGAACGAGCCATAGTACATTACAATATACTTGCCCATCGCCGGATCAATGCGGTACTGCCCCATCACATACAGCGTGCCGCTGCGGTCCTCCGGGTGCAGAAGATAGCCGGGTTCCACGACGATACCGCCGTTCAGCTCCTCGTAAAACGACTGCGGAATCTCCTCCGCAAGATCGGATAAAATTTCTTCAAATCGGTCAATCGAGATCATGCCTGTCTTCCTTTCTGACCTTGCTGCTTGTCTGCCCTTACTATATCACAACCTGTTTTTGCAGGCAACCAAACTTTTTATGAACGAGGTGTCTTGACAGGTGTTGTTTTATATTGTATACTTCTATCTGTTCACAGCTCAAATATTGGAAAGGATCTGTTCCCATGGTTAAGAGCAAAAGTTTGTATCATTTGGCGCTGGCCGGCGTACTGTGTGCAATCGGCATCATCATCCCGATTTTTTCTCCTGTAAAGATTCGACTTGACCCGATGAGCTTCACGCTGGCAAGCCACGTTGCTATTTTTCTGGCGATGTTCATTTCTCCGGCTGTCGGCGTGGCCGTTTCAGTCGGCACAACGCTTGGCTTTCTGGTCGGCGGCTTCACCATGCCGGTCGTCCTGCGTGCGCTGACCCACGTTGTCTGGGTTGCGCTCGGTGCATACTATCTGCAGAAGCACCCGGAGCTGATCGACTTCCGTCAGCAGGTTGAAAACCGCAACGCAAAGCTGTTTGGTCTTGGTGCGGTACTCAGCATCATCCACGCGGCACTGGAAACCCTGGTCTGCGTACCGGTTTACTTCGGTCAGGGTCTGTCCGGCGCGGAAACCGTTCGCATTCTGCTCGGTCTGGTGCTGCTCGGCTCGTTCATTCATTCGATGATCGACTATGCGCTGTCTCTGCTGATCTGGCGTCCGGTCAGCGGCACGATGCGCACCAGCAGAGTTTCGTAAACTGCAAAAACCCCCGTCAATGACGGGTGTTTTTCTTTGCTTACTTCACCTCGCAGCCGCCCCATTCAACGACAGTGAAGCCGTTGCGCTCAAACGATGCGAATGTCTGCGGCTCAATGGTCTGCGGCCTGCCCAGCGGCTTCCACGCCATGAATACGCGGAGAACGCTGTCCGGTGTCGGGTCAATGTCCAGCTTGGCGGTGTCCGTGTAGCGCTCGGACTGGAACGAAATAAGATTGTACGGGTTATCCTGCATTTTCGGCAGCCAGTACACGATGAACTCGTTGTACTCGCGCGGTGTCAGGCCGATTTCGGCCAGCTTTTCGTGGAGAAAATCCGCCGTGTCCGCTCCGGCGACGCAGAAGCCCTTGGAGAAGTCGTAGTCGGTGTTGTTCTCGCCCTCCCAGAACAGGTAGGAGTATTCGTTTCCGTTCTCATCGTACAGCGTGCCGTCCGGCTCGGCGGTGACAGTCCAGCCGTTCTCATAGGCCGGATAGGTCGCGGTGAGCGTGCCCGCGTAGTCCAGCGACACGGAAACCGTCGTTTCCTGCTCTGGATAGAGGTAGATGACGGGTTTGGCATCGCCCTGTTCCTGTTGACCGCAGGCAGTCAAGCTCAGTGCCAGCATGGCTGTGAGCGTTCCCGCAAACAATCGTTTCATGCTGTTCCCTCCTTACTTCACCTCGCAGCCGCCCCATTCCACAACGGTGAAGCCGTCTCTCGCAAACGGCGTGAATGTCTGCGGCTCGATGTTCTGCGCCCTGTGCAGCGGCTTCCACGCCATGAATACGCGGAGAACGCTGTCTGGTGTCGGGTCGATATCCAGCTTGGCGGCATCTGTGTACGCCTCGGACTGGAACGAAATAAGGTTGTACGGGTTATCCTGCATTTTCGGCAGCCAGTACACGATAAATTCGTTGTACTCGCGCGGGGTCAAGCCGATCTCGGCCAGTTTTTCGCGGAGAAAATCCGCCGTGTCCGCTCCGGCGACGCAAAAGCCCTTGGAGAAGTCGTAGTCGGTGTTGTTCTCGCCCTCCCAGAACAGGTAGGAGTATTCGTTTCCGTTCTCATCGTACAGCGTGCCGTCCGGCTCGGCGGTGACAGTCCAGCCGTTCTCATAGGCCGGATAGGTCGCGGTGAGCGTGCCCGCGTAGTCCAGCGACACGGAAACCGTCGTTTCCTGCTCGGGATAGAGGTAGATGACGGGTTTAGCAGAACACTCCTCCTGCTGTACGCAGGCGGTCAATCCAAGTGCAAACGCCGCTGTGAGTGTTCCTGCAAGCAATTTTTTCATAGCGATTCCTCCTTTGTTCGGTTAGACGAAATCGGGGCGGTTTGGTTCCCTGTTCTGCGGAAATTTACGGTCGTACCCACTCACCGGTCAGTTCATTCTTCTGCAGAACCAGATGGAAGCCGTCGACATCATTAAAATAAACCGCCTTATCCGTATCCTCAATCGGCAGGACAACGGTGTATCCCGCACTCATCGTGTTTGCACTGCCGAATGCGTTGTAAAACGTAAGATAATGTTCGCCGTTCTTCGGCTCGTCCTTATAATCCCGGATATTCTCAATCGGCGGAAAGACAGCTGCATGGAGTGTCAGCGTTTTCTCATTCTCGGAAACCGTGTAATCGCGCAGTGTGACATTCTGCTGCTCGGTCAATCCCGATCCCACACGAAACACCAGAAATGGTACGAGAATTGCAGCTAACGCAACAATAATCTTTCGTATTTTCATCGTCTTTATCCTATCCTCTTATCTGCAAAAATGCGAAAGGCCGTCCGCAAGGGACGACCTTTCCGCACTCTCTCTTTTCCCTATACAGCAGTTACTTCTTCAAGCGATTGATGTACTCCAGAATAATATCGGAGGAATATTCAACGCCCAGACGGCCTGCGTTAATGCAGAGGTCGTAATGGTCGCACTTGCCCCATACCTTGCCGGTATAGTAATTGTAATAGGTAGAACGCTGCTTATCCATCTTTTCGAGAGCAGCCTCGGGCGTCTTGCCCTCGATGACGTAATCACCGCAGGTCTGAACGCGCTTTACACGGTCCTCAATCGAGCCATGGATGAAGAAATCGAACTTATTCGGGAAGTCACGCAGTACATGGTCTGCACAGCGGCCGACGATAACACACGAGGAATCCTCTGCCATCTCGCGGATGATATTGGACTGAGCCAGATACAGCTGATCGGTCAGGCTCATGCCGTTCAGACCAACCGAACCGAACATCGTCAGCGAGTACAGGAAGCTGTTGGTGGCACGCTTGTCGAGCTGCTCGAACAGCTTTTCGTCAAATCCGGTCTTTTTAGCCGCACGGGTAATCAGTTCCCGGTCATAGAACGGAACGCCCAGACGGAGCGCCAGCTTCTGACCGATCTCACGACCACCGGTACCATATTCACGACCAATAGTAATAATCAAGTTGCTATTCATAACGCACCCTCCTTACCAACCGGAATTATACAAATTGTACAATTCTCTATATTTGTAGTATGAACCATTTATGCGTTTTTGTCAAGTGGGATTCAAAATTTTTTTCATTCTGTAAATCGGGTTGGAATTGCTGCCTGCAGGCGGCGGGAACGTCGCCGCACCCACGGCGGTGGGCACAAGGATGGACACCAAGGTTTCCACCCTTGTGAATCCCGTTTCCTTTATTTCTTAGCCTGACGCAGACCAGAGACCGGCAACCGCTCCGAAAAGGAGAACGACAGTCGGGTTACTCTTACGTTTGTTTCGTGAAATATTCGCAGTTCATAGACAGCTTACTGCTACACATATCGGTTACTCTCCGCAGGCGCGACACATCTGTGTCGCGCAACTCTTTTACGCGTTGTTATAGACAGTTCCTACGGATTACGATTATCAATAATCTTTACCGCAAGGTGCGGCAAGGTGAATTGCCCGAAGGGCAAGAGAAAGTGCCCTGGGGTGCGACCTCGGCGCACCGTTTGTATCCCGTCTGCACATTGTATAACCGTCACGTCAATTCTCCATTTTCCATTTTCCATTTTCAATTCTTAATTTGGCAAAAGGAAACCCGCTTGAAAGCGGGTTTTCTCGTTATCTGTTTACTTATTCTTAATCAGCATCGGTCCGACTTCATTGATATTACCGGCGCCCATAGTGAGCACCAGATCATTCGGGCCTGCCTCCTTACGGAGATAATCCGCAATCTCGTCAAAGCTGTCGAACGATACCGCGCCCGGCACCTCTCTGGCGATATCCGAGGAATAAATGCCGATGGTATTCTTCTCGCGGGCGGCATAGATCGGAGCAAGAACCGCCTGATCGCACATCTTGAGCGCCTCCACAAACTCGTGGAACAGCGCCTTAGTGCGGGTATATGTGTGCGGCTGGAACGCGCACAGGATACGGTCGAAGTGCATTTCCTTTGCGGTATTCAGCGTGGCCTTCATCTCGCTCGGATGATGCGCGTAATCGTCCACGACGGTTGCGCCGTTCGGCATTTTGCCGACCAGCTGGAAACGGCGGGACGAACCGGTGAACTTGTTCAGACCGCGCTCGGCAGCGTCACCCGGCACACCGAGGAACTCGGCAGCGGCGCAGCACGCCAGTGCGTTCAGCATGTTATGACGGCCCGGAACGGACAGCGCCACCTTAGCATACTTCTTCCCCTCTACCATAACGGTAAAGCGGTAGTAGCCGTTCTCATCGCGCACGTCGGTCGGGTAAACGTCCGAGGTTGCGCTCGTGCCGAAGGTACGGACCTTGCGGTTGATGCCTGCCACACTGCGCATTGCATGCGGGTCATCGCCGTTGACGACAACAAGGCCGTTCATCGGGGTCAGCTCGGCAAACTCGTGGAACGAGTGGATGATATCGTTGATATCCTTGAAGAAGTCGAGATGATCCTCCTCTACATTGAGGATAACCGCAACGGTCGGTGCAAAGCGCAGGAACGAGTTGCAGTATTCGCAGCTTTCAGCCACAAAACAGCCCTTGCCGCCGATACGGAGCGTACCGCCGATGGCAGGCAGGTTGCTGCCGACCATAACGGTCGGGTCCATCTGCGCTTCCATGGTCATGAGCGTCATCATCGAGGTGGAAGTTGTCTTGCCGTGCGTGCCTGCCAGACAAACCACGTTGTCATAATCGCGCATGAGGTGTCCCCATGCCTCGGCACGCTCCATGACCGGAATGCCCAGCTCATGGGCGCGGACGATCTCCGGATTGTCATCATGCACGGCAGCGGTACGCACGATGAGCGACGCACCCTCGACGTTCTCCGGCTTGTGCTCGTAGGTAATCTTTGCGCCCAGAGCTTCCAGCCGTGCGGTAACATCCGTACGCAGACGGTCAGAGCCGGAAATCGGCACACCGCGGCTGAGCAGCAGCTCGCCGAGCGAATTCATGGACACACCGCCAATGCCGATCAGGTGGATGCGTTCCTTATTTTCAATGTAGGGCTTAATAGACAGAGCCATTTCCCTAAGCCTCCTGTATTTTCGTTTATTAGATTTATTATAGTACAAAATCGCCCGGAATAAAATAGCTAACAGAGAAAAACTCCTGCCGGACCTGAAAAAAAGGAATATATGCTACCGGAAATACCGCTGCATATCGCTTATCCGCATACATTTAACGAAAGTGTAGTTTGATTTTTTCGCATGTTTACGATAAAATATCCTTAGGCATGCTGTCCTGTCCGGTCAGCACAAATGCCGCAATATAAGGAGAGGCATTGTATGAGAGTACTGATTTTATCCGTCACCGCCGGTTTCGGTCACCATGCCACCGCAAAGGCCATCGGCGACATGCTGGAATCCAAGGGCGCGGAAGTTCACACGCTGGATGTTTACGCCTATATCAGCAACCTGATCAAAACCACCATCGACAAGGGCTATCTGTTCTCCTCCAAGCACATGCAGACGCTGTACCGTCTGGTCTATCAGCTGGCCGAGAACAACGGCGCAAGCTATTTTAACTCTGCGCCGAGCATTATCAATATCATCAACGCACTCGGTGCGTCCAAGTTTGCCAAGGTCATTGCGAACCATGTGCCCGATGTTATCATCTGTACGCACGTTTTTGCAGCGCAGATGGTCGATGAGCTGAAAAAACGCAAAAAACTCGCCGATATCGAGACCATCGGCATTGTTACCGACTACACGCTCCACCCGTACTGGGAGGATGTGCCGCGTGTGCAGTACATCGTCACCGCGAGTGAACTGCTCACCTACCGCTGTGTGCAGCGCGGCATTCCGGAGGACCGCATCCTGCCGTTCGGCATTCCGGTGCACCCGAAATTCAACGAAAAGCTGTCCCGCGAGGACGCGGCGGCACAGCTCGGCATTGACCCGAAAATGAAAACCATCCTGCTGATGGGCGGCAGCATGGGCCATGCCGACCATGTGAAGAACATCGAAAGCCTGTCGCAGATCGGCACGCCGTTCCAGTTTCTTGTGGTATGCGGCAACAACAAAAAGATGCTCTACCATGTAGAGCAGTTTGCCGCGCATTATCAGGGCAGCTGCAGGATCTATCCCTACGGCTTTGTACACAACGTAGAGGTGATGATGAGCGCGTCCGACTGCATTGTATCCAAGCCGGGCGGTCTTACCGTGTCCGAGGCTCTGGCGAAAAACCTGCCGATGCTGCTGTTCGATCCGATCCCCGGTCACGAGGAGCGCAATGTTGATTTTCTGGTCAACAACGGCATGGCGGCGCTCATTACCAAGCACTTCCCGATCGACGAGGCGGTGTACGAGCTGTTCTGCAATCCGGTGCGGCTGGAGACCGTGCGGAGAACCATGAGCGAGATTGCCCATCCGGATGCCACCGAGCGGCTGGCTGAATTTGTCCTGCGTAAACGATAATACCGTGAAAGGGAGTACCCGCAGGCGGGTACTCCCTTTCGTGCCGTTAAATTCCTACTGATTTACTCAGTTCTGCGCTGCATCCGACTGCGGCACCAGCGGTGTCAGCAGTTTAGTGATCAGGCTGACCATCTCGGTCTTCGGGATGGGCTGCGACTCGGTGATCCACTTTTCGGTCATGCCGATGACGCCGGTCGCAAGAAAGCGTGCAGCATACGCATCCTCGACACTGCGGTACGGCAGCAGCTCCATGCGGCATTCCTCGATAACGCCGATCATCTTTTTGCCGAAACCATCCGGCGCATTGACCTTGATGAGTGCGGTGACGATCTCACGATTCTCCTCCAGATAATCCATCAGACGGCTGAGCACCAGCTTGAGCGTTACCGTCTCACTCGGACGGATGGCTGCGATCATCCCGCGGAAATCCTCGATCATCCCTGTCTCAATCTTATCGCGCAGGTCATACACGTCCCGATAATGCGCATAAAATGTGCCGCGGTTGATATCCGCTTCGCGCACTACGTCGGTCACGGTGATGCTCTGGAAGTCCTTCTGCTGCATCAGCCGCGTCAGTGCCTGCCGCAGCAGCTTTTTCGTTCGTCGGATGCGCTTATCCTCCACTTCTGCCATGGTATCCCACTCCATTCATATTGTTTTTCCGTTTCATTTCCGTAATTTGCATTTTAACGAACATATATAATATTTATGTGCGTTATCATTCACTCTTATCACATTTGATTATTGCGTTCGTTATCCTTATGTACTATACTATATCACGAAAAAAAATCCTACACAATATCTATTTCTGAGAAAGATGGTGTTTTCTTTGTGAAACTTAAAGGACATAGCCCTGTTGACCTGATCATTAACAATCGAAAACTGATTGAAAAGATTTATATCGTACTGGTCATCTTCAGTTTGATCTGTGTGCCAATGGTTGGGATCAACTACGATTTAACAAAATACCTGCCGGATTCGTCTCCGTCCGCACAGGCGCTGGACATCATGGAGGACGAATTTACCTATCCCGGCATGGGCCGCGTCATGCTGGAGGATGTGACGCTGTACGAAGCCAAAAACATAAAGGACCGTATCGCGGACGTTGACGGCGTGGATATGGTCATGTGGTGCGATATGGCCACCAATATCTACGGCTCGAGCGAATTCATCAACTACGACAATATCGACGACTACTACAAGGATAACACCGCCTATATGGATGTTATCTTCACCGACAAGGACTCGTCCAACCAGACCCACAAGGCGGTGCATGAGATTGAAAACATCGTCGGTGACAAAGGTCTGGTAGCAGGCTCCGCTGTATCGGATACCAACCTCGGCCCGACCATTAACAAAGAGGTCGCCCGTGTTATGGCACTGGCCGTCGTCATTATTTACATCATTCTGACGATCACGACCACCTCGTGGTTTGAGCCGGTGCTGTTCCTGTCCGTGCTCGGCATTGCAATCCTCATCAACATGGGCACGAACATCATCTTCGGCGAGATTTCGTTCCTGTCCAACGCCGTTGGTGCGGTGCTGCAGCTGGCCTGCTCGATGGACTACTCCATCTTCCTGCTGCACGCCTTCACGCAGGAGCGCGCAACCGGTGCAGAACCCGAACAGGCGATGGCGAACGCCTGGCGAACCGCCTTTTCGTCCATCGGCGCTTCCGGCATGACGACCATCGTCGGCTTTGCCGCCATGGCGCTGATGAACTTCGGCATCGGCCCGGATATGGGCTTCGTACTGGCAAAGGGCATCGCGCTCAGTCTGATGACCGTGCTGCTGCTCATGCCGGCGCTCATCCTGCGTTCGCAGAACATCATTGCCAAGACGCAGCACCGTCCGTTTATCCCCAAACAGGGCCGCGGCATCGGTGAATTTGCGTACAAAATCCGTCGCATCGTATTTCTTGTGGTTCTTATCATCATCATTCCGTGCTACATTGCACAGGGTATGGCGAATTTCTCTTACGGCAACGAGGCCGTTGCAAACTCACCCGGTACACCGGTTTACGAGGCCGAGCAGCAGATGAATGCCAAGTTCGGCAAGAGCAACATGATGATCGCGCTTGTCCCGCCCGACAGCAACATCACCGAGAAAAAGATGACCGAGGAGATCGACGACCTGTCCTACGTCAAGTACGCGCTCAGCCTGTCGTCCGTTCTGCCGGAAGGCATTCCCGAGGATTTCCTGCCGGAGAACATCACCAGCCTGATGCACTCGAAAAACTGGGCACGCGTGATCATCAACGTGCGTTCCGCCGGTGAAAGTGACGATGCCTTCCAATTCTCGGACAACATCCGCGCGATCATTGACAAGTATTACCCGAACGAAACGACCTACCTTGTCGGCGTAACGCCGTCCACGCAGGATATTAAGGATATTATTGTACCGGACTACAACCGCGTCAACATCGTTTCCCTGCTGGGCGTAGCACTCGTTATCGCGATCACCTACAAGGCACTGATCCTGCCGATCGTCGTGCTCATCCCGATTGAATGCGCGATCTTCATCAACACCGCTCTGCCGTACATTTACGGTCAGCGAACCATGTACCTCGGCTTTATTATCGTCGGCTGTATCCAGCTGGGCGCGACGGTTGACTATTCAATATTGATGACCGGCAACTATCTAGATGCCCGCTCACAAGGGGATAAAAAGGAAGCCGCAATACGGGCGGTATCGGTCAGCGCCGAATCGGTTATGACCTCCGGCCTGATCGTTATGACGGTTGCCTACGGTCTGTACTTCATGACCTCGGTCGAAGCGATTTCCGGTCTGGGGCAGCTGATCGGCCGCGGTGCGCTGATCTCGGTCATTCTCGTACTGTTCTTCCTGCCGATGTGCCTGATGCTGTTCGACCGCTGGATCGTCAAGTCGGATTACGCAGAAAAGAAGCACGCCAAGATGAACAAGATCCGCGCGACCAAGATCAAGCTGCCGATCCTGAGCGAGCTGCACCAGCAGCGCGTCAACCTGCAGAACCAGATCCGCGAAAACCGCAAGGCACGCAACAAGGAGCTGCGCCTCAAGCTCAAGAACCTGATGAACGGCGATGGCTTCAAGCTGCCGCAGAACTACACGCCGCCGACGCAGGAGCCGTCCAAACAGCAGCAGACCGAAGAATCCGCACACAAGCGCATGATCGGCAAAAAGCTGCGTATGCGTATCCATAACCGCATTGAGATGCGTAAGGAGCAGCTTGAACAGCTGGCCCAGCGTCTCGGCAGCGACAAAAATAAGCCGAACGACAGCCAGAATGACAACCAGAACGATAATACGGAGGAGAACGACCATGAAAACAGATAAGCTGCGCCGATTGACCGCAGCCTCGCTTGTTCTTGCGTTCACGCTGCCGCAGGCGGCACAGGCCGCCGCGCCCACGGTAGAAACCGACGAATCGGTATATATCAACATGGATTACTACGGTGCGCCGACCAATACGCGCATCGTAAAGGGTGTCAGCCTGAACGGCCACACCGAGTTCACCGATTTCGGCAGCTACGCAGACGTGTACAACATGAGCACCTACGACGAGCCGGTCATCAAGGACAATTCGGTGTACTGGAAGCTGTCCGACACCAGCAAGCAGCGCTTCTACTACGAGTGCATCCCGACCGACAAGGTCAACATCCAGATGCCGTGGAACTTTGATGTTTCCTACAAGCTGAACGGTGTTTCGGTCAAGGCGGAGGACTGTGCCGGCGCAAACGGTCTGGTGGAGATCACCATTCACGCAGTGCCGAACAGCTACGCAAGCGACTACTACAAAAACAATATGATGCTCGTCTGCGGCACCGGTATCGACATGAGCAAGGCGCTTTCCATTGATGCACCGGGTGCACAGATCCAGTCCGTAGGCACCTACAAGCTGGTCGTATTCATGGGTATGCCGGGCGAGGAAAGCACGTTCACCGTGCGTATCGGCTCGAATAACTTTGAGAACATGGGTATGTTCATGTTTATGACGCCGGCTACTCTGTCCTCGCTGGATATCATCTCCGACCTGAAGGACGTCAAGGACCGCCTGAGCAATTCCAGCGACAGCCTGTACTCCGGCATGAGCAGCATGCTCGACACCATGCAGTCCATGCAGAACGGCATGGGTACGATGTCGAGCGGTATTTCGGGCATCAACGCCGTGCGCCAGCAGCTGATCAAGGACCGCGGCACCATTGATCCCAAGACGGATGCCGCGCTGACCGCTCTGGAAAAGCTGACCGGCGAAAGCGATTCGCTGATTCCGGAGCTGAACAACACCAAGGACACGCTCGTTAAGCTGAACGCGACTACGAACAGCATTCTCAATACGCTCGAGGAGTCCGGTAAAGATATCACCGAGTACCAGACGCTGCTGCAGAATATCCGTACCTCGCTGAATAATCTCGAGGATCTCATGGATAATCTGGATGATAAGACCGGTTCGGAGTGGCTGTATATCAGTGAGTTGCAGAACGATCTTTCCAATATGAAGAAGGATCTGAAGAATATTCAGGACGATATGAAGGAGCTAAGCAGCCGAATCAAAGACCTGAACGCCATGAACAACGCGATCAACGGCGCGATGGCCTCGGTTCTTGACAAGCTTTATGACGACGGCAACGGCGTTATCTCGGCTGAGATGTACCAGAGCATGGCGCAGCTGCTCAGCACGCTGTCCTCGCGCTGCAAGGCGCTGACCGACACACTGGAAGGTGCAGCCTCCAATCTGTCAGCTACTGCAAAATCACTCTCCGGCCTGCTGGGCACTACGGATTCCATCCTCGACAATCTGGATGACATCTGCGACATTCTCGACGATTACAAGGGTCTGGGACAGGACTTCACTGCCGAGGGCAAAAAGCTGACCGAACTCGCCAACACCACACTCGGCCGCGTCAACCAGCAGCTGACCGAGATTCCGGCACTGACCGAGTCGCTCAACCGGCTGACCTCGATCACCTCGTCCTCCATCGACAAGGGCACCGAGCTGATCGACACCACCACCAAAACGCTCACCGCCTCCCACCAGCTGCTCGACACGGTCAACAGCACACTGCGTTCGGTTCGCAGCGACGCGGATGCCAGCACACAGACCATGCTCGACGGCCTGCTCGATGTGCTTGATAAGGCTTCCCGCTCGAACAGCTCAAATAAGCTGCAGAACGCGACCGACGACATCCACAATGCGATTGACGACGCTAAGACCGACCTTGAGGACGATACCAACATCCTCAATATCGACTCCTCGGCCGATCTGCAGTCTGTCACGAGCAGTATGAACCCGACACCGAGCAGTCTGCAGTTCATCCTGCGCACGCAGGAGATTTCGACCGACGATGACGATGATGCTGTCACCTCGGATCAGGATGCTGCCGACGAAGGCGTTCTCGCGCGTATTGTGAATATCTTCAAGAAGCTCGCAAGCGCGATTTACGGCGTATTTGCTTCGGAAGAGTAAACAAAAACCCAAAGGGACAGACGTATGTCTGTCCCTTTGGGTTTTTGAATTGAAAATGGAGAATGGAGGATGGAAAATGAAATGAAGACGCACCGTTGTAAATTCATCTACAGACGTATAACCGTAGGGGCGCACATTGTGCACCCACAGCATCGTTAAATGGATGTGCCCGTTTGCGGGAGCACACTGTGCTCCCCTACGATATGTTCTGTGCAAATGATTCAGAAAACATAACCGTTACGTTAATTCTCCATTTTCAATTTTCCATCTGGCAAAGAAAAAACCCGCTTAAAAGCGGGTTTTTATTTATCATGCGCGAATCTTCTCGCCCATCTCCGCGCTTGCGTGACTGAGCACCGGAAGCAGCACCGCACCAACGATAATGCCCGCAATGCCCTGCACGATATTCATCGGCACGCCGAGAACAACCGCGGCTGCCGCAGCGCCCATGCTGCTGCCCATCACGACTTCCATGCCGACCTCATACACAAAGTAGCCCAGAACCATAATGATCTCTGCCGGAATGCCGCACAGAACCACACGGGTAATCGTATTCATGCCCTTGCCTGTCATGCGGTGGTACAGCCAGCCGCCGAGCAGAGCGGTCAGCGCCTTGATGGCAAACGTACCGGGCACCCATGCCATGTAGCCGCCGATAAGATCCGCCATCATCGAGCCGATACCGGCTGCCAACGCACCCAGACCGGGACCGAGCAGAATGCCGCAGATCAGCACCATGCCGTCACCGAGATGAATGTAACCCTGTGTCGGTGTCGGAATGCGGATGATCATCGTAGCAACTGCCGTCAGTGCCGCCAGCAGTGCTGCCAGCACAAGCTTTCTGATGTTTTTTCCTGTCATATCGCATACCCTCTTTTCCAGTAATTCTGTCTGTAAGCCTATTGTATGCGATATTGTGGCTTTAGGAAAGTGTCAGTTCACGCAAGTTTCACAAGGTCAGTTTCAGGCATTCGCCTTGAAATTATTGATGTAGTAATCGCCGTTTTCGTCGTCCATCACAATGCAGACCAGCTTGCCCTTGGAGACAACCTTGGCCTCATCAACGCCTACGCAGATCCACTTGCGCGGGTCAACCGTGGTCTTGAGCTTAGCCGCCGCGTCTGCCGCCTGCTTTTCATCCGCAAAGCGCAGAACAACGATGGAATGTGCCTGCGAGGTAATCATAGACTCGGAGGCCACGCCTGCCTCAAACTTGATGTCATCCGTACCAAGGTACCAGAACAGGCCGCGGCTCATGCCGTCCTCACCCATGCCGTTGTAGAGTGCCTCCTCGTCAACGCCCATGCCGCCGAACGGACGCGCACCGTAAATCTTGCTCACCAGTGCGGAAAGCTGCTCGTCCACCTTGACGGTCTCCGGCTGCTCCGGCTCGGTCACCTCCGGCTTTTTATAGCCCCAGACAGCCTCGCCGTACTTCTTCATGAACAGGTCGTAATTCTCGTTGTAGCGCTTCTTGTACACGCTTTCGATCTGCGGGTCGAAGGTGTAAGCCGTGCCGTCGATGGTGATCTCGGTCCACGCGTGAACCGACTCACTGCCCTTGGGCGAAACGCCGGTGCCCGGAATCGCCTGTGCATCAAAGCCGACCTGACGGGCGAGGTAAGTAAAGCCTGCCGCCCACGAGTAGCAGTTGCCCTTGTGGGTCTTAAGCATATCGGTCGCGGAGGTCAGCGCCCAGTCGCTCTTCGAAGTGTCAGCCGCGCCGATGCCGAGATAGCCGAACGTATTCTTCGCGTAATCATACACCGCACGCAGCTTCTGCTGCTGGGTCATGCTGTCCTTGACAACGCTCTTTACTGCCGAAGCCAGCAGCGCGTCCAGTTCGGTCGAGCCGGTGATGTAGTAGCCGTTGTGATCAAGCTCGAGCGAGCCGATGAACTTGTCATGGTCAAACTGCTTGTCATCGTTGACATGGAACAGCTTGCCGCCAATATTATGCCAGCCCGGCGTCAAATCAGTAGTCTCCTTATCGAACGAAGTCCACTGTTCGGAGCCGCTCGACTTGTCAAACTTATGGTCAGTGGTTGCCTCAAGCATATCCCAGTATGCCCAGTGCGTGTTCGGCACGTCCGGCATAATACGGATGCCCTCACTCGTATTGATCGTAAACTCGTCCGCCTGACGGCCGAGCACACGGTTGAGGATAGTTACCGTCTCCGCACGGGTAATCGGCGCATTCGGGCGGAAATTCGTGCCTGCCGAAATCCAACCCTGTGCCAGAGCGGTCTGCACCGCATTGTACGCCCAGCTGGTCTTGGGTACATCAGCGAACGACTTGTCCGTGCCGATGTCGGTGTGCGGGAAGCGCGACAGAATCGCTACAAACTCTGCACGGGTAATCTTGGCGTTCGGCTTGAACGTGCCGTCCGTGTAGCCGTTCACCAGACCGAAATTAATCATCTGACAGACGGCATTCGCATACCACGCGGAAACCGAAACATCGCTAAACAGATAATCCCTATGCTCACCCCAGTCCACTAGCAGGGACGTGAGCAACTTGCTCGCCTCTGCGCGGGTGATGGACGCATCCGGACGGAAGGTGCCGTCCGTGTAGCCATTCATATACTGCATATGCTCTGCGGTATTCAGCTGCGGCTGCGGCGCCGAATTCTGAGCCGCGCACGCGGTAATGGGCAGCGAAGCCGCCATCAAAGCCGCAAGCGCACCTGCGGTCATTCGTTTTTTCATCATACTTCCATACTCTCCTTCAGATCGTTTTCGGGGATAGTATTGAATTAGACGGAATCACTCGTCATTTGGTTCCCTGTTTTGCTCATCTTTTTTACTTTTTTCTTTTTCGGGATCGAGCACGACCGGAATGAGCGCTGCCGCCAGCTTGCCCTTGCCGCGGTGCTTGACGTAGAAAAAGCCGATGATGGAAAACGCGATCGCACCGATGCAGTTGACCTGCAGATCCTTCATCGTGTCGATCAGGCCAATATCCAGATAGCCGCCAAGCTGCTCCGTCCAATCCTCACCGTTGACAATGACCGACTCAATCTGCACATGCACCGGCACATTCAGGCCGTCCGGGTTGAGCGACACCGAGTTGACCTCGTGCACGACATAGTCCTTCTGCATGTCCGTGTTCATCACCTGATCAGCGGTGAACTCGAAAAATTCCCACAACACGCCGACCGTCATGGAGAAGCAGAACGCCACGATAGCCAGGAACAGCGGCGACAGCTTGAAGGTAAACCGTTCGCTTCGGTTAAACAGGTCAACCAGGCAGAAGCCGACCGCCGCGACCAGAAATCCGTTTATCGTGTGCAGCATGGTGTCCCATCCGGGAATGATGGTGTAGAACGAATTGATCTCGCCCATGATCTCGGCGGCATAGATAAAGCAGTAGATGATAGCTTCCATCATCGGCGGGATGTCGATGGCAAGCTGTTTTTCAATCAGCGTCGGCATCGCCAGCAGCACGAGCGACAGCACGCATACGAACATATTCTCATACCGCTGCATGAACGCACAGCGTATGAATGTCAGCACGACCAGAAGCGACAGTACGCCGCGAATGGTCAGTCTGCGGCGTACGCGGCGGCGCTGCTCCGTGACACGCTGCTGTAATTGTTTTTTATCCATATTTGTTAACTCCTTGAAGTAATCGCGAAAAGGGTAAAAGAGAGAACAACGTGTTTCGTTGTTCTCTCCATAGTTTGTGTATTGCTTACAGGACATAAACCTGCGTGGTCTCGTACACCTCGTAAACCTTCTTGAGCGAGGCCATCTCGGTGCCGGCCAGACGGGCACATGCACGGCCCATCGCAACGGCGTAGCGTGCCACCTCGTCAAACTTCATGCCCGCGTGCATAGCGTTTGCAATCGCGCCGACCATTGCATCACCGGTACCGACCGCACCTTCGTCGTAGATTTTCGGGGTGGTAGTAACGTATAGCGACTCCGGCTCGTCCTTTGCGGTCAGCAGAGCGCCCTCCTGACCCATGGAAACACAAACAGCCTTTGCGCCCATATCCAGCATCTTGCGTGCGGAATGTACAACGACCTCGGGATCGGCGGACGGCTTGTCGCCGACAGCCTCAGCCAGCTCGAAGATGTTCGGCTTTACAAAGTCCGGCTCGCACCCCAGTGCCTCCTGCAGCAGCTCGCCCTGTGCGTCGATGATCAGCTTGCAGCCGTGCTTCTTGATGGTCTTGCACAGCTTACGGTAGTTCTTCAGCGGGAACTCCGGCGGCGTAGAACCCGACAGAACGAAGATATTGCCCTCGTCCAGATAGTTCTCCATGCGATCGAGCAAACGCAGGAAATCCGAATCATCCAGCTTGTTGCCCGGCTCATTTACCTCGGTATGGCCGCCCTGCGCATCAATGATCTGCGTATTGACACGGAGTTGTCCCGCAATATCAACAAAATCGTGGTGAATGTCCGCTGCTGTCAGCATGTCCTTCATAATGCGGCCGTTTGTGCCCGCACTGAAGCCAAGCGTAATACTGCTGCCGCCCAACGCCTTGATCGCGCGCGACACGTTGATGCCCTTGCCGCCCGGTTCCAGATGACTGGACACCGCGCGATTGAGCTTGCCCACCTGCAGCGGGTGCTCGATCCGCTGCGTACGGTCCAGTGCAGCGTTAAGCGTTATCGTGATAATCATGGGACGCCCCTCCTGAAATAAAATTTCCCTCATCGCGGCTCCGCATTTGTCCCGTGCGAATAACCGCGTTCTTCTCTAATATATATTTTACAAAATCCGGTCCATAATGTAAATGGTTTTTCTTGATGTTAGCTGCATTTAACCGAGTTGTTTTTGTACCCAAACTTTATTTGATCCAACCGCAGTCACCGCACCACGGACACTCCCACTGTTTGCCCGTGACCTTTGCTTCCGCGCCGCACATCGGACAGCGCATTTTGCCGGTTTTCGGCAGCGGTTTCGGCTTTGGCGGCTCGTTCGGCGGTTCCTGCTGCCGACGGTACAGCTGCACAAAAAAGACTGCGCCGAGCAGCAGCACTACGGCGATCGCCGCAATCTGTTCTTTCGTCATGCTGTTTCTCGTTTCACTTGTGGTACTTGCCGCCTGCCGCGATATTGAGCGCGCGGTAAATCTGCTCGAGCACCATCACTCTTGCTAAATGATGCGGAAACGTCATCGGTGACATGGACAGCCGCAGCGCCGCCTTCTTTTTCACCCGCTCGGACAGGCCGCACGAGCCGCCGATGAGCACGCAGATCTTGCTTGTCCCCGATACGGTCAGCTTTCCGAAATAGTCCGCCAGCTGCTCAGAGGACATCGGCTTGCCTTCGACACACATCGCAATCACAGACGCGCCGGGCAGCAGCTTGCTCTCGATGAGCGCGGCCTCCTTTTCGAGCGCCTGCGCGATCTCACCCTCAGAGGGCGTCTGCGGCAGACGCTGCTCGGGCAGCTCGATGATCTCTAATTTACAATATGCGCCGAGGCGCTTGGTATATTCCTTGACAGCGTCCGCCCAGAATTTTTCTCCGAGCTTTCCGACGCAGATCAGCCGGACAGAGAGCATAGTTTTTCCTCCCCAAACGATACCGGATGCTCCATGTGCTCCTTTGGTGCAACGAGCACCTCGCACGCGGGCAGCCCGCGCAGCGCCGACAGCGTTTGCTGCCGCGCCAGCTCCGGCATGTTGTTTTTCTCACTCAGGTGCGCCAGCACGAGCGTTCGCGTGCCGCTTTTCACCAGATCCGCTGCAAATACAGCGCAGTCCGGATTGGACAGGTGCCCGCTCGGTCCGGCAACACGCATCTTGAGCGAATACGGGTACGGACCGACCTGCAGCATGTGCGGGTCATGGTTGCTCTCCAGCACGACCATTTCACAGCCGCGCAGAAGCTCGGCCGCATCGCGCGGCACAAAGCCAAGGTCGGTCGCAAAGCCGAACCGGCTGCCGCCGTGCTCGAATATGTAGCCCGTGCTCTCGGCTGCGTCATGCGGCGTCGGGAACGGCACAACGTCCACATCCCTGACCCAGAAGCGCTCACCGCTGTCGAATATGTTCAGACGGTCGGCGTACTCCGGATTCTTTTCCTCGAAAGCCTCGGCTGTGCCGCGAGTGGCAAACACCGGCGCCTTCGCTTTTTTAAGAAACATCGGCAGTCCCTTCACATGGTCGATGTGCTCATGCGTCAGCACCACCGCCGAAATATCCTCCAGCGTGAGCGACAGTGCCTTCAGCGCAGTCGTAATCCTGCGCAGCGACACACCGAGATCGATCAGGATCGCGGTGCCGTCCGCCATATATAAGCCGCAGTTGCCGCTCGAACCGCTGGCGATACTGTAATAATAATGCTCTGCCATGGTACTCCTTCAGCAGTTGTTTTCATCCGTTTGTGTGCTGCAGAAAGGCGGTTCGCGTTAGAATCATCGGTGTGACGTTTCCGCAGTAGAATGCGAACGGTTCCCCGGCAATCTCTGCGCCGAATCCGGTAAGAATGTGCACCGTTGCGTCTCTCGCTTCGAGGAAAATGTTATCCACATCCTGTGCAAAAACATCGTCCAGCACACGTTTCAGCAGAAAGGTTCCCTTGTGCTGTCCGCGCAGCCTGCGCGCGACCGTGATACGGCCCATGTGCCACTGCCCGCCCTCGCGGTAAATGGCCGCTGTGCCGACGAGTTCGCCGTCCTGCTCCATGCACCACCACTGCGGCTGCTTATCCGCCGGAATGAAGTTCAGCTCCTTCGGAATATCCTGCTCGGCCGCGAAAATCTGCGCGGCAAAAGCGAGAACCGCATCCATGTCCGCATCAGACGCACGCCGAACCATACATTCTGCTTGCATTCTGCTCATCTGCCTTATATTCTGCAAAAAAGGCGAAAGGATGCTCCCTCCGCCTTTTTTCCTCATTACAATTAGAAATTACTTGTTCTCGGCGCTTTCCGGAATCTCGGAGCGATACATATCCGCACCCAGAGCAACAAACTTCTCTACGAGCGTCTCATAGCCGCGCTCGATGTTCTGCACCTGCTCGACCTCGGTAACACCCTTGGCTGCCAGACCGGCGATAACCATCGCCGCGCCTGCGCGCAGGTCGTGTGCACGGACCGGAGCACCATTCAGCTCCTTGACGCCCTCAACAACCGCGATCGCGCCGTCCACATGAATGCTTGCGCCCATGCGGGTCAGCTCCTCGGTATAGCGGTAGCGGCTGCCCCAGATCCCCTCTGTGATGATGCTGGTGCCCTCTGCCAGACACAGCGCCGTCGTCATCTGCGGCTGCATGTCGGTCGGGAAGCCCGGGTACGGCAGGGTCTTGATGTTGGTCTTGGTCAGCTTGCCCTCGCGGCGAACGAGCACCGCGTCGTCAAACTCGGTGACCTCAACGCTCATCTCGCGCAGCTTTGCGGTGATGCACTCCAGATGGCGCGGAATAACATTCTTCACCAGAACCGAACCGCCGCAGGCTGCAACGGCTGCCATGAAGGTGCCCGCCTCGATCTGATCCGGAATGATGGAGTAATTGCCGCCATGCAGGCTCTCTACACCGCGAATCTTGATCACATCAGTACCGGCGCCCTTAACATCCGCGCCCATTGCATTCAGGAAGTTCGCCAGATCGACAATGTGCGGCTCCTTCGCGCAGTTCTCCATAATCGTCTGACCCTTGGCCAGAACAGCTGCGAGCATGATGTTCATGGTCGCGCCGACCGTAACAACGTCAAAATAAATATGTGCGCCGTGCAGACCGTCCTCGGGTGCCTCGACCCGGATGTAACCGCCCTTGGGCAGCGTTACCTTTGCGCCCAGAGCTTCAAAGCCCTTGATGTGCTGGTCGATCGGACGGACGCCGCCGAAGTTGCAGCCGCCGGGCATTGCTACCTCGGCAAAGCCGTACTTGCCGAGCAGCACGCCGAGCAGATAGTAGGATGCGCGCAGCTTGCGCTCCAGCTCATGCGGCTTGAGGCTCGGGTTCTGCGCATTCTGGATTTCCACCGTAGTGGCGTTGATCTGGCGGATCTGCGCACCCAGCTCGCGCATGATCTCCATCTGCAGCGTTACATCAATGATCTTGGGCACGTTTTCAAGACGAACCGGGCCATCTGCCAGCAGAGCCGCCGGAACGATTGCGACCGCTGCATTCTTTGCGCCGGAGATGGTCACCTCACCATTCAGCGTCTTGCCGCCGTTGATTACATACTTTGTCAATCTACCTACTCCTCACTAAGCCTTGGCGCGGAAATCTCCGCGTTTTTCTCCGAATACTGTATCTTATGTCAGCGAATGACTGTCCGTGCCGACCCTCTTTGCGGGCAGCTCCGACAGCGGCTAAACCCATTCGCGTAAAATCTCACTAATACATTTTACCACAATTTCAGATAAAGAAAAGCAGTTTTTCAGTTTTCTTCACCGATGATCGTCTTTTTGTCACAATCCACCAAATATTCTCCTGTTTCAGTGTCAATCTTCCAAGTAGGTGTAAGACGAATACGGCGGCTGCTGTCGGTTTGCATACGGTAACCGGCCGTCATCGACTCGATCGTACCGGTTTCACCGCTTTCTGCGGCAAACTGCAGCAGAGCATCCGCTGCGCTGCAGGTAATGCTGATGCCGTTCGCAGTGGTATACGGCGTACCAAGGCTCCACAGTCCGACGAGCGACACTGTGCCGTCTCCGGCGGAAAAGTCCAGTGTCAGCCGCCGGTTGTGCACCGGCAGTCCGGCAACCGAGCCGGTCAGCGTAACTGCCATGTCATTCGCCGTCCAGTGGGCCTGCTCGGCCTGAAAGCCCCACCGGCTGCACAGTCGGCGCGCCTGCTCGAGCGCTTCCGATGCGGAAGTCGGCGCAGATTCAGTCAGCGTATAGTCCGCCTGCACATCGCCGTCCGCCTGCCACTCGAGCGTGCCCTTGTCACTCTCAAAGCGCACCGTGCCGTCCTCCTGCTCGGTGCGTTCAGCGTGTTCGCCCAGCATGGCGGCTGCGATCTTTTCCTCATCTGCGCGGCTGCGGTCGAGCGACAGCTCGGGCAGCGTGATGTCCTCCGGAAGCGAGAACGCCGTATCCAGCTGCATCCCTCTGGCGCTCACCAGCGTGCGCAGATTGGCCTCAAGCTCACTCGTTCTCCGATGGCTTTGCCAGCCGCGTACCGCCAGATTGCCCAGCAGAAACAGGTTGATCGCAAGCAGTATTGCGATCAGTATATTTTTGACTTTATCCCATTGCAAGCGCTCTCATCTCCCTTCTGCGGTCACTCTGCCGCATTTTTCAGATAGAACCGGCTCGGTACATACTGTCCGTCCTGTGACCGGTAGGCTGCCATCAGACCGCGTTCCGCGCCGGAGGCTCCGGCTGCCGCCTGTTTTGCGGGCATGACCGTGCGTTTGCCGTCGGTCGGCTGAAATTTCTGCAGCCGAATCGTTGCCGTGCGCAGCGCACTGCCGTTGAATACGAAGGTAGCAAAATCCGCGTCACCGAGCACCGGCACGCCGCTGTACATCTGCAGAAAAATCAGCGTGGTTTGTTCTTCGCTGCGCTCCACCGCGTACAGCGATGCATGCGTATCCGTATCGCCCGCTCGCTGCGCCGCATCAAGAATCAGTCGGGCGCAGTCCAACTGTGCATCCAGCGCCGCCGCATCCGTGATATCGCTTTCATCATAAGCGCTCACCGTTGCCGAGCCGTCCGTGGACGCATACTGCACCAGACCGGACGCATTCAGCCGCAGCGTGCTCGTATCATCGAGGAACACGCGAACGGTTCCGTCCTGCTCGTTGTAAAAATCCGTGTAGGCCGTGTAGCCGAATGCACCGAGCAAATCCTCCAGTCCGGTGCCGCTCTGTGCGGCAAACAGGTTGATCTGCGCCGGCTTCAGCACCGGAAGCGACAGCGCCTCGCTGTCGAACAGCAGCGTTTCCGGATAGACCGCATACGCATCTCCCGCAAAGCTGCACGACAGACCGCGGAAGTTCTTCTGTGCCTCCTCGAGCGCATTCTGCGAGACCGCTGCATCCGCGGCATACAGACTGCCGTCTGCCATGCGGACAAACAGCCGCTGCACACCGGCGGCATACACCAGCGTTTCGACCTGCAGGCGGTCGTTATCCTTCCACGAGCCGCCCAGCCAGCCCGCAATAGACTGCATCGGGATCGCACCGTGGTAGCGCAGCAGCGCACAGCTGCCCGACCGCAGAGCCGTGCACAGCTCACTCTCATCAGCCGGCCGCAGTCCCTCACCTGTGAGCGCCTGCGACCACAGCGAACGCGTTGCCGTGATGCCGGCGTCAATATCGGTCAGATTGTACTGCACGCCGTACAGCTTGCCGGCAACAGTCAGCGCCATCTGCGCCGGATCTGCCGCCGAAACACCGGAGGACCGTATCTCATAGCCCACCGCACCGCCTACAAAGCGGTCGTGCAGACGGCGAAGTGCGCTGTCTGCGGGCATTTGCGCAATGTTCAGACCCATCAGCCAGTTGACCTCGCACAGCACGCCCATCAGTCCGCACAGCACCAAAAGCGAGATATTCTTTGCGGTGTTCTTCGCTGAGCGTTTCGCACCTCTCATACCTTATCCTCCCTGCCGTGCGGCTTGAGGTCGGTCGGAAGCGTGATCGTCACGGTCGTGCCCTTGCCGTATTCACTGGTCAGAGCGATCTTGCCCTCGTGCTGCTCAACGATCTCCTTAGCGATCGCCAGACCCAGTCCGGTGCCGCCTGCGGCACGCGAGCGTGCCTTGTCCACGCGGTAGAATCGCTCAAACAGGCGCGGCACATCGTCCGCCGGAATGCCGACACCATTGTCCTCAACTGTGATGCGCACATGGTTTGCGCCTGCGCGCTTTGCCGCCAGACGGATCCTGCCGCCCGAAGGCGTGTACTTGACCGCGTTGGACAGAATATTTACCACAACCTGCTCGATGCGTTCCCTGTCGCCGACCATTGGCAGCAGGTTCGGCTCGGTCTCAATGAGGATCATGTGACCGCTGTCCTCAGCGGTCAGCTTCATGGCATTCGTCACCTTTTTCAGCAGATCGGACACCGAGAACCGCGTCATACGCAGCTCCATCCGTCCGTAATCCAGCTTGGAAAGCGTCAGCAGATCGGTGACAATACGCGCCATGCGCTCGCTCTCGCTCGAAATAACGCCCAGAAACTGCTTTTCCGTGTCAAGCGGCAGCTCTCCGGCGGCATCGAGCAGCGTTTCGGTGTACGAGCGGATGTTCGTCAGCGGCGTGCGCAGCTCGTGCGACACGTTTGCCACAAACTCGCGGCGTGCGTCATCCAGACGGCGCTGCTCGGTGACATCGTGAATGACCGCGATGACGCCGCCCTCGCCGTCCAGTGCGCCGTAAGGCGCCAGCGTGACGGACAGCACGCGCCCAAATCGCGTAATCTCGTTCGTAAGGAAGCTGCGCGAGACGGTTTCGTCCGTATCCGGCATGTCCAGATCGGCGAACATCTCATCAAAGCTCAGCTTCTGTTCTACACGCACGCCCAGCAGATTTTCGGTTGCCGGATTCATGTGGATGAGCGTGCCGTCGGTCGTGAAGGCGGCTACGCCGTCGGTCATGTGCAGGAACAGCGTGTTCAGCTTGTCGCGCTCGCCCTGCACCTCGCCGACCGTGTTTTTCAAACGGTGCGCCATGTAATTGAACGAACGGGTCAGCTCGCCGATCTCATCCGACGACTGCACGCCGAGGTCCTGATCAAAGTTGCCTTCCGCAATCGACCGCGCACCCTCGGTGATGCGCTCGATCGGCGTGGTGATGGTCTTGCTGAGCAGGAAGGACAGCAGGATAGCCGCCAGCAGGCCGAACATCATCGCCTGCATGACAATCTGGAAGAACCGCCACGACAGATCGGAAATCTCCCGCTTGTTGTCCGCGATATACACGATGTAGTCCACCGCACCGTCGCCGTTCTTGTCGAGCGGCACCGCAATGTCCATAATGCTGTCGGATACCGCCGAGCGCGTTCCGGTCTCTCCTGCCATTGCGGCAATGACGTTGCTCGTGCGGGTGACGGATACGTTCGGGTTGGAGCCATCAAGGAAGCCGCCCTCACTGTCGAGAATGGCATAGTTGCGGTAATCGTCAATACCGAGTCGGCTCTTGTGTGCATCTATGATGGTTTTCAGACCATCCGTGCCGGGTTCGGCAGCCGCCTCCTGCATGGAGCGGATGGTGTCGGTCGTGAACACCGCCTGCATCTGCTCATAAAAGCTGTTCAGATAGAAGGTGTTGATACTGTTGATCAGAAACGTGCCGACCACCGCCATAACGGATACGATCAGCAGCACCAGAATCAGTACCAGTTTTCTGTGTAGTGAACGGAACATAGCTTACTCCCCGTCGGCAAAGTAATATCCCATGCCTCTTTTTGTGATGATGTATCTGGGACTTGCCGGTTCATCCTCGATCTTCTCGCGCAGACGGCGGATCGCCACGTCCACCGCACGCAGGTCGCCGTAGTAGTCATAGCCCCAGACCTGCTCCATCAGCTCCTCACGGGAGAAAACCCGTCCCGGAGCAGCGGACAGAAAGCACAGAATATCAAATTCCCTCGCGGAAAGCTCGAGCGGATGACCGTTTTTGTATACCATGCCGTTGTCCTTGGATACACGCAGACCGCCGCCGGACGGCGCTTCCGCCTTTTCCCTGTCCTCTCCTGCGTAGGTACGGCGCATGTTCGCCTTGACGCGCGCCATCAGCTCACGCATGGAGAACGGCTTGGTGATATAGTCGTCTGCCCCCAGCTCGAGACCCATGACCTTGTCGGTCTCTTCCTCACGGGCGGTCAGCATGATGATCGGCGTGTCCTTTTCCGCGCGCACCCGCCTGCAGACCTCAAAGCCGTCCATCTCGGGCAGCATCACGTCCAGCAGAATCAGGTCGGGCGCTTCCTCAAGCGCGCAGCGCAGACCTTCCGCGCCGTCATACGCCGCGAGTGTGTCGTAGCCCTCACGCTGTAAATTGAATACCAGAATGTCTGAAATGGCCTTTTCGTCCTCAACCACAAGGATTTTTTTCTTATCCAAACCCTTTCCTCCTCTGCACTCTCCAATCTCCACTCTTATCTTAGTAAAGATTCTTCAGCTTTGCTCTATACATAGCCGCCACCGTTTTTGCATCGCGGATCTCGTCCCGCTCGATCATTTTCTCTACCTCTGCGATCGGCAGTCGCACGACCTCGACAAATTCGTCCTCATCCGGCTGCATTTCGCCTTCGGTCAGGTCAAGCGCGGCAAACAGATAGGTCACCTCGGTCAGAAAGCCGGGAGACGGATAAATCGCGCCGAGCGGCACGATGCGTCCGGCGGTACAGCCGGTTTCTTCTTTCAGCTCGCGGATGCCGCATTCCTCGGCGTCCTCCGGGCCGTGGTCCATCTTGCCGGCGGGCATTTCGAGCAGCTCGGTATCGAACGCATAGCGGAACTGCCGCACGAGAATAACGTTGCCGTCCTTGTCGATCGGCAGCACGCCGACACCGCCAACATGCTCACAAACCTCGCGCGGCGCGGTTTTGCCGTTCGGCAGCGATACCTCGTCCACACGAGCGGTCATGATCCTGCCTCTGAACTTATATTCGCTGGAAAGCTGTTTTTCTGTCATATCCATAGAAAAATCCTCCTTAATCGGCGGCATTTACGCAGCGCAGGATATACGCGGTTTCCGGCGGGACAGATACGATCAGTCCGTCCGGGTCGGCGTACGCGAAGCCCTCGCCGCTGAGCAGGTCGAGCGCATACAGCGCATCAATTTTTGTTTCCGCATACTGGTGTCCGCGGTTGACCACGATCACCAGACGCGAGTCTCCGCTCGTGCGCTCGTATCGCAGCAGTGCACCGGCTGTCGTGTCGCTGAACCGCAGGTCGCCGTCCGCAAGCGTCTGTTCCTCGGCGCGGATTTCGCACAGCTTGCGGTAGAACGCAAGCAGCTCCTGGTTTTCGTGTCCCCACGGGTAGGTCCGGCGGTTGAACGGGTCCTCGAAGCCCTGCTGACCGGCTTCATCACCGTAGTAAATGGTCGGAGAACCCGGCATAGTGAACTGGATGACTGCCGCCATCCGCAGGCGGCGCAAGGCGATTTCCAGACGGTCCGGCGGCAGCTGATAGTGTGCGCGGCCGTTTCTGTCCATCTTCCACTCGTTCTCGGTTACGCCGAGAAGGGTGAGCGCACGCGCGGTGTCATGCGTACCTACAACGTTCATCAGGTTGTAGAACACGTCCCGCGGGTAGTTTTCGCGGATGCACTCCATGCTCTCCGCGAAATGCTCGGCAGTGCCGCCGTTCAAAAAGCCGAAGATGGCATCCCGCAGCGGGTAGTTCATGACGGAATCCAGTTCGCCGCCCTGGAAATAGCGCCGACGCTCGGAGTACGCAATTTTGTTGGACGCATCCTCCCACACCTCACCGATGATGAGCGCATCGGATTTCTCCCTGCGGGCTGCCGCGTTCAGCTTCTGGATGAAGCTGTCCGGCAGCTCGTCAGCGACATCCAGACGCCAGCCGGACGCGCCCAGCCGCAGCCAGCGGCGGACCACGCTGTCCTCGTCCTCGATGATGTAATCCTGATAGCTGCCGTCGGTCTCATTGACCTGCGGGAGCGTGTAGATGCCCCACCACGAGCCGTACTCGTTCGGCCAGTTGTGAAAGTCAAACCAGCTGAAATACGGCGATTCCTTGGACTGGAACGCGCCTACGCTGTCGTAGTGACCGCGAGCGTTGAAATAACGGCTGTCGTAGCCGGTGTGATTGAATACGCCATCCAGTACAACGCGCATGCCGCGTCTGGCGGCTTCGCTGCACAGCGCCCGGAAGTCCTCCTCGCAGCCGAGCAGCGGGTCGATGCGCTTGTAATCGCCGGTATCGTAGCGGTGATTGGAATACGCCTGAAAGATCGGATTGAAATAAATGGTGGTAACGTGCAGGCTCTCCAGATAATCCAGCTTGGCGTATACGCCGCGCAACGTGCCGCCGAAAAAGTCGTTGTTGAGAATTTCGCCGTGCTCATCCGGCAGGTATACCGGAATATCGTCCCAGTTCTGATGCAGCACACGCGGGATCACGCCTTCGCCCTCCGGCTGCTCGGGCGCCTTGTCGCGGCAGAAGCGGTCCGGAAAAATGTTGTAGGTGATGCCCTCACCGAACCAGCGCGGCGTGTGGTACTCGCCGTCGTATACGGTCAGCTGGTACTTATCGCCGACCGCCTCAAGCAGCTCCGCCTGACCGCCGTAGCCGCGTGCACAGTAGTGCAGACCATCCGCCAGTTCCACCGAGAAATAATACCAGTACAGACCGGGGTGCGGCGGCGTATAGGTTACCGTATACCGGTCGTGCGAGCCTTGATAGCCGCACCAGTGCAGCGGATAGGATTCGGCCTGACAGCCGTCTTCCTCAATCCAAAGGGTAACATGCAGCGCGCCCTGTGCCCGCTGCGGATAAACAGAAAACTCGACCGCCTGCCCTGCCGGTACCGCGCCATACGGCTTCTTGCATGCAGTGCTGCGGGAGTGAAACATACTATCAGAAATGCGATTCACGCAAGCTCCTCCAAACATATATCCTCTTGCCAAATCATACCTTACCATTATATCAGCAATATTGGCGGTAGTATTTTTAGTATAGCACAAAACCGCAGAACGGTAAACAAAAGCTGTCGCACGAAAGAAAAGAAAACCGGCTCAATACAAGCTTTTCAGGTGCAAAGCAAAGAGCCGACTCCGATGGAGTCAGCTCTTTTGATCCGGTTTTGATTTTAGCCGAGCAGGTTCAGAATTTCTTCCTTCGGCATAGCGCCGACAGCCTTATTGGCAACCTCGCCGTTCTTCATCACGATCAGGGTCGGGATGGAGACAATGCGGAACTGCATGGACAACTCACCCTGCTCGTCTACATTGATCTTACCGACCTTGATATCGTCACGCTCGTTTGCGATCTCGTCCACGATCGGCGAAACCATGCGGCAGGGACCGCACCACGTTGCCCAGAAGTCCAGCAGGACCGGCTTGTCCGACTTCAGCACTTCGTTCTCGAAATTTTCCTTCGTAATGGTTATTACTGCCATATTGAACACTCCTTAACCTTTCAGTGATAATTCATAGTAAAATGCATACTGCTGCATGACACCCGCAAAGCCTTTATATCGTTTCAGCGGAAACCCTTTCGGATAGTGTGTGTCCAGCATTTGCCGGATATGCGTATCGACCGGAAATGCGTCGATGTGATGCAGCGCAAACAGACAGATACACTCCGCAACCTTGATGCCGACACCGGTCAGGCGCAGCAGTTCGGCTTTGGCGCGGGCGTAATCCATGTGCCGGATAGCTTCCAGATCGACCTCACCGGACGCGACCTGCCGGGCCGCAGCGCAAATGTATTTGGCGCGGTAGCCGAGCCGCACCGGCGCAAGGTCCTCGGGCGTGCACACCGCCAGACGCTCTGCCGTGGGAATGCTATTGTATACCTGTTCACTCTTATTATAACAGATTTCCCCGAAAAGGGAACACAAATTTTCGACACACTTGGTAATCCGCGCGATATTGTTCTGCTGCGAGATGATAAAGCATAGAATAGTTTCCCACAGATCCTGCCGCAGAATACGCAGTCCACCGCCGTATGCAACGGCGTTCTGCAAATAGATATCACGTTTGGCAACTGCGGCTTTGCAGCGGCCGTAGTCCGCATCCAGATCGAAATACGGCCGCCAGATGGCGTTAAACTCGTCTTCATCGCAGTCGAACCGTACGGTCCGGCCGTTCTGCTGAATATTCAGCAGGTGTGTGCCCGCAATCAAATCGTACGACTTATCCCCAACCCTGTGGAAGCGGAAGCACTGACCGGAGCTTGCGATCTGGTCAATGTCGAAATCGTTCAGTACGCGCTCGATCATTGGTGCATAGCCTCATGCTCGCGCACCAGCTCGGTAAACAGGTCGCTCAGCGTCCAGCCGATATTGTGCTCGGTGACCATGGCCTTGTACGGCACGGAAACACCATGCGCCTTCATTTCACGGAGCAGAATGTCCAGTCTCTTTTCGGTAAAGCCGTCCAACACCATCATCGGTGCGGAAGGCGCATCTGCAGTCGCGTCAGTCGGCTCAAAGCCCTTGCGGTTCAGCAGAAAGCCGACCGTCTGACCGGCAGAGACTGCTTCGACATTCTTAATCCGCACGCCCATGCGAACGAGCACGGTCTTGAGCGCCGCAGTCTGTTCGCTCGGCTGCGGCTCAAAATATAACACTTTTTCACGGGATGCCGCCATAGTGGAATCCTCCTGTTTTATTCCCATAAGATTGTATACTAATATTATATCATTTCTGTCAAGTCCCCTATTGACAGACAGTGTGTTCGGTGCTATGCTCATAGTTAGCAACAACTAACCATAAAAAAGAGAGGTGTTTATGATACAGCAGGCATTGCTTTGGGCGGCCGCAGGCACAGGATTCACCTTCCTGATGACCACGATCGGCGCCGCCATGGTATTCTTTATGAAACGGCAGTCCAGTGCACTGATGCAGCAGATTTTTCTCGGATTCGCGTCTGGTGTGATGATCGCCGCGTCCATCTGGAGTCTGCTCATTCCCGCGATTGACGAGGCCGCGCAGAACGGCCAGCCGGGCTGGATACCCGCTGCAGGCGGCTTTATCCTTGGTTTGGTGCTTATGCTTACGCTGGACGGCTTAATGCCGCACCTGCACAGCGGCGCAGAGCAGGCCGAAGGTCTGCCGTCCTCCTTTCGACGGACAACGCTGCTCGTCCTCGCAGTGACGCTGCACAACATTCCGGAAGGCATGGCGGTTGGTCTGTCCTTTGCTCGTGCGGCACAGCATACCGACAACGCAGGATTGTTTGCAGCGGCAGGCGCGCTTGCCATCGGCATCGGCATTCAGAATTTCCCGGAAGGAGCCGCAGTCGCGCTTCCGCTCCATCAGGAGGGACTCAGCCGCACGCGCTCGTTCGTTTACGGTTCGCTGTCCGGCATTGTCGAACCCATCTTCGGCGTGCTTGTTGTGCTGTGCGCGTCCACGCTGACACCATTCATGCCGTGGCTGCTGTCCGCCGCCGCAGGCGCGATGCTGTACGTCGTGGTCGAGGAGTTGATTCCCGAGGCACATCTCGGTGAGCATTCGCATCCGGGCACACTTGGTGTGATGGCGGGGTTTCTGGTGATGATGGTGCTGGATACAGCTTTGGGATAATTGAAAATGGAGAATTAAGAATGGAAAATGAAGTTTTCTTTCTCCTTCCACAAAAACGAAAAGCGTCCCAATGGGACGCTTCAGTCTGTCAAAAAAGTATTATTTTAATTTTTACGCTTCGTGCGGCAGCACGCATAAAATAGAATTTGCGAAGCAAATTCATAAATTCCGGGAGCATGTATCTCGGAATTTATACAAGGGAAGAAAAAATGTGCCCGCAGGGCGCGGTTTTTCTTCAGTATTCGCTCGAAAGCGTGGTTTCGAGCGAGAGGCTGCTCGGAAAACGATAGTTTTTCGACAGCCTCAAGCGTCCCAATGGGACGCTTTTCGTTTTTCAGACAATCCGTGTTTTAACTTTGCCAAACACAAATTATCCTCAATATCTATTATGAATCTGTTTGCGGTAATCAAAATAGATTTGCCGCAATTCCTTCAGATTTTTCTTGCGAATAAGCACTACATCATCGTTTGTAAGGATAAAGTCCTTATCCACAGCTTTGACGTAGTTCATATTCACAAGGAAGCTCTGGTGGCACCGCAGGAAACACGGAGCCGTCAGTTCCTGCTCAATCTCGCCGAGCTTTTTATATAATGTGTATGTCTTTTGCCCCGCCTGATGCAGAATACACTGTGAATTATGGCTTTCCACATACATAATCTCTTCGCGCGGAATGTGCAGCACCTGCGAACGATTCTTGATCGCGTATGTATTCTCGACGATATCGGACAGTACGCGGTGCATGGTTCGCTCGAACGTCTCCGGGGTATATGGCTTGAGCAGATAACCGGATGCACCGACTTCAAAGCTGTCCGGTGCAAAATCCAGCGCAGCGGTACAAAATACGATCGTGCCCTTGTAGCCGATCTCGCGCAGACGGCGTGCTACATCAATGCCGAGCGGCGGGTCCATCAGAATATCCAGCAGAATAATATCAAACCATCCGCCGTCCCCAAGCTCATAATAGAGCGGTTCACCGCTGTCGTACATTTTGCAGGAATAGTCAATCGCATGTGCATTGCAGTAATGACTGAGAAAATCCGCAAGGATATCCCGTTCTAACGCCGAATCATCACAAATTGCGACCCGCAGCATGGTTATTGACAGTCCTTTCTCGTCAGTTTTTGTCGAATTTCTTAACGGATTCTAAACATGTTCTGCCGATTTCACAAGATTCTGCTCCAATTTCACAGAATAGCAAAAAACGCGTAATTCTTCTGATAAAATGAACATGTTCCCAAACGAAGTGGGAACATCAGCAAATATCGACGGAGGAAGCATCATGTTTGTCTACAAAGTAATCAGCAAAAATCACTATTCGCCTGAGACCGGGGCCTATATATCTTTCGGTATCAGTGCCCACGATCCGGAGCACGGACAAACCTGCTTCGTTCCCGATGTGTTCATCGACGAGTCGGAAGCACGCGCCTTTACAGAACGCCTGAATACGCTTCAGGTGTCGCCTATCCATTTGATCGATGTGATCGAGGACGCATTGGGTGTTTAACACGCAGCTTACATAAAAATGCCCAGCTCAGAGGCCAGCGAGCGAATTGCATGCACAATGCGGATGTATTCGGTCGTGACTTCGTATCGCAGTTCCGTGATTTCCTCATCCTGATTGCCGCGCAGCGCTTGCAACAGTGCTGCGCTCTTCTTTTCCAGCCGTATAAAGCCAAAGCTGCGTGCCTGTCCGGTCAGCGTGTGTACCGCTTTGATTGCTGCATCACGATCGTGCCGACCCAGGGCATCGTTCAATTCCGCGCAGCAAGGCTCGTCCAAAAATCGGATCAGGAATTTCTGCAGCATATTCTCGTTGTAAAACCGACGGCAGGCTGCTTCAAAATCTCCATCTATTGCTTGATAAAATTTATGCAGAGACATATCGACATCTCCCTAAACATATTTTATCATTTCAAAAATCGACTGGCAAGGGGTGAAAATAGTTTTCTATCGCCATTTCTCGACAAAGATCGCGGTTTGCAGTAAAAGAAAAACGCCTGATCAAATGATCAGGCGTTTTTCATGGAGCTGCTAACCAGATTTGAACTGGTGACCTCATCCTTACCAAGGATGCACTCTACCGACTGAGCTATAGCAGCGAAAGAAAAAACGGCACGATTATGGTACCGTTTTTGGCGACCCGGATGGGACTTGAACCCACGGCCTCTAGCGTGACAGGCTAGCGCTCTAACCAACTGAGCTACCGGGCCATATTAACTTAATTTGGTGGGCCTTCGGGGACTTGAACCCGGGACCGACCGGTTATGAGCCGGTTGCTCTAACCAACTGAGCTAAAGGCCCATATAGGGAATCGACTTTACTCTGCCGTCACAATGAAGTGACGGCAAAGCATTGTCTGAGTGGCTCCTCAAGTTGGACTCGAACCAACGACCCTGCGGTTAACAGCCGCATGCTCTACCAACTGAGCTATTGAGGAATATCGAGCGGATCTGCGATCCGCAGGTGTAGGCGTTGAGTTATCTTCCCGGGCCGTCGCCAGCCAAGTATTGTCACCGTAAACGAGCTTAACTACTGTGTTCGGAATGGGAACAGGTGTACCCTCGTCACCATTAACACCTACTATTTCGTTGCACATTCCTGTGCAGCTTTGTTATTATACCATACCATCAGCCTGCTGTCAACATCTTTCTTGAAGAAATTTGGTGACCCGTGGGAGAATCGAACTCCCGTTTGCGGCGTGAGAGGCCGCCGTCTTAGCCGCTTGACCAACGGGCCATAACAGTTAGACTTCCGGTATTTCTCGGTTCCGCTGTGGATTTTGTTACGAACCCACAGCGCACCGAATCTGGTACACCATCACGGGCTCGAACCGTGGACCCACTGATTAAGAGTCAGTTGCTCTACCAACTGAGCTAATGGTGCATACTTTTCTTCGAGAAGAAAAGTATGCAAAAGAAGCTTTACCTGCGCTCACGCGCTATCTTCTTCGCTGTTTTCTCTCTCAGAAAACTTTTTAGAAGGTCTTTACACCCTCAAAACTGAACAATCCTACTCGCAAGCTATCTTTCGAGGTTACCTAACATTTAAGGTCAAGCCCTCGGCCTATTAGTATCAGTCCGCTCCATACATTACTGCACTTCCACTCCTGACCTATCAACCTTGTAGTCTACAAGGGGCCTTACTCCCGAAGGATGGGAACACTTATCTCGAGGGGAGTTTCACGCTTAGATGCCTTCAGCGTTTATCTCGTCCGTACTTAGCTACCCAGCTATGCCCTTGGCAGAACAACTGGTGCACCAGCGGTACGTCCATCCCGGTCCTCTCGTACTAAGGACAGCTCCTCTCAATATTCCTGCGCCCGCAACAGATAGGGACCGAACTGTCTCACGACGTTCTGAACCCAGCTCGCGTACCGCTTTAATTGGGCGAACAGCCAAACCCTTGGGACCGAATTCAGCCCCAGGATGCGATGAGCCGACATCGAGGTGCCAAACCTCCCCGTCGATGTGGACTCTTGGGGGAGATCAGCCTGTTATCCCCAGGGTAGCTTTTATCCGTTGAGCGACGGCATTTCCATTCACATACCGCCGGATCACTAACTCCAACTTTCGTTACTGCTCGAACCGTCATTCTCGCAGTTAGGCTCGTTTATGCGTTTACACTCAGTGCACGATTTCCATCCGTGCTGAACGAACCTTTGAGCGCCTCCGTTACTCTTTTGGAGGCGACCGCCCCAGTCAAACTGCCCACCTGACAGTGTCCCCCGACCAGATTCATGGTCGCAGGTTAGAATCCCAATATCCCAAGAGTGGTATCCCAAGGTTGACTCCATAAACGCTGGCGCGCTTACTTCCAAGTCTCCCACCTATCCTGTACATGGAATACCGAGATCCAATATCAAGCTACAGTGAAGCTCCATGGGGTCTTTCCGTCTAGTTGCGGGAAACCGGCATCTTCACCGGTACTACAATTTCGCCGGGCGGGCTGTTGAGACAGTGCCCAAATCGTTACGCCATTCGTGCGGGTCAGAACTTACCTGACAAGGAATTTCGCTACCTTAGGACCGTTATAGTTACGGCCGCCGTTTACTGGGGCTTAAGTTCGCACCTTCGCTTGCGCTAAGCACTCCCCTTAACCTTCCAGCACCGGGCAGGCGTCACCCCCTATACGTCATCTTTCGATTTAGCAGAGAGCTGTGTTTTTGCTAAACAGTCGCTTGGGCCTTTTCACTGCGGCCTGCTCTCGCAGGCGCCCCTTATCCCGAAGTTACGGGGCCAATTTGCCGAGTTCCTTAACAACCCTTCTCCCGTTGGCCTTAGAATACTCATCCCATCTACCTGTGTCGGTTTGCGGTACGGGCACCTTAGTATACACTAGAGCTTTTCTCGTCTCTCTCGCCAGTTACTTCCCTACTATATTTCGGTCCCTTACGCCCGGGGCAACCATCGCCCGGGATAACCTTAAAGAAAGCGTCCCTCTAGCTTAAATGTTCGGTGGTTACGGAATTTCTACCGTATGTGCATCGCCTACGCCTTTCGGCCTGAGCTTAGCTCCCGACTAACCTTGGGCGGACGAACCTTCCCCAAGAAACCTTAGATTTTCGGCCATTATGATTCTCACATAATTCTCGCTACTTATTCCGGCATTCTCACTCGTATGCAGTCCACCAGTGCTTCCGCTCTGACTTCACCCCGCATACGACGCTCCCCTACCCAATGCATTACTGCAATGCCTAAGCTTCGGTTGAACACTTAGCCCCGTTACATTTTCTGCGCAAAACCACTCGACCAGTGAGCTATTACGCACTCTTTGAATGAGTGGCTGCTTCTAAGCCAACATCCTGGTTGTCTTCGCAGTTTCACATCATTTTCCACTTAGTGTTCATTTGGGACCTTAGCTGTAGATCTGGGCTGTTTCCCTTTTGACTATGAGACTTATCTCACACAGTCTGACTGCTATTCATCAATTATCCGGCATTCAGAGTTTGATAGGCTTTGGTAACCTCGCGGCCCCTAGACCATTCAGTGCTTTACCTCCGGTAATCTAAAATAACGCTAGCCCTAAAGCTATTTCGGGGAGAACCAGCTATCTCCGAGTTCGATTGGAATTTCTCCGCTATCCACAAGTCATCCCCGGCTTTTTCAACAGACGTGGGTGCGGCCCTCCACGGTGTCTTACCACCGCTTCAGCCTGCTCATGGATAGGTCACCCGGTTTCGGGTCTAATACCTGCAACTTCATACGCCCTTTTCAGACTCGCTCTCGCTGCGGCTCCGGAACTCCAGTTCCTTAACCTCGCTGCAAATATTAA